>Ga0055584_100008544_pt1 | contig 10045 bp, 9 predicted proteins | sample OSDHelmetaG_FD_58716 | JGI IMG/M metagenome (GOLD analysis project Ga0055584, IMG submission 58716) | Pelagic marine sediment microbial communities from the LTER site Helgoland, North Sea, for post-phytoplankton bloom and carbon turnover... | ecosystem: Environmental > Aquatic > Marine >...
TAGCGTTGAATTTGTTGCAGCCCAGCATGATCTGACTATCATCACGATTGCAATAGAGTGCCCCTTAATCTGTGAACTGAAAAGCAGTGCCTTTTCCTTCCCTGACGCCCCAGCTGGCAAGACCAATGCGCACCGAAGAAATGGTGGCAAAAATGATGGCATCAGCACCCAATTTCGCGGCTTCCTTTTGCATTTTGTCTTTGACCATTTGTGCAGTAGGGGAAGGGTGTAGAGCAGTCGATTTGTTGACCGTAACAAGCAAATGTTTTTTCAAAACTCTATATTGTCGACCGGTTAAATCACCTGAGTAGAGGTTGATTTCTGATGCGGGTGTAGATGCGGTGGTAGCGGCCGAAGTTTGCTGGACATTACTCGTGTCCCACGTGCCGCCACAGCTGGCAAGGAGGGTCAATGCCAGTGCGGCAACGCCAGTTCGGACAACATTTTTCATCACTCGTTTCCTGTTTTGTTTCAATTCCATTCACCGTGCTCGTTGAGTTATCATGTGAATAAAGTTGGATGTCGTCTTACTCAATATATGGTTGGGTTAGTCCAATTCAATGGTTGAGGATCCCTAGTACTTGAAACGAATCGTGGGTCCTGATACTTGGCACAGTATTGAGATAAATTCTAACCAACGGCTTTCTATCAGATGGAACAGTTAAACCACTACATTCCAATCATGCTTCCCATGGCGATCTCTTGTGCCAAAGCACTCGCGGTTCTTGTGGCCGGTTATTTTGTTGCGAAAGCGGCGAAGCGTTGGGTTCGTTGGCTCGTGGCGAAGACAGACCAGATAGATGATACTCTAGGTCACTTCTTCGCCAATATGGTCGGTTATGTCATTCTGATCATAACGCTGCTGACGGTATTGCAGCTCTTTGGTGTACAGGTTGCAAGTTTGCTAGCCATCCTTGGTGCGGCCACATTGGCCATTGCCTTGGCTTTACAAGGAACCTTGACCAACGTGGCGGCTGGGGTGATGCTTGTAATCTTCAGGCCATTCAAACTCGGTGATTGGGTTGCCATTGAAGAAACTTACGGTAAGGTCACCGACCTCAATCTCTTTTTCACAGAAATTACAACGCTCAAAAACGTGCAGGTTATTATTCCCAATTCTACAGCCTGGGGCACAGTAGTCAGCAATTTTTCCGGCCACGCTCGCCATTGCCTCAACTTGGAACTCAACATCCACTACAAGGATGACGTGGATAAAGCTATGGCGATCATTCAAGAGATTGCTGATGCGGAGGAGCGTGTTCTTGAGGACCCGGCAGTTAAAACCAAACTAACAAACATTGGTGAGTATTCGTTGGAGCTGACGTCTTACATTTGGTGCAAGTCCGAGGATTATTGGGAATTACAATTCGATCTTCTGAAAGATGTTAAAAAGGGCTTCGAAAATGGCGGCATTAGAATTCCTTATCCCCATGCAGTCGAAATAAAAGCCGAGGAATAGATCGGGAGTTCTACTCTATCCGCCAGACGAAATTCTCGTGGATCGTCGCTGTTGCTGTCTCAAACAAAGTCGCAGGATCTGCTGGCTGTTGATCACTGTTCAGGAAGCTAACATCACTCAAGATCTGGAGCTTGGCAGTGGATAAGTCACAAACAAATGGCGCAATACGCAGGCCGCCAAGATGAGTCCAATGACGGCCAAGTCTCGTGCCACTGCAAACTAGGCTTCCGGCGTTAACGCCGCGCTCTTGCAAGGCCATTAACATCTCCAGGCTGGTTTCTTTGTCCATCAATTCTGTAACTTCTGTGAAGCTGATTGATCCGCCACCTGATGACAAGGAAACAAATTTTTCTTCGAACCTTTCTGATTGGCTCTGCGAGCTCCAGCCACACCCATGCTTGAAGGCTTCCAAGGCTACCTTGGACCCTTTGAGTTTGATGTTTGTTTCTTGCCCGGCCCAGTAGGCTTTCATTTCGCTCCCGGCTGCCAAAGCGGAGATCAATGGATCGCCGTTGTAAACATCAAATTCAGGGTAGTAACCGATGAGATCCATTTCTCTAGTTGTGGCCTCATAGTTAAAATGCTCGTTACCAATAGAGAGGCGCAGGGGTTTTAATTCTCCGATTTTGCCCTTTTCCATCGACAGCCAAAGAACCGACGAAAGGGCTGAATTCTCTGGCCCTTGGCAATCAAGATCAAATCCACGGTCTTCATCACAGTTGCTACAATCTGAAACCGAAATTGTGCTGCCAGAACTGTATACGGTCCAAACGCGAACGGCGTCTTGAGCAAGAGCGGTTAGAGGAAATGTCAGGAGGAGTAGAAGCGGAAGTAGTCGAAGCACTGTCTAGCCTCTTCTCAAGAGATTGAAACCGTAGGCAGCCCCACCAAAACAGACAACGGCGACTACCAGGTAAATGAAGTCAAATTCGCCAAGTGATAACGCCCAGAGATTAAGTACGCCCCCCAGAAGGCCGCCAACTAAGCAGATCCAGCCCGCCAGTGTGTTGTTCATCCCGTTAGCCCCATTCGCTAATTTGTATCAGGCTCACCCTATCAATAGATGAACCCAGTCTCAAGTTTCAGTCTTGAATCGCGAAGCAATCCTGCTAAGAATCCACAAAATTTTATCGATTTTGAGGATTCGAGATGGAAACGCTCAGTGACTTACTGAACCAAATTGCTGAATTGGGGCCAATTGCATTGAATTGCATCAAAGCCATCGCAATTCTGATTGTTGGCTACATTCTTTCACGGATCGTTCATCGCTGGATTCGCTGGGCGGCGCTTAAGAGCGAAACGATCGACGACACTTTAGGCTACTTTTTTGGATCGCTAGGGCGGTATTTGGTTCTGATCGTTACCCTCATTACCGTCCTTCAATTGTTTGGTATTCAGATCGCAAGTTTGATCGCTGTTCTGGGTGCTGCAACGTTAGCTATCGGCCTCGCCTTGCAAGGCACACTTAGCAATATCGCCGCCGGTGTGATGTTGGTGATCTTTCGCCCCTATAAGCTGGAAGACTATGTCGATATCGGTGGTACTTCTGGAACGATAACTGACCTCACGCTTTTCTTCACCCAGTTGAAAACGCCAGACAATGTCCAGATCATTATGCCAAACTCAACGGCCTGGGGTGCTGTCATCACCAACTACTCGTTCTATGACAAACGTCGTTTGGATCTGACGTTTGGCATCGATTATGAAGACAGCGCGGATAAGGCTATGGAGATCATAAGTAAAGTCGCTTCAGCAGATGGACGGGTTTACGCTGATCCGGCTATTTGGGTGAAAGTGACGAACCTTGGTGACTCGTCGGTCGATATAACAACACGTATGTGGTGTAGTGCTGCTGACTATTGGACGCTAAAATTCGACCTGACCAAAGAGATAAAAGAAGCCTTCGACAAAGACGGTATTTCGATCCCTTATCCTCATCAGGTTGAAATCAAGAAATAGCCTGCCGAGGCTTCAGTTAAGCCTTGCTTGTAAAGCTGGTTGACGGAGCTTTGGAATCACGGCAGAAAGAAATCAATTCTCAGGGCGGGGTGAAAGTCCCCACCGGCGGTAAGCAAGCAGTCAAATGTTTGCGAGCCCGCGAGCTTCGATGGTTGCGCCAGCGGAGCAGATCTGGTGTGATTCCAGAGCCGACGGTCATAGTCCGGATGGGAGAGAATGAAGAGGAGTAGACGGGGTTGAACTGTGCCCAGATGTCTCTTTTCTCGTCGCCTTGTAAGAACGTATAAATGCGATAATGCAAGGAAGACAAAAATGATTGATCTCACTAAACCTCGTATCGTTATTCTGCGCGCCAACTGGCATAAAGAAACCGTCGATCAAGTTCGTGTCGGGTTTGAGAAGGAACTTTCCGCTAATTCAGTGTCGATCGACGCGGTGAGTGTTGTCGACGTTCCTGGGGCTTATGAAATCCCACTTCTTGCCAAGAAGCTAGCCCAATCGGGCAAGTACGATCTGATTGTTGGAGCCGCGCTGGTTGTCGATGGTGGAATTTACCGCCATGATTTTGTTGCGCAAGCGGTTGTCGAAGGCATGATGCAGGTGCAAATCGAAACAGATGTGCCAATCTTATCTGTGGTTCTAACGCCTCATCATTATCATGACAGCAAAGAGCATCACGACTTTTTCTTTAACCATTTCGTGAAGAAGGGTGAAGAGGCGGCCAGAGCCGCCATGACGACATTGAAAAACCTCTCAGGTATTTAATGGGCGGCTAGGTTGAAACAGGCCGAAGCCTTGAAATTGCCCTCTTTGATTGGTCTAAAGACAATAGATGTTTCGTAGGACGGGGGCCATTGATGGCGATTTGGAATAAGAGATCGATCCTGATCGGGGCGATTGAGGGGTGGCAAAAACGCGATCTGATTAATGCGGATATTGCAGATCAACTGAGAGCTGACGTTACAGCTAACCAGCGAGAACGTTCATTTGGCGGCATCATCGTGCTGCTAGGCGTGATCTGTCTTGCTTTTGGCGCCATGACCTTTGTTGCATCAAATTGGGAAGAGATGTCGCGACTTGCCCGTCTCGTCACCATATTTGGTTCGATGATTGGTGCTTGGGCTACGGCCATAATCTTTAAGGTTAAAGGTAAAGAATGGGTCGCCCAAACATTTGTTCTGTTGGGCTGTGCACTTTTTGGCGCTGGGATTATGCTCATAGGACAGATCTATCATATCCAGGGTGAACCGAAAGATGCAACCTGGTTGTGGGCTGTTGGCACTTTGATCGCAGCACTCTGCACGAGGTCCATTCCAGCTCTGTCTTTTGCCATTATTCTCTTTTCCGTTTGGAACTTTATTGATTTTAATCTGTTTGGATCGAAGCTTTCGACAAACTATAGTTTTTTAGTCTATTGGCTGATCTGTGCCGTGGCGGCCTGGTGGATGCGGAGCCGTTTTTCTGGTCACATGGCTATGTTGAGCTTGGGTGTTTGGACGATTTACGTTGCGATAGTTGAGGGGTTTGACGGTGAGCCGTTCTTTGTCTTTGCCATCCTAGCCGTTCTGTTTGTTATGGTTTCATTGGCACTGTTCTCTGACGGTTGGAAATCCAGTTTCTACGGATTTGAGAAAACAGCGCTCAATTACCTTTTTCTAACACTCGGGACCCTGGTGTTGATGTGGCACATTGCATCCATGGAGGACAGTGATTGGCAAAACCTGCCTATTTTTGTTTGGCCTAACCTGCTCGCGGTTGTTGTATGTGGTGGCGTTGCTTTGCTGGGCTATCGTTTGTCCAATCACAACCATTACGACCTAATCGTCACTACCTGCTTTGCTTTGGTTTTGGCTTTGTTAGCAGGTCCGTTCGCGGCTGTACCGTTCCTCAAAGAGGCCCTCTTGTTAGCCACATCAATCTGGGCCGTTCGAATGGGATGGCGGTTAGAGTATAGATCTTTGACGGTGATTGGTTTCATCGCTTTCGCTGCTGCAATGATTCTCATTTATTTCGTTACAGTTGGAACGTTGCTTGGGACCGCCGCCTTCTATCTGGGGGCAGGAGTGATCTTGCTCGTGAGTGCAGTGGTTGTTCCGCGAATACTTAAAAAGAAGGAGGTCTCGTCATGAAACTGAAGACCTTCATTATTGGGGCCGTTGTTGCTGCCGTACTGCAGACGGGGGCCCTTGCTAAGATTATTTATGACCACAGATCATTGTTGATGAGCGGCCAGGAAGTAATTCTTGAAACTGGATTTATCGACCCAAGAGACATTTTCCATGGACACTATGTGACACTCCGACTTTTGATCTCGAACTCAGAACAGGAAAAGGTTGAGATCAACGGAAAGATTGGATACGGCGATGATGTCTTCATGGTGCTTAAGAAAGGCGAAGGACCATTTTGGGAGGCTTCTTCGATCAACAAATCCTACCCAGACAATCCCAGTGGGCCTGTGATCAAAGGGACAGCTTCTTTCACAAGCGCTAATTTGGAGAACAAGCCTTCGCTCCGTGCGACGGTGTCTTTCCCCTTCGATCGCTATTTTGCCCCAAAACTGAAGGCTCAGGAGTTAGAAGATTTACGCCAGGACCGAAAACTGGGTGTCATCCTTTCGCTTGGCGAAAATGGTGACGGTCTGATCAAAGGCATTACGATTGATGGCGAACCGATTTACGAGGAAAGCTTGTTCTAGGATCGTCGACTGCTACGGTTGGCCAAGGTAGTGAGTAGGTAAATTTTCTTGCATACTCACCGTCTTGCACCCATTTAGACAAATAATCCCTCTGGTAAAGGCCTGGTCCCTTGGAAACCAACTCTGAACTGCCGCTTTTCCGCCCCGCGGCCCCAATTCCCCCCGAACACAATTCGAACGGGGTGTCCTGGTTTCGCTATCTGAAGGACGGTGCCAATCCGCTCAAGGTTTGGAACGAGCGGATGTATCATCAAGCGATTTACATGGTGCCTTTAGGCCCAGTTAAAATCTTTCACGTCAATGATCCGGCTCTATCGGAACAGATCCTGCAGGATAAATCAGGCCGGTTTGTGCGCAGTCGAATTCAGGCGGACTCCGTTGATACGATATTGGGCAAAGGCCTGCTAGGCGTCGACGGAGATGAATGGAAAGAACAGCGCCGCATTCTGGCCCCTGTTTTTCAACCACGCCAAGTTCACGCTTTTGAGGACGCAATGCGGACCTCTACACAACAATTAGTCGACAAATGGAAATCCAAACTCCCGAAGCGTCCGATTAATATCATCAAACCCACGTCGCAATTGACCCTAGAGTTTATTGCCAATGCTTTATTCGGCGGCCTGAGCGAAGAGCATCACAATCTATTGTCGAATAAAACTGACCAGGGGCTGAAGCGCATGCCGTGGTTGACGGCAGCACAACTCATCAATCCCATTAAGTCGGTTAATCGACGATTATCGGAATGGACCTTCAGGCACCAAATTTCTCTTCTTGATGAGTTAGCCGACGATTTTGTTAAACGCTATCGTCGTGACCCTGGCCAGTTTGAAAATTCCTTGCTCGCCAGGGTGGTCGAAGCGCAGGAAGCCGCAGATGGCCGCACCATTGATAAGACTTTTGTCCGGGATCAAACCGCCACTTTCCTATTGGCTGGCCATGAAACAACAGGAAAAGCTCTAGCCTTTACCTTGTATTGTTTGGCCGTAGACAAGGCCCGAAGGGCGAAGCTGATGGAAGATCTGGACCGCGACGGAGAGGACTCAGTTTACCTTGATTATGTAATCAAAGAGGCGCTGCGTCTTTACCCTCCGGCAGTCATTATTTCGCGCGATACGACCGAAGACATGACGTTAGGTGACAGGGAGGTTCCAAAAGGGGCGACGGTGATGATTTCACCCTGGCTCAGCCAACGCAACACAAAGCTTTGGGAACACTCTGACAAGTTTTGGCCGGAGCGTTGGGAAACTGAGGAACTAAAGGGACAGAGACGTTACACTTATCTGCCTTTTGGCGCTGGGCCCAGGGTTTGTATTGGAATGGGATTAGCGCAGGCTGAGATGAAAATCATGCTGGCTGGGTTGCTAAAAAACTTCACTTTCGACCATTGGGAAGAAAAGCCAGTTGAGCCGGAGGTTGCTGTGACTTTAGGATCCAAAAACGGCATTTGGATGAAAATTCGCGAGAGATAGCAACTGTTAGTCGAGGCTAGGCTTACCACGCATCTTCTTGACGACAGCCCGTTTAGACTTGCCTTCTAAACGCCGCTTTTTTGACCCTAAGGTCGGTCGGGTAGGTCGGCGAATTGCCTGACGAATTGAGGCTTGTTGCAGCAAGTCGATGAGACGGCCAATAGCCTCCGCACGATTGAGTTCTTGTGTGCGTTGACGGTTGGCGGTGATGACAATGACACCGTCTTTTGTGAGGCGTTTTCCAGCGAGTTGTTCGGCTTTGGTCTTGACGTAGGGTGGCAGCGAGTTGGAGTTTCTTATATCAAACCTCATTTGCGCCGCTGTCGACACCTTGTTGACATTCTGACCGCCTGAACCGGTCGCACGAATAAAAGAAAATTCAAGCTCATCGTCGTCAAGTTTTAGATGTTCGTTAATCTCTATTGGCATCCCATATAAATAGCACACAAATTAAGCACTAAGTAACTGGATTAAATGCCGATGTAGTGAGGAAAAGACCGTTGGTATCAAAGGAAGAGAAGGGCGGAAGCGGAATAGGTTTCGCACTACCTTAGATGGTTTTGGTTTTTATGGTGATTTTCGTCACGTTCTTTTGCACCGACTGGTTTTATCTTTGTCTAAATCCTGTCATAGTAAGAGGTTAGTTTCTAATGTTAATCCAGCCAATTCGGCTACAATTCCTGAGACACTGAATGTCACCTTTACGCAGTTTTGGGCTTTCTATCGTCAGCCTGATCACACTTATAGTCCCGGCTCAAGTTTTTGCTCAGGATAACGCTACTATCGCGCAAGAATTGGCGACCGAGCTCGTAACATCCGTTACGAAAGCAATGGCGATGACTGTCATTGGCCCGCTGGATGACCAGCGCTTAGCCTTGACGGACTTAGGGGCCAACAAGTTTCAGGTGACTGTTGCTGCTTCGACATTCCTGGGTCAACCGCTTCCCGAAATGGTTTTTATTGCACAAAAAGCCGTTGGCGGGCTTTGGGTTATTTCGCAGGGACGCACAAAAGCTCCGATCAAAATTAAGACTGGAGAAGATGGTCTCGAGATTGCCGTTAAAGAGCTGAGTTGGATGGGAACGTGGGACAGCAAGAACAGTGAGTACATTGCGATTTCTGTGAGTTTAACAGAGTTAGAAGTAACCCATCCAAACCTTCATTTGTCGGTCGAGTACTTCAAGCACACTGTTGGTGACCGGGACAAGATGACAGGCGAGTTCCTGACTGGGCTTTATATAACGGATCTGGCCTATCAGATTTCTCTAGGGGCAGAAGCTGAGGAAGTTATGACGAGTATCGGCATGCCATACCAGTTGGAAGGGAAAGTTGGTTTTTTCCAAAACTCAACGGTTCTGATAACGAATTTGGACTATCGACCCTTTCTTTGGTTGTCCACCTTGCAAGATGCCGTCCGTGATCGAGAGGCAATGATCAATGATCGAGCCATCAGAGTTAAGCATCTTAAATTGCTGGTAAACGCCGCTTTCCAAACTCTCAGAAACTTTGGTGGGCACAGCATCGTTGAAAACTGGGTCTCTAAAGATATTGATGACAATGGAGAAATGTCGAGCAAAGATGAGCATCTTTCCACCCAAATGACCGGTTGGAAAGATGAGAATGGTGTTTTTGTTGTTGGGATGAACCTTCAAAATCAAGGCTATGATCTCACTTGGCCCACTGGTTTCTTTGAAGAAATGAATACCTTCTCATTCGATGAATCCAGCTCGTCTCTTTCGATGGAGGGGTACAATGCCGGTGAGCTTGAAGTCCAACTGTTGGATCTTCTTGATGCCTACAAAGAGCAGAAGATGCAAAGGCTGAGTTTTGATCGGGCCGTCAGTTTGGTCAGGAATTTGGGCGGTATGAAATTTGAGGAAAACGTCAATTCCGCCAAATTGTCACTGAACGATGATGAACAGAGTTACACCGCTGACACCTTGTCTGTAGATCTGAAGTTTGCTGCATTGGGCGAACCAGAGGGAAGAGTAGGCACTGGATTTTCGTTAGCTGCAACGAACGTGACGGTTTCCGACAATGCCTTGTCCGCATTGCAGGGGCTAGACCTCGGCGCTTTTTTGAAGCCAAAAACTTTGCGCTTCGCCTTCGGAACGGCGCACCAACCGCTCGAAGCCTATGACGCGCTTTCAGATGATGACGCCACGCTAGCTCAAGGCTTCGCACATTTGTGGAAGGAGGTTGCTCCAACGGTTTTTGGAAACTTTGAATGGTCAAATGACGACCTAATCATGAGTGTGCGCTTGAAGGGTGATCTTGAATTCGAAGTTGAACAAGACAATGCCGAGGCTATGGATGCACACGGGAACCTTGAGGTCATCGTGATCGGTTTAGACGCGTTAACAGAGAAGCTCGCGGGTTTAAGCAGCGAGAACATGACACAAGAATCAAAAGAATTACTGTTCTGGCTCAGAGCAGGTTTGGGCGTTCTTAGCACTTACGCCA
>Ga0055584_100008546_pt1 | contig 10044 bp, 9 predicted proteins | sample OSDHelmetaG_FD_58716 | JGI IMG/M metagenome (GOLD analysis project Ga0055584, IMG submission 58716) | Pelagic marine sediment microbial communities from the LTER site Helgoland, North Sea, for post-phytoplankton bloom and carbon turnover... | ecosystem: Environmental > Aquatic > Marine >...
GTCGCCGCTTCGCTGGTGGCGGAATCGCCGTCTTCCGCTGGCTCGCGATTTCCCCCGAACAGCCACGCGACGCCGACCCCTAACAAGTAGAGCCCGACCATGGGGATCGCGAGCATGACCTGGCTGATGATGTCGGGCGGCGTCAGCATGGCACCGAGCACGAACATTCCGAGCACGGCATACGGGGTTCCCGCCAGCAGCTGCCGCGCGGTGACGAGGCCGCTGATCGACAAGAAGAACACCGCGATCGGTAGCTCGAAGGCCACACCGAAGGCCAGGAAGAGCTTTGTGGTCAGCGAGAAGACTTCGGACATCGTCCAGGCGGATTCGGCGAACCCGGAGTCGAAGCTCGTGAAGAACCCGAACACCACCGGGAAGACCATCGTGTACCCGAAGATGGCACCGCCGCCGAACAAGCCCGATGAGAACACGACGAAGGGAACGACCATGCGTTTCTCGTCGGGGTACAGACCGGGGGCGATGAATCGCCAGACATGGAAGAAGAACACCGGGAGCGCGAACAGAAAGCCCGCCAGGACGGCACACCAGAGATAGGTGATGAAGATCTCGGTCGGCCGGATCGCCTGGAGCTTGGTGCCTTCGGGTAGCGCGGCCATCACCGGATCGACCAGGAAGCCGAAGATCGCCTCCGCTTGATTGAACGACAAGGCGGTGCCGAGGAGCATCGCGCCGAGGATCCAGGCGAGCCGCGAACGCAGCTCGGTCAGGTGCTCGGTAATCGGGAGCGCCGCGTCGTCCACGGCTCGCTAGGCCTCGTCGTCGACCGCGGAATCGACGCGCGGTGGCTTGCTGGCCGAGACATCGGCCGAGGCCACGGAAGTCGGCGCGTCAGTGGCTTCGGCGGAGGCCGGGGCTGCACCAGGTGGCTCGATCTTGCGACCTTCTGCAGGGTCGTCACTCGATTCTGCGATCTCGTCTTCAGCAGGGAGTGCCTGTGCAGGTCGGCTGGTGGGCGGAGAATAGCGTTGCGGTTCGTCCTCCAGCGCGAGGCTCTGGCGCAGGTCGCTCGACGCGCGGCGGAACTCGGCGAGCCCCTTACCCAGCGAGCGCGCCATCTCCGGCAAGCGGCGCGGGCCGAGCACGAGCAGCCCGATGACCAGGATGACGACGAGTTCTGTGGGACCGATGCCGAACATGGTCGAATCCTAGCCCCGGCAGTCCCCGAACGCGGCGGGAGTGATCCCACTCGCGCTGTTTGCTGCGGTTCGAGAGCCCGGCCGGTCGGGATGCTCCCGGCGCTGGTGCCGGTCCCTGGAGGCCCGTTCAGGGCCGCTCAGGTCAACTGAGTTGCTCGACTGGGACCGGGATCGGCGGAATCCCCCCCGAAATTGCCGCCGACCCCGTCCCGTCGGAACAGAGAGGTCAGGAGTGGAGCCGGTGGCAGACAACCAGGAAACCACCACCGGCTCCGTTCCCCACTAATCGTTGCGCCCGATGTCGATCTCTGAGCGTCGGACCGCGTGCTGCACGCACAGGCGCTGTTCCGCGGTCTCCTCCGCGACCTCCAGGCCCGCGTTGTAGCGGCCCCCCGAACGGGCCCGACACCAGGCTACGCGTACGATCTCCTCGCGCTTCGTCAGACCGTCGAAGTCGCGCAGTGTGATTCGCAGCAGCACTCCCACCGGCACCGGGGCCTCCAGCTGAAGGCATAGGCCCGACTCGGACTCGTCGAGTGCAAAGCCCGTACTCGGCACATCGTTGGTCGAGTTGCGCGGGAACGGGGCGATCTCTGCCACCCGCAGGATCTGCTCGCGCGGTTCCACCCGTTCGTCCAGTTGGCCGGATTCGAGGCCGAGATCGCCGATCGGATTTCGCTGCATGCGGGGTGCTACAGCAAGCGCTGTGCCAGCTTTTCGTAAAGGCGCATAAAATATCTCAAAATACCGAAAACATTGATCTATTCAGAATCTGGCGAGTGCAGCTGCCCAGGGGCAACGAGCCAGGAGGTGTCGGTTTTCGTTGTAGCGGGGAAGCCCCGAAATTGCTGAACCGTTTGAAAGTGCATGGGAATTTCGAGTGTCGAGATTCAGTCGCCCATGCAGCCGGTCAGTCACCCGTCGGAGCCGGCAGATCGAACATCACCACGACTTCGCCCGCGCTGCCCTCGCTCTGAGCGAAGCGGCCGCCGGCGGCCTCGGTCAGCCTCTCGCAGCGCGTCAGCTCGACGCGGAGCTCAGGCGATAGGCTGGCGGCAGTGGCGCTTCCGGTGCTCTGGCCGTTCGAAAACTGGCGGATGAGCAGGCGCAGAGAGGGTTGCCCATCGAGCCCGGTCGGATTGTAATGCGAGGCGATATAGAACTCGCCCTGCTCTTCCGACCGCATCACCAGTTGGCTCAACAACGCTCGCAGGCCGAGCCGGAGATCGACCGCATTGGCGAGTGCAATCGGGTGCTCGCGGTCGAGTTCCTTGAGCACGAGCAGGTTCCGTCGCGCGACCTCGCTGCGGAGCGACGCGAGCTGCGACTCGATCAGGGCGGTGGTGTCGACCGGTTCGAGCAGCGGCGGCGGCGTGTCCGGCTCGAGCCGATCCGTGTCGCGCAGCTCGATCGTCGGCATCTCGCTGTCCTGGTCCCTGGCAGCGGGCTCGTCGACGGAGTCGCCCTCGACGAACTCGGCTGGCGCGACCGCGTCTTCCGCTCCGTCGTCCAGCAACTGGCCATCGTAGACTTCGTCGTCGCCCTCATCCTCGAACTCGTCGTCGAAGTCATCCTCCTCCGACTCTTCGACATACTCGGCCGGAGCCAGAACGTCCGGCTCTTCGACGACGAACTCGGCCGTCGGCAGCTCGGATTCTTCTTCGACGAACTCTGCGAGCGGGAGGTCCTCGTCGTCGACGAAATCGGCTTCGGGAAGCTCGGGCGGCGCGACCGGTCGATCTGTCGACTTGCTCGGGATGTTCTCGACACTGGGCGGGTCGAGCGCGTCCGCCTCGGAAAGGATGAGGATCTCGTCCTCTTTGGGCTCGGATGTCGGGGGATCGCCCGCAGTCTCCTCGGCCTCCTCTGTCTGCGGGTCCCGAGGTGTGGCTTCGGCAGCGTCGCTCGGACCCTCGCTGCTCCACGGCTCGAGCGCTCCGTCCGGTTGGATCCGGAAGTGGCTCGCCTTCAGCGGATCGTCCGAGTGTTCGGCGAGCGCGCGCAGCAACACGCCCTCGAGTTCGCGCAAGTTGCCGGGCCAGCCGTGGCGGTCGAGAGCGTGCAACGCATCCGGGGTGAAGTCCCGGGGACTGCGCCCGGCGGCTCGAGACCAGGTCCTGGCGGTGGCGAGGGCAAACGGGACGATCGCTTCGGGGCGTTCGCGCAGCGGAGCGATCGAGATCGTAAGGCCGGCGAGTGCCGCCAGCACCTCCGGCGCGGCATCGGGCACGCTTCCGGCGGGCGGGAGTGCCGCAGCCCAGCGTAGGCGCGTCCCCGAGGCGATCCCCGGCGGTAGGCCGTAGTCGATCCACTCGACCAGGCCGCTGCGCAGGCTCGGTCGCAACTGTTCCAGTCCTTCGAGGAGCAAGGTGGCGCTCGCGGCACCGACTGCGTTCGCGATCGGACTCAGAAGGTCGAGCTCGTCGCGTGCGGAGGCACAGTCGATCTCGACGAAAGGCGCAGCCCCGCCGAACGCGTCGCCTCCAAAAGTATGGACATAACGCGCAAACAGCGAGCGGCCGCTGCCGGGTTCGCCGCGCAATACCAGCGGAACCGCGGCGAGCTTCGGGTCCATTGCACGCAGCAGGGCGTCGACTCCGACATCGTCGAACCAACGTACGAACCGCTCGCCCAGGCGATCGCGGTAGCGCCGCAGCGACAGGGGTTCCTGGTTGACTCCCGAGCCGAGCGCCTGGCGGATTGCCTCGCGGAGTTGGGCTCCGGAGTGGGGCGCGGTGAGCACACGCGCATCGACGGTGTCGAAGAGCTCGACCAGTCCCGACGGCTCGGCCCATTCGGCCTCTTGGGTGTCGTCGGTGACCAGGAGCCAGCAGCAGCCGGCCAGGCGCGCACTGTTGCGGTGGACGAACTCGAGCTCCAGCTCGATCTCGCGTCCGAGGCCGAGCACGACGGCACGTGGAGCGTCGGCGGTCTCGAACTCGATGTCGGTTGGCGATCCGTTCCGAGCGGCCGGGCCCGCCGCGATCATACGAGCGAGCGCCGCGCGCTTCGCAGCATCGCGGTGCAAGATCCAGATCTCGGGTGTCCGGTCGGTCCGGATGGACATACAGGCCTCGGGGAGCAGTGGCCGCACGGATCCACTCCGGGCGTACTCTCCCGGCCCCAGAGCAAGGCAAGTCGCGTGCCACTGCACATCGGCCTCGTTCGACCGGCAGCTGCGCCGCCAACTGCAGGCGCTGTGGAATGAATCGTTGCGGTGCTCGGGCCGTCGAACGCGCGGGTGTGAACGCCAGGGTACCGCGCAACTACCGTCGGTGGGTTACGCGCTTCCACGTTTGCACGCGTGTTGCGCATGGCCCGGATTGCCGCTCGCCGGGGGCTGCGCGAGAGTTGTCCCCGTTGCCGCGTCGGCCAAACTCGAGGAGCACTCCGCCATTTCCAATCGAACCGCTCGATCTCGCATCCTGCATCGTCGTTTCGGCTCCCAGGGAACGGGAAGGCGGACGACGATGTCGATTGCCGCTGCGCTTGCCGTGCTGGTAGGCCTCACGTCCGCGGCGTCGGCGCAGGATGGCGCGGTCCCGGAGCTCGATCTGACGGGCAGTTGGCACGTGCTGATCCACTACACGGACGCAGACGGGGCCGACACGGAGGTCATGCGTTGGGATGACCGCCTGTGGGTCTTCGAGCGCAAGGGGTCGCGCCTGGCGTGGACCGAATACCCGATCGTCGTGTTCAACGATCGCTCGGGGCGTTTCGAGCGCAGCAACCACGGCCAACAGCGGATGCTTCACGCCTGGGAGCCGAATGCGCTCCAGCAGGCGCAGATCAAGGCCGGCCTCGAGTTCAACACGCGCGGGTCGAAGTCGAAGTCGCTGCGACGCAAGCGCGACGGGAGCTGGCAGTCGATGAGCCCGGCGTCGACGATGTCGGCCTCGACCATCGGCTATCACGAAACCTGGTCCGTCACGAGCGTCGACGGCGTTCCGACCTTCACGCGCGACGATATCCTTGGCTCTGAGCGAGCGGAGGGGATGAGTGGCCGAACGCTCTACCGCGGTCTCGAGATCGCGGCAGGTGGCAGCATCGTTCGCGGCGAGTTCGCCCGCGATGAGAGTCGCCGCGGAACCTTCCGAATGGTGCGCGCGGGCGACGCCGCCTCGGTGGGTACGAAGCGCAGCCAGGCGGAGCGGATGTCGGACGGATTCAACCTGGAAGCCCTCACGGACGAGGCGGACGACCCGGATGAGGATCGGGACTGAGTCGTCGTGACCGGTGTCGTGCGCCCCGCAGAGCCGCGTGATCTCGATCGCGTCGCCGCGCTGTGGACGGCGATCACCCAGCACCACGCCGGGTTCGACCCGCTTTTCACGCAGCGCCGCGACGCCGACGATGCACTGCGCGATCTGATCCGCGAGCTCCACCGCGATCGCGACGCAGCAATCTTCGTCTTCGACCGCGCCGGAGACCTTCCGGGGATGTGCATCGTCCGGATCGATCGCGCGCCTCCCATACTTGAAGAAACCGAGCGCGCCGAGATCACCGATGTCGGAGTGCGTGAGGATGCCCGGCGACAGGGGATTGCGCGTCGGCTGGTCGAGGCGGCACTCGCCTGGGTGCGGGCTGCCAACGTCGAGCGCGTGGAGGTCCAGGTGGCGGTGAACAATCCGGAAGGGCAGGCGTTCTGGCGCGCCCTCGGGTTCGGCGATCTGCTTCACATCCTGCATCGCCGGCTGGAGCTCTAAGCCCCCGGATTAGCGGTCGAGTTCGTCGAAGTTCTCGATCAGGCGGATCAGAGCCGCGGTTCCCCGCTGGAGATTGCGGATCGAAATGCGCTCGTTCGGTCCGTGGACCCCGTGCGCCTCTTCGTCACGCAGCCAGCGCGGCACGAAGCCGTACACCACCAGGCCGCGCTCGCGAAGCCAGTGGGCATCCGACGAGCCGGCCCCCATTGCCGGAACGACGAGTGAGCCGGGGTCGAGCTCGCGGGCCGTGGCTTCGATCGCGCGGTAGAGCGGCGTGTCGACGGGCGAACTTCCCGAGTTCACGGCCAGCAGGCGCACCTGATCGACGGCTGCGTCGTCGACTCGCTTGCGGACCCGTTGTTCGAACTCGTCGCAGCGTTCGCCGGGTAGCAGTCGCGCATCGATCTGGCCGCGCGCCTGAGCGGGGGCGACATTGGTCGCGGTAGCCCCCTGCAGCACGGTGATCGCCGCCGTGGAGCTCACGAGCGCTTGATTGGCACGATGGCGCAGGAAGCGTCGTCGGAAGTCGGCGTCGCGATCGAGTGCCCCTGCCAGATCACGATAGGCGGCTCGGTCGCGTGACTGCGCAATCGGCTCCATCGCACGAAACATTCGCGCCACCTCGGGCACGACACGGATCTCACTGTCCATCGTTCGTATGCGTTCGAGTGCTGCGATGAGTCGCGGCACCGCGGCGTCTCGCGCTGGGCTCGCCGAGTGCCCGGGCGTGCCACGTGTCCGAAGCTCGAGCCAACAGGCGCTCTTCTCCGCCACGGACACCGACCAGAGCGGTCGCTGGCTGGGGTTGTCACGAATCGAGCCGCCCTCGCCGAGCACGTATTCGACGCCTTCGAGCAGCTCGCTGCGTTCTTGCAGGATCCAACCGAGGCCGTCGTTCCCGCCGGCTTCTTCGTCGGGCACCGAGAGCAGTACGACATCGCGCCTAAGCTTCTCGGGGCGCCGCGCGAGGCCCTCGAGAGCCAGCGCGTGAACGATTGCCAGACCCTTGGCGTCGAGTGCGCCTCGCCCAACGACGTGGCCGCGCCGGATCACTCCCGCGAATGGGTCCTCGTGCCAGCCCGTCGAACGCGCTGCCACTACGTCGAGATGGGACAGCAGGAGCAGCGGCGGCAGCTCGCCGGTTCCGCGAACCCGTGCGATCGCCGCCGCGCGTCGCGGCCCTTCGGGCGGGGAGGGGGTCTTGATAAGGGCAGTTTCGACTCCCCGTCGGTCGAGCAGATCGACCAGCCAGCGAGCAGCCTCTGCCTCGCCGCCCGGGGGATTCACGGTCCGAATCTGAATGAATCGTGAAAGCAATCCAGCGGCTCGATCCGGGGTGGTGGCCCCCCAGTGGGAAGGCTGTCCGGGGCTCTTCTCCCCCGCGGGATCCGATTCTACTGTCCGAGATGCGCAAGAACCCATGAGAAGTGCGCCAAGAACTACAGGGATCACCGCCTTGCGCCGAAGCATCACGCCGATGCGACCGCAACGCAGCCGCACTGCAATTCCAGCCCCACGGGAAAATGACACCTTTGGATCACGCTAAAACCCTGTTTTGTAAGGATTGGTCCGGGTGTGACAGCGGCTGTTGCCGGGTGCACGCCCGCCTCGTGAAGGCTAACTATACCGCCGGGTCGGGGGGACCCCTGGAGCCGAGTCGATGAGTTTCGAAGCGCGGTCCACACGAGGTGGACCGGTTTCCGCACGGATCACTCTCTCACTACTGCTGCTGTCGACGGCCATGGTTTCTGGCTTCGGCGCAGGTGGTGGTGTGGGAATCGCGCGGTCGCACGATGTTGCGGCGGCGACTTCCGTGGCGTTCGAACCAACTAGCGAACCGCTCGCCTATGGCCCCCAGCTCACCTACGACTCGAGCGATACGGTCCCGGCCGACCTGGTGACCGACCCCAATCAGATGGTGCCTGTCCCGGCGGTCCTTCCGTCGGTGGCTTCCGGCCCTTCGAAGGCGGCACGTAAGCGGCTTGCCCGCCGCGACAATTTCGTCGCTTCCGACGCCCTTGCCCTCTACGACGGGCCGCAGGAAGCGACCGTTGGCACGATCGAAGGCGAGCTCAAGCGAGGCCAGACGCTTTCGGCAGCGCTCACGCGTCACGGGGTCCGTCCGAGTACGGTCAACGCGATCTCGAGTGAGCTGTTCCCGCTCTTCGACTTCACGCGTGCCCAGCCCGGCCAGGACTACCGGTTGGTGCTGGACTCCGAGGGCCAACTCCTCGAGTTCGATTATCAGATCAACGCGGATGAGAGCGTTCACCTCGCCCGCGCCGAGGACGGCCGCTACGAGGCGGTCTACGACAAGAGCGAGCTTGTGCCTCACGTCGTGCGGATGGCCGGCGTCGTGAACACGAGCCTGTATCAAGCGATCGAAAACCTTGGTGAGGATCCGGCGCTGGCGAGTGCCTTCGCTGCGGTGTTCGCCTGGGAGTTCGACTTCACGCGCGGTGTCCGCGCGGGCGACGAGTTCCATCTGCTGTACGAGCGTCTGTACCGGGAGACGCACGACGGACGCCAACACTACGTGCGACCGGGGCAGATCCTGGCGGCGCGCTACCGAACGGGCGACCGGGAGCTCGAGGCGATCCACTTCGAGCCGGGCGCAGGGCGTGGTGGCTACTACCGAACCGACGGCACCTCGGTGGAGCGTCAGTTCCTGACGGCGCCGCTCGAGTACTCGCGCATCAGCTCGACCTACTCGAACGCGCGGCGCCATCCGATCCTGAACATCACTCGGGCCCACCACGGCATCGACTACGCGGCTCCCCACGGGACGCCCGTCTGGGCCGTTGCAGACGGTACGGTCATCCACCGCGCTCGCGCGGGCGGCTTTGGCCACCTGATCAAGGTCCGGCACGTCAACGGCTACGTGTCCTACTACTCGCACCTGTCTCGCTACGCGAAGGGGCTCCACGTCGGCCAGAAGATCAAGCAGAAGCAGGTTCTGGGCTTCGTCGGTAGCACCGGGCTCGCGACCGGACCCCACATCTGCTTCCGAGTCGCGAAGAACGGGCGCTACATCAACCCGTTCAGCATCGAGACGCCCGCAGCCGATCCGATCTCGCTGGCTACCTGGCCGCAGTTCTCGCAGAGGCGCGACCAGCTGATGCTTCGGCTCGACGGCGCCACGGCCGTCGCCGTTCAGGATGCGCTGTAGCCTCGCTGTCAGTCCGGCATCCAACGGGTTCCAAGCGCGCTCAGATCAAGTTCGAACAGTCCTCGAAGTAGCCGCAGCGCAGGCAGCGGAGCTTGCAGCTTCGGCCGTGCAAGGGCGCGGAGCAGCCCGGGCACCACGGCTGCGCCTGCGGTGTGCCGTCGGTTTCGTCCGGTGCCGTGCCGAGCTCGCGCTGCGGGTGTTCGTGGTGGGTCGGTTCCGGTTTCATGTGCTGCCTTCCCCGCACCTTCGGCTCTTCGGGTCCGATCGGTGGAGATCAACCGCCCGCGGGCGCGGACGGGTCGAACGGTATTGGTTCGCGGGGGGATCGGGATTCTGGCGCAAGCCTCGGGTTGTGGCGAGCGCTTCGACTGTGCGAGCCTTCGCGAGCCGGTCGAACGACCTGCCCCGGACGAACGCGGACGACCCGCGCTTCGGGACGCGCCCAGACAGCGGAGAGTGAGACGTGGCAGGCGCTGGCGGCCAACTCGAAGAAGCCCTCGAGCAGCTCGGGAAAACCCTCGCAGACCGCGAGACCGCGCACGGCGAAGGTCTCGAAGCCGCGCGTGCTACGGCGACTGCGCTCCACGCGCGCGTCGCTGCCGCGCTCGAGCACTATCACTCGGCTGTCGAGGCCGGTGGTGCGCCTCAGCTCCGCGTCGAGTTGACGCCGCCCCGTGTCGACGAGAAGCACGTTCGTTCCTACGAGTTCGATCTACGTCGTGGGCGTCATCGCGGCTTGTTCGTGCTCAAGAGCCGCGGCGAGTTGACCCTGGTCGGACCGTTCCGAACCGGGAAGAGCGAAGGTCCGTGTCGCAGTTTTCCGCTCGACGCAGGCGGCCTGGTCGAGGGCGAGGCGCTGAGCGAGATCGACCGCGCCCTGGTCGAGTTCATTTCGAGCTTCCTCGAGGAGGCGGCGACGCCGTGAGCGACCGTGCGCACGCGCTCGCCCGCGTGCGCCGCGTGCGGGTGGGGACGACCAACGCCCCCAAGATCGCCGCGGCCACGGGCGCAC
>Ga0055584_100008547_pt1 | contig 10044 bp, 7 predicted proteins | sample OSDHelmetaG_FD_58716 | JGI IMG/M metagenome (GOLD analysis project Ga0055584, IMG submission 58716) | Pelagic marine sediment microbial communities from the LTER site Helgoland, North Sea, for post-phytoplankton bloom and carbon turnover... | ecosystem: Environmental > Aquatic > Marine >...
GAGCTGAACAGTTCGCGGATCATGCGCTCGGTAATGGCCATGATCTCTTCCTCTCCGAGGAAGGCGGTCTCTATGTCTATCTGGGTAAATTCGGGCTGGCGATCTGCCCGCAAATCCTCATCCCGAAAGCATTTGGCTATCTGGTAGTAACGATCAAAGCCCGACACCATCAGCAGCTGCTTAAACAACTGGGGAGACTGTGGCAAGGCGAAAAACTGTCCCGGGTGTGTGCGACTGGGCACCAGGTAATCCCGCGCACCTTCAGGCGTGGCGCGAGTCAGAATCGGGGTCTCTATGTCCAGGAAGCCCTCGCCGTCGAGAAAATTACGCACCGCATTGGTGATACGCGAACGCAGGATCAGCCGGTCCTGCATCTCCTGTCGGCGCAGGTCCATATAACGGTACTGCAGGCGGACTTCTTCCCCTACCGCGGTGAATTCATCCAACTGGAAGGGCGGCGTCGCTGCCGCATTGAGTATTTCCAGTTCTTTGCCCAGAACTTCGATTTCGCCCGTCGCCATGGCTGGATTAACGGTACCCTCACCCCGGGCACGCACCCGCCCGGTAATGCGCAACACATATTCGGAGCGGACCTGGTCTGCACGTTCGAAGTGCTCTTGCGTATCAGGGTCGAATACCACCTGCACGATGCCCCCACGATCACGCATATCCAGGAAGATAACACCGCCGTGGTCGCGGCGGCGATCTACCCAGCCACACAGAGTAACTGTCTCGTCAATGTTGGCTGATCCCAGGGCGCCACAATAATGACTGCGCATAATATGTATTCCGTATAATTTGGCTGGTTGGCCCACAAGGGGCCGCTTTATGCTGTCTTTTTACTATCGTTGGGGCCGGATGCAGGCGATTTCTCTGGACTGGCGGAGGGCGCGGCATTGTCGCTACCCCCTGCCAGGTTCTTCTTGTTCCCGGTCTTGAAATCAGTTTCATACCATCCGCCTCCTTTCAGGCGGAAGGCAGCAGCTGAAATTTTCTTCTTCAACGCAGACTCACCGCAGTCAGGACAGTCCTGTAACGGGTCTTCGCTGATTTTCTGCAAAACCTCCAGTTGTTTACCGCAGGTTTGACACTGATATTCATATATCGGCATGGATTTGTACCCAGCAATGATCAATACGTCGTAGAGAGCGAAAAATGAGGCGCGGATTTTACCCTAAAGCAGGGCACTAGGCCAAGCGCGGTGAGCGGCCAAAACGAGGAGCGAAAAAACCCCGCACCGAAGGTGCCGAGGAGAGGTTAATGCTGCCATCCCGCAGGCAAAGCCAGCGGGATGGCGGGAAAACGGCGCTTAGGAGGCGGCGAATTCCTTCATTTTCTTCAAGGGACGCACCTTGACAGCTACGCTGGCAGGCTTGGCCTTGAACACGGTTTCTTCACCCGTGAAAGGGTTGATGCCCTTGCGTGCCTTGCGGGCAGGCTTTTTCACAGTGGTGATTTTCATCATCCCAGGGATAGTGAACTCACCGACAGAGCGCTTTTTGATGCTGCGCTCAACCAACAGATCCACCTCTTCCATAACAGAAACAACCTGCTTCTTGCTCAGGCCGGTGCTCTCCGCAACGCTTGCGACGATCTGACTTTTGGTCATTTTCGCCTTAATCGCTGGAGCTGCCTTTTTAACCGGTGCTGCCTTCTTAGCTACTGCTTTTTTCTTAGCTGGAGCCTTTTTTGCTGCCTTCTTGACTGGAGCTTTTTTCTTAGCCGCTGCTTTTTTAGTCGCCATTTTATTTTCAACCTTCCCTTATTTTTAAGTTGGAAAATCATTCACACCCGGACGGCCCGCCTCCCCAAAAACCGCGGAAACCCTGCTGCCCCAAGGCATAGGTAAATATATAAAACATGAAACGCTGTAATACAAGCGTTTTTCTACATCGAGAGCAAAAAAACCCTATTTTTAAGCATCCAGAGGACTAGCGTCACAAAAAATAGACTGTAACGCGCTTCAGCAGGAAGATTCTCCGAGACAAGATAACAGCAGAAAAACATGACCAAAGGGGCGCTGTACCCACGTCGCCATGAGACGTAAACTAGCCGCCCGGTTTTAACACGACAGCGGACAGCTAAATGCGCACCAGCAATTTCCTTATGGCCACCCAGAAAGAAACACCCTCCGATGCCGAAGTCATCAGTCACCAATTGATGCTGCGGGCGGGCCTTATTCGCAAACTCGCCTCAGGGCTATACACCTGGTTACCGATGGGGCTGCGCGTGTTGCGTAAGGTGGAAAGTATTGTACGTCAGGAGATGGACAAGGCCGGGGGCCAGGAAGTGAGCATGCCCATGGTACAACCTGCAGAGCTATGGCAAGAGTCCGGGCGCTGGGAACAGTACGGTCCGGAACTGCTGCGCATCCAGGATCGTCACCAGCGTGATTTTTGCCTGGGCCCCACCCACGAGGAGGTCATCACCGACCTGGTGCGCGATGAGATCAAGAGCTATAAGCAGCTGCCGATTAACCTGTACCAGATACAAACCAAGGTGAGAGACGAAATTCGTCCCCGCTTCGGTATCATGCGCTCGCGGGAATTCCTGATGAAGGATGCCTACTCCTTCCATACGGACCAGCCCAGCCTGGAACAGACCTACCAGGTAATGCACCAGGCCTACAGCACCATTTTTACCCGCCTGGGCCTGGAGTTCAGGCCAGTTATCGCTGATTCCGGCAGTATTGGCGGCAGTGCGTCACACGAGTTTCACGTCCTGGCCAACTCCGGAGAGGACGATATCGCCTTTAGTGACAGCAGCGATTACGCAGCCAATGTGGAAATGGCTGAAGCGCTGGCCCCAGCCGGTCCTCGCGCGGCTGCAGCGGCAGCCATGACCGAGGTCGCCACCCCTGGGGTCAAGAGCATTGATGAACTTAGCGCCATGCTCAGTGTAGACCCGGCCAGCACTGTAAAGACACTGATAGTGCGCGGCGCTCAGGAGGGCGAATTGATTGCGCTCGTGGTGCGCGGCGACCACCAGCTCAATGCCATCAAGGCAGAAAAACTCGAGGGAGTCAGCTGCCCGCTGGCAATGGCCGATGAAGCCGAGGTACGCAAAGTACTGGGCGCGGGTTTCGGTTCGCTGGGACCGGTTGCTCTGAATATTCCGGTTATCGCAGATCGCAGCGCTGCGCATCTGGCGGATTTTATTTGCGGCGCAAATCAGGATGACATCCACTTCACCGGAGTGAACTGGGAGCGCGACTGCCCACTGCCCAGGATAGAGGATATTCGCGCAGTTGAAGAAGGCGACCCCAGCCCCGATGGGCAGGGATTCCTGCAGATCAAACGCGGCATTGAAGTAGGCCACATCTTCCAGCTGGGCACCAAGTACAGTGAGGCCATGTCGGCGAAGGTACTGGATGTAAACGGCAAGAACATCACCATGACCATGGGCTGCTATGGTATCGGCGTCAGTCGCATCGTGGCCGCCGCCATTGAGCAGAATCACGATGACCGGGGCATCATCTGGCCCGACAGCATGGCGCCCTTTCAGCTGGCCATCGTACCGCTTAACATGCACAAATCAGCAGCCGTAGCCGCCTGCGCAGAAGAACTTTACCAGCAGCTGCAGGCGGCTGGTGTGGAGGTACTGCTGGATGATCGCAACGAGCGCCCCGGGGTGAAGTTTGCCGACATGGAGTTGGTTGGCATACCCCACCGTATCGTCATCGGCGACCGCGCTCTGGCCGAGGACAATATCGAGTATAAAGGCCGCAGGGATGACGATTCTCGACTCATTCCACGCCAGGAAGCAGTGGATTTTCTAATGGCAAAGCTGGGCTAAATGCGGTGCAGCGCAGGCCACCCGCCACGGAAGGCCGTCCACCCGCAGCGCGCGGTACATGGCTTTCAGGTTAACGGTAGGAGCCAGGCGACTGGCCCGTCCATTTCTTAAAGGAGCGATGGAATGCACTTGGATCAGAAAACCCCACCTGTTCTGCCACCTCACTGACCGTCATACCATCCCGGCTCAACATGGAAATCGCCACATCGCGGCGGGCATTATCCTTGATACGCTGGTAGGAGGTACCCTCTTTTTCCAGTCGCCGACGCAGGGTGCGGGCTGACATATTAAGTAGATCGGTCAGCTCCTCGAAGCTGGGCATCTCCTCACGGAAATCCCCCCCGAGTATCTCGCGTATCCGGTGGGTAATGCTCAAGGTGCTGGCCAGCGGCTCGATGACGATATGATAGGGGGCCAACTTCAGGAACTCCGCCAGGTCCGCCTCATTACGGACCAATTCTGCCTCCAGGTGACGGGCACTAAAGGTAACGGAATTAACTTGCTGGTCGTAACTCACCGGGCACGGGAAGAAATGCCTGATTCCCGCGGTAAACGCGGGTTTTGGGCCGACACAGCCAGCGGTGCTCACATCGATATGTTGACCTATCAACCAACCGCAGAAACGCATCCACATGGCCAGGTTACACAGCACGCTATGCTGGATTTCCGGCCCATCATCACTGCTGGCATAGGTCAGAGTAGCTTCCTTACCCTCGGCATCCACGATCAGTTCGTTGACGATTGCAGCACCGTGACGCACGCGGCAGCAAGCATTGAATTCAATACCCCGGCGCAACGCCGCTACCAGATTGGGACTGTTAATCATGCTCAGGGCAATCAGCCGCGTGGTACCTACCGGCGTTTGCACGTCAGGCATAACACCACCGGACTCATCTCCCAATTCGCGAAACAGCTCCATACACAAACGGCTGTATTGCTCGCGCGATACAAATGAGGTCTGCGCATCCTGGCGCAACGGGTCAAAGGGAAAGCGCGCGGCGCGCAATATTTCCTGCACGTCCCTGTTGTGAGCACGCGCCTGCGCCAACAGTGCCCGCGTGAATTCTATGGGTACCGCCTCGTTATAGAGCTCTGAATCGCGCGTTAGTTTGGACAAAGTATCGCTATCACTGGGTAGGTAGCTGGAATTATAACGTGTAAATAGCGTTTCGCTGAACAGCTGGCAATTTTACTGAAAATTTCGGTCCTGTGATTTGACAACACCGCAAGGCCTCCGCACTATGGGAGTTGGGTATACGCGACACAAGAAACTCGTAAAACGCATGACCGATATCAAGCAATTGAGCCAATGGAATCGCGATATATCCAGAGCCATCGCCGCTCTGGGCTCGGAGCGATTTTTCCCCGCCCTCATAGAAGCCATCAACGGACAGGTGAGCATCGATTACCCACAGATCTGGCTATATCACAAAGATCTGCCCCCCAGGGTGCTGTACCACGAGATTCCGGCAAATGCCGTTAACAGCCAGGTCGACCAGTACCTGGAAGGCCCCTATCGTGAGGACCCTTTTTACGAGACCTCCATGCACCAGCCCCGGGCTAAAATCTATCGCCTGTCGCGGGTGACTCTGGGAAAGTTGCAGCAATCGGACTATTACCGCACTTATTATGCTGACACCGGCACGTGCGACGAAGCGGTTTACCTGTCAAAACTTCACGGCGGCAACGTTATCAACCTGAGTATGATGCGCCTGCCCCAACACGGTGAATTCTCAGAGCAGGAGTATGAGTCGCTGTACCTTTTGGCCGAGCCGGTGTCGGAGTTGATCAAATCGCACAGTGAACACGACGATTTTGCCGTCACCCATCTTATCCAGCCGGGCATAGACCACCAGATCGACCTGGCATTTCGCACCTTTGGCGCCTCACTGCTGTCCCCCAGGGAAAAGGATGTGATGGAGATGATGCTGCGCGGCTATGGTACGGATATCTCAGCCGATCGCCTGGGCATAGCTCTGGAAACCGTCCGCCGCCACCGCAAAAGCATCTATCGCAAACTCGATGTCAGTTCCCAGACGGACCTGTTCTCCCTGTTCCTCAACTCCATGTCCTGCCTCGGCGAAGCCGGGGGCGAGGATCCGCTGAGCATTTATATGTCACCCCGGTAGCCTGAGCTCAGGTTATGGGCTGTTTGCGGACCCCGTATGCATCACTTTACCTGCCATTCAGGGTAACTGCCCAACTTAGGGTATTGTCTCCAACAGCATAAATAAGGATAGTGACCGCTTACCGGCTAATATACGGTGGATGCATGTCGCTTGAAGCCGATTGGTTCCTGCGGGCACACCCAGAAATTACCACGATAGAAGCGCTGCTGCCCGACTGTAACGGGATCATGCGGGGTAAATGGCTGCCTCGGCACAAGCTGGGCAAAATCTTCGATGGCGAACTGAAACTGCCGAAAACCGCCCTGAGCCTGGATGTCTGGGGCCGGGATGTGGAAGAACTGGTATTCGCCTCGGGTGATGCCGACGGCATTTGCCGCCCGGTGGAAGGCTCCCTGCTGCCCACCCCCTGGTCAGCCGACAGCCAACACGGCCAGATTATGCTTTCCATGTTCGACGCCGACGGATCGCCCTACCTGGGCGACCCACGCCACGTACTCAAACAGGTTCTTAATCGTTACCAGGAAGCAGGCTGGCGCCCGGTGGTGGCCGCAGAACTGGAATTCAGCCTGGTGCGCTGGGATGAGCAATCGATACCACAACACACCTGCCCTTCACCGGTAGGGGGATCACCGGTAGGCGGCAATACCTACGGGCTGGACGTACTGAATCACCACCAGGGGATGATGGAAGACCTGCGCCTGGCCTGCGAAGTCCAGGACTTGCCATTTGACGGCGTGGTCAAGGAATCGGCGCCATCCCAATATGAAATTAATATGCAACACGTTGATAACCCGGTGCTCGCTGCCAAGCAAATCATGATGATGAAACGCCTGATCAAGGGTGTGGCGTCCAAACATGGACTAATCGCCAGCTTCATGCCCAAGCCTTTCGAGGAGGAAGCCGGCAACGGCATGCATGTGCACTGCAGTGTGCTGGACGAGGACGGGGTCAATATCTTTGACGATGGCACGGAACTGGGCACTCCCAAACTGCACAATGCCATCGCTGGCTGCCTGTTAAACATGGCAGATTCCGTGGCGGTGTTCGCTCCCAGCTATAACGCATATCGACGCTTTCAGCCGGGCTGCCATGCACCCACCTTCCCCAGTTGGGGCTATGAAAACCGCACCGTAGCAGTGCGCGTACCGGCAGGTAGTCACGCGGCGCGGCGCCTCGAACACCGGGTAGCTGGTGCGGATGCCAACCCCTACCTGCTATTCGCGGTACTGCTTTCCGCAATGTTTGATGGCATTGAGCAAAACCTTTCCCCGGGTAACCCTATCACCGGCGATGGCTATTCACAGGAAGAGGCTTCCCTGCCAGTGTATATGCCCGATGCGATCAAACTGTTCAGCGAGTCTGACTTTATTCGCAATGCACTGGGGCCCGAATTACAGCGCATTTTTACCTTGACCAAAGAGCAGGAAATCGCCGAATTTCGGCGCCGCATTACCACTCTCGAGTACCAGACCTACCTGGAAAAGCTCTAAAACCTGCGTCCGGCATGGCCTCGGGCGCCAAGTACAGCGGTAAAAATGGCGTAAACGGTCATGGACGACTTGCCGACCAGGTGTCAGAATTCCGGCTCGATTGTGCCTAGATGCCCCTTATGCCGATAACCCGGAACATAGCAACCCGTTGGAGCAGCCTGCTGGTATTGAGCGTTACGCTGATACTCGTAGGGTCGGGCCCCAGTGTGGGCTCTCCCCCAGCCAACAACTGCGCCGCAGGTTTGGGGCTGTCCCCCATAGGCCTGGGTGAACCGCTGCAGGGTGACCTGGATATCCTCAGCTGGAATATCCAAAAGGCCAGCAATGCTGGCTGGGCTGAAGACCTGGCTGAGATCGCCGGTGGCGTGCATCTCGCCTTTATCCAGGAGGCTTCACTGCAGGCACAGATACCCCAGGCTATTAACACGCCACTGGTACAGGCTTTTGCTGCCGGCTATACCACTACTAGCCAGGATACCGGGGTGATGACCCTGAGCACCAGCAACCCCAGCCTGCACTGCAACCTGACTGCCTGGGAGCCCTGGTTGGGCACCCCCAAGGCCACCAGCATCACCGAGTACCCACTGCAGGACCGGGATGATCGCCTGCTGACCATCAATCTGCATGCAGTGAATTTCACCCTGGGCCTGGAAAATTTCCAACAGCAGTTCGGCGCCCTGGCTGATTTGCTTAGCCAGCATCAGGGGCCGGTTATTCTCGCTGGCGACCTCAACACCTGGAGTGGCAAGCGCCAATCGCTGGTTGACCAGTTTATGCAACGCCACGGACTGGGTCCGGTAGCCTTTGAACCGGACTTGCGCACCACCACCTTCGGACGCGCACTGGACCATATTTACGTGCGCGGTATGCATGCCACATTGGCCAGGGTTATCCCTGTCTCCAGCTCTGATCACAACCCGCTGCGCGTGCGCTTGACCCTGCAATGAAACTGCGCTTTTACCTGCTGATCTGCATTCTGGCGCTGCCCCGGCTCGCACTCGCCGAGCAGGACCAGGCTGAGCGTGAAATTCAATATCTGTTGCAGTATGTGCAGCAAAGTGGCTGCGACTTCAACCGCAATGGCAGCGCACACGAGTCTGCAGATGCTGCAGATCACCTGCGTTTGAAATACAAGCGCGGCAATCGTTATGCCGATTCTGCAGAAAACTTCATTGACCGCCTGGCCAGTGAAAGCTCATGGACGGGTGAGACCTATACCGTGACCTGCGCTGGCGTCACCCAGCCTAGTGGCGCATGGCTGCACCAGGCACTGGACAATTATCGCTCGGGTTTGTCGCAGGCTAAATCGGCGATTCACGTTCCACCGACTCCGGAGCATTAAGCTCCACTACTGCCACCGTATCCGGAATAATGTGCTCCCGCTCCAGACGCCGCACCAGGGCGAAGGCCCCCATCAACGCCAGCGTACCAAACATCACCGCCCCCAGTGCCTCCCCGGCCATTACCCCTTTGGCGCCATACCATTTCGCTCCGAGATAAACCGCGGGGATAGTGCCAAGTAATGCTCGCCCAAAATTGAAGCAAGTCGCCCAGTATGGGTAATGTAGATTGTTGAAACTGGCATTGGAAACAAACAGCATGCCATTAAAGATAAACGCCCCCGGCAGGAAATGGACATAGAACAGGAGCAACTCTGCGGCCTCTTCGCTGGCAGAAAAAGTGCTTACGATGGCTTCCGCGCTGTACCACAACAGTAGCCATACCAGGGCTATATAGACCACGTTGAAATACAGTGCGTCGCGCAGCGTGGAGCGTACCCTGCCGTATAGCCCAGCCCCGGCATTTTGCCCCACGATTGGCCCCACGGCACTGGATAGAGCAAAAACGGCGGCAAAAGCCACTGGGGTGATACGCCCCAGGATAGCAGCACCGGCAACCGCGCCGTCACCAAACTGGGACATGGTGCGCAGCACAAAGCTGCCACCTATAGGCGTGGCCAGGTTGGTCAGCACCGCGGGCCCGGCTATTTTCAGTATGGGCCCCATATCGGCGATAAATTCGTCCAGGCTTATTTTGCGCGGCAGCCGGTGAACGCCGAACAGGGCAGACCAGGCGACGGCAAACACCGCAATACGCGAAACCGCCGAGGCCAATGCCGCGCCCTCCAGCCCCCAACCAAAAGTAAAAATAAACAGGGGGTCGAGGACGGCATTGACCGCTGAGCCCGCCAGCGTCGCCCACATGGAACGACGCGCGTCGCCTATGGCACGCACCCCGGCAGCCATACTCATGCCCAATACCAACACTGGCATACTCGGCAGTGCAATGCTGGCGTAGCTGGTTGCGTATTCCAGGGTTTGGCCAGTGGCACCCAACCAGCCCAGTAACCCGGGCAACTGGAACCAGGCGAGCGCACAGATCGCAATGGACAACAGGGCGTTGAATAACAAGGTACTGCTGCAGTAGCGGCCAGCCAGATCCCTGCGCTGGGCACCTTCAGATCTCGCTACCAGTGCTCCCAGGGCAATCTGCAGGCCGATACTGACGGACACCAGGAAGAACAACAAGGTGCCGGCATACCCCACTGCCGCAGCCAATTCCTGCTCGCCCAGCATGGTGAGGAAATACATATCCACCATGTCCACGGCAAACATGGCCATCAGGCCAGT
>Ga0055584_100008548_pt1 | contig 10044 bp, 10 predicted proteins | sample OSDHelmetaG_FD_58716 | JGI IMG/M metagenome (GOLD analysis project Ga0055584, IMG submission 58716) | Pelagic marine sediment microbial communities from the LTER site Helgoland, North Sea, for post-phytoplankton bloom and carbon turnover... | ecosystem: Environmental > Aquatic > Marine >...
CAGGAACATGGCCGGGAAAATCAGCCGCTGGCCGTAACGGTCGAGCGAAACGGCGCCTTGTTCGAGCTGGAAGTCATTCCACGTAAAGAGAAAACCGGCATGTTTTCCAGCAGGTTGCTGCTGGGTGTGACCAATGCGGAGATCAGTGCGGAGCAAAGGGAAACCCTTGAGCGGGCGGCTATCATGTTGCGTTACGGACCGGTGGAAGGCCTGTCCGCGGCGGCAGCGGAAACGTGGCGCTTGACCGGATCCACTTTTGGTTTGCTGGCGCGAATGGTTACCGGCAAGGCCTCGGTCAAGAATCTTTCCGGGCCCATCAGCATTGCCCAATTTGCCAACGCGTCGGCCAACAGGGGCCTTTCAACCTTCCTGTTTTTCCTCGGCGCAATCAGTCTCAGCCTTGGGATTTTGAATTTGTTGCCGATTCCGGTACTTGATGGCGGTCATCTGCTCTATTACCTGATAGAATTGCTCAAAGGCAGCCCGGTATCTGACCAAGCTCAGATAGCGGGCCAATATTTTGGGCTTATGGCCCTGGCCGGGTTGATGAGCCTGGCGTTTGTTAACGATATTTTACGGCTGGTCGGATAGACTCCCTCACCGGGCATTTCGAGAGCGTGTCGGGAAGAAAGCCGTAACGGATCTGACTCAATGATAAGAATTTTAGCTCTGGTGCTGGGCTGCCTGCTGTGGGCGAACACTGCACTGGCAACCGACCCCTTTATCATTTCGGATATACGTGTCGAAGGACTACAGCGTATTTCTGAAGGTACGGTGTATAACTACCTGCCTCTGGATGCCGGTGATGAGCTGACTGCCGCCGCTACCCGCTCCTCAATTCGCGAGCTCTATCGCACCGGTTTTTTCCAGGACATTCAGTTCGCACGCGATGGAAATATCCTGGTGATCATGGTCAGGGAACGGCCAGCCATTGCCAATGTGCAACTCACCGGTAACAAGGCCATCAAAGAAGAAGACCTCCAGCGGGTCATGTACGATATCGGCCTGTCAGCGGGTGAAGTCTTTGACCGCCTGGTGCTCGATCGCCTCCAGCAGGAATTGGTCAAGCAATATTTTAGTCAGGGCCGGTACGCCGTGGTCGTGGATGCCCGCGTGACTGAGCTTGACCGGAACCGGGTCCGGATTTCCATCGTCATCGATGAAGGCGATGTTGCTGAAATCCGCCACATCAACATCGTGGGTAATGAAACCTTCTCCGACAAGGACATTCAGGACGATTTCGAGTCCGATATTCCGCCTTTCTGGAAATTCTGGTCTAAAGATGGCCAGTATTCGCGTGAAAAACTATCCGGCGACATCGAGAAGTTGCGTTCGTATTACCTCGACCGTGGCTACGTCGATTTCAACGTGGAGTCGACGCAGGTCTCCATCGGCCCGAATAAGGAGAATATATACATCACCGCCAATGTCGTGGAAGGCGAGGTATACAGCGTGGACGATGTCCAGATTACCGGTGACCTGGTAATCGACGAAGGCACCCTGCGCCGCCTGATTGTTGTCCAGCCAGGCGAAATATTCTCACGCAAGAAGGTCGAGCAAAGTGTGGAGAACATCACCGGGATTCTCGCCAATATCGGCTATGCCTTTGCCAACGTCAATCCGATTACCGACGTCGACCGGGCCAACCGGCAGGTTTCGATCAATTTTTTCGTAGATCCCGGCAAGCGAGTGTATATCAGGCGAATCACGTTCGTCGGCAATTCGAAAACCAAGGACGAAGTACTGCGCCGGGAAATGCGGCAAATGGAAGGCGCCTGGTTCTCACAATCAGCGATCGACCGCTCCCGGGTGCGGTTACAGCGCCTGACCTATTTTGAAACGGTGGAAGTCGAAACCCCGGCGGTACCCGGCACTGACGACCAGGTGGATGTCATCCTCAGTGTGGTTGAACGCCCGGCCGGCAGTTTCACGGTCGGCCTGGGTTATTCCCAGGTTCAGGGGCTGATCGCGTCACTCAGTATTCAGCAGGATAACTTCATCGGTAGTGGCAAGCGGCTCGGGCTGGGCATTTCTTACAGCAAAATCATCAAGAGCCTGAATATGTCCTATGACAACCCGTACTGGACCGATGACGGTATCAGCCGGGGGTTCTATGCCCGCTACCAGGAGTTTGACCAGGGCCAGGCCAATATCTCGACTTTTACCAGTAGTGAGTGGGCCCTGGGAGTTAATTTTGGCCTGCCCATCACGGAAGTGGACTACATCAGGTCGGGTTTTGGAATCCGCAGTTCGCAAATCAATATCGGCCAGACTGAATGCATTGACCCAAAACCCTGGGATCCCGCGGAAGGGCCTTGCCTGGCAATTGGCCTGGTGCCTCGTGAGGGCGATCCCCTGTCCAAATCTCTCGATTTTGACGGTAATGATGTTATCTCGGACAAGGAACGTGAATTCGACATACTGGACTTTTCTGTCAGCTGGACGCGGGACAGCCGTAACCATTTCCTGAATCCCAGTCGCGGATCGGCGCAATCTCTGATATTCCAGGCTTCCTTGCCCGGCAGTTCCAGGGATTATTACAAAGTCATTTACCGGGGCGCCAAGTACTGGCCGATCTGGGGTGGCCTGGTATTTTCACTCAGAACCAACCTCGGTCATGGCGACTCATATGACAGTTATGACAAGAAATCACAGGCCAAACCCCTGGGCTCAGATCCCAATGAACCCAACTGGCCGGTCGCCCTGTGTGACCCGACGGATGTGATGGAATTGGATACCGGGCTGCCGTTCTACGAGCACTTCTACAGCGGAGGCGTCAGGGACCTGCGTGGGTATGACGACAATACACTGGGACCAAAAGACGGTTTCTGCCGTTCGGTGGGCGGTGACTTCAAGGTCACAGGTGGCGCTGAACTGGCCTTCCCCACGCCGTTCATGAGCGGCCAGAGCGGCACCCGAATTGCGCTGTTTGTCGACACCGGCTATGTGTATGAAAATATCAGTGCCTTTGACGTTGAAAAAATGCGGGGCTCCTTTGGCCTGTCGGTAACCTGGGAAGCACCCATCGGACCCATTGTGATCAGTTATGCTTTTCCGTTCAGGGATCAACCGGGCGACCGCACCGAAGACCTGCAGTTCTCTTTCGGAACAACTTTCTAGCGCCACCCAATCGTTCCCCACATGATCCCGTAATCCTTCGTGTTTTCCCGGCATGAGTGTACAATACGGAGTATGTGGAGTTATGTCCGAACAATTTGTGTTCTGCTAATCTGCCTTGCTTTCTCGGCGGCAGCGGGTGCGCAGCAATTGCGTATCGGCTACGTGGATATGAAGGAAGTGCTGGATAATGCTCCGCAGGTCATAGCAGGCCGGGCCAAGCTGGACCAGGAGTTCCGCTCCAGAAACGATGCCATCCAGATGGATGAAATGAGGGCCGAGGCCCTCGAGTCCCGCCTTCAGCAAGCCGACATGAATTCAGACAATACCCTGCTGATGGAACGTGAGATACGTGAATTGCGTCGTAATATAACCCGCCGCAAGGAAGACTTGCGTGACGAGCTTTCATTCCGCCGCACCGAGGAAGTTCAGCAACTGGAAGAAGAAATCAATGTAGCAGTTCAGGAGATCGCCAGGCGAAACGGATATGACCTGATTATTTCCAGCCCGGTTGTCTATGCCAGCCCTGACCTCAACATCACAGATTTAATACTGGAACAGCTTGAAGTCGAGTTCGCGGCTGACCAGATGGAACTGAGCACTCCCTGAAGCCCGTTCTAACAGATAATGCCAAACCTCAACAGCAAGTACAGCCTGTCGGACCTGAGTGAGCGATTCGAACTGGAATTGCGGGGTGACGGCGCGCACGTGGTCGACGGCGTCGGCACACTGGTTTCGGCCGGGCCGTCCGATGTCACTTTTCTCGCGAATGCGGCCTACCGCAAAGACCTGGTAAATACCCGGGCAGGCGCTGTGATCCTGAAGGACAGCGATGCCGAAACCTGTCCGACCCATTGCCTGGTGGCAGTAGATCCATATCTCGCCTATTCCCGCCTGGCGACCCTGTTTGACCCGCGCCCCGCGGCCCCTATTGGGGTTCACGAATCCGCAGTCGTCTCAAAGACGGCAAAGATTGGGCAAAAGGTCAGCATTGCCGCCCATGCCGTCATAGGGGCAGGCTGTGAGGTCGGCGACGCCTGCACAATCGGGCCGGGCGTAGTTCTGTACGACCATTGCCAACTGGGCACCGGCTGTCATTTACACGCCAATGTGACTCTGGGATACGGCGTTCGCCTCGGGCAACGCGTCATCATTCACCCGGGGGCCGTGATCGGTGCGGACGGGTTCGGGATCGCTTTTGCCACTGATCACTGGGAAAAAGTACCGCAGCTGGGCAGTGTCGTGATCGGCGATGACTGTGAGATTGGTTGCAATACGACCATTGATCGAGGAGCGATTGGCGATACGATACTGGAGGAAGACGTTCGGATCGATAACCTGTGCCAGATCGGTCACAATGTACAGATTGGCGCCCACATGGCCATGGCAGGCTTGTCGGGTATTGCCGGTAGCACAAAGGTCGGCAAGTACTGCCTGATAGCCGGCGGGTCTGGCTTTTCAGGTCATCTGGAGATAGCCGATAAAACTTCATTGGCCTCCAGCACCCGTGCTTACCGCAGCATTCGTGAGCCCGGCACTACCTGGTCGGCCCAGCTACCCGCTCAGCCCATCAAGGATTGGCAACGGAACCTGTCCCGGCTGCGCAAGCTCGATGAACTGGCCCGCCGGGTTCGGGAACTGGAAAAACAACTGGAGAAGTCTTCTAAAAATGAATGATCAAGTCTTACCCGGCCCGGTCGAAGCCGCCAGAATTCTGGAATATTTGCCGCACCGCTACCCGTTTCTGTTGATTGACCGTGTTCTGTCCATGGAAATGGAGCCTCAAAGGAGACTGACCGGCATCAAGAACGTGACCATCAACGAGCCGTTTTTTCAGGGCCACTTTCCCAAAGACCCGGTCTTCCCGGGTGTTTTGATGATCGAAGCCATGGCCCAGGCATCCGGCATGCTGGCGCACCTGGCAGCCGAAACTGAAGGCCGGGAGGGTGAGCTTTTCTACCTGGTCAAGGTCGATAAGGCCAAATTCAACAGGGTCGTCGTGCCAGGCGACCAGTTGCTGCTCGATGTGATTCAAAAACGCATCATGCGTGGCATGGGCCAATACGAATGCAAAGCCAGCGTAGAGGGTGTGCGTGTGGCCAGCTGCGAAATTCTCTGTGCAGGAAGAAAGGGATGAGCCGAATCCATGAAAAGGCCCTGGTGGACCCGGCAGCAAGGATCGCTGACGATGTCGAGATCGGGGCATTCAGTATTATCGGGCCGAAAGTCAGCATTGGTCCGGGAAGCCGGATTGGACCGCATGTCGTTGTAACCGGGCGCACCACCATCGGAAAGAACAATCGCATTTTTCAGTTTGCCTCCATGGGCGAAGAGCCACAGGACAAGAAATACGATGGTGAAGACACCGAACTGATCATCGGTAATAACAACACCATCAGGGAGCTGTGCACTTTCAGCAGAGGCACTGCCCAGGGTGAAGGGAAAACGGTTATCGGCAACGACAACTGGATCATGGCCTGTGTGCATATCGCCCATGATTGCCAACTGGGTGACAACATCATCATGGCCAATAACGCTTCACTGGCAGGCCACGTCACCGTCGGAAACTGGGCCATCCTGTCCGGCTACTCGCTGATCCATCAATTCTGCACCGTGGGTGAACACAGTTTCACTTCTTTTGCCAGCCATGTGAACCAGAGCATTCCGCCCTATGTGACCGTTTCGGGGGAAAAAGCCAGAGCCCGGGGGGTCAACACCGAAGGCCTGAAACGCCGTGGCTATTCCAGCGAACAGATCCAACAGGTCCGGCGGGCATACCGCGTGCTCTATCGCTCGGAGCTGCCACTGGAGGAGGCACGTGTGAAACTGGACGAAATGGCAGCCGAACACGACGAAATCAAACCCTGGGTGGAATTCCTGGATAGCACAGAGAAAAGCTTCATCCGATAATCGTGCCGATGCCCGCCCCGAAGCCTGGCCTGCGCAGTGCGCCAAGTATCGCTCTGGTAGCGGGAGAGGCTTCGGGCGATCAGTTGGGCGCTACCCTGATCGGCGAACTCCGGCAGCGCTATCCGGAAGCAGTATTCACGGGTATCGGCGGGCGCCAGATGCGCGCAGCAGGCATGGAGACCTGGTGGGACTGCGAGGAACTGGCGGTATTCGGCCTGTTTGAAGTTCTTTCCCACTTTCCACGCCTGTACAAAATCCGTCGCGAGTTGCGCAAACGCCTGCTGGCGCTCAGACCTGATGTGTTCATCGGCATCGATGCGCCGGACTTCAACCTGGGGCTGGAATCTGTATTGAAACGCTCGGGAATCCGCACCGTTCACTATGTCAGCCCCACTGTCTGGGCCTGGCGTGAGAAACGCGTACGTAAAATCGCCCGTGCGGCGGACCTGGTCCTGTGTCTGTTTCCCTTTGAACCCGGTTTTTACCAGGGCCATGGTGTATCCGCTGTTTATGTCGGCCATCCGATGGCGGACCAGATTTCAGGCCATTGGGATCCCGCGGAAGCCCGAAGCCGGCTGGGTATGGAATCCAAAGGAAATGTCATTGCCCTTTTGCCGGGAAGCCGGATCGGCGAAGTTTCGAAACTGGCTGAACCGATGATCGAATCTGCCCGGATCATTGCCGGGCGAGTTCCGGATGTCCATTTCGTGGCTGCCATGGCCAACGCCAATGTGCGCACTCTGTTTGAAGGTGCTATTGGGCAAGCCGGAAATCCACCTGTTCAGCTTGTGGATAATGAACCACGCAATGTTATCGCCGCTGCTGATGTAGTCCTGGTCGCTTCAGGGACAGCCGCACTGGAAACCATGCTGGTCAACCGGCCGATGGTCGTTAGCTACCGCATCGCAAACTCAACCTATCAACTGGCCAAAACGCTGAAGCTGGTTAAGTCAGCTCATGTTTCACTGCCCAATATTCTGGCTGGTGAAGCGTTGGTGCCGGAACTGTTACAGCATGACGCCAATGGCCCGCAAATGGCAGCGGAAGTGCTCGGATGGCTCCAGGACCCCGGACGCAGAACAGCCCTGCAATCGCGTTTCTCACAATTGAATTCAGAGCTTCGCTGCAATGCGGGCGAAAAAGCAGCAGAGGCTGTCTGCGACCTGATGAACCGGCGATCATGACCTACACAAGGCAAATCATTGCCGGTGTAGACGAAGCCGGGCGAGGTCCCCTGGCAGGCCCGGTGGTCGTTGCGGCCGTCATTCTCGATGCCGCCCGGCCGATTGCCGGGCTGGATGATTCCAAGAAACTGAGCCGGAAACGCCGGGAAGAACTGTATCCGCAAATCGTCAGCAATGCGGCCGCCTGGGCCGTGGTGGAGATCGGACCGGATGAGATCGATGCCGTGAATATTCTCCAGGCAACGATGCTCGGCATGAAGAGGGCTGTTGAAAAACTGAAGCCGGCGCCAACCCTGGCCCTGGTTGACGGCAACCGGGCGCCAGATCTGATGTGCGAGGTGCGCACCATCGTCCAGGGCGATAGCCTGGAACCCGTCATATCCGCAGCCTCCATTCTGGCCAAAGTCTGTCGTGATCAAATGATGCGGAAGCTACACATTAGCTATCCGGAATACCATTTTGACCGGCACAAAGGCTATCCCACTGCCGAGCATCTGGAGTTGCTTTCCAGGCATGGCCCCTGCCCTGTGCACAGAAGGTCGTTTGCACCAGTGAGAAAACTGCTAGCAGCCTGTCGGACTTGACCGATCGTAGCGAGAGAAAGCCGATTTGAGTTAGATTTTTCGGTCTTTTAAGGCGAATAGGCTCAGCCGGTGGTGAAACCTGACAGCCCGGTCTCTTCCGCGGCTTCTACGCTGACCCGGTCCACCCTGGCCAGCCGCGGACCACGCTGAAGCCACTGCGCTAGCGCCTCGACGTCCGGTTCAAGTCCGGCCGCCACCACCTCTACCCGGCCATCGGATAAATTGATCGCGTGACCAAGCAGGTTCAGTTTGGCTGCTTGCCGCCGTGTGGATTCCCGGAACCAGACACCCTGAACTTTCCCCGAAACCAGGAAACGGCGACAGACGGGGTTCACTGTGCCGGCTCTGCGCCATGTGCAGGCGTGGAATCGATAAAACGCTCAATATCTTCACGGGTAACCGGGCCCAGAAAAGCTTTTACTGCCCTGCCCTCCGGATCCAGGATGATCGTCGTTGGAAGCACCTTTGGCGCACCAAAAGGCTCCGGCGGTTGATACACGTCGACGCGAAGAATCGGGTAGCTGGCATGAAATTCGGTGAGGAACTCCTCGAATGCACTGTCATCGGTATCCTCAAACGCAAGACCGAGTACCGTCACGTCGTCCCGTTCGTCGTGCAGGGTGGATAATTCCGGCATTTCCTTCCGGCAGGGTGCGCACCAGGTTGCCCAGTAATTGATCAGGACCCATTCACCGCGGAAATCGCTCAGAGAGATCTGGCCGCCGCCCAATTGTGGCAGACTGAAATCAACCGGTTCCTCGGTTTCATAAGCAGCCGATGCGGACAGCCCGACCAGAAGCGCCAGGCAGGCCAGATATTTGTTCCAGCGCCAGCTCATCGTGTGCTTGCCAGTCTTTTCCTTTTCACTCATCAATTCATCTCCTGCGCCGCGCTTTCGCGATACATGTTTCCCAGCGGCCGATTCAAAACTGTTTCTCCGTTGTCATGAACTTCTGCCAGTGACTGAACGAAAGTCTGGTCCCAATCTGAGTCTGTTGGCAGTTCGTTTTCTTCCGCCAGGGGTAGATAATAATTACCGCAATGATAAAGCTGACCCAGCGAGACATCATCCAGGTCTCTGGCCAATATCCAGCGATCATCCTGGTCAAGGGTCACGATCCGCGCCAGGGTTAACTGTTGCAGCAACATCAGGACCTGGCGCTCACTGGCCTGGCCCTCGAGCTCAAGTAATTCCATGGTCGAGACTGAATCCCCCTTGCGTTGTGCGCTCCAGAGATGCCCTGTAATCCGGTACACGAGCTGAAATGACCATTTGTCAGGCCAATCACCCAGGTTCACGCGTTCCGAGAACGTGGTGAGTGAGGCCGCAAGGGACGCACCGAACAGGACCACGGTCCAGACGATATACAACCAGAACAGGAAAATCGGCACCGTAGCCAGCGCGCCATAAATCTTGCTGTAATTGGCGTTGCTCACATAGCCGACAAAACCCCACTTGGCGATTTCGAACAGCACCGTGCTGAGAAACGCACCGACGACCGCATCCCGGAATTGCACCCGGCGATTGGGCACCAGCACAAACATCATCGTGAAAACCAGCCAGGTGAGAAGGAAAATCCCGGCGTTGTGCCAGGCCGGGGCGATGCCCTCCTCGATGCCCAGCGTCTGAATGATATTCTGCGCGCTGAGGGCGATTGCTGCGCCGATCATGATCGGGCCCAGTGTCAAAACCGCCCAATACATGACGATTCTGTTGGTCAGCGTGCGTGCCCGGTCGACCCGCCAGATACGATTAAACGCCACCTCAATCCGGAACATCAACAACAGGGCCGTGATGATAAGCGTGATCGTTCCTGGCAGTGTCAGGCTACTGACGCTGCTCAGGAAGGAATCCAGGTAGGGTTCGATCTGCTCACCCGCCGCGGGTATGAAATTACTGAAAATAAAGGTTTGCAGTTTGCCCGAAAACTGGCTGAAAACAGGAAATATCGAAATCACTCCGAAAATAACCGCCAGCAAAGGCACCATGGCCAACAGGCTGGTATAGCTGAGTGAGGCCGCTTCTTCCAGGCAACGGTCTTCCTGGAAGTGTTGCCAGACATGCCGCAGCAGTCGCCTGAGCCGGGTTCCCATCAGCGGCAAATCTGCGCGGGATTTGTTTTCATCTGTCATAGCTGTTTACCGGTGTCTGTTCTCTGCATAGAATGACTACATTCCCATTCCGCCATTCTAACCAAGAGAACGCTCATGGCCATCAGTATCTTTCATAATCCCCGCTGCTCCAAATC
>Ga0055584_100008549_pt1 | contig 10044 bp, 7 predicted proteins | sample OSDHelmetaG_FD_58716 | JGI IMG/M metagenome (GOLD analysis project Ga0055584, IMG submission 58716) | Pelagic marine sediment microbial communities from the LTER site Helgoland, North Sea, for post-phytoplankton bloom and carbon turnover... | ecosystem: Environmental > Aquatic > Marine >...
CCCTTCAGCTTGGCTGTCTAAAACAACCAGTCTGTCGAATTAGTTATGCGTGACAGATGAAATGTCGCCAAAGCTGTAGTTGCCGGCGGACTTCGCGAAAGGTTTGACATCGGACTGCGGGTTAATCGCATTGAGATCGCTCCAGCTCGGTTGCGAGATCTGGCCGGTTTGTGGCTGCTGCTGTCCGTCTTTCGAGCCGTGAGTGACGTTTGACAGATCACTGGCAGCGGCAAAGGCGTTAACTGACAAGCCGAACAGGGCGGCTGCAAGAGTAATTTTGATGAATTTCATAGTGGTATCTCCAAAGAAGTGAATAAAACGTTCGGTAGTCATCTCGCCTTGAGCATTTACCTGGTCTGTCGTAACGGATTGCGTATATGCGTGAGGCAAAGCTGCGGAGGGTGCCGCAGCAACAATTTGCGGGATTGCCAAATGCGGGATTGTTCCTTTGAGAAGAATCGACGCGTGTGAAATAGCATTGTTCGATAGTGACCCACAGCAGTCATAGGCAGGTCGGAAGACAATCATCCGCTTCACCCAAGTGATTGCACTGCATGGCAGGCCGACCAGGTTCGAAATCGAACGCGGCGCTACCAGGTCAATCAAATGTGTGACACGGGGTTGAAGTCTGACCGCTTGTGTAAATGGCCGGCACGATCAACAGGTTCTATCGTTCCGAACGACGGACGACCGGCGAAGATCAGATACGACCATTTGTAGAAGCTGTTCGTCTGTCCAAACCCCCAACACGTCTGTCTTTAGCGCATCCGGACCGGGTGCCAGGTGCCAGGTATCTGGCCACTTGCACGCGTTGTTGGCGCGCTGGTCAACAGGGTCGTAAGAATTCCTCACCGCTGCTGATGCGGATTCCAGAGCCGGGGCGCCGATCAAAAGAACGGCAAAGGCCGCGGCGACTGTGGTTTTGGTGCGTGTCATGGTGTTATCTCCCTTGATTCAAGAAACTGTCGAAATACTGATTGTTTCGCGCGACCCGTCGATTCACCTTGGTCGTCGAAACTGTCCTGGTTTGCCGCGTGCCGGTTATGCCGATGCTGCGCCGATTGCCCTCAGGCCGCCGGCATCGTGATGACCGTCTATGGCGAAGATCAGAAGAAGCCGGGAACATAGTTTGGTTTCCCGCCTACGGGCTTGGGCATCGGCGGGTGTTTCTTTGCCGCAACGGATGCCGTGATTCGCTTCTTCTACTCGGGTGTTCTTTAGATTTTTCGTTGCCCTGATGGAGCAGACGCAGAATATACAGTGTTGCAACGCAAAAGTACGGTTTATCGAGAATTAAAAAGAAGAATTAACAGAAAGCCATAATCCATTGATTATTGTCTTTAAATGACGACAAAACTCAAAGACCATGCAGTGCAGCAATAGTGCTTGGCGGAGGCTGCGCACGTGTATCCGGCTGAACATAACGCGAGCCAGACAATCTCTGAAAAACCGTAACAAGTGCGTGATTGCGAAGCACGTTCGAACGCAGCTTGTTTGCGCTGCTACCAGCCTGGATCCGAAACCCGGGCGAGTTGCACCCGCATTGTCGTTTCAGGGAGCATCGATCGGGTCCTTGAATGGGGCGTGAGCTGCGCATATAGCGTCATGCTCGGTCATGTGCCGGCGCCTGATGCGACCGTGCTTGCCGCACTCGATGATGACCTGCATCGTTGACTGCGATCCCGATGCGCTCAAGATCGGCGACGGGGTAAGGCTTGTGTTGAGGAACGCGCAGGAGGGTACTTCGGTGCCCATGTTCGCACCGGCGTGCATACGGGCGCTGCGTCTGATGGCCCCCACACTCGAGCGGGCTCCCGATCAGAAACCCGCTGCGCAAACGGCGCCCTACGGATTGAGTACGATGCGCCCGACGACTTTTCCGGCTTCGAGATCCTGAAGTGCCTGCTCGGCTTCATCGAGAGGACGGGGGTGGACTGGCAGCGGCGGCACGTTGCCGGTACGCACCAGGTCCATCAAGCCGTACATCTCCTGCAGGTTGCCCACGTATGAACCCCGCATGGTGATCTCCTTGCTGGGGAATAGCGGCAGTGCGATCGGCAGCTTCTTGCCGTAGAGACCGATCACTACATGAGTACCGGCTTTGCGCATAACGTCGAGACCGAATTTCGAGGTTTGCGGTGCGCCAACAAAATCGAGTGTTGCCTTGGCGCCGCCGTTGGTAAGGCTTAACACCTGTTTAACGGCGTCGGCTTCTCCATTGTCGATCACGGTTACCCGGTCCATATCGCGCAAGGCATCGCGCTTGGACGGGTCGATGTCGGCAACGATGATTTTGGCGTCGTACATTGCGCGTGCAATATGCACGGCATTGAAGCCGACACCGCCGGCACCGATCACGACAATGGTGTCATCCCCGCTGATGTCACCGATTTTCTTCAGCGCACTGAAAGCGGTGATGCCGGAACATGCGTGGGTACAGGCCAGGTTGGTCTCTATCCCGTCATAAGGGATCAGATAGCGAGGATGCGGCACCATGACGTAGTCACTGTATCCGCCGTTGACGCGGGCGCCGATGAACTTCGGTGTATTGCACAGGTACTCGCTGTCCGCGTTGCACCACTCACAATTCCCGCAGCCGATCCAGGGAAACACGATGCGTTTGTCGCCGACTGAAACGCCATCCGCTTTCGGTCCGAGCTCGGCGACGGCACCGACCGCTTCATGACCCAGGGTCAGCGGCAACTTGGCGCCGCGTTCTTCCAGAACCGAACGCTCACCGTCGCCAAGGTCGAAATATCCCTGGCGAATGTGAATGTCGCTGTGGCACACGCCCGCCGCCTCGACCTTGACCAGCACCTGGGTTCCTTCGGGCTTCGGATTCGGGTAGTCGCGTACCTCAAGCGGCTTTCCCCATTCGACAATCTGATGGCAATGCATAACCTGTCGTAGCCTCCCTGAATTGTTCTGGTTGTGAAGCGAGGATGACCGCGCACGCGGTAACGCCGTCGATTATAGCGCGGCCCCTTTGTTATCGAGCGATGCGCGAGATGCAGACCGCCCCAATCGCCCGGAATGCGGAAATTCATTTGCGGCCCTTACAGCGGCCCGGCCTGCGACAGGCGATACAACAAGGCTAGAATGTCCTGTCCACGATCGATCCAGGCGCGTTCTGCACGGAAGCACGTTCAGCCGCACGGCGGCCAGGATGACAGACACAGAGGAAAACATGATGCGTAGCGTAAGCGTTCGAGAACTGTTTGCCGGAACAGTACCGGTGGGCAGCGAAGTGACATTGAAGGGATGGGTGAGAACGCGTCGTGACTCCAAACATGGGTTCTCGTTCATCAACCTGCACGACGGTTCGTGCTTCGATGCCATCCAGGTTGTTGCAGACAAGTCCTTGCCGAATTACGAGGAGGAAATCCGGCACCTGACCACCGGTTGCGCCATCGTCGCTGTTGGTGAGCTGGTCGAATCGCAGGGCAAAGGCCAGCGCGTCGAGATGCAGGCGAAGCGCATTGAAGTTGTGGGTTGGGTGGACGATCCGGAGACCTACCCGGTCTCGGCCAAACGCCATACCTTTGAGCATCTGCGCGAAGTATCCCATCTGCGCCCGCGCACCAATACCATCGGTGCCATCGCGCGTCTGCGCCATAGTCTCGCTCAGGCCATTCACCGTTACATGCACGACAACGGCTTTGCCTGGATACACACACCCATCATCACCTCCAGCGATTGCGAAGGCGCCGGGGAGTTGTTCCGTGTGAGCACGCTGGATTTTGCGAACATTCCTCGCGACGACCAGAACAAGCCGGATTTCTCTGCAGACTTTTTCGGAAGGGAAGCTTTTCTGACGGTATCCGGGCAACTCAACGTCGAGAGTTACTGCCTCGCACTGTCCAAGGTCTATACGTTCGGCCCGACTTTCAGGGCGGAGAATTCGAATACCAGCCGCCACCTTGCCGAATTCTGGATGATCGAGCCCGAGATCGCGTTCGCGGATCTCAACGACAACGCTGATCTGGCCGAATCTTTCCTCAAGACAGTCGTCAAGGATGTCCTGGAAGAACGCGCCGACGACATGGCTTTCTTCGCCGAGCGCATCGACAAGACCCTAATGTCGCGTCTGGAAAAGCTGGTGCAATCGGAGTTTGCGCGCATGGATTACACCGATGCCGTCGAAGTCCTGAAGCGTGCAGACAAGAAGTTCGAGTTTCCAGTCGAATGGGGGCTGGACCTGCAGTCCGAGCACGAACGTTATCTGGCCGAAGAGCATGTTGGACGTCCGGTCGTGGTGATGAACTACCCGCAGGAGATCAAGGCGTTCTACATGCGCCGCAACGACGACGGCAAGACGGTCGCCGCCATGGATGTGCTGGTACCCGGTGCGGGCGAAATCGTGGGCGGCAGTCAGCGCGAGGAACGGCTCGATGTGCTGGACCAGCAGCTCCAGAAAATGGGTTTGAGCGAGCAGTTATGGTGGTATCGGGATCTGCGCCGTTACGGCACTGTGCCGCACTCGGGGTTCGGTCTGGGTTTCGAGCGCTTGCTGTTGTACGTCACCGGCATGGCAAACGTGCGCGACCTAATCCCGTTCCCGAGAACGCCCAAGAGCGCACCGTTCTAGCGCGTCGGCTTTGAAAGAACCTGGAGAACGTAACCTAAAGAAAAGGCCGCTCCGTTAAACGTGCCTTCGGGATGCACTGCTTTCACGGTGCTTCTTGCGCCGGGGCTGGGCGAGGTTGGCGCAGCAGGAGCATTCGCAGAACCCATGCAGTGCCTGCTGCCGCAAGCAGATGCTTGAGATTGTGACCACTCACCACACCTTGGGTCAGATCGAAGATCCTGTGGTCAAGCATCTCAACCACCTTGGCGGCAGCGTAGAAGACAAACAAGCCCCAGTAATACTTGCTGTGCGTGTAAGGCGCCGGTAGCAACAGCAACATCAGTACGATCGTGACCACAGGGTAGAACTGTACGAACAGATATGGCCTCAGATCCCCGTTGCCGGTCTGTTCTGTCCAGATCCACCAGAACACCGTTCCCACACCGATGGCAATCAGGGGGAACAGCAGGGCAGCGCCGAGGGAGAGTTTCACGCGCTCCGCGATCATGACTGCCACGATACTCATGAAACTGATCGACATAGGTACGCGGTCCCACACCAGACTTTCGTTGTCCGGTGCCAGGTGATACCAACCCGAACCGAATCCGGCCAGCAACACGCCCACGAAAAACCAAAGGAAGAGCCCGCGTTCGCGTTCATTGATGAAGACCGGGATGTCCCGATTCGGACGCGTCAGGCTCCATACCCCCAACGCGCCGACAACGACGAGTGCAATATTGGTTAACACATCACCGGCACGCGGAATGCCAAGCAACACCCGGGTGTCAGCGAAGTCGTGATAGCTCAGTGGCTGTGCGAGCCGCCCGGCATTCAGAATGAAATAGAGCCCGATTGCCAGTCCCGGCAAGAATGCCGCCGCTACCCGCCACGCACGGGTTTTCAGCACTGGCTGCGGTCGCAGGGCTGGTTCGAATGGTCACGCATCGGAAGTTCTGGTTTTGTTTTTGAAAAGACGCTGTGCGTTCACTTTATGTATGCCTGCTTCGCTGCAAATCGCTGGGACGACGGCGCAGCGGTGTCATCCTTTGGCCTTACAGCATCAACTGCTTCCTGAGCAGATCGACGGCACTGATGACCGCATACTGGCGGATGCGCTGCCGGTCGCCGGGCAGTTTCACTTGCCGCGCTTCGCTCACGCCATTCATGGCAAGTCCGAGAAATACCGTGCCGACGGGCTGGCCTTCCTGCTCGGCGGGTCCGGCTACACCCGTGGTCGCAAGCGCAACGTCGGCGCCCAGCGCCCGGCGTGCACCTTCGGCCATGGCTTGGGCTGCTTTTGCCGTGACGACCGGTCCTTCCGGCACGCCCAGCAGAGAGAATTTGACATCGCTTGCGTAGGACACAATGCTGCCGCGAAACACGTCGCTTGCACCGGGCACCGCGGTGAAGCGAGCACCCATCATTCCGCCGGTGAGTGATTCCGCGATGCCGAGGCTGAGCCCTCGTTCGCGCAACATGTCGATAACGACCGACTCCATGGTCTCGGTATCGATGCCGAAAATCACATCCCCGAGGATCGCGCGCACGCGTGCTTCCTCATCGGCAAGAATCGCGGCGGCTTCTTCTGCGCTACCGGCTTTGGCAGTTATGCGTACCTTGATGCCTTCGATGCCGCTGGCCTGAAACGCAAGCGTCGGGTTGCCGAGCACGTCGAGTTCATCGATGCGCCTGGCCAGCATTTCGGCGAGCCCGGATTCGGTGTGCCCCCAGGTGCGCAACACCCTGCTCCTGATCATCGCTGTAAGGCCTGCGCGTTGTTGCAGATCCGGAATGACGGTGCCGGTGAGCATTGTGCGCATCTCGTTGGGAACACCCGGCACGGCGTAGATGACTTTGTCGCCCACCGGACACACCAGACCGGGAGCGGTGCCCGGCATTTGCGCAATGACGGTCGCGCCTTCTGGCACGTCGGCCTGCCGCAGGTTATTGTCGGTCATGGTCCGGCCTCGAGCCGCAAACATCGCGCGTATTCGCTCACCGATGTCGTGGTCCCGTATCAGGCTGACACCCATGACCTCGGCGATCGCCTCGCGGGTAATGTCGTCCTGGGTTGGCCCAAGGCCGCCGCACAGGATGACGGCATCACTGCGTTCCAGGCCCAAGCGCATGCATGAAACGATGCGCGCCAGATTGTCGCCAACTTTGGTCTGGAAGTGTGAATCGATCCCCGCAACCGCCAGGTGCTCGCCCATCCATGACGAGTTGGTGTCTACAATCTGACCGAGTAACAACTCGGTGCCCACAGCGATCACTTCGCAACGCATGCCATCCCCCTTGTTTTCAGTTTTCATGATAAACGAGGATGGTTTTAGCGCCTGGTTCAGCCCCGCTTGACCCGTAGTGGACATCGTCCGTCGGCCCAAATTGTATTCTCCGGGCCCATTCGATAGAATGCGCGCCCCTCCCGTCGTCTCAGTAACGTTTACTCCTGCCGATTGGTTTCTTTCATTTGCACCCTCGCCACCCCTGCGAAAGGGTGCCCAATTCAGGCACGGCCACACGCATGTTCGAGATTCACCCCGGTAAAGCGGCGACAATAAAGAATGATTTGTTGTCCGGATTAACAGTAGCACTGGCATTGGTGCCGGAAGCTGTGGCGTTCGCTTTTGTTGCGGGCGTCGAGCCGCTGGTCGGGCTTTATGCTGCTTTCATAGTGGGGCTGATTACGGCCTGTATCGGTGGCCGGCCGGGCATGATTTCGGGCGCCACCGGAGCGCTCGCGGTGGTGATGGTTTCGCTGGTCGCCGCTCACGGCGTCGAGTACCTGTTTGCAACTGTCGTGTTGATGGGCATTCTTCAGGTGGGCGCAGGTGTCATGAAACTGGGCAAGTTCATCCGCATGGTGCCCCATCCGGTGATGCTCGGATTTGTAAACGGCCTTGCGATCGTGATCTTCCTGGCGCAACTGAGTCAGTTTGGCACGCCCGGGGACGCCGGATGGCTCCATGGCACCTTCATGGAAGGCAGCATCCTGGATGTTTCCTGGCTGCAAGGAACCGAGCTGTACATATTGCTCGGCCTTGTTGCCCTTACCATGTTCATCATCCAGTTCCTGCCGCGCCTGACGACTCTGGTGCCGTCGTCGCTGGTCGCCATTGTCGTGGTCAGCCTGTTGGTCATGGGCCTGGGGCTGGAAACAAAAGTCGTAGGAGACGTGGCATCGATCAAAGGTGGTTTGCCAAGCTTCCATTTTCCGGCCGTACCCCTGACGCTGGAAACACTGGGCATCATTTTTCCCTACGCCGTTATCCTCGCCGCCATCGGCCTGATCGAATCGCTCCTAACCCTGCGACTGGTGGATGAGATCACGGAAACCCGCGGTCACGGAAACAGGGAGTGCGTTGCCCAGGGAATTGCCAATACCACAACTGGTGTGTTTGGCGGCATGGGCGGCTGCGCCATGATCGGCCAGAGCATGATCAACGTGAACTCAGGTGGGCGGGGCCGTCTATCGGGTATCACCGCTGCGGTGTCGCTGCTGGTATTCATTTTGTTCGCTTCTTCCCTGATCGAGCAGATACCGCTGGCAGCGCTGATCGGGGTCATGTTTATCGTGGTGATTGGAACCTTCGAGTGGAGTAGTTTCAGAGTCATCCGAAAGGTGCCGCGCAGTGACGCGCTGGTGCTCGTCGTCGTATCCGCAGTGACCGTGGCAACCGACCTGGCGATGGCCGTTATTGTCGGCGTGATCATGTCCGCGCTGGTGTTCGCCTGGGAGCATGCAAAGCAGATCAAGGTAGAGGCCCGTGAAGATCACCGCGGTTCGACTGTTTACGGGGTGAGCGGTCCGCTGTTTTTCGGTTCGGTGACTTCCTTCCTGGAGCAGTTTGATCCGCAGCAGGCCAATGCGGATGTGGTGATTGATTTTGCCGGTTCCAGGGTGTGCGACCACTCAGGGCTGGAAGCCATTGATACTCTGGCTGAACGCTATCTCAATGCGGGCAAGACATTGCACCTTGTCCACCTGAGCGCTGATTGCAGCAAAATGTTGCGCAAGGCGGGTAACCTTGTCGAGGTGAATGTGATCGAAGATCCGACCTATTTCGTGGCAGCAGACAACCTCGCGTAACAGCGCGGCCGGGGCAGCTTAACCAGCGCACGAACGCGGGTTTCAGAGATGTCGCCGCTTGCACAATAGGCCTGATCAGGCAATCATTGATGACACGGCGGTGTGCTTCAGCGCCTGGGCGGCTCGGCTCGGCGATAGGGCGGGTAGCGCTTCGCAATTCGGCCGGTTGGGGGTAAGACAATGACAGCAAACCAAACGCAACCACTGGAGTTGACCTTGAACTCACTGGTTCGCAATGCCTTCGCTGGATTGACCCTGTTGCTCCTTGCGGGTTGTGCCGGAATGACGTCGATGCCTCCGCCACCCCGGGTCGATACGGCGATCGAGATTGCCGAGCGGCCTTCGACAATTGCATTGCCGGTAAGCATTGACGTCTCGAGAGTCGAAGGCAGGATTAATCGTTCTGTTCCTGAACGCTTGCTCACGATAGACGAGAATCGCGAAGCTTGCCTGCCGGAACAACATGCCAACGCGTGCCCTGTCGAGCGGGAGGATTTCTCGTCAGCGTGTCCTGTTCCACAAATCAGGGTGCAGGTGTCACCCGCAATCGACTGTCAGCTGAAAGGGTCGGTCGATCGTGGCCCGTTTCGCACAGTGACCAACGAGAAGTATGGTGAGGCGACCCTCGAGTTCACCGTTCCCGTAAAGACCGACGTCAGGGTGACGGGTTTGGGTGAGATTGGCAGGGCGGTCGATGGCAGGGTCAACGCCTCAATGTATGTTTCCGGCAACGTGTTACTGGACGTTGACGAGAACTGGAACGCCCTCGCAAGCGTTGATCCCGATTTCGAATGGCGTGAAGAACCGGTTCTTGAAGTGCTTGGCGCCCGCGTTCCGTTAACGGAAAAAGTGGAGCCAATGGTTCGCGCCGGAATGTCGCAAATTCAATCCGAACTGGAGGCCGAGATAGAAGGCCTTGGTTTGCGAGAGCGGATGGAGACTCTCTGGGAAAACGGATTCTTTGTGGAGCAGATCAGCGACAACCCGGAAGTCTGGATTCGTTTCGTACCAAAGACGATCGGTTTCGCGGGCTTCGAATCCGATGGAGACCGCTTCGTGTCCGAACTATTTGTCACCGGACTGACCAAGACCATCGTAGGCAGAAAGCCGGAAGCGCCCGTGGCAACGCCTTTGCCGCCGCTGACGAGAGATGCCCCGGTCGGTGATTTTCGTTTGTATGTCCCGTTATTTGCGGACTACGAATACTCTGCGCGGTTGCTTGAAGAACTGCTTCAGATTGGCGAGAAGCAGTTTTTCGATGTGCCGGTGGCAGGGCAGGTCGCCCTGACTTTTCGCGATGCCGAAGTGTACCCGACGACCGGCGGCGCGATCGCGGTCGGTTTGACTGTGGATGTGGACTATTCCCGCGCCGGGCTCATCGACGGGA
>Ga0055584_100008550_pt1 | contig 10043 bp, 4 predicted proteins | sample OSDHelmetaG_FD_58716 | JGI IMG/M metagenome (GOLD analysis project Ga0055584, IMG submission 58716) | Pelagic marine sediment microbial communities from the LTER site Helgoland, North Sea, for post-phytoplankton bloom and carbon turnover... | ecosystem: Environmental > Aquatic > Marine >...
AAAAGCAATTTTATCGCCTCTAATTATAGACAATTCTTTAAAAAGGGAATGAAACTTTGTAATATGTCCTGCAACTTCAGAATATGAATAAGTTATTCCTTCGTAATCAGAAAAAATAGGACAATTCCAGTTTTCTTTAAAAGAATTCTCATATAACTGAATTAAATTTGTATCCTCAAATTGATTTTTCATTATATATCTTCAAATTAGTTTCTGAATTATTTAATAAAGAAGAAAAGAATCTCAGAAAACAGTAAAATTAAGTAAGTGTTGTATAACTCTGTAAAATAACTTAGTTTATTTAATTTAATATTCTTTTTAATAATGCGGTAATAATAATTGTTGATGCATATTTTTTGCAATTTACTAAAATATTTTTTATTCGTTATTTATCTTATAGCATCTATAAAATAATTATAAGAATAAAAGTTGATTGAAATAATTTACCGGAAAATAAAAAAAAAAATTACTTTTGTGACATTCAAATAAGGGTTGTTAGCTCAGTTGGTTTAGAGCATTACCTTCACACGGTAGGGGTCACTGGTTCGAATCCTGTACAACCCACAAAAAATATAAGTCAGGTAAATTATTAGTTTACCTGACTTAATTATATTAAAGAAACACATACTTATATTTATACAAAAATTTGTTGCATGATATAATAATTGAATGAAAGCACATACCCTTTTTGGAATTATGTAAATTATCTATGAAAATTGAAATATATTCATTAAAAAAAAACTTTAGTAACCTTGTAAAATATAGCTTACTAATTGAATTAGTTATTTGTATTTTTAAAATTTTTAAAACAGTAACCTCTATCAAATATATAAATATTCAATTCTTTTAGGTAATATTGTAGAGACAGAAATCAATATAAAAATCTCTGTAGGGTGGGAAAAGACAAAAGTGAGGAAATATTATTTCAGGAATTTCTTGATGGAAATAATCGAAGGTTATCTTATTTCTTTAATAAATATTATAGGGGCTTATGTGTCTATGCATACAAAATGACAGAGTCTAAAAGTGCATCAGAAGACATTGTTCAATCTTTATTTGTATATCTATGGGAAAAGAGGCAGAATATTTCTATTCACACAAGTGTGAAATCTTACTTTTTACGTTCTGTGCATAACAGATGTCTTGATTTTATTGCACATAAAAGTATAAAAGAAAATCACAAGATTTATCAGTTAAATAATTTTAGAGAAGAAGAAGCTCTTGATTATCCATTGATGGATTTTGAATTAAAAGAAAGATTAAAAAAAGCTATTAACTCGTTACCTGAAACTATCCGTCGAACATTTATCATGAACCGTATAGAAGGATTAACATACAAGCAAATAGCCGAAAAAGAAGGAGTTACTGTCAAGGCTATTGAATATAGAATAAGTAAATCTCTTACAATATTAAGAGAAGCTTTAAAAGATTACTTACCTATAGCTCTTTTATTTTTATCTAAATTTTAATTTTTTAACTTTTTTTTAGGGTATATATAAAGTTGTTCGTCATATTAATGAATCATTATTATGATAAAACAAAAAAACATACCGGATTTTGTATTTGCCTGTTTACAGAAAACATCGACAGAGCAAGATATAGAGAAGCTTAATCAGTGGCTTAAGTTAGATAATAATGCGCAATTATATAGTCAGCTTAAGAAGATTGATATTATAAGCAATGATTATAAACTATATAAGTCTTTCGACATTTATTCTGCAGAAAAAAATATAAAAGAAGCCATACGTAAAAAAAAGAGAAAAAGATTCATTTCATCAATACAGCGTTATGCTGCTTTTTTGCTTATACCAACATTATTACTTGCAGCTTTTTATATTTATAAAGCAGAAACTCTAAATAGAGATCTATCCCAGATGAATATTATTCAGCAGGTCAATACACAACCATGTACGAGAAGTCATTTTTTCCTACCTGATAGTACAGAAGTTTGGTTAAATTCATCAAGTACCATAAGCTTTCCGTTGGTATTTAACGGTTCGAGAAGACTTGTAGAGCTCAATGGAGAAGCCTATTTTAAAGTATATAAAAACAAGAAAAAACCATTTATAGTAAAAAATGGTGAATTTAAAGTAATGGCTGTAGGAACAGCTTTTAATTTTTGTGCATACACAGGAGATAATAAATATTCCGTTTCTTTAGAAGAAGGAGAAATTAAAGTAAGTGAAGGATCTTTAAATAAAAAGAGAGGTATAAATAAAACTACTTTTGCCAAACCCGGGGAGCAGGTAACATTTTATAATTTTGAAAAGAAGATGATAAAATCATCAGTAGATATTAAAAATATAGTAGCCTGGAAAGAAGGACGTCTGATTTTTGATAATACACCTCTTTCAGATGTTGTAGTCTCTATGGGACGTTGGTTTAATGCAGATATTAATCTTGAAGACAATACAATAGCTAATTATCGTTATACAGCAACATTCACAAATGAAAGTTTAATGCAAGTACTCGATTTGCTTGAGATGTCAGCACCTATTGAATATTCTGTAATAAAAAGGTCTAAGGATAATAATAATACATATACTAAAGAATCAATAAAATTATATAAGAAATAAAAACTAACAATATGTGAAAAAAAAATTATAATAGGAAAAATTAAAAGAGGCAGTCTGCCAACTGCCTCTGATAATTAACTTAAAAACACTCTTAATTTAAAATCAATTATGCTAATAAAATCATTTAAATTAAATTTTAATCAAACAAATTTATGAAAAAAAATGTGAAACTTACCATGGGATTCTATAAACCGATCCCATGGTTGAAAATTTTAATTACAATGAAACTAACATTCTTCTTTAGTTTGCTTATTGTATTGCAATCTTTTGCAATTCAGTCGTATTCACAGAAAACGACTTTAAGCCTAAATAGTAGAAATACTTCAATTAGAAATGTTCTGGGACAGATTGAAGATCAGTCCGGATATTATTTCCTTTACAATAACGATCTTATTAATGTTTCAAAGAGAGTAAACATAGATATAAAAAATTCAGAGATAAAAGAAGTATTAAATGAGTTATTTAAAGGAACTGCAATTAATTATGTAATAAAAGACAGACAAATTGTATTAACTCCTTCAGAAACTATATTAAATACAAAAGTTAAGCAAAACAGGAATATAAAAGGAAAAGTTTTTGATTCTAAAGGGACTCCGCTTCCTGGTGTAACCATAGTTATTAAAGGAACTAACAACGGAACAATTACAGGCTCTGACGGTAGATATTCTCTTTCAAATATTAAGAATACTGATATCCTGGTTTTTTCATTCATAGGTATGGAAACAAAAGAAGTTCCTGTTGAGCAGAAATCAACAATTAACGTAAAGCTTCAAGACTCAAATATTGATATTGGTGAAGTAGTCGCTGTGGGATATGGTTCAATGAAAAAGAGTGATATAACTGGATCAGTTGTATCTGTAAGTAAAGAAACACTAGAATCAAAACCTGATATAAATTTGGAACAAATGCTTCAGGGAACTATGGCAGGATTGAATGTAACAATAACAGGTTCAAATGCAGAAGGTTCTTCCAATACATTGAGAATCAGAGGTGAAAGTTCAATATCTGCAGGGAATACTCCATTAATAATAATGGATGGTGTTCCTTTATCATCTAGTTTATCAGAAATTAACCCCAGTGACATTGAATCCATTGAAGTATTAAAAGATGCCTCATCAGCTGCTATTTATGGTTCAAGAGGTGCAAACGGAGTAATTCTTATAACTACAAAGAAAGGAAAGGCCGGAACAGTAAAAGTTAGTTACAATGGTAGTTATTCATTTGAAGATGTTATTAATGTACCGGATATGATGGATGGAACTACTTTCTATGAAACTAAAGTAGAACGTGGACTATCCACAACGGCTATAGAAGATGAGGGATATGCTGAGGGAAGAAATACCGATTGGATAGGATTAGCTACACGAACCGGACATAAACAAAGGCATAATATTTCATTTTCAGGAGGTACTGAAAATACTAAATATTATGTTTCAACAATTTATACCAATTCAGAAGGAATTGCAGTTGGGGATGATTTTAAAAGTTATATTTTTCGTATAAACTTAAGTCAGAAGCTACTTCCATGGATAACTTTTAATACTAACACACAATATGGATATTATGACAGAAGTGGGGAAGATGCTAATTTTGGTGATGCTTTTACAATGAATCCTTTAGCAGAGGCATTTAATGAAGATGGTACATATACTCTGGAAACATGGGAAGATGCAGCATATGCAAATAACCCTCTTTCTCCACTTTTATATGATAACAGTAATAAAACCAGACGAATAATCACAAATAATAATATCAAATTTGATTTTCCGTTTCTCAAAGGATTATCATTTAAAATTAATACAGGATATGATTTCCGTAATAAATTAAATCAGACCTATAAAGGAACAGATACAGAATCAGGATTAAAAGTTAATGGTTCAAGTGATTCAGATAACAAATATTCTGAAGACTGGATTATAGATAATATTATCACATATAAAAATAAATTTCATAAACATTCCATATTCATTACAGGATTATATAGTGCTCAGAGCGAATGGACTGAGGAACATAATGTACATGCAGAAGGATTTCCCAATGATGTGATGACATATTATCAGGCAGATAAAGCTACTCTTATAGAACCAAGTGACACCTACAAAAAAGAGACACATATTTCACAATTATTGCGTGTAAATTATGCATATGATTCACGTTACATGTTAACCGCTACAGTACGTAGGGATGGATATTCAGCATTTGGTCAGGAAGATAAATTTGGAATTTTTCCATCTGTAGCAGTTGGGTGGAATATTGCAAATGAAACATTTATGGATAATATGGATAAAATAGATGTTTTGAAATTGCGTTTATCCTATGGATTAAGTGGAAATGAAGCAGTTAGTGCATATTCAACACTGGCAACATTATCTTCAACCGAAACTGTAGATTCCAACGATGGAACTTTATATGGATTCTATCCTAGTTCTCTGGATAATCCGGACCTTGGGTGGGAATCATCTGCATCTTTTAATGTAGGAGTTGATTTTGGATTATTCGGAAATAGATTGCGTGGTTTAATTGATACATATTGGTCAACTACAAAAGATTTACTATTGAAAAAATCTATTTCTAATGTAAATGGTGCATCTTACATATGGCAAAATATTGGTAAAACATCTAACAGCGGAATTGAACTACAACTTTCATCAGTAAACATTAATACCGGAGAATTCAAATGGACAACCGATTTTAATATTTCCCATTACAATACAAAAATAAAAAATGTAGGATTAACAGATGATGACGGAAATTATATTGATGACGTTGATAATAAATGGTTTATTGGAGAGCCCATCAGTGTAAATTATGATTACGTTTTTGACGGAATATATCAGGAAGATGAAGAAGATACACCTCAGGGAGATGTAACAGCAGGTGAAGTAAGATACAAAGATGTTAATGATGACGGTGATATTGATTCAGATGATAAACAGGTAATCGGTAGAAAAATACCTGATTTTACTGCAGGATTGACAAACACTTTTAAATATAAAAACTGGGAATTTAGTTTTTTCCTGAATTCTATATATGGAATTACAAAAGCAAATTCATTGCTTAATACAAATGATATGACTTTGCGAAAAAACAGATATAATGTTGAATTCTGGACAGAAGAAAATCATAGTAATATATATCCTAGAAATGCAGATGCTGCAGATGTCAATAAGAAAAGTATGTCCTTCTATAGAAAAACTGACTTTGTTAGATTAGAAAACATTACACTGGGTTATAAATTACCAGCAATGTTGATCCAAAGACTTAAAGTGGATAAAGTAGAAGTTTTTGCTAATATAAAAAATCTTTATACATGGACAGACTGGGTAGGGTTGGATCCTGAATTTTCCGATCAAACATCGGTTCCACAAACAGCCACATATATGTTTGGTGTAAAAATTGATTTATAAAAATTTAAAAAATAGAAAAAATGAAAAAAATACTATTTTTAATAACAATTTGTGCATCATTTATGATGTACTCATGTACTGAAGATTCTTTTTTAGATGAAGATCCTAAAGATGAAATTTTTGCCGATAATTTATATGTAGATTACGATGGCTTTCAGAATGGATTAAATGGTCTTTATCAGTTAGTGAGAAGAGATCGTGGATCAGAAAGTAATACTACACGCGGAGCATTATGGCAGGTAGGTACAGATAATTGTTTCTCAAATAATTATAATACAAAACTTAATGCATTCAATAATTATGACGATTTAGATGCTGATAATGGATTTGTTGAAGATGATTTTAATTGGTTATATAAAATTATAAACGCTGCAAATACTATTATTAATAGGGCAGAAGATTCTTCTGTAGATTGGATGGGAGCAAATGATGAATATGATGAATTGAACAAAAATAAAGTAGTAGCACAAGCACGTTTAATAAGAGCATGGTCTTATCGTCATTTAAAATATGGATGGGGTGCAGTTCCTTTAAGTCTTGAAGAAATCACGGGCTCAAATTATAGTAATGCCTGGACAAGAACCCCCGTTGATTCTATAAACATCCAGATGGAAAAAGACTTACTATTTGCAAAGAACAATTTGGATATTATTGAAGAAACAGGAGAAGTGAACAGTGCTGTTGCAAGTACAATGCTTTCTGAATTATATCTGGAAGAAGAAAGATATGAGGAAGCTGCCGATGAAGCCATAAGTGTAATTGATAATGGTCAGTACAGTTTAATGACAGAACGTTTTGGAAGTAATGCCTCAGAAGAAGGATGCGTATTTTCAGATCTTTTTAAAAATCCTACACCTGAATTGGGTAACAAAGAAGTACTTTGGGTTTTAAACAATGCTTATTCTGATATAACAGGTAGTTATGGATTATATATGAAAAATTCATGGAATTGTCATTACGATAAGGATAAAGTATTAAAAAAAGTAAACGATCTTGATACATTATTCTATTTCAATGGAGGAAAAGGTAGTGAACGATTGGCAATTACTCCTGATGCTTTCGACTGGTATGAACCAGATGATGACAGATTCTCAGAGTATTGTATTAAGAAATATTACATATATCCTACTGATGGTACTCTGGAAACCTTCGATACAATACAGTATACTTCAGATGAATATGATGATTTAGATGATCTTGAAGATAATCATTTATGGCCATGGCCTCGTAAATGGGAATATGTAGATAATTATGTGTTTGCCAATAATTCATCAGCTGCATCCTATGATGATCAGATGTTTATGAGATTAGGTGAAACATATTTATTAGCAGCTGAGGCACTTATGAAACAGGGATTAACAGATGAGGCTGCTATATACCTGAATGCTCTTCGTGAAAGATCAAATGCATCAGAAATTTCAGGTTCTGACGTAGATATGGATTTCATTTTAGACGAACGTTCAAGAGAATTAGTATCAGAAGAATACCGTAGACATACACTGGTTAGAACAGGTACCTTCTACGAAAGGACTCTTAAGTATAATCCACTTGTAACAGAAGATGAAATTACAGAGGACAACGCTTTATTACCAATTCCTCAGGGAATAATTGATGCTAATACAGATAATGTAATGGAACAGAATCCAGGATATTAATAATTTAGTGCATTAACTCATTTATACAATAAAAAACCAGTTGCAGTTTATAATACTGCTAACTGGTTTCATAAAATATTAATTTTAAAATATAAAAGATTATTGTTTCTTAAATAGATATTTATCTATATGAGAATAATTTTTTATTAAAAAATTTGAATATAGAATATCATAAACTAATTTCGTTGAGTTTAAAAATTGTAATCCTGATTTTTTAAATTAATATATATTAAATAACAAAAAACTAAAAATGACAAACAAAAATGCACACTTACTTCTCCTTCTAGTTTTTATATTCTCTATGGGAACAAGCATGGCAGAAGATAAATCCATCTACAAAAAAGGATGGATAGATTTTAATAAGAATAACAAGGAGGATATTTTTGAAAATCCTAAAATGCCAATCGAAAAACGCGTACAGGATTTGTTGTCACAAATGACAATGGAAGAGAAAACAAATCAAATGGTAACCCTTTATGGTTATGGACGTGTTTTAAAAGATCAACTACCTACTCCTCAGTGGAAAAATAAATTATGGAAAGATGGAATTGCTAATATAGACGAACATCTAAACAATGTAGCATATCATAAAGGTGTGGAAACTCCATATTCCTTTCCATATTCAAAACATGCAGAAGCTATAAATATTGTTCAGCGTTGGTTCATAGAAAACACCAGACTGGGAATACCAGTAGATTTTACAAATGAAGGAATTCGTGGTCTTTGTCACGATCGTGCAACTGCGCTTCCTTCTCCTATTGGTGTTAGTTCAACATGGGATCGTCAAATTGTAAGACAGGCCGGTGATATTATTGGTCGTGAAGCAAAGGCTCTGGGTTATACAAATATTTATACACCTATACTTGATGTAAGTCAGGATCCAAGATGGGGACGAGTAGTTGAAACATACGGAGAAGATCCTTATCTTATTGCAGAATTGGGTAAACAAATGGTACTAGGTATTCAAGAACAGGGAGTTGCTTCTACAATTAAACATTTTGCCATATACAGTATTCCAAGTGGAGGACGTGATGGAAATGCGAGAACCGATCCACATGCAACTCCACACGAATTACATGAACTTTATTTATATCCTTTCAGAAGAGTAATAAAAGAAGCTCATCCAATGGGAGTTATGAGTAGTTATAATGACTATGATGGTGATCCTGTAACAGGAAGCTCATATTTCCTGCAAGATTTATTACGTAAAGATTATGGATTTAATGGATATGTAGTATCCGACAGTCGTGCTGTAGAATTCTTAAGTACAAAACATCATACAGCTGCTGATCCTAAAGGAGCTGTAAAGCAAACTGTAATGGCAGGACTAAATGTTCGTACTGCTTTCACTCAGCCTGATCAATTTGTAATGCCATTAAGACAATTGATTTCTGATAAAGAAATACCAATGGACGTTATAGACAGTCGTGTTGCAGATGTTCTGCGTGTTAAATTTGAACTTGGTTTATTTGATAACCCATATGTTGATCCTTCAAAAGCAGATAAAATTGTACGTTCAAAAGACGTATTTCCTTTTATGCTAAAAATGTCAAAAGAAGCACTTGTCTTGCTAAAAAATGAGAATAATTTATTACCTCTTAATTTATCAGACTATAAAAATATTCTTGTAACAGGGCCACTTGCTGTAGAAACAGAATGTTCTGTTAGTCGTTACGGACCATCAAAAATACATGTTGTTTCACCTTTAGAAGGAATTCAGAATTATATCGGAAATAAAGCAAATGTAAAATATGTAAAAGGATGTGATATAATAGATGCAACATGGCCAGAAAGTGAAATAATCAAAACTTCACTTACAAAAGAAGAACAGGAAGGAATTCAGGAAGCTGTTAAACAGGCAGAAAAATCTGACGTTATTATAGCAGTTCTTGGTGAAGGACGTGATCAGGTTGGAGAAGGGAAATCGCGTACCTCACTTGAACTTCCCGGAAGACAGGAAACTCTGTTACGTGCTTTATATAAAACCGGAAAACCAGTAGTATTATTACTTATAAACGGACGTCCGTTAACTATTAACTGGGCAGACAGATATATTCCTTCAATAATGGAATGCTGGTTCCCAGGTGAGGCAGGTGGAACAGCAATAGCAAAAACCATATTTGGAGATTATAATCCAAGTGGGAAACTTACTATAACCTTCCCAAAAACTGTAGGACAAATTCCATATACATTCCCTTATAAACCGGGAGCAAATGCTGATCAGGCTTCAAAAGGTCCTAATGGATACGGTAAAACTCGTGTAAACGGAATGATTTATCCATTTGGTCATGGATTAAGTTATACAACTTTCTCATACAGTGATATGAAAGTTGATAATAAAATATCCAGAATAAATGATAATGGAACAGTTAAAGTTCAGGTAAATGTTAAAAATACAGGCAAAT
>Ga0055584_100008552_pt1 | contig 10041 bp, 6 predicted proteins | sample OSDHelmetaG_FD_58716 | JGI IMG/M metagenome (GOLD analysis project Ga0055584, IMG submission 58716) | Pelagic marine sediment microbial communities from the LTER site Helgoland, North Sea, for post-phytoplankton bloom and carbon turnover... | ecosystem: Environmental > Aquatic > Marine >...
TGACCGCGTGTGCGCTGTGTTTCTTCTTGATGTCCGCCCATATGGAAATGGCCTCAGCCTCGGATCCGATTCGGGTCCGATAGCGCAGGAGGTCTCCTGCGCAGGCACCGATCCAGCCTTCATCGGCCACGTGTCCATAGACAAAGCCTTCCACTCGAACGAAATCTAAGTTGGCGGCGAGGGCAATGGCGATAGCCGCTTCGTTTGCTCCAGCCAGCACTTGGACTCCACATGGGCAGGTGAGGACTGAACGTACTTCTACCACCAAGCGAGTCATTGTCGCTACGATTTCCGGTCCCACGTTGCCGCCCTTCAAGTAGGGCCGGTCATGCATGTTCTCCAGAATGACGCCATCTACCTGTGCGTCTCGATAGATGACGGCTTCGCGAACGGCGTCTGAGATGAGATCTTTGAGTGTCTTTGTTGCACGCGGTGTTCCGGGCAGAGCGCCTAGGTGTATCATACCAATCACCGCTGGCTGATTGGCGAATGGAGACGGAGTCATGAATTCAGGCGCTCTAGCTTTAATCGAAGGATGTCCGAGCTTTCTTGGCAAGCTCGCCCCATTCGACATCGAGAGCCTTTGCTTGGTCTACAGTGATCTCGTCTAACGATCCCTTAATCGGAATCGCAATCCAACCATAACCAGCGTTATCTTGAGTGAAGTGTTTGGCGCGGTAGGACTCTTCTTTGCCCAATAGCTCCCACGGCATTCCGATGCGGACGCTCCCTCGGAATCCAACTTCGGGCCCTTCTTCCTCGAGATCTTCTTCAAGAGGCTTCTTGATCGAATCAAGGGTGAGCGACTTGTCGAGCTTGGTTGTGTCCATTTGATAGGAGAAATTCCCAAGCATCCGGGCGTAGTTGAGGACCTCACCATCGTCCCGCTTGAATCCAGTTACACCAACGGCAGCGCCACCACCTTGTATGGTGATCGAGCTGACAGTGAGAACGCCCTGGCGGGTCTTGAATTTTAATCGACTACCAGAACGAATGGGCATCGAACGCATCTCACTTCGAGGCGTGATGACAGAAAGCGTAGTCAAAATTGGCATCTCCCGTAAGCGGCCGCCTTCGACCATGACCATTTCTCCTTCAAAGACAATACCATCAGATCGGTTAGGCGACCCCGTAACTTGGAGCTCAAGGTCGGCCAGGCCTCCGAGATGTGGTTGAAATTCTTCCGGGATAATGTCAACCAGGTCAATGGTCTTCATAGACACCTGAAAGTTGTATTCGGGAATCTCTCCTAGCTGGACGAACCCACTGATATTGACCCGGCCCGCATTGCCGAGGGTAAACTCGCCATCTGTGATGTGGAGCTTGTCATCATCTATACTGACATTCAGCGAGGCTCCTGGTGCCATCTTCAAGTTGTTTAGCCAGTTCTGGCTAAACACGCCGCCAGTTAGCACAAGTTTCCAATCACCCAACGTGCGTTTGATTGTGGCTGAGGAGTGTATTAGTCCACCCTTTGAAGTCCAAATGGGACCCCAATTGAAATTCGCCTCGTGGATACTGATTTCGCCAAACCGAGTCTTGCTAAAGTCTGGTGTGGCAGAGAACCAACTCGAGGAGCGTCGACGATCTGGCTTTCCTTCGCTGGCTTCAAGGGAGGGGCCTGCCTTGAGCATGAGATGGGCCTCACCGATCTCGACTTCATCAAGTTTCCAACCGTTATCCAAAAGGAGATCCCGCCAACTCGCCTTTGCCGCGACACGTCGCAGATCGATGGATCGAAAGAATGCATGGGGTCCACCTGTGCCTTTGTAGGTTGTCAGCAATTGATCACCCGATTTCCAGAAGACCTTCTCCATCTCACTGTTCTCTCCGCCCAGATAGTGATCCATTTCTAGCTGCACCTCGTTGGTGAAGCCTTCGCCATTAAAATACTTGCTGTTTCTCAAGAAGAGAATGGCCCCCAAAACGACCAAAATGATGACGAACCGGATGAAATATCCAGCCAACTGGAAGATGACGGGGCTGTCCGCGTCAGGATGGAAGGCACGATGGCGCATCTTCCGGAGAAACTTCTTCTCGGCATCATAGTCTCGCATCGCTTGCGAGTAGGACCTGTCATCGCGGGGCATTTTTAGAAAGTATGGTTTATTTGATAGTTAGCATTGACAAACGTTCTAGGCAATCCACCGCCTTTTCAAGCCGACTACAGAGGGATTTCATGCCTTGTCTCGGGCGCAAGTCAAGGATTTGACCGTTAGCCTTGTCGGCTTGTTCGATCTATGGCTCATTCGCGTTATGTCCTTCCGTCTACGTCATGCCGTCCTTGGCATTTGCCTCCTCTTTAGTCTCGCGATCATGACTGCTCTGCATGCAGAAGAATCTAGGAAACGCAAGCCGCTGCCTGCGGCTGAGGAAATTGCAAAGCTGCCGAAAGACGGTGGGCCGAAGTACAATCGACTCGTCTTTGAGAAGAGCCCGTATCTGCTTCAGCACGCGGCGAACCCGATTGATTGGTGGCCGTGGGGTGAGGCTGCTTTTGCAGCAGCCAAGAAGCAGAACAAGCCTGTCTTCCTTTCGATAGGTTACGCGACTTGTCACTGGTGCCACGTCATGGAGCACGAGTCTTTTGAAGACGCGAAGGTCGCCAAGTTTATGAACGACAAGTTTATCTGCATCAAAGTCGACCGCGAAGAAATGCCGCATGTCGATCAGGTCTACATGACAGTGACTCAGGGCATGAACAATGGAAATGGCGGTTGGCCAATGAGCGTGGCCATGACCGCCGAGCAGAAGCCCTTCTTTGCTGGCACCTATTTTCCCAAAGAGGGCTTCATGCAGATCATGGGAAACATTGAGAAGCTTTGGGCCGAAGACCCCAAGAAGCTGTTGGAGAGCTCCGATGGTATTACTCAGCAACTGAAAGCCATGGCGCAATCGGCGGCAGGTGACTTGCCTGGTGTTGATGTGTTAGACAAGGCCTTTGCTTACTTCGAGGAGACTTTTGACGGGGACTTCGCTGGTTTTGGAGCGGCGCCAAGATTTGCACCGAAATTTCCTGGGCCCCATGATTACTCACTCTTGCTTCGCCATTGGAAGCGTACGGGCTCGAAGAAGGCATTGGACATGGTGACACGGTCACTCAAGGCAATGCGCCTAGGCGGCATGTATGACCAGGTGGGCTTTGGCACGCATCGATACTCGACAGATAGGGAATGGCTCGTGCCTCACTTTGAAAAGATGCTCTACGACCAAGCGTTGTTGGCTATTGCCAACATTGAAGCTTACCAGGCGACTGGAGATTCTTTCTTCCGAAGCACGGCGGAGGAAATCTTCACCTACGTGTTGCGGGACATGCAGGATCCTGGTGGGGCGTTCTATTGCGCTGAGGACGCAGACAGTGAAGGGGAGGAAGGCAAATTTTACGTCTGGAATCATGCCGAGGTACTGGAAATTCTTGGAGAGGGAGAAGGGGCACTCTTCGCGCGTATCTATAACATTCTGCCAGGCGGAAACTGGGTTGAGGAGTCCTCTCGTGAAGAGATGACAACGAACATTCCACATCTCAAAAAGACGTTCGCTGAGATAGCCAAAGACGAGAATCTGGGGGAAGTAGACTTGCGCAAACGGTTGGACGGCTTGCGAGCTAAGCTGTTTGCCGAACGAGAGAAACGCATCCACCCACTAAAGGATGACAAGATCCTAACGGACTGGAATGGCCTCATGATTGCAGCACTCGCCAAGGCGGGCATTGCCTTTAATGAACCTAGTTACACCAAGGAAGCCCAGCGCGCCGCAGATTTCATTCTGAAGACGTTACGAAATGACAAGGGGCGCTTACTCAAGCGCTATCGTGATGGCGATGCGGGTCTCGAAGCCTTTCTCGAAGACTATGCCTACATGCTCTGGGGCTTGGTCGATCTCTATGAGGCTTCTTTCGAGCCAAAGTATTTGGTTGAAGCGAAGGCTCTCGCCAAGATCCTCCATGAGCACTATCGGGACGAAGAGAATGGCGGGTTCTTTACCACTGCTGATGATGGCGAGAAACTGATCGTGCGTACCAAGGAAGTCTATGACGGCGCGCAGCCTTCTGGGAATTCCGTGGCGGCGCTTAACCTACTTCGATTGTCCCGTCTCACCGGGGACACGGAGTTTGAACAGCAGGCCAAGAAGACGATTCAAGCCTTTGGAAGCCAGATCTCGGAACGGGCCGCAGGCTACTCTCTGATCCTGCAGGCGGTCGACTTTATTCACGCCAGCACGCGAGAGATTGTGGTCGCAGGTAAGTCAGGCGCCGAGGATACGAAGCAAATGTTAGCACTCGTCCAGCGACGCTTTGATCCGCACAAAGTGATTCTCTTTAAGGCAGACGGCGCTCAAGGCGATGAGTTGGGCAAGGCCATACCTTATGTGGCCCCGCACAGCAGCGACGAAGGAAAAGCGCGTGTGTTTGTGTGCCAGGACTTTGTTTGCAAACGGCCCGAGTCGGAGATCGAGAAAGTGAAGGCCCTTCTAAAGTAGAGCAACATTCCAATGTTGCTTGTAGCAAGCGGCGCGTGTTCTCTCTTGAAACGACTTCTGAGGAGTCGATCTGCGCGTCCACCTATTCGCCTTTCGATAGCAAAGGCTCCAATACCTTCCAGACGGTAACGGCCATCTTCTTGTGGCCGTCTTCGTTTGGGTGAATGCGGTCGTCTTGGTTGAGGGCATCTTCTCCGGCCACGCCATCCAAGAGGAACGGAACGAACGCTAGTTTCTCCTCTTGCGCCAGTTCGGTGAAGACGGCTTGAAACGCCTTCACGTAGTTGGCACCCATGTTGTCAGGCATCTGCATGCCGGCCAGGATGATTTGGATATCGGGCTTCGTCTTGCGTGCCAGATCAATCATGGCCTTGAGGTTTTTCCGCATTTCCTCGGAAGACAATCCCCGAAGGCCATCGTTGCCTCCGAGGGCAATCATTAGGACATCCGCAGGCTTCTTCATGAGCCAGCGTAGCCGAGCCAACCCGTTCTTGGTCGTGTCACCACTCCTTCCTCCATTGGCGACGCTCCATGCCGTGCTGTTCGCATTCAGTCTAGCCTCGAGTAGGGCGGGGTAGGCATCTGCTTTGGCGATGCCGTAACCAGCCGTCAGGCTATCGCCCAAAATGACCAGACGTTTGAGTGATGTTTCAGCAGCCGACTTTTCGAAAAAAACGAGGTTGATCAGCAGGCAAATCGAGGCCCCTATCATGCAGACGTTTCGCATTCCGGAACGTAACGCTTGGCAAGCCGCAAGGCAACCCCCATGGCCATCCTCGAAGCTGAACAAGTTAGCAAAGACTACGCCTCTGGCGAAAGTCGTCTCACGGTATTAAAGGAGGTGAGTTTTCAACTTGAGGCTGGATCCTCCTGCGCAATTATCGGCCCTTCGGGTAGTGGAAAGACTACCTTGTTAGGTTTGTGTGCGGGATTAGATGTTCCTAGCGAAGGGAAGGTAATTCTCGATGGTAAAGAGCTGCAGGCGCTGACAGAGAACGAACGCGCCGCCCTCCGGCGCGAACGGACCGGCTTCATCTTTCAGAGCTTCCAGCTCATGCCTAGCCTAACCGCCTTGGAGAATGTGATCCTTCCGCTAGAACTTCTTGGCCAGAAGCCGAGCGCTGAGGAAGCGGCCAACCTCTTGGGCCGGGTCGGATTAAAAGATCGTGTTGACCACTATCCGCTGCAGCTGTCTGGAGGAGAACAACAGCGTGTCGCGATTGCACGCGCATTCATCCATCGCCCAGCTGTTCTCTTTGCCGACGAGCCTACGGGCAACTTAGATGCGGAAACGAGCCAGACGATTGTCGATATGATGTTCTCACTCAATCGAGAGGCTGGCACCGCTTTGCTTATGGTCACGCATGACCCTGATCTCGCTCGCCAGGCGAATCGCACGATGACTATGGCGGCTGGCCGTTTGGAGTCCGTGGTTGAAAATGCTTTGAGTGTTTAGAGTTAGCGGGACCAACCTACTCGAACACCTCCACAACATTATCGCGATGACTGCAGGCGTATATCATAATGGAACCATCATCCTTAATCCGGAGACCACCCCCCGCTTGGAAAGTCGTTTCGATACAGTGGAATGATCGGGTGCCTCGCTTGACCAATAGGGCAGGGATTTCAGTTAACGGATTCCGTCGCCACTCGTAAAGATCGAGGCGATTCGCCTCGTCATTGCGGCAGAAGCCTGCAAGGAAACACCGGCCCTGCTTGTCGATGATCAAATTAAGATTTTGATAGGAACCGTAGTTCGAATCGGTCCAGTCGCTTCGGTCCGCCTCGAGAGCGCTCCAGGTTACACCTTTCTCGAAGCGACACCGAGCATCATTCAGTGGGTGCCCATTCGACTCATAGAAATCCAAAGTCGCGGAATCCCAAGTCCCGACGACTAAAAGGTAGCGGTCTTTTAGTTTTGCCATGGCGATGGCTCCGGCCGTTGCCCGCTCGAGCTTGCCCTCACGCTCTATGGATACGAGGGGCTTCATGGTGTTACCGAGAGTCTTCGCTGACACATCGGTTACCCAAACTTTGGACGTGTTCTTGGCCTTATTGTCTTCGAGTCCTATCGCTGCATACTGTCCATCCACGATCTGAATACCGCCCGCATGGCGGTAGGGCGATGGCAGCAACGTTGTCATGCGAGACTCCGTGTCGTCTTGGTCTGAAAGAGGCACCTTGAGCACATAAGAATGATCTTTCGAACTTCCTGACAGGAGCAAGAATTCCTTCTCAGCTTGTTCAAACCACTGGACTCCTTGAAGATGCCCACCTTCGGGCAGGCGCTCGCTTAGATCGAAGCGAAGGCTTGTTGGCTTCTCCGTGTTGATCTTCGCGATGGCGTCCCACACATCTGGCAGCTGGGCTGTTGATGGAGATGAACACACCGCCAGCAACGACGCTATACCAATGATACACTTCATCCCCAACGGTAGTCAATTGACCCCTTTCCTTCAAGCTCTCCGCGATGACAGAGTGAGAACGCTCTTGCATGAACGGCTAGACGATGAGGAGGTGTCCGCATCATGACAATCTCGTGGCGTTGGCTCTTCAGCATGGCTTGGCGGGACTCTCGGCAGAGTCGCAAACGGCTCTTGCTGTTCTCGAGTCCGCTTGTCTTCGGAGTAGCGGCATTGGTCGCCATCCAGTCATTGCGTGACAACATTCAGGATTCCATCGACGGGCAATCCAAGGCACTGGTCGGAGCTGACCTGCTTTTGTCTTCTCGCCGAGCTTTTGAGGGGGATGCCAAGAAATTGCTCGATGAAATTGGAGGGGAACAGATTCACGAAATCGCATTCACCACCATGGCGTATGGGGCCAAGAGTGATTCGGCACGCCTGGTGCATTTGCGAGGTGTGGGTGAGGGTTTTCCTCACTTCAGTGAGATCGATGCGTCGCCGGGGTCTGCCTGGGATCCTTACCTGAAACCTGGTACCTTTGTGCTTGAAGAGAGTTTGGCGGAGCAGTTTGGTCTCGTTCCTGGTGATTCCCTCAAATTCGGTGATTTGGAATCGACGATGGCAGGAGCTCTGGTGACCTCGCCCCCGCGGGCCTCGTACTTTGCGGCTTTCTCACCTCAGGTTCTCATGCCTCTCGCTGAGATCGAGAAGACTGGATTGGTGACCGCACGAAGCCTTGTGTTTTATCGAACGTACATTCGCTTTACGGATGGCCGGGATCCTGAGGCCTTGGTAGAGAAATTGACGGAACGCTTTAAGGCTGCTCGTGTAAGTTGGCAAACGCCGGAGAAGCGTCGGCGAGACATTGGGAGACAGCTTGATCGGCTCTATCGCTTTCTCAGTCTTGTCAGCTTGGCTTCGGTCGTGCTCGGCGGCATTGGCATTGCCAGTGCGATTCATCAGCATGTGTCTCGTCGATTGCGCAGTATCGCGATTCTAAGGTGTTTAGGAGCGACGGCTGCAGATGCCTTTGGAATCTATCTGATCCAGGCCGTTGCTCTTGGTCTATTGGGCTGTGCTGGCGGTGTTGTGTTAGGAGTGGCTATTCAGGCAAGTATTCCGGCCTTGTTAGCCAATGTCACACCGCTCGAGATTAGCTTTCGGGTGTCGCCGTTGGCGATCGCTGTGGCTTCGGGACTGAGTCTTATCATCTGTGTGAGTTTCGCCCTCTTTCCGTTGCTCAATGTTCGTCATGTTCCGCCCTTGGCGGCGATTCGCGCAGCACTGCTCAACACGGGGCCCAATCGGCGTGATCGCTGGACTTGGATTATTGGTGGAGGACTTGTCTTGATCATTATTGGATTCGGTATCTGGCAGCAAGGGATGGAGTGGCGATCTCTTGCCATGTCCGGTGGTCTGATGGGCGTCTTTCTCCTGCTGTTCTTGGTTGCGAAACTGACAGTGTATCTAAGCCGGAAATTTGTCAGGACGTGGTGGCCATTTGCACTTCGCCAAGGGCTTTCCAACTTACATCGTCCAAACAATCAGACGTTGGCGGTGATGGTTGCTTTGGGATTGGGAACGTTTCTCATCGTTACGCTCATTCTTGTGCAGAATCTTCTCCTGAATCAGATTCGACAGGAACGCTTGGCTGAGAACGGTAATCTTGTGCTCATCGATGTGCAACCAGACCAAGCCGCAAAGGTCCGAGCCTTGCTCGCCAAGGAAGAGACGACGGTTATTCAGACGGCTCCCATGGTCTCAATGCGCATTGAGGCGATCAAGGGGCAGTTGGTCACCGATCTCGTTAAGAATCCGAAAGCTAAGGTGCCCGGATGGACGCTGCGTCGAGACTTTCGTTCGACTTACAGGTCCAACCTCACGTCTTCTGAGAAACTGATCGAAGGTGTTTGGGTCGAGCGTGTTGACAACTACGATTTCGAAACGCCAGCTCCTGTGTCGCTGGAGGAAGGAATTGCGAAAGAGCTAGGATTGGTCGTTGGAGACACGTTTACGATGGATGTGCAGGGCTTGTCCCTGGAGATGAAGGTAATGAGTTTACGAGAAGTGGATTGGAGCAATCTCGGCCTCAATTTCTTCATGGTTTTTCCGGAGGGGATTTTTGAAGAAGAGTTAGCGTTCTACGTTTACACCGCGTTTGTAGAAGACTCGACCAAGTCTGGGCGATTGCAGACGGAGATTACCAAGGCGTTTCCAAATCTGTCTGTCGTTGATCTGACATTAATTGTGAAAGCTCTGCAGGATATCCTCGACAAGGTGGCTTTAGCTATCCGTTTCATGGCCGGATTTACGGTAGTGACCGGCATCCTTATTCTTATGGCAACGCTTATCTCTGGACGAGGGGAGAGGCTTCGGCAAATGGCTTTGCTGCGAACATTGGGTGCTTCCAATGCTCATGTCTGGCGAATTCTCAGTAGCGAGTATTTGGCACTTGGCTTTTTGGCGTCTTTGGTAGGAGTGGTCTTGGCACTCGCCGCGTTCTGGCCTCTAGCTATCTTCGTTTTCGACTCGCCGTTCAGTATTGATGTAGGTGTGTTGTTTGTGGCCGTTGTTGTCTCTAGTCTAGCCACGTTGGCGTTAGGCCTAGCACTGAGCAGGGGAATCACTACAGCTCCACCACTCGAGGTTGTTCGCCAACAGGACCTAGCTTAGACGAAGGTTGGTAAAACTAACCTCAGAAAAGTTGCGCGGAAAGTGCGCCTCGGTATCTTTAAGCACAACCCCCAGAGAGTGCCCTTAGCCCCCGGCACTAGCCCCGCAGTGAACCCCCTTGATTCACTGCGGGGTAAGGTTGGCTAGTCATGAAATGGCGGATCTTGTTAGAAATTTCGGTTTCTCTTCGAGCGCATTGTTCACGTTCCTAGACTGGTTGTTGCGGATGAACCAAGCGAAGGAGAACAAGGACTTTCCGCTGTCTTTTCGTTGTCACTCTGCGGTGATCTGAAATTGATCGATCATCATGACCAGCTGAAAACCGAAATCAAAGTCTCGTTCGGGGGTAATTGGTTGATCCGAGTTTGGAACAAGCTCTTAGATCTTTTATAGCACAAGTTTCTCAAGATTTAGTAGGGGCGCAGGATTTGATAGAGGCCTCGTTGGGTGCCTCCTCGAGGGTTTTCTGGCTAAGCTGCAGATT
>Ga0055584_100008553_pt1 | contig 10040 bp, 6 predicted proteins | sample OSDHelmetaG_FD_58716 | JGI IMG/M metagenome (GOLD analysis project Ga0055584, IMG submission 58716) | Pelagic marine sediment microbial communities from the LTER site Helgoland, North Sea, for post-phytoplankton bloom and carbon turnover... | ecosystem: Environmental > Aquatic > Marine >...
CAAATAAAACTTTGGGTGAAAATATAGTTAAAAGGTTACAAAAAGAGGGGGTTGATTTTCATAGTTTGTCAAGTGATCCCTTGTTTGTCGATCCTGAGCATGGTGATTTTAGACTAAGACCTGAATCACCTGCCCTAAAATTGGGTTTTATTCCTTTTGATATGTCGAAAGTTGGATTGCAAGATAATTAGAAAATTAAAAATAAGACTATTATATAACTCAATTATTAAATTAAAAATTAAATGAAAAATATTTATTTAAAAAGTACTGCATTGAAAATGGGAATTATTGCTTTGATAATAAGTTTCTCATGTTTCAACGGGATAGGGCAGACTAAACCGAATATAGTGTTTATTTATGCTGATGACTGGGGTTGGGGAGATTTATCCTGTCATGGAAGTTCTTTTGTTAAAACACCAAATCTGGATCGTTTAGCTGATGAGGGAATAGATTTTCAGCAGTTTAATGTTCTTAGTCCTGTATGTTCACCAAGTCGTGTTGCGGCAATTACGGGTCGTTATCCTGCACGTTTTGGTGTTGTTTCAATTTTTGGTAATAGAAAGCATCATCCTGAAATGCCTAATTGGTTAGATCCTAAAGCTCCTACTATACCTCGTTTTATGAAATCTGCCGGTTATTATACAGGGCATTTTGGTAAATGGCATATGGGAACTGGTAAGCCTGCCACTTCTGATTATGGATTTGACGAATCAGCTGTTTTTAATGGTCCTGGACCACAAGTAGATAAATTTGGTAACGAGCTTGTAGAGAAGGCAGTAAAATTTATTGAAGAGAATAAGGATCGTCCCTTCTTTTTGGATGTATGGCTGCACGAGAGTCATTTACCTCATATGCCATCTGCAGAATCTATGGAAAAATGGAAGAATCTTGATCCTCAAAAACAAGTATATGCAGCCGTTATTACTGATGGTGACCGTAAAGTGGGTATGGTGCTTGATGCTCTTGAAAAAGCTGGCGTTGCTCAAAATACTCTGGTTGTTTTTTCAAGTGACAACGGTCCTGAAAGTACTGGAGGAGAAAATGCTAAAAGTAATAAGGGTGGATATGGCAGTTATTATAGTATAGGCGAAACAGGTGGATTGCGCGGTCGCAAACGCAGTCTTTTTGAAGGTGGTGTGCGTACACCTTTTATTGTGCGTTGGCCGGGTCATACACCAAAAGGAATGAAAAACGATAACACTGTTTTTACAGCCGTAGATTTATTGCCTACTTTTTGTGCTGCTGCCGGAATAAAATTACCTGAGGATGTTAATGGTGATGGAGAAAATCTTATTGAAGCTTTTAATGGTAAATCTGTTCTTCGTACCCGTCCTCTCTTTTGGGTTTACAAGGATAAAGATGCAGAGCCTGATTGGTGGCCAAGATTAGCTGTTCGCGACGGAGATTGGAAATTAGTGACAACTCTTGATGGCAAGCGTGTAGAATTACATAATCTTAAATCAGATTTTCTAGAAGATGTTGATAAAGATCAGTCAAAGAAACATCCTGAAATTGTGAAGCGACTTACAAAGATGGTTCTGGATTGGTATGCGACATTGCCTACTGTTGCGGATACAAGTTGTGTAAATCCTAATCATAACAAAGCCCAAAAGTCTAAAGGGAAAAGAAAATAATAATAGTAATTCAATGTCTATAGCAATTTATTGACATTGAATTAAATTTTTATATATGAAAACAAATATTGTATTAATACTGTTTATTGGAGTTTTGCTTTCAATAAGTGCAGTTGCACAACCAACACGAATGGTAAAATATGACATTCCATATAAAACTACATCAAATGGGGTGCTTCATCTTGATCTTTATTATCCCGATTCGAAACCTTCTGGCAAATATCCTCTTGTCATTTATACCCATGGTGGTGGTTGGGCAGCAGGAAGTAAAAAAAATGCGACTAAAAAATATATGGATAGAGTTGTTAAATCTCTGAATGATAAAGGATTCTGTGTAGCTTCTGTTGATTATCGTCTTTGTAGGAAGAATAACAATGTTATGATGAGGGACTGCGTTATAGATTCTAAAGATGCTCTTAGATTTTTGTCTAAAAATAAAAAAAAGTATTACATTGATATTGAAAAAGTATTTACTTTCGGCGATTCTGCCGGGGGGCAACTCTCTCAAATGTTGTTGCTAACAACACCTGAGTCTTTTCCTGGAGATCCCAGTTTAAAGGGTTTTTCATATAAAATTATTGCAGGTGTTTCATGGTATGGTCCTTGTGATTTTGAAAAGGTTGAATTGTTTGAAACATCAGATACAACAAAAAAAGCAGATCGTTTTGGTAATCGTATATTAAAGTCAAATACTGATCCTAAAGATAAGTTGATTCTTTATCGTGAAATGAGTTCTATAAATTATTTGCGTACAGATAGTCCTCCATTATTGATGATTCAAGGGAATAAGGATACTACTATTCCTGTAAAACATGCTTATTATATGAAAGAAAAAGCAGATTCAATTAATGCGCCGGTTGAAATATTAATTGTTAAAAATGCAGGTCACAACTGGAGGCAGGTGGATGCTCCAATTGATCCTTCAATTGAAGTTATTGTACAACGTACTGTAAGTTTTATTTATGAACACTTAAAAATCTTAAATAAATGAAAGATAATAAATTAGAGATTATGCATGGACATAATTTTAGTCAATTGAAAACATTGTGTTTTGTATTAGTTATAAGCCTGACTGGTTTAAAATTACAGGCAAGTGAAACAAAGCCTGTAAAACAAAGCCCTCCTAATATAATTTACCTAATGGCTGATGATCAGAACGTAGGTTCTGTTGGTTGTTATGGTAATAATGAAGTGATTACTCCCAATATGGATAAAATTGGACATAAAGGAATCATTTTCGATAAGCATTATAATACCACAGCTATCTGTATGGCCAGTAGGGCTACTGTTTTTACAGGAATGTATGAATATAAAACCGGTACTAATTTTGACCATGGTGAAATGAAACCCGAAGTTTGGAAAAAATCTTATCCTGTTTTACTTCGCAAGGCTGGCTATCTTACTGCTTTTGCCGGAAAATTTGGATTTTTGGTGGAAGGTAAGGGATTATGTGAAAATGATTTTGATATATGGGGCGGAGCTCCAGGGCAAAGTTCTTATAAAACCAAAGAGAATAGTTCTATGGCAAAATACGCTAAGGATTATCCACATTCTACATTATCGTATGGTGCTTTTGGTCGTGATGTGATTAGGAAATCGGTGAAGGAGAAAAAACCATTTTGTCTTTCTATTAGCTTTAAAGCACCACATCGTCCGGTACAGCCTGATCCTAAATTTGATAACGTATATGCAGGAAAAACTTTTACAAAGCCTGCGAATTTTGGTCGAAAAGCCGGTGAACATATGTCATTGCAAAGTAAACAAGGGAGACAATATACTCGTTTTAATGAGTGGCATTATGACACTGATTATGATGGAGTGATGGCAAAATATTATCAATTAGTTTATGGAATAGATGTAGCGATAGGAATGATTCTTGACGAAATTGAAGCTCAGGGAATTGCCGATAATACAGTGATTATTTATACTAGCGACAACGGTTATATATGTGGATCTCACGGATATGCATCAAAAGTGCTTCCTATGGAAGAGTCATCTCGTGCTCCTTTAATGATTTATGACCCACGAAATGAAAATGCCGGAAAAGAATTGCGTTGTTCTTCGCTTACTGCAAATATAGATATTGCTCCTACTATTCTTGATTTAGCTGGTCTTTCAATTCCTAAAAATATGGATGGTAAAAGTCTTCTGCCACTTTTGGAAAATCCTAAAAAAGATATTCATGATCAATTGACTTTTATAAATGCATGGGGAGTTGTTGCAACACAAAGCCTTTCCTGTTTTACAAAAGATTGGAAATATACTTATTGGTGGTATGGAAATTCTGAAATGAAGCCAGTAGAAGAATTATATAATATTGCCAATGATCCTCTTGAAATGAATAATCTTGCTAACGAAGAAGAAGCTCAACCTGAGTTAAAAATAATGCGAAATAGATATGATGCAGCATTAAAGCGTTGGAAAAAAGATGCTATAAATTATAATAATTATGAACAATATGGGACTTTATTTGATAGGACAATCCCATGGACACAGAAGAAATTTATTAAGAGTAAAAACACAAATGAATCAAATCATTAAATAATTTATAGTTAAAAAGAATAGGCCAAGGTGAGAAATGTCCTTTCGATAAAGCTCTAAATAGTGGTACACTCAATACTTAAAGAACTATGAGTAAATTTTCCAATAATATAAAAACGAATTTTGCATTTTAAAGGAAGCACGATATGATAAAAATAATTAAATTAAACTCATTATTGATTTTAGTAGTTCTGATATCTGGTTTTATATTGGAAGTGCAAGCGCAAGATTCTGCAAACAGTGGAATAAATTCTACTTATACCAATAGTGATGGAAGTAAATTCGTTCCTAAGAGCTATTATCCCAAATTTAGTTGGGAAACAACACCTCTTTATTTTATGTTTCAAGATAAAAATCGTGTATTAAGTCCTGAAGAAGTTCGTTTTATTGCAGATAGAACTGATTTTCTGTGTATAGAAAAGTCTCATGCTTTAACCACTTTAGGTGCTGCTGAATTGGGTGCTAAACACGAGGCGAGAGAATTTAAAAAGATTAAACCATATGCGAAAGTTTTGTTTTATTTCAATTCGGCATATGCTTGGCCTTATACTTCTTATAATAAAAACTTTACAAAAGATAGTATTAATTCACATCCTGAACTTAAGAAGTTTCTGATTATTAACCCAAAGACAGGTGAATTGGCACAACATTTTGGTGCTTATTGCTTTGATGTGTTAAATCCTGACTTTCGCGATTGGTGGGTTGAAACAGTTGCAAAAGGAGTAAAGGATTCTGGTTGCGATGGAGTTTTTATTGATCAAATGCATGGTAATGTTAGTTTACGTAAAGAAAAGCGGTTTGAAATAGAGAAAGCTATGGGTGAAATGATGGCTAATCTTAAATCTAAACTTGGCACCGAAAAAATTCTATTGGGAAATAATGCCAATAGGAATGATGCAAAATTTGTTTATCCTGTTTGTGATGCTCTAATGTTTGAAAATTATAGTGGTGCCAGTTTCAGTAAGGAAAACTTACTTAATGAGTGGAAAGAAATGCTTAGAAATGCTAAAGAAGGAAAGATTTCAGTTTTCCGTTTAGGAGTTGATGGAATTGGACGAAAAAATCGTTTACCCAAAACTCAGAAAATTAGGTTATCCAAGGAAAAGTTGGAATTTGCTCTTGCATGTTATTTAATTGGAGCTCAACCTTATTCTTATTTTATGTATAGTTGGGGTTGGTTGTTGTCCACAGGTCCTTTGGTAGAATATCCTGAGTTACAAAAACCACTTGGAGAACCACAGGGTGCTTACAATAGAACTTCTTTAGATAGTTGGGAATTTACTCGCGAATTTGAACATGCCAGTGTCTGGGTTAATACAGAAACCAGAAAGGCTAAAATAACCTGGCATTAATTATTTTATTAAAAAAAGAAAATGGACGTTATATAAAATCCATATTCAATAAAAAAAAATACATGAGAAGACAACTAATTTTGATATTGTTATTAATTGTTGGAAATATATCTTGCGTTTTTGCAAAATTTCCTATGAACAAGGCTGATATTTATGTGTCACCAAATGGTTCAGATAATTGGTCAGGAACTTTGTGTGAACCAAATGCAAAAAGAACTGATGGTCCTTTTGCTACATTTGAGCGTGCTCGTGATGAAGTAAGAAAATTGAAGAAAATAAAATCAAAAGATATCCTTGTTTTGTTTCGGGGAGGAACTTACCAATTAAAAAAGACAGTTGTTTTTGGTTTGGAAGACTCTGGCGATGATAGTTCTGTTATTACATATGCTGCCTATCCCGGTGAAAATCCAGTATTTAGCTCAGGAAAAGAGATTAAAGGTTGGAAAAAAGTAAAGGGAACCTTACCTGGTTTGCCGGAGGAGGCACAAGGAAAGATTCTTGTTGCTAATGTTTCAGGTCATTTTCGTACACTTTTTGATAGTGAAGGCATGCTTTCTCGTGCTCAATCATCCGGATTTATACCACTAAAAGGTGGTAGCCGAACTCAAATTCATTGTCCGAAAGGACTTTTGAAAAATTGGGATAATGTGGAAGATGCAGAAATTGTAGTTCGTCCACTTCAAGCATGGATTATGAATATATTACCTTTATCATCTGTTGATGTTAAAACACAGGTTGCTACTACAGCAATTAAGGCTACTTATGCTATGAATCCTCTTCATTTTTTACCAAAGACAAAATCTTGTTGGTTGGAAAATGTAATTGACGAACTTGATAAACCTGGGGAATGGGTTTTAAACACTAAACAAGGAAAGGTTTATCTTTGGCCACGAAACAATTCTACTGTTTTTGCACCAACGTTAAATGAGCTAATACGTGTTGAAGGAAATATTGATTTTGATGGACCCAAAGATGTTCCGGTTAAGAATATTTGTTTCCGTGGTCTTACATTCACTCAAGGAGAAAGATATATATTAAATAAAAACGATAAAGGGTTACAACATGATTGGGATATGTTGGATAAGGATAATGCATTGGTTCGTTTTCGTGGAACAGAAAACTGTGCAATTGAGCAATGTCATTTTATTAATAGTGGTAGTGGTGCTATACGTGTGGATCTTTATGGACAAAATAACAAAATTTCAGAGAATAAAATAGAACATATGGGTGGAGGAGGAATCCTTCTTTGTGGTTATGGTGCAGGAACAAAAGATGTAAATAAAAATAATGTAATTTATAATAATGATATACATGATGTTGGTGAAATATATTGGCAGTCACCAGGAATTTTTATTTGGCAGAGTGGTGAAAACATTGTAAAGAATAACCTTATACATGATACACCATATACAGGAATTATTCTATCTGGTACAATGACTGAGTTCTTTTCTCGTAAAGGAGGTCGCGAATTGGTGCCAACAATAAGGTGGAATGAAATAGGGAAATTACCTGTAAGTCCAAAACTTGAAGATGTTCGTAAATATCTGCATACGAATAATAACAAGATTGAATACAATGAAATTCACAATGTTATGAAAAAGATGGGTGATGGAAATGCAATTTATATTAGAGGAGCAGGTGCTAATAATATTATCAGCCATAATTATGTACATGATCTTGTTACACCTATGATTATGCAGTGTGCTATTAGGACTGATGGAGGTCAAAAGGATACTTATATCACGGAAAATGTGATATACAGATGTACTTCGCAGGGTATTATGCTAAAACTTAATAATCATTGCGAAAATAATATAGTTGTTGATATTATTGAGCCTCCTCGTGGCTATTATTTGTCTTTGCGAGAAGGACCAATGACTGGAGCTACTATAAAACGGAATATATTTTATTCAACTAAAAATGTTGTTGAATTTATTAATGAACTAAAGCCTGGAACTAAATCATCAACTGAAGATGGTCGTGGTCGGCCAATTGCCAGATCTCTGGAGGCTGATACCGATTATAACATTTATTATTGTAAGGCTAACAATACTCTGGCTAAAAAGTTTCTGGAAAATCAACAAAAGGATAATGTGGATGTACATAGTCAGGCTGTAGATCCTATGTTTGTTGATCCGGAACATGGAGATTTTCGTTTTAAGCCAGGATCTCCTGCTCTTAAAATGGGTATTGTTCCTATAGATTTATCTATAGTTGGATTACAAAAAAGAGAAGATTGAAGATATTTGTTTCTGATATACGTAGTTGTAAATATTATCAGGACGATATTCGTTTTACAACTATGAATTTATTTTTAATGCTCTTTTTTAGTTTTAGCTTTAAAAAATATAAAAATTAAAACTTTAACTAAAAATGGATTGCTTGATATTGATAATGAGATTAATAGTATTTAATTGGTGAGTAGTATTGAAATTTAAATGGTTTAAAATGCTTTGATTATTATATTACCAAAAAAATGAAAGGTAATATAACTAATGGGTTCAAAATAAATATTGTACATTAAGGGATCTAGAAACTTTATTGTATTTATGAAGTAATATAATTATCAATATATATACTATGAAAAATTTATTTTTAAATTTCCTTTTATTGATTTTTCTATTTTCAACGGGTTCGTTATCTGCAGAAAATATAAAATTACCCAAATCTTCAGATGATGAATTAATGGAGTGGTTTCATCAAGCAAAATTTGGTATGTTTATACATTTTGGGCCTACTTCCGGAGTAAATTATAAAAATAGTAGTTTAAACAAAACACAATTGTATGAAAAGTCTGTTAAAGATTTTAATCCTGTAGATTTTGATGCTAAAGAATGGGTACGTATAGCCAAAGAAGCAGGTATGAAATATATTGTTTTTACTTCTAAACATCACGATGGCTTTTGTAATTGGGACTCTAAATTAACAGATTGGGATATTATTGATCAAACGCAGTTTAAAAGAGATATTATAGCAGAATTGGCTAATGCATGCAAAGATGCTGGAATTAAACTAGGTTTTTATTATTCGGTAGCTGATTGGCATAATTCTGAATACGATTCTGCATATAGTAATCGAAATGGTTTTCATTATCATCCTAATCCAAATGCTGATATAACTAAATATATGGGTTATATGTATGGACAGATAAAAGAATTATGTGAAAATTACCATCCCAAACTATTTTGGTTTGATGGTGCTTCCGGTTTTAGAAATGTCGATAGAAAGAGAATCCTTGGACAACAGGAAATGGTTGATCTAATTAATTCATATGGAGCAATTTCTAATAGTCGTTATGGTGATGATGATGCTTTGAGGTATGTAAATTATTTGTCAATGGGTGATAATATGACACCATCAGGACATATAGGTGTAGATTTTGAATCGGCTCAAACTATGAATGATTCCTGGCATTATAATGTCAATGATAATAATTGGAAATCATCAAAAACCATTCTTGAAAAATTAATTGATATTGCAGGAAATGGTGGAAATTATTTACTTAATGTTGGTCCTAATCGTAAAGGCGTTATACCTGAGGAATCTCAAACCAGACTTAGAATAGTAGGAGATTGGCTTAAAAAAAACGGGAAAGCTATTTATGGTACTAAAGCGGGTCCTTATCCATATGAATTAAATTGGGGTTCTATAACACAGCGAAATGAAGGCAATATAACAACATTATATTTGAATGTAGTAGATTGGCCAAATGATGGTGTTTTTAAATTGTACGGTTTGAGCAATAAGGTAGTTAATGTTTCACTCTTAGCCAATGGTTCTAAACTTTCTTATAGTGAATCCTATAATGAAGCAGCAGGTTTAAATTCAATTTCTATAAACGTTCCTCATACTGCTCCTGATCCTTATGTCTCAGTAATTTCTTTAAAGATAGAAGGCGCTCCTATAATGGATCAGGCCTTTTTGCAACAAAGAGATGGGACAGTTATTTTGGATGCTTTTAGATCTAAAATTCATGATAAGGAATTTATAGCAAATAAGCCTATTCATCCTATAGATCAACGAATTTTTACAGTTATGAAGAAAGGTAAAGGAATTATGCCGGCAAGGGGAATGACTGTTGGACTTGAACAAACAGGTCAATCGCTTACCTGGGATTTTAGGTTGATATATCCAGGAACTTATAAAGTGGCCGTGATTTGTGATATTGCAAAGGATAAAGAGTGGAAAGTTGATGGTCGTATGCGTGCTTTTGTTGCAGGTCAATCAGTTGAAAATGAATTGAAAGAATACGAACGCTGGGAAAATCCAAGAATGGCAACTGATGTTATGAGTTCTGTGTCTATTTTGGGAAATGTAAAAATTAATACAGCTGGAATGCATACACTTACGCTTGAGGTAATATCTGATTTTATTAAAACAATTCCAAATATTAGAAGTGTACAACTTTTAATGGTTCATGATAAAAAATAACTATATATTTTGTGAAAATTAAAAATATTAAATTGAGTAGGAGAAATGGGAATTAATTCCCATTTCTCCTACTCAATTTAAT
>Ga0055584_100008554_pt1 | contig 10040 bp, 13 predicted proteins | sample OSDHelmetaG_FD_58716 | JGI IMG/M metagenome (GOLD analysis project Ga0055584, IMG submission 58716) | Pelagic marine sediment microbial communities from the LTER site Helgoland, North Sea, for post-phytoplankton bloom and carbon turnover... | ecosystem: Environmental > Aquatic > Marine >...
CCGACTATAACACGTCGGTTGAAATTTACGGCGTTGCCCAGCTTACCGCTAACTCTTTAATCAATGCCGCTTCAAAATTCATTCCTATAGAAAACAAGTTGCTATTGAAACCCTCAAATCACTGAGCAAGTCCTGTCCCTATTGACTAATTCACGCCGCCTCTTTTTTCTTTATATGTTATCGTTCACTTAGTTTTTTAGCTTTCATTTGGAACACCTGCATGACACAAAATACGCTCTACTGGCACGACTACGAGACCTTCGGCATCGATCCACAACGCGACCGACCTGTGCAATTTGCCGGCGTGCGTACCGATGAGGATCTCAACATCATTGGTGAACCTTTAAATATTTTCGCTCGACCTACACCGGATACACTGCCACACCCAATTTCTTCATTGATTACCGGCATCACTCCACAACAGGCGCTAGAACAAGGTTTGCCAGAAGCCGAATTTATCACGCGTATTCTCGAAGAACTGTCACAGCCCGGTACTTGTGGCGTAGGCTACAACTCATTACGTTTTGATGATGAGGTGACACGCAATACGCTCTATCGTAATTTATTTGATCCTTATGGCCGCGAATGGCAAAACGGTAATAGCCGTTGGGATCTCATCGACATGGTGCGCGCCTGTCGTGATCTACGCCCCGACGGCATCGTCTGGCCAATGCGTAAAGATGTTGAACGTAGTAGCTTCAAACTCGAAGAACTGACCGTCGCCAACGGCATTATTCATGAGCAGGCACACGATGCACTTTCTGATGTTTATGCCACGATTGCGATGGCGAAACTGATTAAAGACAAACAGCCCAAGCTTTATAATTTTGTCTATTCACTGCGGCGCAAAAAAGATGTGCTCAAGCATATTGACCTCAGAGAGATGACGCCGATCCTGCATACCTCGGGTATGTACGGTAGCGACTATGGCAATACGCGGATGGTTGTGCCGATAGCTGAGCACCCAACGAATAAAAATAGCATCATTGTGTTTGACCTGACTCAAGATCCCTCCATCCTGCTTGAGCTGGGCGCGAAAAAACTGCGTGAGCTGCTCTATACTTCAGTCGCCGATTTACCCGAAGGCGCAGAACGCCCTGCATTGAAACAAATCATGATTAATAAATGCCCGGTGATCGCCCCTACTTCAACACTGACCGGTGATACAGCGAAGCGCCTCAATATCGACTTAATGAATTGTATGCAGAACCGTCAGGCGGTACTGGCATCGCGTAAAGACATCCAACAAAAAATTGCCAAGATTTTTGAACCACGTGAATATGAACCGATTACTGATCCCGATTTGATGATCTACGCTGGCGGTTTCTTTTCTGCACAAGACAAAAAGAAAATGGAGTCGGTTCGCAACACTGATCCCGAAGAACTGGGCACACAAACCTGGCGTTTTGATGATGCACGTTTGCCAGAAATGTTGTTTCGTTATCGCGCGCGCAATTATCCGGAAACACTAAGCGAAGACGAACAGGCACAGTGGATGGAACATTGTCGTGATCGCTTGGTTAATGGTGATTCAGGACACCTTAACTTTGAAAACTTCCATACCGAACTTGAACAACTCAGAGCAGACGAAGAATTCGATGATGGTAAAAAACAAATACTCACTACGGTAGAAGAATTTGTTCGTGAGCTGGAAGCCTATTTAGCAAAAAAATAAATACATATCGTTCATGAGGACAAAATAAAAGAGCATCAGCGCACGATAAATACTCACTGAAATCGTGTTCTAAGCCTTTTCTTATGCAGTTTCACTCAACTTAGTCATTTACTTGGTTATTTACTTGACTATATAAGAATTTGCTTATATTCTGGTTTCCTTCATGTTGGTTCAGGGAATCCAAATGTCACCACTTATTATCGATGTCAGAGAATCTGATGAATTTGAGCTCGAACACATCGAGCACTCTATCAATGTTCCACTTTCGGCCTTTTCAGCCGTAGCCCCTGGCGTATTAAAACATTTGCCTGATCGCGAAATCGTATTCATGTGTCGTAGTGGAAACCGCTCCCAGCAGGCCCACGAACAAGCTAAAGGATTAGGTTTTGAGGATACCCATACGCTGAGTGTTCATAAAGGTGGCATAGTCCAATGGGCTAAAGAAGGCGAACATCTTATGAAAAAAGTCGGCAAATCTCCTCTGCCATTAATGCGACAAATGCAAATCATCATGGGTACCCTATTTGTGATTTTTGCTAGCCTCGGGCTTTTCATTAACCCTTGGTTTTCAAGCGCCACCATTGCTTTTGGTGTGGGACTATTTATAGCCGGCATGACAGGCGATTGTGCGGTTGCTGCATTACTCGCTAAAGCGCCATGGAATAAAGCAAACCCTGATCTGAAAGCCAATTACTGTAAAGCCGCCGGTAACTGCCCATCATAACGAATTTTTATTCTCGTTCCATACACCTCAACTAGGTCATGTATTTTTTCTAGTCATATATTTGTTCCAGGTCGCATGTTCTTCAATTAATTTTAAAGCAGACTGTAATAATGTTTTACCTGGCTCAGTAATATGCCAGGTAGAAGCCCCAGACGGATGGGGTAAAGGGATGAAGTCAACCCACTTTCCATTTAACTCTTTCTGATGCACCTGTCCGATAACATCGGTTAAGCGTTTTACTTCAAGAAATTGGCTAATCGCTAATTTACCAACCGGAATAATAAGTTGCGGCTCTAATAATCTGTATTCCATTTCTAGCCACTGCGAGCAGCTTTTAATTTCCGTTAAGTTAGGAACGCGATCGCCGCCTTTTATTTTTTTACCGGGAAAACAGCGGCAAACAGCCGACATATAAACTTGATTGCGAAATGTGTCTTCATCCACTCCCAGTTGTTGAAACCATTTAAACAAGGTTTTTCCCGCTGTCCAGGCAAAAGGCTTCGGGATAAGGATTTCTTTATCCCCCGGCGCCTGACCAATTAACATGATCGGTGAAATGATGGCATTACCTGCAACAGGTGGCCCAAACATATCTGGGCACTGCTGACATTTTTTTAATTGCGTCTGGTGACGTTTTATTTTTGTGATATTCATCGTCGTATTTTTAACAAAAAAAAGCCTGCTTAAGGCGACTCAAGCCATTCGACTTTCCAGCGTCCTTCTTCCTTGCTTAAACAGATAATGGTGCCAGGGACAAAACCCATATTTTGTGGTTGATTGGTTAACTCTGCAAGCAAACTCGGGACAAACGGCAGATGGCTAGTGATCAAGGTATCGTGTTGCCAACGTTCAATCTCAGGCAATAATAAACGAGGATCATCATTCGGTTTTAAACCCGTCCGCATTTGCACGGTAATATTTGGCGCTAACACACTGGCCATAATTTCTGCGGTTTGCTGGGCACGGGCTTTCTCGCTATGCAATACCTGACCAAATTGAATCCCCTGCCCCGCCAGTCGTTTTGCGAGTTGTTCTATTTGCGCCTTACCTTTATCGGTTAAACCCTGCTGTGGGTCAACTTGTGGGTTGGCGGCCTGACCATGACGCATAAGGAAAAGTTTCATCTTCTTAAGTATCCACGAATCTAAGTTAAGTAATGGTATATTAAGCCTTGTATTAGTGTAGTCAATTAACTTTAAACGAGCCCCCCAAATGCGAAACGTTGAAATAACCAGTGAACCGGTTGAGCTCTACAAAATACTCAAGTTCGAAGGTATGGTATCAAGCGGAGCTGAAGCAAAGCTGGCCATTAGTAACGGGCTGGTTTTGGTCAATGGCAAGGTCGAAACCCAGAAGCGCAAAAAAATGCTATCTGGCGATATTATCGAATTTTCTGAAGAGAAAATTCGATTACAGCTCAAACATTAAGATAGGCTTTTCGCACCCTTATTGCAGTGAAATATTGACGATAATGTTATACTCCTCGTTCAAATTAAGCTGAATTTAAACGCCAACAGTAGGATTATTTATGGCCAAACCCAACTATTCATATGCCAAACGCCAACGCGAACTGGCTAAACAGCAGAAAAAAGAACTGAAACGGAAACAAAAAGCCGAAGCACAGCAGGCCGCCCAAGCGGATGGCGACGAAGAACAAAGTTCTGAACTACCGAATCAAGAGAATAATAGTGACGAATAATGATGTTTTACGTCGCATCCGCTACACCTTTGATTTTGGCGACTCAAAAATCATTAGCCTGTTTGCTCAGGCTTATTATGACGTTACCCGCGAGCAAATTAGTGATTGGTTAAAAAAGGACGAAGATCCTGCATTTCAGGAATGCAGCGACAGCCAGCTGGCCATTTTCCTCAATGGTTTAATTAATGACCGACGCGGCAAAAAAGAAGGCGCGCAACCTGAGCCCGAACAGCGATTAAATAACAATATCATTTTCCGAAAATTGAAAATTGCTTTGGATCTGAAAGCTGAAGATATATTAGCAATTTTAGCGTCAACCGAAATGCACATCAGTAAACATGAATTAAGTGCCTTTTTTCGTAAGCCTGGCCATAAACACTACCGCGAGTGTAATGACCAAATTTTACGTAACTTTCTAAAAGGTGTGCAGCTTAAATATCGCAAGGATCCCGAAAACATATAGTCGCAGACTTTCATAAACCTATCATCAAGACCCTCCGATAAAAATCTTAAAAGTTACCCTTTATCAACGACACTGCTTTATTAGTATCTGGCTGAATAAATTGAAAGGATTAATATTTTGACTACGTCTTTATTACAAATTAAAAACCTCGTTAAACACTACCCCGCCGTGAAAGCCGTAGATGGTATTGATATTAATTTAAATAAAGGCGTTTGTTTTGGCTTGCTTGGCCCAAATGGTGCTGGTAAAACCACCACCGTTGAAATATTAGAAGGTATCACTGAAGCGACATCGGGCGAGATTCTTTATAAAAATAAACCTGTCGACCATCAGTTTCAAAAAGAAGCTGGAATTATGTTCCAGTCCACCGCTCTACAAGACTTTATCACTGTGCGGGAAACATTAAATATGTTTGCCCATTTTTATCCTAAGAACGCCGACTTAGATGAATTAATTAAACACTGTAATCTCACTGAATACCTTGATCAAGATAATCGGCAACTTTCTGGCGGTCAGCGCCAGCGTCTATTACTCGCCATTGCGCTGGTCAACGATCCGGATATTATTTTTTTAGATGAGCCTACTACGGGTTTAGATCCACAAGCGCGGCGTAACTTCTGGGATTTAATTAATGATATTAAAGCAGAAGGGAAAACGATTATTTTGACCACCCATTATATGGATGAAGCCTATACCCTTTGTGATGAGATTGCGATTATGGATCATGGAAAAATCATTGCACAAGGCACGCCAAAAGCGTTACTTGAAGCACACTTTAATGATGTTATTTTACAACTACCTAAAAATGAATTAAATGGAGTAGAACTATCATCACTGACCAGACACGAAACACACGGTAATATTGAAATAACAACTTCTGATGTTAATGCGGTTGTCGCTACTTTAATAAAAAATAATATTTCACTGGCAAAGTTGCAAATACGTTCAAGAAATTTAGATGATCTATTTCTCGAACTCACCGGTAAAGCGCTACGTTCTTAATCAGCACAGATTTATATTAGGATTATTATGTCGTTCAAACGTTTCTCAGCTCTATTATTAACCCGCAATAAAGAATTTCTACGCGACCGCTCATCGCTCGCATGGAATCTTTTAATGCCGGTGTTAATCATCGCTGGGTTTTCTTTTGCTTTTTCTGGCGATATCGGCGGAAAGTTTAAAGTCGCAGTCATAAACCAGGATGCAGCTAAAGTTCAAACCAAAAATTTTCTTAGTCTTAAGTACATTGATTTTTATTCCATAGAAAATACTGAGCTAGCCATTAAGCACACCGTTAACAAAGTGCAACGTCATCAAGTCGATTTATTACTTGACGCAAAAACACAACACTACTGGATTAATTCTGAGTCGCCAAATAGTTACCTAGTAGAAAAAATTCTGTTAGGCTCTGAAACTCGTTTTTCTCAACCACCAACCCAGCAAAGCCTTTACCAAAAACAAACCGTTAAGGGTCGGCAGGTTCGATATATTGATTGGGTGCTGCCTGGCATTTTATCCATGAACATGATGTTCAGTGCTTTATTTGGTGTCGGGTTTGTTATTGTACGCTATCGAAAAAATGGCATGCTCAAACGGCTTAAAGCAACACCGATCACCGCTTTTGAGTATCTGTCTGCGCAAATCGTGTCACGCCTAATATTAATCATGATTGTGACAGCATTGGTTTTCTACGGTACACATTTCTTTGTTGATTTTGTTATGCATGGCTCACACTTAAATTTATTTTTAGTCTTTGCGCTTGGCGCATTAAGCCTTATCAGCCTGAGTCTTATCATCGCAGCACGAATCACCAGTGAAGAGACAGCCGGTGGCCTGCTTAATTTGTTTAGTTGGCCAATGATGTTTTTTTCTGGCGTTTGGTTTTCACTGGAAGGTGCTGCACCGGTAATGCAAACCATTGCCGAAGTATTCCCTTTGACCCATGTTACTGCAGCAGCAAGAGCCATTATGATTGATGGTGCGGGTTTAGTTGATATTAGTTATCATTTATTAGTCTTACTGGGACAAAGCATTGTGTTTTTATTATTTGGCTCGTGGTACTTTAAATGGGAATAACCCATCAAATCAGTTTATTTATTGATGAGGCAAAACATAAAAATACACGGCCATATAGTGGCTAAAACTACCCATTAAGACAAACAGATGAAAAATAGCATGATTAAATTTTATTTTAGGAATAGCGTATAAAATTGCACCTACTGTATAAGCTAATCCACCTGCAACAAGCCAAAAAACACCATCTGCCGATAGATTCTCCAATAATGGTTTTATGGCAAACATCACCATCCAACCTAGAGCTAAATACATCGATGTTGAAACAACTTTATATTTTCCTGTGAAAAATAATTTTAATATTATTCCACTCAACGCGATCCCCCAAGCAACGCCAAACAGTATCCAGCCTGTTTCTCCTTTCAAGGTCACTAATGTAAAAGGGGTATAAGATCCCGCAATAAGAATATAAATGGAGATATGATCGAAAACTCTTAACCTGCGCCTTAATGCAGGTTCTTTCGCGCTATGGTAAAGCACGGATGCGCCGTATAAAACAACCAAGCTCACACCAAAAACACTAAAACTAACCAGATGAAGAACATTACCCAGCGCGCTGGCATGTATAACTAAAAACACCAAGGCAAGAATACTTAATATCAGGCCAACAACATGAGAATAAATGTTGATCATTTCTTCTGTTGGCGAATAATATTTTATTTTTTTTTCGCTAGACATTTAAGAACCGAAACAAATAATTTATGCAATCTGAGCGTTTAACATTAACCAGTTCTTTTTCTGCTCTAAGAAAGTTCTTTTTAACATTTCTACTTTTTCTTTTAACGCATCAAGATCATAACCTTCCATCTCTTGCATAACAGATTTTTTCTTTACTTCCATCCATTGTTTATTGGCTAGAGAAAACTGGTTTATTTTTGTCAGTAATGTTTCATACTCCATTTGCAGGCGATGCATTAATGCTTCTGCATTAGGTACATTTTCTAATTTACGAGAAGTTACGGTTAACAACATTTGTGCACGCGCCATTTCAATTTTTTCAATGGGTGTGCGATAAAGATTTTTTGCCAGCCCCAGCCAAGCCAAACTGCGGATCAACCATTTAGTCGGATCAAACTGCCACCAGCGTATGCCGTTGCGATAATCACGTTGAAAATTGTGGTGATAATTATGATAGCCCTCACCCATGGTCAGAAAAGCCAATACACCATTATCCTTTGAACTATTTTGATCAGAATAAGGTTGGCGACCCCAGATATGAGCCAGTGAATTAATCAAAAAAGTAAGATGGTGAGAAATCACCAAACGTACTACACCGACTAACAGCAACATGCCGAGTACATCGCCGTGCCATAGGCCCAGCAAAATTGGAATACCAAAGTTCACAGCCAATACCAGTGGCAAATAGTGGCGATGTTGCCACATCACAATGGGATCATTTTGCAAATCTCGGCAGTTCTTATATTCGCTATCGTGGTCAATCGCGTAATCACGCAACATCCAACCTATATGGGAGTACCAGAAGCCACGTTTAGCCGAATAAGGATCTTTCTGATTATCATCGACATACCGATGGTGTCTGCGATGATCCGATGACCAATGCAGAATGCTATTTTGCGCCGCAAATGTTCCGCCAATAGCCAGAACCAGCCTGACCAGCCAATGAGCTTCATAAGCGCGATGTGACCACAATCGGTGGTACCCGGCAGTAATGGATATTTCACAAAATATCACGCCGATGACCATGGCGATAACTTGCCAAGCATCAAAACCATGCGTAAAGGCGTAGGCTGGAACCGCGAATAATGTAATAAGGCTCGTGATAGTGAAGACTAGGACAGGGATCCAAACAAGTGGGGGCTTTTGCATTGTGGTCATCCAATAAAGTTATAGAGTACAAGTGTACGCTCAAAAAACAGGGCTGTACATATATAAATGATAGCAGAAAATATAAGGAATACGTGTGTTAGCCTAATTTCTGGGCTATGCTAAGGCTTATTGCGGCCAATATTGAATAAAAGTACACACATGTCCACTAATCGCGCTCAACAAAAAGAAAAAACCCGCCGCCTCATTATTGATGCAGCTTTCCGTCTGCTGAGTCAGGAGCGCAGCTATTCTAATCTGAGTTTACGTGAGGTTGCCCGAGAAGCCGGAATCGCACCTAACTCCTTTTACCGTCACTTTGAAGATATGGACGAACTGGGCTTAACGCTAGTAGATGAAGGTGGTGTGGCTCTGCGGCAATTAATGAGAAAGGCGCGGCAGCGCATCCGTGTCCAAGGTAGCGTGATTACCACGTCAGTCGAAACCTTTATGGAATTTATTAATAACAGCCCTCACGTCTTCTATCTATTATTACGTGAACGCTCGGGTACCTCACTGGCTTTTCGTAAAGCCGTATCACGTGAATTACAGTACTTTATTGTCGAGCTTGCCGATTATATTCAACACACTCAGGGCTACCCCACCGACGACGCAAAAATTCAAGCTGAGGCAATGGTGATTTTGGTGTTCAATGCCGGTGCGGAAGCGCTCGACTGTAAACCCGCTGAGCTCAAATTATTAACAGAAAAAGCCATCACTCAGTTGCGCTATATTGCACGCGGTGCGCATGGTGTTTTAAAGAAACGTCGAACTCAATTAAACCCGCCTAGCACCAGCTAACCTTTAAATAATTTTTATCGAGTTAAGGCTAAGCTAAGCTAAGCATGTTAAAAATATCCCTAAATGTATCTATCCCTGATGATGAAATTGAAATGTCCGCGATCCGCGCGCAAGGTGCTGGCGGACAAAATGTTAATAAAGTCTCTTCCGCAATTCATTTACAATTTGATATCAACGCTTCTTCGTTACCCGACTTCTACAAACTACGTCTATTAAAGTTAAAAGATCGACGCATTAATAAAGAAGGCATCATTGTTATAAAGGCTCAGCGATTTCGTACCCAATTAAAAAATCGCGACGATGCGCTGGAACGATTACAAGACATTATTAAAAACGTCTCCACCGTGCAAAAAACCAGAAAACCAACCAAAGCCACAAAAGGCTCACAACAAAGACGTATGGATAGTAAAACAAAACGTGGAAAGATAAAGACACTACGCGGTAAAGTGTCAGCCGATAGTTAGGGGCGATTAAGCAACAAAGATAAAATCTTGCCCTTCTTCTAAGCCGCTTTCTTTTAAATAAGTCCGTATTTTTTCACGCGCTCCTCGTGAACCTACTGCACCAATAATGATTTCATCCTTTAACGGATCCATTACGCCCACTTTATCCATCGACCAAACCGGCAAACCCCGTTTGACTCCGCCAATACGTCGTGGATGAACATCAATAAAACCACTTACCTTAATATCATGTTCTTGCAGTAATTCATAAAAAGCGATACCTGTAGGCCCTGTCCCCCAGATGATAACGTCTTTATTCTCTAATTGTGATTTAGCCA
>Ga0055584_100008555_pt1 | contig 10040 bp, 6 predicted proteins | sample OSDHelmetaG_FD_58716 | JGI IMG/M metagenome (GOLD analysis project Ga0055584, IMG submission 58716) | Pelagic marine sediment microbial communities from the LTER site Helgoland, North Sea, for post-phytoplankton bloom and carbon turnover... | ecosystem: Environmental > Aquatic > Marine >...
GATCGGTCTGCCATTCTGTGCGCCTGTCTTCAATATGGATTGACGAAAACGGCAAAACGAATATTAACGTGCGCCATATCGCAAAATGAATTTGAAAATAAATTTTGGAAATATATCCATGCCGTAACAGGGACCTATCAACCGTCCAGTATTATATATGATTATCCAAATGTCCGAACTTCTAAGAAAGTAAGAACAACAAAGAGACGGATTAAGAAAAGTGCTGCTCCGATGCTGCTCTATCTTATTCGCCGTTGTTCGCCGACCTTTTTACAAACCGTTTTATCTGATACGCGATGGAATATTTTCAATACTGTCGTTCGTTGTGTCCATACAGTGAAATCTCTCAAGATTTTGTTGAATACACCAACTTCGATATATGAGTCAAATATCATTCATACTTCTCTCCAACGGGTTCTCACAACAAAATGGCCACGACACATACTCTATCGTGCATATTCATATTCTTCATTGGATGTAATTTGTCTTCTTGAAAAATATGTTAAGAAATATTCGATGTTGTCTGAATACAACGAATGTTCCGCAGAGTGTTTATTAGGATTGTTTAACAACCCCAATTTTAAAGTATTTTCTTCTGTATTTGAATATCATCGAGATAAAATACCCTTACTTTTATTTAATTGCCACATGAATATTAATCCAGAAATGGTGATGAGTGAGATATTTTCTACCCATGTTCCCGCAAAATATCAAATCAAAAAGATACAGTATTTGAATACTATTTCTTCCTTTCCGAATGAATTCATTGATCTTCTCTTCGTATATGCAAATCACAAAAAGATGATTTCGTTTTTACTGAAAGAGTTTCCGTCGACTATTCTTTCTGATGCTGCAATTCTCAATTGTACGTATTACAACGATTCCTGTATACCAGAACTACAAAAAAGAGCAAAATATAAAGATGTGATTTGGTTGATTTTATTGCAAAAAATAAAAAGTGGATATTTATGGAATTCAGAAAAAGTTCAAACGATATTTTCTTATATCCAGAAACCACCCTATCACACACATGTGCTGTATGATATTAAAATGCACTTTGAGTTTATTCATTACGAATTCATACGAAGAGGATATTCTTCATCACAAATGCATGGTCATTATATGGATATGTATAAAGATTGTCGTTCTATGTTTCCTACATCCATATGGAAAACAAAAAGAAATACGAATCACTTATTTGTAGATGCCCTTCTTCTCCTCGGAGTACGTGTCCAAGAGGGAGATTTCATTCAAAGTTCTGTTTATCACCGAATGAACATGTCGCAACGAATACACCGTTGTTTAAAGCAATCTATTCGACACTCCAAAAAATTGGCAAAAGAAAGTCATCGTAAAAAAATGGAAAATGTACACAGAGAATATTCTTCTCTTCCGCCGAATATTTACTCCTCTCTCCCAAACGGAAATATAGATTATCAACGTGCTCTCAACAGGTTTCAGCAATGTAAAAGTATGTAGTCATTGATTATTCAAAAAGAGATACACAAACCAAAATTACTTTTTTATATTTCAAATTTGACATAGGAACGAATGAATATCGTCTAATTCTTTTTTGTATTTCTGATTTTGGAGTTTAAGGGCGTCATTTTCAATGCTTTAAATATTGAGATGAAAAAAGCGACAAGGACGGTTCTCTTTTTTGGTGCGTGGTTGTAGAATTTTTATGTTGTTGTATTACTTTGGAAGTAAATTGTGTACCTTTTACTTTTGATATTGTTTTCGTGGTGGGGCGTTGGAAAACGGAATTATATTTCTCATCGTAGTTTTCTGACACTAAGGACTTTATCATACGATAACCACTTTCACTACATTTCGCCAAGTTATATTTTTTTTTACTCGTGTTGTTATACGTCGTATATTGTTCTTGAACACAACCGATTGGGTGTTGTCCAATGAATTGTTTGTTCACATGGTTTTCTACTAAACTAGTCAACTTACTTGTTTTATCCGGTTGACTATCGTATATTTTTTGAATCAATCTCGCGGTACTCATTGAGTATTTTCCATTGTCAACCATTACTTTAAAATTTAATTTTTTTGTATAGTATTCAATTACATTAGTGAGGGCATACAATTCAATGAATTTTTTACCAATTTTTCGACCAAAATTTTCTATACTTTGAACAATATCTCTCCCTCCATTGATCGCGCACAGTACATCTATTTCTACAGATTTTTTTTTTCTTTTCACCAGTCCAAAACCACGTATCCTACCTCTAATTGCATATGTTTTATTTTTATTTGGTTTTCCTGCATATAATACAAAGAGATCATCATTGTTATACAGTTGTTCCTCCACATAGTAATCATTCAAACCAGTACATAATTCGAAATCACCCGGTTTTGATATTCGTTTTTCCATTGTTGTTACTCCTTTTTTCTTTTTCAGTTCACGAAGCAATTCTGTTTCTACATTTTCTTTTTTGTAATGGATGTGTGCTCCTGGTAACGATTTTACAATTTGTTGAATAGTTTGTTTTGCTTTTTGAGTCATTACTTTTTTATCGTCTCGTATTTCCCAAATGGGAATATGTTCAACTCTAATACGTCTCGTCGTCCGGATAGAAAGTGGTTTTGTCACTCCTCCATTTTGGGTTGATTCAGGAATGAACGTATTCCAAAACAAAGAAGCAATAACACCCGAAGCAATGCCGTATATAAATTTTGACATTATATTATGATATGTACATAAAAATTCCACCTCCTACTTATATATTATTGTTACACGTTGTACAAAGTGTATCTAGTTGAGAGCGCGTTTGTTTACATCTTGGACATCTCAGTTGCTCATAATATTCAATAATGGACATGAAATGTACAGGTGCAGAATCTAACGTACTCGTATAACGAATTAATAATTCAAGTTCTTCGCAAAGTTCAGTTATCTTTGTTCGCGAAGGAAGATTCCTTTTCTTTTCAGGTTTTGTATAGATGAACGAAAATAATTCGTCAATCATAATTCGAAGGTCACTTTTACTTTCGCTTCCACACTGAATACCTTTCAACCTATATTTTTTATTTATATTTTTGTCCATTTTTTCCACATCTTGATGTTGATTTTCAAGAGGAATATATCTGAATACGTTTTTAGTTTTCAAAGTTGCCTTTTTAGGTTTACAATCCATGAATCCAATATAACGAAGAGATGAATATTTGATTGTGTTGATTTTATTTGTTTTCCCGGTTGTTTTGTTAGTCGACGTATGAAACGCTTGAATGGATTTACTATTCGGATCAAAATGAAAATAATATTTTTTGTCTTCCATATATCGTGTGCTCATGTATGCAAACAATGAACATTCATCAGGGGAGTTTGAAGCAGATAAATATTCCATCAAGGACCGTATTTTCCATTCAGGCAATCGATCAAATTGAATTTTCTTGTATATGAACGTGAGTTCCTGCGCAATATCGTTGTATACGGTGCTCAGATATTTTGGTAATTGTATGGAAGAAATAAGATCACATATTTCTGTGTAATTCTTTACATTATCAATTGTATTATCCTGTTGGACAGGTTCAATAAAAAGTCCTTTTTTCTTATAATACGGATATAAATTTCTATATTGCAAGGGTGCGAAGATATCTTGTTCTTCAAAAATATTCCAGTTCGGAACATATATATAAAATATATCTGAGTTGTGTCTCATCATTTGAAGACTTCCAGGGACACCCTCCGCATTAACAATTTCATGTTTCGTTGCAACAATATACTCTACAATCTTTCGAAGATATTCGGTAGAAAGATTTACTTTATGAGTCAGATCAGATAGGCGAAAGGGTGCCATACACAAGGGTGGAATAATTTCACGAATAAATATTTGTATGTGCTCTGCATCTTCATGAGGGAAAAATAAGGTGTAGTCGATAGGACGTTCTTCTGTCTTTGTTTGTCCTTCTGCACAGTTTTTTTCCATGGGATATTTCAATTGAAACCCTGGACGCGCAACTCCAAATGAATCAATAATTTGCAAGTCTCCGCTCAGAATGGTTTTGTTGAATGTAGAAATCGTATTTTTCAATTCATTTTTAGCTTTATTAAAATAACAATCCGTTGCATTATCGGATAAAATACTTTCAATTTTCAGTTTTTCCAGATGTTTTCTATTTGCCAAAGCATATCGCTGTTCATCGGCCGTCCGAATATATGTATTTTCTTTCATTTTATTTTTATCTCTCCATGTTTTCATTTGCGACGGAGTAAATTGTGCAGTATGGTAGTAAATAGTCACATTACGCTTCTCTTTCGGTAATTCCGCGTGACTTTTTCGACGACTTCCTCTTCCTATAACTTGTTCAATTTGACTCAAGTTATGCCATGGTTCTAAAATATGGATTTGTCGAATATTTTTAAAGCTGACTCCCGTAGAGATTCGACTTGTTCCAATGATGACTTTTATATATTCACCATTTGTATTTGTTTCAGAGGCTTCTCCTCGACAATGTTTGATTGCTTCGCCCATGTCTTTTTCGTTTTCATAATCAAGATAAATATACCGGTGTGTCTTTTTTGTTTCTGTTTTTGACTTTGATTTTTGTGTTGTCTGGAACATGTTCACTGTTTTCCATTCTCGTTTTACTTTGTGTAGTCGTGAAAATCCGTGATACTCCAACATAAGCGCAAGAGGAAGAACACCAGTTTCAATATTTTTTGAATACAGAAAGACAATTCCCTCACTTCTTTCTATGGCATCCAAAATAATGTTAAACTTCGGACAATATTTTTCCATTTGTTCCTTTTCAAATATTTGGATCCCATCTTTCTTTTCATGGTATGTTTTATTTTCAAGCGTGAATCTAGTGTTGAATTGTATATTTTGAGATATTCCCGGTTGTTGACCAGGAAGAACGATTTTACAAATATTTATCAATTCCGGACGATTATGTGATTTCTTGTATTCTTTTATGTACTGATTGAATTGTTCGTCAGAAAGAAAGGTTGGTACGCATTGCAGAGTGGTTCGCTTGACGAGTCTTGGTTTTTCTGCATTTCGTGGATACAACTGGACAGGATATTCATTCGGATTCAATCCACCGTGCATAAATGAAATATAAGAAGTCGTCATTTTCTGAAGAAGATCCAGACGCGTGTCTTGTTCAGTGAATATATCTTCGACGGGAATTTCAGGGAGCGAATCATTTATCCGCAGAAGATTGACTAAATTTATGATTTCCCTTTTATCGTCAAACATGGGCGTTGCCGTTAAAAGCAGAAATTTCGTCTGTGAGGCGTGTTCTGCAATCATTTGGAGCGATGATAGAATTTGTTTCCCTTTCATATCCAAAATAAATTCGTCAATTACTTCGACATTATTTTTCTTCAATTCGCTATCGTACAGTAATACCGGGTCTCTTTCTTCAGAGTGTTGTTCATGATATTCTACGACAACTTTTGTGGGGACAAAACCCAATTCAAGTGCTGTTTTAGATGTAGGAACTTTTCCGAGATTTTTTATTTCGATATATTTACCCTTTTTGTTGTATCGATGTTGAAATATGCGTGCCGTTGTATTGGGCGGAACAGTAATCGTGTGGATTTTTTTAATCGATTGTTGAGATTCGGCAACATCTGTGCGAATACTATGCGCCTCATCCACAATAAATACAGAGTTGCTAAATGTTTTTGAAATGACACGGCGAATGTGTTTTTCAACAGGAAAATTAAATCGGACCGCTTCGGTTCTTGCATTGTCCATAATTTGTGAAATCATATTGCTAAATCGTTGATATCCTGTGATTTCATAATATTCTTGTATGTGTACATTGATAATTTTAGTTATTTCTTCATTCGTAATGTCCTCGTTGTTTTCATACAATTCCATTATTTTATGGTATGTATTTCCAGTACATTGTTCATTTTTATTTGCTTGGTTGAATAATTCGTTTTTCCATCCTGGTATTACTGATTTCGGACACAAAATCCATATCTTTTTCCCATATTGCTTACAAATTGTTTTGAACTGTTCTGCGACCTGAATTGCCGCACACGTTTTCCCGACACCTACTCCATGCCACAAGAGTAACCCGTTATATGGAGAAAGTGGGTGAATAAATCGTTTCACAAAGTTTTGGATATTTGTTTTCTTGAATCCTCTTGATGGAAGATCGACTTCTGAATCATGAGACTCATACAGACGAAATTCTCCCTTTTGAAATAACATGGAGGAAAACAGTTCATTGTCTTTGTGCGGATATATATCTTCAATGTCACTGACTATTTTATCCTGTTCAATATCCAATTGTTTATTACTTGTTGTTCCTTCGAGTGTAGTGATGAGTTCGTGTATATCCATAATATTCAAAAATATTCTATATAACTAAAGCGAATAAAAAGAAAGAAGAGTAAAATCGATGTATTATAATTCTTTCTTGATAAAGAGTGACATGATATTTTTAATAAGAACAAATTCGTGTTTATTATAATGTCGAGTTTGTTTGTAAATATCTTGAATGGTAAACCATTTGATATCTCTTATTTCACTGGTTTGAAAACGGTTTCTTTTATTTATTCGAATACTAAATTTTGAAAAATCTTTTACTTCGCCGACATAGAAGAGATGCTGATAACGCAATTTATTAATGCCGACAAAAGTGAGTTTTATAGGTTTGTAATCATTTCGTAAAATATAATCTTTGTTAATTTTCAAACCTGTTTCCTCGTACACTTCTCTGAATGCACACTGCATATTTGTTTCATTTCGTTCTCTTCTCCCTTTGGGAAAACCCCATTCGGTTTCAAAATAGGGGTCGCACTTATCTACAATACTTTTCAACGTAATATTTTCGTTTGTTTTTGAATCAATATATCCTTCTTTTAAAAAATTGAATTTTCGCTTTGCAACAATAAAACATCGTTTATATTTTCTGATAGAGGATTCTGTATTATTTACCCAAATTGTATTCCAAAGTTCGTCGAATGTTTTTGTGAGAAGAAGTTCATGTTCACTTCTGGTCATAATTGTACAAAGTGTACGAATATAATCTGTATCTCTATCGGCATATTTACCTCTCACGAGATCAATAAAACCAATGGTATCTTTTCGCTGGATACGAAGAAAAAAGAGTTCATTTTTATATTTCATGAACAAAATTATACCGATACTAATACGAGGGTGTATACAATGTTTGTAAATATGACCCTTTTCCCCGCAATTATTGCATATTATTTTCCGATATTGCTCTTTTAGGCGTTGATTCATTAAATTGTTCACTATATACTCTGAAAATGTTTTTAAATAATGTCCAAAACAAATGTAATCTCATTTATTTATTTTCAATAATTCTTGATAAGTCCGTGTATCCTCCAATAAATATCCACGGAGCGTTTTTTCGTCTGCTCATCATCACTTTTGGCCAAGTATGATACGAAGAGGGTATACTTTTGTGTGCAGATAATCGTTTTCCTGTGATTGATGTATTCCAAAAATATATGGATTGTTTTCTCGATACCAAATTCCGCGCTTGTTCGGAATACCAACATCCTTTTTTTCCAATAATAATAAATTTGGGATACATTGAGATGAAACTATATTAAAAAATGATATAATAAATATACACATCACACGGACAACAAATATGGATTCTACAGACGTATATGATCAATACATAGAAGATATGAAACAAAATATTACTGCCTTCTCTCATAATGTCATGAAACCATACATTACAGAAACGTGTCAGAAACAATGGCATGAAGATATTCCCGCTGAAATATCTTCGAAGGATAAAGAATCGTCGTCGTCGCCGAATAAAATACCCTTTGCCATGAAACTATTTCAACGTCGTATGGAAAAGTTCACATCGTATCGAGAAAATCAAAAAATTATTCGTCGACAAAACTCGGTTATTCACAATCAACAAGTGCAAAAGGTAGAAAAATGAAAACATAAAAAGTATTTAAAAAAATGATACCATATAAAGATTAACTTCAATCGATAAAAAAACATGGAAACGTGTAATATCGATTGGGGTGTTTTTGACAATTGTGTCAAAACACTCATTACACCATCCACTTCACCGGAAACCATAGAAAAAGAGGGCTCTAAAAGTACCAAGGATAACGACATAAAATGTTCATGTGGTGAAACTCACTTCGTATGTGTTGAGGGACAATATTGCTGTATGTCATGTGGATCCATATCACAAAATATTCATATTCATGCTCCAGAAGTAAATTTCAGCGACAATTCTTCCTCTTCTTCGTCTCGAAAAAGTACATCCAGAATGGGAATGCCGACAAATCCTCTACTGCCAAATTCTTCATTAGGAAGTACTATATCTTCAAAAGGATATCAGACGAAATCGATACAGAAAATTTGTAACTATCATAAATGGAATTCTATGCCGTACAAAGAAAGAAGTTTGTGGAATGTATACACTCAGATACAGAACAATGCTTCTCGAGGAGGAATATCGAAATCTCTCATTAAAGATGCAAAAGCGATTTACAAGAAACTCAGCGAAGTCAGTATTTCACGAGGGGCAAATCGCAAAGGATTGATTGGTGCCTGTGTATATATTGCATGCAAAAGAAACAATGTACCGCGGTCGGCCAAAGAAATTGCAGCAATGTTCGATCTAAAGGTTGGAAATCTTACGAAAGGTGCGAAAAAGTTAATGAATATTATGAAAACGCATCGCATTGATCTCGGACATAAAAATGAAAATATGAATGTCACTACAGCAAGTGATTTTGTAGAACGCTTTTGTTCACAACTTGGATTTTCTAATCAACATATCATGTTGACAATGCGCATTGCAAACCGGGCATGTGAATTGGGTATCGTAGAAGCGAATACACCTCCGTCAATTGCGTCTGGTTGCATCTATTTCGTAGGGGTACTCTTGAAATTGAGAGACTGTACGAAACGGGATATTGCAAAAGTGTGCAGTATTTCCGAAGTAACAATTGGAAAATGTTATAAGAAGCTGTATAAATATCAAGACCATCTATTGAGTGAGGAGGAACGAAACCAATTTTAATTTAAAAAATATTTGTAGTGATATAATAAAATGTCTTTTTTTTTACCATTATTTGATAAATTTCAAGAGTTTTGTATTTATACAGAAAAGAATCTTAATTCTCTATTGACTGTGAACTATTCTGAAAAGGAACAGCGCAATATACGCGCATTTATTGAAACCGTTTCACGGACATCGTTAACAAAAGAAAACATTATGATTCATATCGAACAATTTTGTTCTTCAGAATCTATTTCTATGACGACCATACAAAAAATATTAAATGGAGGTGTACCGATACCTGAAAATCACAATGAACACAATTTATTTCCGGGAATCGATTTCTTGTGGTCGAAAATTAAGTCAACAGAACTGAGTAATCATGAAATATTACAGGCTTTTCCATTGTTTAGTGTACAAGAGGTAGTACAATCGGCAAACAAACATCATTTAAATCATATTTTTGGACACGATGTTGATTATTTCATTTTTGTAGATAGTGATTATCCACATCCTAATCTCCGGAAATATATTCCAAAAGCAGATTTTACACAAGGTATTTCAACTCGTTGTCGATATACTCCTGAAAAAAATGGGATGGGTATTGTTAATCAAAACAGTGATTCAGTGTTATTTCGTTTATCTGGTCAATGTGTCGATAATTTTTTCATTCATTCATTGTCTATTAAATGGTGTATACATGCCAATTCTCTGAATATTTTAATGGGAGATATTCAAACAAAAGAAGAAAAAACGGATCAGACGAATACACATTTATTTGAAAAAAGAGAATTTGTAAATTATTTTCCGAAATATTTACAACCCATTATTAGAGATAACTGGAAATTTGATCATGTTGCCGACAAAGATGACTGGTTCATTAATACCACAGATCACTTGTTTAACACAAATTCAGATGGTTCAACGGTTGATAATCCCACTGTTCTTGATCTACATCATGAAAATTTAGTCTTCAAATATGATCTAGAAAATTTAACTCAACCTGAATTACAAGAACCTATCATTGTTGGAGAAAAAGAGCGTGTCCTCAAAAAGGG
>Ga0055584_100008556_pt1 | contig 10040 bp, 5 predicted proteins | sample OSDHelmetaG_FD_58716 | JGI IMG/M metagenome (GOLD analysis project Ga0055584, IMG submission 58716) | Pelagic marine sediment microbial communities from the LTER site Helgoland, North Sea, for post-phytoplankton bloom and carbon turnover... | ecosystem: Environmental > Aquatic > Marine >...
AGCCTCGGCCAGCCGCGACAGCCGATCGGCGACGACGGGAACCCCGATCTCGTCGGCATAGCGCAATAAACCGCCGCGAAACGGCGGAAAGCCGGTTCCCATGACCATCGCGATGTCGATATCGCGCGGCTGGGCCACCACACCTTCCTCGAGGCAAAGCGCCGATTCGTTCACCATCGCCAGGATCATGCGCTCCTGCAGCGTCTCGGGGGGCACGTCGCGGGCATCCTTGGCGCCCACGAGGTTATAAATCTCATTATCGGTGGACTGCCGCTTGCCGTTGCGGTAGCGGTAGAACCCGCTGGCGCTCTTGCGCCCGAGACGTCCGGCGGACACCAGGGTTTCGAGCACATCCACGGTGGCGCCGGCTCGCTCGCCGAACGCCGCGCGCAACACGGAGGCGACGTGCCCGGCGGTGTCGAGGCCGACCTGGTCGAGTAGCGCGAACGGCCCCATCGGCATCCCGAAGAGTTCCATCGACTTGTCCAGCGCTTCCATCCGGACGCCCTCGAGGAGCATCTGAAGCGCCTCGTTGAGGTAGAACGTCAGGATCCTGTTGACCAGGAATCCTGGACCGTCCTTGACGATCACCGGAGTCTTACCGAGGCGGATGGCGAAGGCGTGGGCCGTGGCCACGGCCTCCGGCGAGCTGCGCTCGCCGGCGATGATCTCGACCAACGGCATGCGGTCCACGGGGTTGAAGAAGTGCAGGCCGACGACCCGCTCGGGGCGCATCGCCCCGGAGGCGATATCGGTGATCGGCAGCGACGACGTGTTGGTTGCGAAGACGGTACGTTCACCGATCCGCTTTTCGGTATCGGCGAGGACGCGGCGTTTGATCTCGAGGTCTTCGACGACCGCTTCGAGCACGATGTCCGTCTGCATCAGGCCGGAGTCATCGAGCGTCGGCGCGATGAAAGCCATCTTCTGCGCGAGTTCGCGCTGGCTGATGCGTTTGCGTTTGAGCTTGCGCGCCCACACGCCGTTGGCCGTGGCCAGCGCGGTGAGGATCGCGTCATAGTTGAGGTCCTTGAGCCTGACGGGAATCTCACGGTCGGCGACCAGCTGCGCGATACCGCCGCCCATGATGCCCGCGCCGATCACGGCGGTACGGTGAATCTTGCGCGGCGTTGCGCGCACCTCGCCGGTATCGCCCTTGAGCGCGGTCTGGCTCTTGAAGATCCAGATCAGGTTCTTCGACGTCGGTGTCGGGATCAGCTCGCCGATCAGGCGCGCCTCGAAATCGAGTCCCTGGGGGAGCTCCTGTGTACACGCCGCCTCGATCGCCTCGATCGCACGAAACGGGGCCGGGTAGTTCTCGGGGCGGGCCTTCTCTTCAATTTTCTTGCGCGCCTGCTCGAGCGCCTTGTTGCGCAGTGGGCCAATGGACTGGATCAACCGCGGCACCAGCGGCTGTTTGCGGCGCAGGCGCGACGCGACCGCGCGGTTTCCGTCAGTCAGGGCCTCGCGCACGAGTTCGAGCGCCTTGCGTCCGACATAGGCCTCCGGCGCCACGACATCGACGAGCCCGACCCGGCGCGCACGCCGGGCATCGAGGGTGCGGCCGGTGAGGATCAGATCCAGCGAGGGCAACATCCCGATCAGACGCGGGAGACGCTGCGTTCCGCCGAAACCGGGGATGATCCCGAGCTTGACCTCGGGCAACCCGATACGCAGGGACGGCAGGTCGGCAGCGACCCGGAACGTGCATGCGAGGGCCAACTCGGTGCCACCACCGAGGCAGGTGCCGTTGATCGCGCAGACACTCGGCCGCCCCAGGTCGGCGATCTTCTGAAACACCGCCTGACCGAAACGGGCCGCCTCCGCGCCGCGGTAGGCGTCGGTCACCGAGGAGATCTGTTCGACGTCCATCCCGGCGATGAACATCCCGCGTTTGGCACTGGCGAAGACGACGGCTCGGATGTCGTCGCGGTGAGACGCTTCCTCGAGCACGCGGTCGAGACCGCGTAGCGTGACCTCGTTCAGGAGGTTGACCTTCTGTCCGGGCGTGTCGAATACGACGTGCAGCACGCCGTCCCCGTCGACACGGTGGGTGAAGTTGTTTTCCGTGCTCATGACCGCTCCAGCACGAGCGCGCCGCCCTGGCCGCCCCCGACACACAACGTGGCGAGCCCCAGCGAGGCGTCGCGGCGGGTCATCTCTTCAAGCAGCGTCAATACCAGGCGCCCGCCGGTCGCCCCGACCGGGTGGCCCAGCGCGATCGCCCCACCGTTGACGTTGACCCGTTCCGGATCCGGTGCGCCGGGTGGCGCCGTGCCGACCCAGGATTGGAAGAACTCGCGGGACTCGAAGGCGCGCATGCAGGCGATCACCTGGGCCGCGAAGGCCTCGTTGATTTCGACCAGGTCGAAGCGATCGATCGGAATGTTGCCCGCACGGCGTAGCGCGATCGGGGTCGCCAGCACCGGGCCGAGCCCCATTCTCTCGGGGTCGCAGCCCGCAAAACCCCACGAGCGTAGACGGCCCAGCTCGCGTAGGCCGAGTTCCTTCGCGCGTTTGGCCGAGGCCAGCACCAGGGCGGCGGCGCCATCGGTGATCTGCGACGAGTTGCCTGCGGTGACGGTGCCGTACTTGCGGTCGAATACCGGGCGCAGCTTACCCAGTGCTTCCATCGTCTGGTTCTTGCGAATGCCGTTGTCCTCGGTCGAGGCCTTGCGGTATTTCGTCGGCAGCGGCACGGGGATGACCTCGCGCGCCATGCGCCCCTCGGCCCACGCCGTGGTGGCCAGTTGGTGGCTGCGCAGCGCGAAGGTGTCCTGCTCGTGACGAGAGATGCCCCATTCCCGGGCCAACACCTCGGCGGTCTGCCCCATGTTGAGACCCGAGACCGGGTCCGTCAGGCCGAGCATCAGACCGATCACCGGGTTGAAGTGCTTCGGACGGAAGCTCGCGCACGCCCCGAGTTTCGCCAGCGCACCACGCGACCGCGCGACCCGTGTCCAGATCTCCTGGGCATCCGGACGGAACAGCAGTGGGATCTGAGACATCGACTCGGTAGCGCCGGCAACGACGATGTCGGCGTCACCGGAACGGATGCGATACGCCGCCTCGACAACGGCCTGGAGCCCCGAGGCGCAGTTGCGGTTCACCGTGTACGCGGGAACGTGCTTGGGCACCTTGGCGTTCAGCGCGATGACCCGCGCGATATTGGCCGAATCCGGCGGTCCGGCGATGTTTCCAACGATGACCTCGTCGATCCAGGCCGGGTCGATCTCCGCGCGTTCGATCGCCTCGCGCATCGCGATGCGTCCGAGGTCAACCGCCGAGACACGGGCCAACTCGGTACCGGACTTGACGAACGGGGTGCGTGCCCCGTCCACGATCACAATGTCGCGTTCGCCGTTCACGGCTTGCCGTCCTTCTCTTTGTCGATGGAGTAGGTTTCGAGTTTCTTGTAGAGGTTGCTTCGCGGCGTGTCGATGGCCTTGGCCGTGGCCGCGATATTCCACTCCTGGTCGCGCAGCTTGGTCACCAGGTAGGAGCGCTCCGCGTCCTCCTTGAACTGCTGCAGGGTCGCGCCGTCGTGCCGCACGGCGAGCGTACCCTCGGGGACGGCGGTCTGGCCCGGCGTCAAGGCCAGCCCCATCCCGGCTGGCAGATCGGCGGCTCCGACGGTGTCGCCCGGGGCCATGATCAGGACCCGCTCGACCGCGTTCATCAGTTCGCGGACGTTGCCGCGCCAGGGCAGCCTGCGCAACGCGTCCAGCGCCTCGTCCGAGAAGGTCTTCATCGGGAAATCGTTGCTGCGACAGAACACCTGGGCGAAGTGCTCGACCAGTGCCTCGATGTCCTCGCGTCGCTCGCGCAGCGGCGGCAGGTGCAACGGGACGACGTTGAGCCGGAAGTACAGGTCCTCGCGGAAACGCCCGGCCTCGATTTCTTGCTCGAGCGACTTGTTCGTCGCCGCCACGACACGGACGTCCACGTGCACCGTCTTCGCCGCTCCGACCGGCTCGATCTCTCCGTCCTGCAGCGCGCGCAACACCTTGGCCTGGGTCTTGAGGCTCATGTCGCCGATCTCATCGAGGAAGATCGTGCCCCCGTCGGCGCGCACGAACTTGCCGTCCTGGTCCTTGGTCGCCCCGGTGAACGAGCCCTTGGTGTGGCCGAAGAGCTCCGATTCGATCAGCTCCTCGGGGATCGCGGCGCAATTGACCTTGACGAACGTCTTGCCGGCGCGTGGGCTGTTGCCGTGGATCGCGCGGGCGACGAGCTCCTTGCCGGTCCCCGACTCGCCGGTCACCAGCACCGAGGCCTGCGTCGGCGCGACGCGGGCGATCTCCCGCTGGATCGCTTCCAGCGCCTTGGAGGTACCGACCATGCGGTAGCGTTCCTCGAAGTCGAGGCGGTAGGCGCGGACCTCGTCCTTGAGCCGTTTCGTCTCGAGCGCGTTGCGCAGGACGAGCAGGACGCGGTCGCGCTCGAGCGGCTTCTCCATGAAGTCGAACGCGCCGAGCCGCGTCGCCTCGACGGCGGTCGCGATCGTCCCGTGACCGGAAACCATCACGACCGGGAGGGCGGGGTGCTCGGCACGCAGCTTGGCCAGCACCTCCAATCCGTCCATGCCCTGCATCTTGATATCCAGCAGGACCGCATCGGGCGCCGAGTCGGCCGCCATCTTCAGGGCGGCCTTGCCGTCGGCCGCCTCGATCGGCTCCATCTCCTCGTACTCGAGGATCATCTTCAACGACGCACGGATATCCGCTTCGTCGTCGACGATCAGGATGCGCGGTCGGCTCACGCCGACAGGATACCGGAACTAACAAGAGGGGTCAGGTCTAACATTGCAACATCGGCAGCCCGAACCCTACGCCTCCGGGAGACGCATCGACCGCCCATGTTGCAATGTTAGACCTGACCCCTCTTCGGCCCCCTTCGGCCGGTCGTTAGGGGGCTCGGAGGAAGAACGTCTGGGTCCCGCCGTTGGGGCCGGGGATCAGCAGGTCGATCTTGACCGGCTCCCCGGTTCGGAGCGACCCTACGGCAGCGTCCCAGTCGTCGACCGATTCGACCGCCTCGTCGTTGACCCGGGTCACGATCCGCATCGGCAGGATGCCCTTCTCCGCGGCAAGGCTGTCGAACTCGACGTCGGTGATCAGCACTCCCTGGGTACCGGAACGCAAAGCCAGACGCTCACGGATGCTCCGGCCGATACCCTGCACGGTGATGCCCAGGCCCTTCGATTCGGCCGGTTCCGGCGGTTCCGGGTCTTGCACGCTGGAGGCCGGCGTGGGGGCGTCCTGCAGCGGGCGCTCGCCGAGCACGGCGTCGAGCTTGATCGTCTTGCCCTTACGGAAGACCTCGATCTGGACCTCGTCTCCCGGCAGGTGCGAGGAGATCCGGGAGATCAGGTCGTCGTTGCCACGGATCGACTCGCCGTCCACCTTGCGGATCACGTCGAACGATTCGATCCCGGCATCTTCGGCGGGGCTGTTCGGAGTCACGTCGTTCACGATCACGCCGTGGCGATCGGGCAGCCCCAGGTATTCCTGAGCGTCGCGATCGATCCCCGTAACGTTCATGTTGATACCGATATAGCCGCGTTTGACCTCGCCGAAGTCGCGCAACTGGTCGATCACACGGCGGGCCTGGTTGATGGGCAGCGCGAATCCGATGCCCTCAGCCAGGTTCTGGCGGGCGATCGCGGTGTTGATCCCGATCACGTTGCCGTCGATATCGAGCAGCGGTCCGCCGGAATTCCCGAAGTTGATCGCTGCGTCGGTCTGCAGGAACGTCACCAGTCCTCGGGTGTCCAGCGACGGTAGCGGCACACGACGCCGTTTGGCCGACAGGACGCCGACGGTGACCGTCTGCTCGAAGTTGAGCGGGTTTCCGATGGCGATGACCCACTCGCCGACGCGCAGCGCGTCGGAGTCGCCGAGCGGCAGCGCGGTCAGGCCGCGCGCATCGACCTTGAGCAGCGCCAGATCGATCGACGGGTCGGTGCCGACCACCTCGGCGGGTTGCTCGGTGCCGTCCGAGAAGCCGATCTTGACCTGATCGGCGTTCTGCACGACGTGGTAGTTCGTCAGGATATAGCCGTCGGGGCTGACGACGAAACCGGTACCCTCTCCGATACGGGGGCGCTGAGGCGCCTCCGGTTCTTCGTCAGGGTTACCGAAGAAGAAGCGAAACAGGTCATGAGGGTCGGCCGAGTCACCGGACTCTCCTTCGTCTCCGTTGTCCCGCGAGGTCACGCTGACCACTGCGGCCACGGAATCCTCAACGACATCCGCGAAGTCGCGGCTCCCGGGACCCCCGACCGCCGCGGGTGCGAGGCGCACGGCCGGTTCCGCCGCCACCGGATGAGCGGCAGCGATCGCCTGCGGTGGGTGAATCCAGCCGCCGAGGACGATGCCAAACACGATGCTGGCGCCGACGACGACGATGAGAGACAGACTGACAGAACGCGTCTTCATAAGGACCTTCCCGTCCCCTCAAGCCGGCTGGCTGACCGCCGGCGGCAACAAATCGAACACGTAGTCCCGCAGGGCGCAGGCATCGACGGGTTTCTCGAGCACCTTGGCCACACCGAGCATGCGGGCCTGGTGGGCGACGTCCTCGTTCAGGCAAGCGGACACGAGGATCGCCGGCGCGTGACACTCCCGTTTGCGGAGTTCGGCGAGCAGCGACAGGCCGTCGATACCGGGCATGCAGTAATCCAGAAGCAAGAGGTCGATCCCCTCGTGGCCGTTGGCCAGGACCTTCAGGGGATCGGAAGCCGTCACCGCCTCGAAGCCGGCGCGCCGGAGCAACCGGCGGTAGCTAGCCAGCACCGCCAGGTCGTCATCGACGACCAGGATCCGATAACCGTTGCTGGGAGCAGGAGCCATACGCCTGTTCTCTACGCAATCCTCATGCCCGGGGCAGGGACCGTTATTTGGCCCAAACCGGTCATGAACGCCAATCTTGGCTCTCCGGCAAGCGCCAAGTTGGCACCTACCGAGCCGATTCGGCCGGGGATGCCTGGAGTCAAGGTTAGTTCCCCTCCGCCTTGCCCGCCATGCGGTACTCCTTGATCTTCCGCTGGAGCGTGCGCAGGCCGATACCCAGCAGCTCGGCGGCCTGCGTGCGATTTCCCCCGGTCTTTTCCAGGGCGCCGAGGATCGCGCGCCGCTCGATCTCTTCCATGGTCAGGTTTCCGTCTTGATCGCCATGCTTTCGGGGTTCCCCCGGATCGGCAGGGAGCGTCTCGGCAGGTCCGTCGGTGCCGCGGTACTCCTCAGGCAGGTCCGTCAGCCTGATCTCGTCGTCCGGGACCAGCACCACCAGGCTCTCGATCAGGTTGCGCAGCTCCCGGACGTTCCCCTCCCAGCGGGCACCGACCAGTGCGGCCATGACCTCGGCGGTGAAACTCATCGTGTTCCGCCCGTTCTCCTTGGCGAACGAGTCGAGGAAGTGATTGGCTAGCGTCCGCACATCACCCTCGCGCTCGCGCAACGGCGGGATCCTCAACGTGACGACCTTGAGCCGGTAGTAGAGGTCCTCGCGAAAATCGCCGGACTTGACCATTTTCTCCAGGTCCTGGTTCGTCGCCGCGACCAGACGGATATCGACGTGGATCGTCTCCGTCCCGCCGACACGCATGAACTCACGTTGCTCCAGGACGCGCAGCAGCTTGACCTGCATCTCCTTGGGCAGTTCTCCGATCTCGTCGAGGAAGAGCGTCCCCCCGTCGGCGAGCTCGAACTTGCCGACCTTGCGCCCGGTCGCGCCGGTAAACGCTCCCCGTTCGTGACCGAAGAGCTCCGATTCCAGGATCTCCGCCGGGATCGCGGCGCAGTTGATTGGAAGGAACCGTCCCTCGTGGCGAGGGGAATGTTCGTGGAGCGCGTTGGCCACGAGCTCCTTGCCGGTCCCCGACTCACCGGTGATGAGAACGTTCGATCGCGCCCCGGCCACGAGCTCCATCTGCCGGAACAGGTCCTGCATCGCCTTGGAGCTGCCGATCAGCTTGACGAACTTACTGTAGAGGCGCTCTTCGAGTTCCTCACGCCGGTTGCGATCCTTGACCGTCTGGATCAGGTTCGCGACCCGCGTGCGCAGCTCGTCGAGGTTCACCGGCTTGGTGAGGTAGTCGTCGGCGCCGCGCTTCATCGCATCGACGGCCGACTCGACCGTTGCGTGCCCGGTGATCATCAACACCGCGGTGCGCGGGCGGATGTCCTGCACCGCGGCCAGGACGCCGAACCCATCGGTGCCCGGCATCATCAGGTCGGTGATCACCAGCACCACGTCGCGGTTCCGGCGCAGGTATTCCAGCGCCGGCTCGGCGCGGCTGAAGGCCTCGACACGGTATCCCGCGCGGCTCAGCGCGCGAACCAGTCCTCTCCGGTTGGCGTCGTCGTCCTCGATCACGAGGAGGTGCGGTTGATCGCTCACGCGTCGTCCATCCAGGGCGCGAATTCGTCCGCGTCCATGATCGTGACCCCCAGGGATTCGGCCTTCGCTCGTTTCGAGCCCGCCTCCTCCCCGGCGACCAGCAGGTCGGTTTTCTTGCTTACGCTCCCGGACACCTTACCCCCCAGCGCTTCGATCCGGGCCTTCGCCGCGCTGCGCGGGATCCCCGGCAACGCGCCGGTCAAGACAACGGTCTTGCCGGAGAACGGGGATCCTTCCACCGATCGGGCGACCGGAGCAAGTTCCTCCTCGGTGGCTTCGGTCCGGACGCCCGCGGCGCGGAGCCGTTCGACCAGCTCCCGGTTGGCGGGCCAGGCGAAGAAACGGGTCACGGCGTGGGCCGTCTTGGGCCCGATCTCATCGAGCTCTTCGAGATGTTCGGGATCCGCCGTCGCCAGGGCGTCGATGCTGCCGACCCTCGACGCCAGCAGGCGCGCCGCGCGGGCGCCGACATGGCGGATGCCCAGACCGAACAGCAGCCGCGAGAGCGGCCGGTCCCTGGAGCGCTCGATCTCGTCGATCAGGTTGGTCGCCGACTTCTCGCCCATCCGTTCGAGCTCGACGAGGGCTTCGGCCGTCAGCCCGTAGATCCCGGTAACGTCCGAGACCAACCCTTTTTCGAGCAGTTGATCGACGAGCGACTCGCCGAGGCCCTGGATGTCCATCCCGCCGCGGCCGGCGAAGTGCAGCAGCTTCTCCCGCAGCTGCGCCGGGCAGGCAACGTTCGTGCAGTAGCGCGCGACCTCGCCCTCCTCGCGAACAGCATCGGCCCCGCAAACCGGACAATTCACCGGAAACCGGTATCGCTTCGCGCCGCTCGGGCGCTTGGCCGGGACCGTCTTGACGACCTGCGGGATGATCTCGCCGGCCTTTTCGACGAACACGGTATCCCCCTCGCGGACGTCCTTGCGTTCGACCTCGTCCTCGTTGTGCAGCGTCGCCCGCGAGACCGTTGTGCCGGCCAGTTGAACGGGCTCGAGTTCGGCCACCGGGGTGAGTTTCCCGGTGCGGCCGACCTGAACCGCGATGCGCAGGACCCGGGTCGTCGCCTGCTGTGCCGGATACTTCACCGCGATCGCCCAGCGCGGAAACTTGGAGGTCGTGCCGGCGATGTCTCGCAGCGGCAGTTCGTTGACCTTGACCACCAGCCCGTCGATCTCGTAGTCCAGCGTATCGCGCAGCTCGCCGAGTTCATCGAACGCTTCGACCACCTCGTCGATCGAGGCGCACACGCGATTGAGCGGGTTGGTCCTCAGACCCAGCCGGCGAAGCAGGGTGAAGGTTTCCTCGTGTGTCGCCCGCTCTTGCCCACCCCACCGAGCCACGTCATAAAAGAAGCAGTCCAGCTTACGCTCGGCGGTGATCCGCGGGTCGAGCATGCGCAGCGCGCCGGCAGCGGCGTTCCTCGGGTTGGCGAACGCGGGTTCACCGGCAGCCTCGCGCGCCCGGTTGTGTTCGGCGAACACGCTACGCGGCAGGAAGACCTCGCCGCGGGCCTCGAGGTCGCGCGTCTCGCCGTCGGGCAACTCGAGCGGGATTGAACGGATCGTCCGCACGTTCGACGTCACGTCCTCGCCGACGGTCCCGTCACCTCGCGTGACGCCGCGGCGCAGGCCACC
>Ga0055584_100008558_pt1 | contig 10039 bp, 7 predicted proteins | sample OSDHelmetaG_FD_58716 | JGI IMG/M metagenome (GOLD analysis project Ga0055584, IMG submission 58716) | Pelagic marine sediment microbial communities from the LTER site Helgoland, North Sea, for post-phytoplankton bloom and carbon turnover... | ecosystem: Environmental > Aquatic > Marine >...
TAGCCCCGGCCCGTCGCATCACCGCTCGGATACGGCTCGTGAGTTCGCGCGGGAAGATGGGCTTCGCGATGAAATCGTCGGCGCCGCATTCGAAGGCGAGGATCCGATCTGATTCGGAACACCAGCGGCTGGTCAATAGGATCGGCACTGTCCCGTCCTCACTGCGTTCCCTCACATGTCTGCATAACGCGAAACCGGAGCCATCCGGGAGTCGGAGTTCGCTAATCACAAGGTCAGGTGTGGTCGTATCGAGTACGCACAAGGCGTCTTGGATGGATCCCACCTCAACCAGCTCGAATCGGAGTTCGGCGAAGCTCTGCCGAAGCGACCTCAGGTCGTCAAGATCGTTTTCGACGATCAGTGCAGATGTGGTGTGTGACGGGTTCACGACTTCTCCATGAATAGAGATTTGAACATCTCATCGTCACAAATCGGTGACAGAATTCAGTTGAATCAGTGGAGAACCTGCGAAGTTGGCTACATACGCGTCGAGAACAGTCGATTCGGGATTCGAGAGTGCCGAAGTATATCGGGCCGGAGCGGGGTGCCGCCGCGAAACTCCACGATATCCGATTTCGCGAGACACTGATGCGTCGATTGTGTGTCCGTACGATCAGGCTGCACACAAAAACGTCACGTTGGCGCGATCTAGATGCCGCTTGCACACCCAATAATGTGCAAGTTCAAAAACTCCTCGCGACACGGATTGATACGCCCTCTTGGCGTCGGTCAGTTCTTTAAGCTCTTCGTCGCGCTCTGGCAACTAGGAATCGTGAAATGACCAATTTGACAAGGTGGGCGATAGCGATCTTTTGCGCTTCGGGCCTGTCCTTGATGATGACTAACTACGCTGGGGCCGAAAGCGAGATTAGCGCCTATCGGGCCAAACTCGAGAAGTGGGTCGAGGCGCGCGAAACACTATCGAAGGAGCGCGCCGACTGGCTGGTCGACAAGGAATATCTGAAGTCGACGCGAAACCTTCTGCAGCAGGAGAAGGTGGCACTCGAAGCGGAGGTCGCCGAGTTCGAGGAGCAGGATGAAGGCGCCGGCGAACGGCGGCGCGAGCTGCTGCTCGAGCGCGGTGACTATCAGCGAACCGAGAAGGTTCTCGCTGATCAGATCGCGGAACTCGAGGCGCAAGTGCTCGATGTCGCACGGCTCCTTCCCGAGCCCCTTCAGAAGAAACTGGAGCCGCTGCTGGTTCAGATTCCTGCGGATCCGGCGCGCGTCAAAGTGCCGATCGGCTCGCGGTTGATGAACGTACTCGGCGTTCTCGTACAAGCCGAGAAGTTCAACCGCACGGCGACGCTCGTCGGCGAGACCCGCTCGCTGGGCGGCGACCAGAAGGTTCAGGTCCGAACGCTCTATTGGGGGCTTGGCCAGGCGATCTACGTGGACAGCAAGGGCGAAACCGCCGGCGTCGCTCGGCCCTCGCAAAGCGGCTGGCAATTCGAAGACGATCCAAAACTCGCTAGCCGCGCCTCCGAACTGCTCGATATCTACGAAGGAAATGTCGACACGATCTCCTTCGTTCCGATTCCGGTGGAGATCCAATGATGCCGCAAAGGTACCGACTTCAGGATACGGGGCTGACGGACATTGTTCGGGCCGTCGACGGGGGTGACACGTCGCGCACGCTGTCCTCCTCATGGCGCGTCATGGGAAACGTCCTGGCGACAGTTGCGACCAGTTGCCTCGTCTTGACCGCAAGCCTGATACCCGCGGACGCATTTGCCTCAGACGCCGCAGCCCAGGCGGCGGCGGAACAAAAGCTCACCCGCGCGCTGGGTTCGCTTGCCGACGAGCGAGATCGGATCGCGAACGAGAAGGTACCGCTTTCCCGCGGTGTGGCGCGGCTCGAGGATCAGGTGGCGAAGCTGCGGCGTGCCCGCGATCGACTACTCAAGGTTCAGGACGCAAGCACGATCGACCTGGGCTCGCTCGAGAAGCAGGTGAAGTCGCTCGGCGAACAGGACCAATTCGTGAAGGCGCGGCTCGATGAGTTCGTGCGAGATTTCGAAGGCCGCCTTCATATCGCGGAAACGCCCCGCTACGAGTCGTTGACGTCAGCGGCGAAGTTGGCCGAGAAGAACGTGAATCTCGATGCCGTGGGGAAACGAGATGCGCAGGTTCAAGTCGTCCGACGCGCCCTCGAACGCGTGCGGTCGCAAATCGGCGGCGAGATTTTCGCCGGCGAGGCGCTGAGCCCCGACGGCGTGCTGACAAAGGGCAGTTTCCTCTCCTACGGGCCGACGATCTTCTATACGAGTGAGGACGGATCCGTGCGCGGTCTGGTCGAGAGTCGCATCAATGCCGCAGATCCGGTCGTTGTCCCGATCCCCGGAAACCTGATGGACTCGTTCGGAGAGATTGCAGCGAACGGTTCCGGAGAGCTTCCTCTCGACCCGACACTCGGCAAAGCACTCAAGATCGAGAAGGCTCGCAAGACGATTGGTCAGTACATCGCCGATGGCGGCGTAGTCGGCTACGTGATTCTCGGTCTCGGTTTTGTCGCTCTCGCTCTGACCGGCTTCAAGGCGTACGAGATTCTCGGCTTCGAGGTCGCCGAGCATGCGGCGGTCGACGAAATTTTGGGCGAACTCGAAACGGGCAGCCGTGACGAAGCCCTCAAGCGTGCGAGTCAGATCGAAGGCGTCGCCGGTGAGATGCTCGCGACCGGCGTTCGACATGCGATGGAGAGCCGAACCATTCTCGAGGAGCTCCTCTTTGAGAAGGTGCTCCGCGTCCGGCCGACGCTTGAACGCTTCCTTCCCTTTCTCGCGATTACTGCCGCGGCGGCACCCCTGCTGGGCCTGCTCGGCACGGTGATCGGCATGATTAACACCTTTCAACTGATCACGATCTTCGGCACAGGCGACGCGAAGAGCCTCTCCTCGGGGATCTCGGAGGCGCTCATGACGACTGCATTAGGCCTCGTCGTCGCGATTCCCACGCTGATTCTTCACGGGGCGTTGTCGAGGATGGCGAAGCGAAAAATTGGGTTGCTCGAAGAGTTGTCTGTGGCCTTCGTGAACGGAATCGATGTTCTTCAAAGCCGTCCTCCGCGCTTCTAGCGGGGGCTTCCGTGTGGACGGCGTTCGGTAAACGCAAGAGCAAGCAAGGAGTCTCGTATGATCGATGAAATCTTGACGATATGGATGAGCGGTGGGTGGGTGATGGTTCCACTCTTTGGGCTAGGGATGCTGCTCTACGCGCAGGCTTTTCAGCTCCTTCTCTACTTGCAGCGCACCGACCTCTCGTCGCAGAACGAATCGCTTTGGTTCGACTGGGTACGCAAGCCCGAGCTCGCAGAAGGGCGCGTTAAGGAAATTATCGACTACACCCAAGCGCGCGTCTCCTCGGGCGAGCAGGTCCGCAACCGATTCGACGAGGTGCGTCGGTCGCTCGTCCCACTGATTGACCGACGCACTGTGTTCGTCGGGACGGTCGTGGCGGCTGCTCCACTCATGGGGCTGCTCGGGACGGTGCTTGGGATGCTCCAAACCTTCCTGGGAATCTCGACCAGTGGCGGTGCAGAGACTGCGGGTGTCGTCGCCTCGGGAATTTCCGCGGCACTCGTGACGACGCAGGCCGGCCTCACGATTGCTTTGCCTGGGCTCTTCATGGTGATGCTCATCCAGCGCAAGCGGCAGCGCCTCGAAGCGCAGATCGCACGGATCGAATGTCTGACGCTGAGCTTCATGAAATTCGACCGAAGGTCTGAGTCTGCACTAGAGCCCGTCGAATAGGCGACCCAGCAAATCGACGCCTCGATGGACGGTCGGATGCGCACCGTGTTAGGCGGCAGGAGTCAGGAAATGCCCAGACGAAGTGTGCTTTCGGAAGATGAGGAGACGGAGATCAATCTGTCTCCGATGATCGACTGTATCTTCATTCTGCTGATTTTCTTCATCGTGACGACGGTATTTGTGGAAGAGCAGGGCGTTAGGGTCAACAAGCCAGACGCGTCAGCGGCCTCGGCGATGGAGGATAAGCTGAAGGTCGTGCTTGAGATCAACGCCCAGAACAAGGTCTTCGTGGACGGAACGGAAGTGAACATCGCGGATGTAGCCGGGCGGGTCAAAGCGGGCGCCTTCGATCCCGATACGCCGGTCGTGATTCGCGCACACCAAAAGTCAAAGCACTCGGTCTTTGTGGCTGTCTGGGATGCCGCTAAGCGCGGTGGCGCACAGGCGCTCAGCTTTAGCACGGTCAACTGACGATGCCGCGTCGAACCCTGAGTACTGAGCCCGATGCGACGACCGAGATCAATCTGTCTCCGATGATCGATTGCATCTTCATTCTCCTGATCTTCTTCATTGTGACGACGGTCTTTATCGAAGAACCCGGCGTCGACATTTTTAAGCCCGACGCGACCGTGGACACGAAGCTCGAGAAGAACAGCATCATCGTCGCCATCACGGCGGAAAATCGCATTGTCTACGGCGGCAAAGAACTCGGAATCGGAGGCGTCGGAGCCCGGGTTCGACAGCTTCTCAGCCGGGACGAACTTCCAGTGATCATTCAGGCGGACGCGAACGCGGACCACGGCGTCTTCTCGGACGTGTGGAGCGAGATCAAGAACGCGGGCGCGAAGAAGATCAGCGTCTCGACGAGAAACGACTGAGTCTCTATGCCGACCCCGACGTTCAAGCCGCCGACGCCTCGCAGCGAATTGCCGATGAGCCTCTTACTGGGCGGCGTGTTTGTTTTCGTGCTCTTCCTCGCGATGGCACTCGCCCAGATGATCGGCGAGTTCGAGCCTCCGAAGTCGGATCTGACGGAGGAGGTGGTGGCCTATCTGGCACCCGAGATCGAAGAGATCGAAGAAGAACTCCCCCCTCCGCCTGAGCAAGATGAACCGCCACCGGAACTCGAGGTGGAGCCGCCGCAGCTTTCACTCTCGCAGCTCGATCTCGCCTTGAATCCGGGGACCGGGGGCTCGATCGTCGGCGATTTCGCGATGCCCACGATTGCGACTGGAGCGAGTGCGCTCGGGACGACGGACTTCGTGGATTTCTCGGATCTGGATCAGATGCCAAAGCCCCTTCCGGGTTCGAAGATGGATTTTCCTCGGAGACTCAAGAAAAAGAAGGTCAGCGGTCGGGTCGTCCTGCTTCTGAAACTCAGTGAGACGGGAGAGGTGCTCGATGTAGATGTCGAATCGTCGAGCGTTCCAAACGCCCACGAAAAATTCGTCGCGAAAGTCGTCAAGAGGTGGCGCTTCACGCCCCCGACTCAGAATGGGAACCCCGTTCGCGCTCGGGCTCAGCTTCCCGTCCCGATTCGAATCGGCAGCTAGACGTGCCATATCGCCCCATTTGAGAACTTCACCGGGAGACCTCGTGATCTTCCGTGCGTTCTTAAGGAACTCCTCATCATGAAATCATCTCTTTTCCATCAATCGTTTATTAAGCAGACGGCGACCGTGGTTGGCTTGGTTTGCCTAGTCGGTGTCATCGCGGCTGGCCCGGCTCTGGGGCAGTTCAAGCCATGGTCCGGATCTTCGATCGTCCGTGACCCGGAATGGCAGAAGAGTTTCCTCGGCAGCTACGGATTCCTTTCTGGGGCGGAGCCCGAGATCAAGCCATCCGAACTCGAAGTCCTTCGCGAGGTCATCGATCTGATGAACGTCAATCCGCGGGCTGCGGCCGCGATGCTCGAGCAGCGGACGACGGGAGAAACGAGCGCGGCGATCGATTTCATTCTGGCGAACCTCCACTTTCAGAATGGCCAGCTCCCGAAAGCGACCGCGAGCTACCAGCAAGCGCTATCGAAGTTTCCCGACTTTCGGCGAGCTAGGAAGAATCTCGGGCTTCTGATGGTGCAGCAGGAGAACTACTCCGGCGCAATCGAGAACTTGACCAAGGCGATCGAACTCGGCGATCGCGACGGTAGAAGCTACGGGCTTCTCGGCTACGCCTACATCAATAAAGAGAATTTCCTTGCGGCGGAAGCGGCCTATCGAAGCGCCGTGATGCTGCAGCCCGCAACCAAGGATTGGCAGCTCGGTTTGGCTCGGGCGTTGCTCGCGGAGAATCGCAACGACGAAGCGGCTGCGCTCTTTGCGGGTTATCTCGAGCGGTACCCAGACGATGCAAACGCTTGGAAGCTACAGGCGAACGCCTACCTGGGACTCGACCAGCCTCGTGCGGCCGCAGTCAACCTCGAAGCGGTCCGTATGTTGGGCAAGGCGGATACGTCGAGCCTCATCCTGCTAGGCGATATCTACATGAACGAGGGGATCACCGACCTCGCCAAGGAGGCGTACCTCGAAGTGATCGAGACCGACGAGGACCGCAAGCACTACAAGGCGGCTTTTCGTGCGGCTGAGCTCCTGCTTCGCTCGCAGGCGACCGGAGATGCTTCGGACGTTCTTGCGTCCATCGATCGGTACTACTCAAAGGGGCTCGGGTCCGATCAGAAACTCGAACTCCTGACGCTGACGGCGAAGCTCAAGCGCGCCCGGGGCGAACCGAAGGAGGCCGCAAAACTTCTCGAGGAGATCGTCCGTCGAGACGGGACCCGGGGTGACGCGCTGCTTGAACTTGCGAAATACAACCAGGGAGTCGGCAACAAAGAGAAGGCTCTGCTGCTGCTCGAAAGGGCCGCGAATCTTGAGCACTTCGAGTATCAGGCGCTCGTCGAACAAGCTCAGTTCCACGTCGGCGAGCGGGACTACGAAAAGGCTGCGAAGAGCTTGCAGCAGGCATTGCAGATCAAGCGCGAACCCCGCGTCGAACAATTCCTGGCGCGCATTGAAGAAGCCAAGCGCCGCTAGCGAGCGTCGCGGAAATCCAAGGACTTATGCCCCCCTCTCTGGAAGCTCGAACGCTCGACTATTCGCCGGGCGCGCTGTGTCGAATGCAAAGCCCCGCTCCTCGAACGGTACTTTCTCCCCCGCGGCTTTCTTGGTCGTTCAGCTTGATTTTGCTGCTGATCGTCACCATCGCGCCTGCGTTGGCGCAAGCTCAGGTGACCGGCACGATCTCGGGTCGGGTCTTCGACGGCGAGAACGGACTGCCGCTCGAAAACGCGACGGTGATCCTCGTGTTCCCCGAAGTGGGGGATGGAAGTGAGTCGCGCCAAGAGATCGCGTCGAGTGGCCCGGACGGCGATTACGAGTTCGATGCAATCCCGGCAGGCTTCTACGTGCTGAGCTTCGTGAAGTCTGGCTATCGGGCTTCGTCGGTTACGAACTTTGAAGTACTCGCCAATCAGGACAACACCGCCGACTTTCCGATGCCGCCGCAGCAAATGACGACGGGGGGCGATGTTCTTGCACTGGATGCTTTCGTCGTCGAGGCGGATCTCGCGGGCGACCTAATGAGCAGTCTCGAGCTTCGCCTCGACTCCGATCAGTCGCTCAATCTGTTGTCGGCGGAAGATCTGTCGAAGTTTGCAGCGAGCGATGTCGCCGATGCTCTGAAACGCGTCGCCGGGGTGAATATCGTCGAAGGTCAGTTTGCCGTGGTACGGGGTCTCGAAGATCGCTACACGAGCACACTCTTTAACGGCGCTCCGATTCCGAGCCCCGACCCGGATCGTCAGTCGGTTCAGCTGGACCTCTTTTCATCGGACGTGGTCACGAATCTGGTCGTTGCCAAGACGTTCGATGCGAGTTCGCCGAGCAACTCGGCCGCAGGGTCGATCGACATCCTCACCTTGGACTACCCCGATGAGTTCGAGTTCAAGGTCAGTCTCGGCGCTGGCTTCGAAGAGGGGGCGCTCGATCGCTTCCTCGAATTTAATCCGCATTCGCCTGTCGGCGATGAAGCGAACCCGACGGACATTGTAGAGACGGACACGGGGGTCTCGTTTGGGGGGCGCTTCGAAGCGCCTTTGATCGAGCGGGAGATCCGTTTCCGCGGCGTCGTCAACCGCGAGGTCGACTACCGATCTTTCGACGGCTTTCAGCAGTCGCTGGAGCCCCGGTTTCTATTGGGCAATCGGGGAGGATTGCGCGTCCCGCAAGTGCCGAGCGATCTGGCAGAGGGGCGTCTGAGTCTGAGTGACGGGCGCTTTCAGGAGCTGCAGAGCGAGCGTCAGGAGCAGTGGACGGTGATGGCAGGATTCGGCTTCGACCTTGATGACGAGGAGAAGCACACGATCGACTTCACTGCCTTCTACACCAAGAAGAACGACGAGACCGTTCGGCTTCGAGAGAACGGCTATTTCCCGGGATTCGACTACTCCCAGCTCATCCAGATCACGAATGACGAGGATGATCTCTTCGATGGATTGATCGAACTCGAGGGCACGAACGCAACGGCTCGGAATCCAGTGGCCACTCGGGGTAGCGCGCTCGCTGGCCAGGAGTCGAGGCTTCGCCAGGAAGTCTCCGAGTCGCCTGCGCTGGGTGCCCTTTGGTTCGCGAGCTTCGGGAACACGATCTCCCAGCTACGCGAGCGAGAGCTTCAGGTCTATCAGATCAATGGCGAGCATGAGTTCGATTTGCTCTCCGGCCTTGAGGTCTCATGGATCGCGAATCACGCGACGACCGGACAGTCTGACACGACGCGGGGGACTCGTTATTTCTATGAGGCCTGCGGATGGGAGCCCTCGAATAATTGCCCGGCTGGCGTAAGCCGGCGGCCAGCGCCCACCGTCTTTCCTGTGACCGTAGATGCGCTCGGCCCCGGACGATTCTTCGCATCCGGTCGCTCTCAAGGGATCAGGATCAGCGACATCAATATCGACGAGGTCCAATGGTTTGGTCGGCTCGATCTTGACCAGTCCTTCGAGCCCTTTGATTTCGTCACAGCGAACCTACGTGCGGGCGTATGGTGGGAGAAGTCGCGCCGCAGCGTCGAAGCACGATTCGTCGAGAACGCGACGCCCGCGGGTTCGGCCGCGGGCGAGTTCGTCGTTTCGGACTCTACGCTCCAAGGTCTCGGGAGTGGTCTGATCTCGTCGATTGATTTCTCGACGGGCAATCGTCTAGGAAGCAATCGCTCGCGGCGTGAGGTCGCTTCCGGCTACTTGAGTTTCAAGGCGACGCTGTGGGATGACCTCGATCTGCTAGGCGGGCTTCGTCTGGAGAAGATCGACTTCCTCTCCGAGAACAATCCGTTGACCGGGCAGCAGGTGTTGGGGCGCCCCGGCGCTTTCCCGACGGCCTATCTCTTCTTTGATCGTCGAGACAATCCGAATCCGCTCTCTGCGGGCGGAGAGGCGATCATCGCCAGCGCGGAGCAGGCTCCATTCAACGACCAGGTTCTCGGTCTCAATCCACAGATCAATCCCGCCACCGGTTTCGTTGACCTGCTCACGCCGGAGCAGATCCTTCAAGCGGCCCGCGGTGAGATCGATGAGCTAAAAGTGCTTCCGTCAGTCAATCTCGCCTATCGACCGATTGAGGGAGTGACGCTCCGGTTGGCGTATTCGGAAACGGTGGCTCGTCCATCTTTTAGGGAACTCGGATACTACGCATCGGTCGACACAGGCTCAGGCGATCAAGTCGTCGGAAATCCGCTCCTGCAGCTGTCGGACGTTCTCAGCTATGACTTTCGAGCAGAGTACGTATTCGGTGACGTCGGCGACCTGGTTGCGTTCAGCGCCTTCTACAAGACCATAGACGATCCTATCGAGAGCATCGTCGTTCGCGATCCCAACAATCAGGAGGGAGGAAGCGAGGCTCTCTTCAGGACCTTCTTCAATAACCCGTCAACCGCGCGGATCTGGGGAATCGAGGTTGAGGCGCGTAAAACGATCGACTTTCTACGGGTTCTCGGTCTGGACTTCCCCGGGATCGACTTCTTCGAATATTTTTCGTTTGGCGGCAACTTTTCATATTTCGACGCCAAGGTGAAACGGAGTCCCTTCGAACTGACTCGCGCGAGGGAGGCGTTCCTACCTACGCCAGGCCAGCCGCAGGTTTACACCGGGCTCGAGCCAGAGCGACGGCTGTTCGGTCAGCCCAAGTGGATCGCGAATGCAGACGTGAGCTTCGACCACCCCGAGTGGGGAACGACGGTTACGCTCGCCTTCTTCGCAATCAGCGACATTCTGGATGCAGCCGGGACGACCAGTCTGGGCC
>Ga0055584_100008559_pt1 | contig 10039 bp, 10 predicted proteins | sample OSDHelmetaG_FD_58716 | JGI IMG/M metagenome (GOLD analysis project Ga0055584, IMG submission 58716) | Pelagic marine sediment microbial communities from the LTER site Helgoland, North Sea, for post-phytoplankton bloom and carbon turnover... | ecosystem: Environmental > Aquatic > Marine >...
AGACCAGTCCGTATAGTCCGGTGCACCAAAGGATGTGTTGTTGTCAATTTCCTGACGTCCCACATGACCAGATACAGTGAATCCTTCGGCTAATGGCGCATCAGCACGCAAAGCGTAATAGAGAGCATCGCCACTGCCGGCAAAATATTCAGGCGAATAATTCGCAGATGCAGATACTGAGAATGATTCAAAGTCATGACCAAGCGTCAAGAAACCTTCCCAGAAATCATAATCCAGAGAGCTGCCTGCACCTGGATAAGCATAGTAAATAACGCCGAGGTCATAGCTTATACCGCTAGCCTCACCAGCATAGCCACCATAAAGATCAACTTCGACACTGGCTTCATCGCCATCGTTAAAATCAACATTCGATCCCCACACGCCGGCATGCCATCCGCTGGCGTGATTGACATCAAAACCACCCTGCAGAGCAACGTTTTCATCTGATTGCGTCATGCCCCGGAAGGAATATTGACTCACCAGCCCCACGTTAGCTGAAATTTCAGCGTCCATGTTCTGGGCTATCGCCTGTGTTGAAAAAGGAATAAGTGCCAGGGCAGAAAGGGCGGAAAGCGTAAGAATGCCGAGACGTTTTTTATTTTGCATGATGATTCTCCAGATTGTTGCTCTACAACTTTTGCAATTGTACCTGATAACAACATCAGTGTCGTCACACTTTATCTTTACCTCTAGATTTCAAGAGAAAGAAGTGGTGGCTGGGGGGAGGGTCGAACTCCCGACCAAAGGATTATGATTCCTCTGCTCTACCACTGAGCTACCCAGCCATCCTGACAGGAGCCGTTTTTATCGCCTCTTCCGGCGCTTTTGTCAAGAATTCAAGCGGCTTGTCTTAACATCTTGTTTTCAGTGCCTAAAATCCATCCGCCGCCGATAACCTGATCCGCGGCATAACAGACCACCGCCTGTCCCGGGGAAATCCCGTATTGTGGCTCTGCCAAGTGGATTTCTTTGCCATCGGCCATCAGGCGCGCTGGCACGGGCTTCATAACCGAACGGAATTTGACCATCACCGCACCATCAGCACCAGAAACATCCATGAGCCAGTTGCAATCTTTCAGGTAAATCACATCCCGGGCCAAAGCTTCCTTTGGTCCGACGGTGACTGTGTTCGCGGCGGCATCGATCTTTATAACGTAGAACGGGTCATTGCTTTCATTGTGCCCGCCGCCGATGCCAAGACCTTTGCGTTGGCCAACGGTATAACCAATAATGCCTTCATGTTGGCCCAGAGTGCGGCCATCAATATGAACGATGCTTCCCGGCTTATGTGCATCGGGGCGCAGCTTGCGCACGACCTTTGCGTAGTTGCCGCCGGGAACAAAGCAAATATCCTGACTGTCCGGTTTTTCTGCATTCAACAAGCCCAGACGTTCAGCGTGCTGGCGTGTTACATCTTTTGTCCAGCCACCAAGCGGAAAACGCAGGAAATTCAGCTGTTCTTGCGTGGTCGCGAACAGGAAATAACTTTGGTCTTTTGTGCTATCTACGGCGCGTTGCAGCACAGCACGCCCTTCATCATTCATTATGCGTTGCACGTAATGGCCGGTCGCCATGCACTCCGCTCCTAAATCATGCGCTACTTTCAACAGGTCACGAAACTTCACAGTCTGGTTACAGCGCACACAGGGAATAGGCGTTTCACCCCGCAAATAGCTATCAGCAAAATCCTCAATCACGCTTTCATGAAAGTTATTCTCATAGTCGAGAACGTAGTGGGGGAAGTTGCGTTCTTCAGCCACGCGCCGGGCATCGTAAATATCCTGCCCAGCGCAGCAAGCGCCTTTTTTGGCCAGAGCCTCTCCGTAATCATAAAGCTGGAGCGTAACGCCGACCACATCATAGCCTTGCTCATGCAGCAGCGCCGCCGTCACAGAGCTATCCACTCCGCCGGACATGGCCACCACAACCCGCGTGTCTTTGGGGTCTTTATCAAATCCAAGACTATTCATGGGGGGTAATATAGGGAAAACAGGGCTTTTTTGCAATCTTTCCATATTTTTATTGCTTGTTTAATTACATATAGTGTAGTCTCCGGGCAATGCAGGCCTATAACAGGCCCATAGGAGAGCCAATATGAGCGCATCAGAAGACTTTCAAAAAGCGTCGCCGGAGAAAAAAATTCCGACAGTCACGATTTTTGCCGGATCCCGTACGGGTGTTGATCCTGCTGATCAGCTAGATGCCACATATGTTGGCGCGGCTCTGGGCCTCAACGGTATCCTCCTTGCCTATGGCGGCGGCGATTTTGGTAACATGGGCCATTCTTCCCGTGCCTGTCTGGAAGCTGGTGGCCAGGTCAAAGGATATAACCTGTCTTGCTTTACCGAGGCGCATGATTATCCGCAAAAATCATATGAACTGATCTGCCGCAGCATCGCGATCCGCAAGGAAGAAATGCTGGCGGTTGCCGATGCTTATATAGCACTGGCCGGTGGACTGGGTACGATCGATGAAGTTGTTGATGCCATGGATGAACAGTATTTAGGACATCTCATGACTCCGCCTGTGCCGCGAAAACCGATCATCCTCATCAACCGGGGAGGGCTTTATGATTTGTTACCGGCAATGCTGCAACAACAAGTGAAACGCGGATACACAAAGCCGGAGGTTATTAACTTGCTGACTCTTGTGCCTGATGGCCCAGCGGCCATTCAGGAAATTGCCCGTCATTACGAAAGAAAGCTACGCCTGCCGGATGTATCCGGACCAACACCGGGCCCTGCTTAAAAATCCTTTAAATCAGATTCATGCACACTTAAAGATGAACGCATCTTCTCCATGGCACGTGCTTCTAGCTGGCGCACACGTTCTTTACTGACGCCGAGTTGTTTACCCAAAGTCTCCAGCGTTACAACTTCATAGGTCAGGTGACGTTCGCTGATGATTTTGCGCTCGCGATCATCCAGCCCACCCAAAGCATCCTGTAGCCACTGGGAACGCGTTTGTTTGTCCTTCATGCCGACAACAATTTCTTCCGGGTTGGGGCGGTTATCGGGCAGCAAGCTCTGCCATTCGTCATTACCATCTTCGCCCATAGGCGTATTCAGGGATTGATCGCCCGTGAAAAGCCGTTGCTCCATGCTTTCAACTTCGGAGACTTTTACCTTTAATGTTTCGGCTATTTTCTTGCGGCCTTTATCGCCCAGTCCTTCATGTTCCTGCTTGCCTTCGATTTGCGCGCGTAAACGGCGCAGATTGAAAAACAGTGATTTCTGTGCCGCCGTTGTTCCGGTCCGTACAATAGACCAGTTACGCAACACGTAATCTTGAATCGCGGCTCGTATCCACCATGTTGCATAGGTAGAAAAACGCAGCTCACGTGCGGGATCAAAGCGCGCTGCCGCCTGCATCAGGCCAACATTGCCTTCCTGAATTAAATCTCCCACCGGCAAGCCGTAATTGCGGAACTTTGTCGCCATCGCGATAACAAGGCGCGTATAGGACTGCACCAGTTCATGCAGCGCCTTTTCGTCGCCATCATCCTGCCAGCGGCGTGCGAGATCAAGCTCGTGCCCGCGCTCCAGCATTGGCTCATCCATCGCTGTGCGGATGTAGCTCAGGTTTGATCTTTGTGTCTCTTTGTCATCAATATGTGCCATATAAAAACGCCCCTTTCCGGTCTACGCATAGATATATACGGAGCAACCATGGCAAAAGATTACATTCTTTGTGATTTATTTGTGGCGCGAGGCTGTATTATGTCTCAAGAAGCTCAAATACTTCCCCTTCAGGGGTAAATCCGGCACCAATCAGGCTGCCGCCAAAGCCACAGCCGCCATCTATCGTGGCCGTGACACAGTTCAGGTGTAAGCCGCCATGGCCGGGATCATAGCCACGTATCACCTTGGCAAAAGGATCGTAGGGCAGGGTGATGTCACCGAAGCTCTCTCCCGCCCACCAGAAGCTGTCACCTTGCTCTTGTAAAGTGCGGGAGGCATCGATACCGGCATGGACGAAAAGAAGCTGTGTATTGTCCTCAGCAAAACTATAGGCCGCACGCTTCCAGTGCGCGGAAAATATTTCATGCCCGGCGTGACGGCGCACAGCGTTGCGTATATGCCCGGTCCAGCGAATAAGGGCGCGCACGCCTTCCTGTGCTGCAATCAATCCGCCTTCAGGATTAACGCCATAAGAAACAAGCGTGGATGATAAGCCCTTGTTCAGCATCCAGCGCAAGACTTCGTCGGGGTTCGGCGCAAACTGTATCTGCAGAAGCTTCTCCCACATTTCTTCCTGTCCGCCGCGCAAATAAACCAGATCATCCGGCATCATGCCGGGGATAGCCAATACCGAACGCCGGAAAGACAGCATCTCATTAATCGTTTCCACCGGGTTAGTGCCGCCGCCAATATAGTTTCCGAGATAGACAACGCGGTCACCGGGCTCGATGCGCATATACAACTCATCATGCATCTCCATCAATCGCTGCGTTTCCGCATGGATAGCAGATACAGCCCAAATGCGGCGGGGCCGATCGATCGGAATAAACCTGGGATCGTTAGTCAGATTTTGCACAATTTTTTTTCAAGGACAGGGGTGTTTGCGAGGGCTGGCGATTCCGTTGCCAGAATCATACTTAATTATACAAACAAATCAGAGAATTACAAAACTTATTCACAGCTGTGGATAAAAACAGCCCTGTATTAAGCACAATAAAGGCTTTGCATGTAACGTGCGCGCTTTCTATGATCCACCCGTTATGAAGCGATCAAACCACAGCCAGAGATTTATAACGCTACTTGTCGGATGGTTTTGCATTGCAGCCATTCTGGGATGGAGCTTGCTGCCGGCACTGGGCGTACAAACACGGCGCGCTGGTACCTCGTTCTGGCTGGAGATCTGCACAGCGCAGGGGGTGGAGCGTATCGCCCTCAGAGAAAATAACGACACACCGGATCTCCCCAAAAACGGCAGCCAACATAACGGCAGTCATTGCCCTTTATGCCTGCTGCGCCTTGTTGCTGTTCTGCCGGAAAACCCGGCGCAATATATTGAACCGTTCCGTACAGCACTGGCGGTTACGTGGCAAAACGTTGATGATATCGGTTTTTATCCTTCCTATCACCCGGCGGCCCGGCCGCGCGCGCCACCCTCCATAGGTTAAATCAAATCTACAAACAACAATGATCCGCCGCACAACGCATACATGTACTATGGAGGTACAAATGAATAAATATATCTACGCAATCGCATTGATTGCCTGTTTTGGTGCAACGCCTGTATGGGCAAATGATGATCATGGTTCGACGATTCATTTTGATCACCCGCTCGTGGCTGAATCGCCAACGCCGGATACAAAAATACGTCTCGATTACCAGTATCAAAACAAACCCGGTGAAGAAGATGAGGCTGGGTCAAAGGTTTCGACTGTTAATCTCGAGGCCGAATATGCTTTCAGCCCGTCTTTAGGCATAGAAATCGGTATCCCCTATAGCTTCCGTGATTCCAAGGGAGAAGATGGCAACACAGATCACCTGGATAATGTTGAGGTTGCCTTGAAATACGCCAATTACAGCTTTGCCGATCAAGGGCTGGTGCTGGGTGGTGGTATCGAACTGGGCCTGCCGACCGGTAGTACGCGCAGAGAAATCGGTACCAGTCACGTATTAGAAATCGAGCCTTTTCTGGATTTCGGCTATCAAACAGGAGACTTTGAGGCTATCGGTTTCTTGAAGTTCGGCTTTCCTTCCAACGAAAATACAGCCGATGAAACAGACCTTGAGCTGGGTTGGAACCTGTCATTGCTCCACAAGACCACAGACAACCTCCAGCTTCTTATTGAGGCAGACGGCGAAAGTGTCAGTGGTGGCCATGAAGACGGGCACGAGGTTATCAACCTGACGCCCGGTATCAAGTTCACACTGCCGGATCATCCTCACATAACTTTCGGAGCAGGGGTCAGCGCCCCCGTAAGTGATGATAAAGAATTCTACGCAATGCCTTTTGCGTCTGTTTTCTATCATTTTTGATCTATAAAAAACCAAACCCCCGCTTTAAAGGCGGGGGCTTGGTCGTTGTCCACTCAACTGAATTCTTTATTATTAGGCAGCAGCCTGGTCTTTACCGGCATCTTTTTTGCCCATCATGACCTCAAGCTTCACAGCAGCCTTGTCTTCGGAGATTTTCTGCACCGCAGCCACTTCACGGGCAAGGCGTTGCAAAGCGCTCTGATAAATCTGGCGTTCGCTGTAGGATTGCTCCGTATCGTCGTTGGAACGTTTCAGATCACGCAGCACTTCGGCAATAGATACCGGGTCGCCGGAATTGATCTTCGTTTCGTATTCCTGAGCACGACGGCTCCACATTGTACGACGTACCCGCGCACGGCCCTGAAGCGTCTTCATAGCGTCCTTGAGGCGGTTAGCGGATGTTAGCTTGCGCAGGCCGGCTGTCTTGGCCTTGAAGGTCGGCACCTTCAGGCGCATACGGTCCTTCTCAAAGGAAATCGTGTACAGGCTCACCTGCATACCACTGATCGTCTGGGTCTCGATGCCTTCGATCAGGCCAACGCCATGCGCCGGATAAACCACGAAATCGCCTTGCTTAAATTCATTATTATTGTCGTTACCAGCCATAGTATCTGTACTCCTCATAACCTCTTAGAGTTGACACAATAAGGGGACCATCAAAAAACTCATGACAATCAATGCAATAGGGTATTTTTTTGAGAGCGCGCCTTAACAAAAAGCGCCCGTTTCAGTGTTTTTATCCCGTCCCAAACATCGCAATAGGAGAGAGTATAGTTAAATTTTCGTTAACTTTCAACTTCTCTTATTAACTATCTGAAATATATAGGGAATTAATCACCCTCGCCGGGGGCCTCACTGAACAGATCCGGATACTTCCCAGTTTTGCCTTTAAAATCATCAGCATCCGGGGGGGCGTCTTTTTTACGGGTGATATTGGGCCATTTCATCGAGAAGTCACGGTTCAGTTCCAAGTATGCCTCTGCCCGCGGGTCACTGTCAGGAATGATCGCCTCAATCGGGCATTCCGGCTCACAGACCCCACAATCGATACATTCATCAGGGTGGATAACCAACATATTCTCGCCCTCGTAAAAGCAATCTACGGGGCAGACTTCTACGCAGTCCGTGTACTTACATTTAATACAAACATCCAAAACAACAAAGGTCATGACGGCTTATATGGCACAAGAGACGCGGGACGTCCAGATACAGATACCAGATTTAATTCTACTGAAAGTCTATTGACAAGACATAAGATAGCATGATAATTACAACCCTATGAAAAATGAGAGTGTTTGCAAAACTGCCTACAAGGATGTCCGCAAGGATAGCGACCATGCTAAGGACACCTATAGCGTTGCTTGCATCGGTACGGTAAAGAATGAAGATTACCATGCCTTCCATGAAATTTTTCGTACTGTGCTGACAGAAAAAAGTGACGAAGATTACTATCGAGACTTCTTTGACAACTACTTTCCCGACGGCACACATAAGAGAGCGCGTTTGCTCTTAAAGTTCAATGGATACGCCATCGGCACAGCCGCGATTGATAAAGTGACGGATAATGCTGCTGTTATGCGCATGGTTGCCGTTCGTGATGGCTGGCGTAACAAAGGACATGGTCAGGCTCTGGCAAAATTCTTTCTGGATCATGCGCAAGCCAACGGCATCAAAACATTGTGCTTAAATGCCGTGCCGGCATCTGTATCCTATTACCAAAGACTGGGCTTTCAAGAAGAGTGCTGGGACAAGGATGTTTTAAAAATTGTCCAGCCACCCGACCGCACACAAATGGTTAAGCATCTGGATTAATCCAGATCTAGTCCAGACCGAATGAAACTTTCCCCGATGAAGCCGCCTTTAGATTTGCCGTGCCTCCGACAGGTAGCGTGTACAGGTTTTTACCATGACCAAAAGGTGCATTCATCACGACCGGGATTTTAGCGCCCCCGACAGCCTCACGGAAAATATCTTCCATTGTCATGCCGAAGGGCAGGAAACCTGTATCCGTTGCGCCTGTAAAGGCCCCCAGCAGCACGCCTTTGACTTGTTGGAACACACCGGCATTGCTGAGTTGCTGGAACATCCGGTCATAGCGCGAGAGCTCTTCATCGCAATCTTCAAGAAACAAAATCTTGCCCTTGAAATCCGGCTCCCAGGGCGTGCCCATCAAAGAACAAATCAGACTAAGATTGCCGCCGACTAATTCTCCAGAGGCCTTACCGGCGCGCAGTACTTTCGTACGCCCCATCGGAATATCCATTTTTTCGCCGGAAAGAAGATCAAAGCTTTGATCCTGTTGCTTTTGCGGTGGCGTGTTGGCTGCCTTGTGATGGACCAAGGGGCCGTGAAAAGTAATCAGCCCCGTTTCTTTGTGTATACCATTCAAAAGGGCGGTTACATCACTGTAACCCATGATGATCTTCGGGTTTTTCTTGATGAGTTTATAGTCAAGCAAAGGCAGCATTTGCCCGGCACGATTCCCACCACGCGCACAGATAATGGCTTTGACCTTCGGGTTTTTAAACAGATCATGCAGCGCTTTTACTTTATCATTCACACCGCCCGCCGACTGGCCTTGCTTCTTCCATGTCTGCGGATGCACATAAACGTTGTAGCCGCGCTCCTCCAGCATGGCTACACCCTGTTCCAAACGCGCGCGATCTACGCGGCTGGACGGCGCCATGATTCCGATTGTGTCACCTTTTTGGAGTAGGGGAGGCTTTTTGCTCATAGGATTAAGTATATAACGGTTTTTGAATAGTTTACAGGGTTCAAACAAACAGCATCTCTAGCGTTACGGGCCTTATGTTGCGGGCCTATAATGCAGGGGCCGGAGGCCGTTCAAACCATTTATGCTCCTGATCGCCGCCCTGAATGCGCAAATTAAAGAATCCGGGGCTGTTGAAATCATCACAAATCACGCGCGCACCCCCTTCATGAACCAGGAAAGGCAGAACTTCTTGCAGGTTATTTCTAAGGCCTTCGTAGCTTTCATCCGATGCTTTTTCAGCAAAATCCAGAAAGCTGTCATATTGATGCGGGACAATCATTTTATGGACCCCTGACTCATATGCATGCGCGTAGGCTCGTAAGTTATATGTTGTGCAGTCACCATCCTCTGATGGGATGAGCGCTTCCTTGCCCGCAACAATGCTTTGAACCCTTGTGTTGAAATCAACACGCGGTGTCGGCGTATAGGTTTTCTCTTGTAGAATATATTTGTGCTCATAGTTATCAGGCAAAGGGCCGTGAATAATATGAATGTGAGGATGCGCTTCTTTTGAATGCGTAAAGTTTGGTTGCAGCGTTTTATCATTCGTTACGTTGGCTAACCAGAAAACATTATTGTCGGCACCATTTGCCTTGGCGGCACCGGCGATAGCATTAAATAATGCTTTCAGATTTTGGGCGCCTTCGTCCGCTTGTATAAGGCTCAAAAAGTCAGGATATTTTGCCTCAAGTGCCTCATCCTTCAGCACAGCCATCAGGCTCTGCCCAGACTCCACCTTGCGGTGCGCAGCAACAGAATAAAGGCTGTTATCATAAATTGCGTTATCACGTGCAAAATGCACGCTATTTAGCTGCTCCATGTGGCCCCCTTTTTGAATATCGCGGGGATAGTAGCAACAACAATCTGGTTATGCAAACGAAATCAGCCGTCCTTGTTAATACTGGCTGTGAGATCCGCAACAACTTGATCGGCCTTGAGATTTTCTATCTGGCAGGTACCAGCCGCTTCGTGACCGCCGCCGCCTTGCTCCAGACAGAGCGCCCCGACATTGGTTTTGCTGGTACGGTTGAGAATAGACTTCCCGATAGCCAGAACCGTGTTTTGCTTATTTTTACCCCAAATAACATGCATGGAGATGTTGCTCTGCGGGAACAGGGCGTAAATGATAAAGCGATTAGCCGCCCAAATCGTTTGCTCGCGCCGCAGATCAAGAACAACAAGGTTATCAACAACCTTGGAGCAACGCTCAATTTGTTCGCGGGCTTTAATCTGGTGCTCCATATAAAGGTCAACGCGTTCCTTCACATCGGGCAAC
>Ga0055584_100008560_pt1 | contig 10038 bp, 9 predicted proteins | sample OSDHelmetaG_FD_58716 | JGI IMG/M metagenome (GOLD analysis project Ga0055584, IMG submission 58716) | Pelagic marine sediment microbial communities from the LTER site Helgoland, North Sea, for post-phytoplankton bloom and carbon turnover... | ecosystem: Environmental > Aquatic > Marine >...
GCGGGCTCCCGGTGCAGGATTGGAGCGAGCTGTGGGATGCGCCGCAACCCGGTGCCCCGGGCGTCGGTTCCTGAACGCATGACCAACCAAAGGGTGGCGGATGACTCCGGGCAGGGAGCGTCGGATCAGGTCCTGAAGGCGACGGGGATCGTGAAGAGCTTCGGGACGGCGGGCGGGCAGGTGACGGTCGTCAACGACGTGGCCTTCTCGGTGACACGCGGCAAGCTCGTGACGATCATGGGGCCCTCGGGCTCCGGCAAGTCGACGCTGCTGCACATGGTCTCGGGCCTCGAGCCGCCGACCTCCGGCGAGGTGGAGCTGGCCGGCCAGGACCTCTACGGCCTGTCGGAGCGCAAGCGGACGTTGCTGCGTCGCGACACGATCGGCTTCGTGTTCCAGTTCTACAACCTGATCCCGAACCTGACGGTGGCCGAGAACATCCGGCTGCCGCTCATGATCGGCGCCGGCGCGAAGGTCGGGGCCGCTGCCGGGGCCGGTTCAGGAAGCGGCGCCGATCCGCTCGACGAGCTCGTGCGCCAGTTCGGTCTCGAGGACAAGCTCGCGAGCTACCCGCACCAGTTGAGCGGCGGCGAGATGCAGCGCACGTCGATCGCGCGCGCGCTCATCGCCGAGCCGACGATCGTCATGGCCGACGAGCCGACGGGCAACATCAGCACGTCGGCGGGCGAAGAGGTCATGCAGCTCTTCCGTCGCTCGTGCGACGAGCGGGGCCAGACGATCCTGCTCGTGACCCACAACCCGCGCGACGCGGCCTTCTCCGACGAGGTGCACTTCCTCAAGGACGGCGTGCTGCACGAGGAGCACCGGCTCGAGGGTGACGCGGTCACGCCCGAGAACATCGCCCAGTCGCTCCTCTCGCTCGGTATCTGAGACGTGAACCTCGTCTTCCTGATGGCCTGGCGACACCTGGTGTTCCGGCCGGGAAAGACCATCGCCTCTGTGCTGGGCATCGCCGTCGGCATCGCCACGGTGGTCTCCGTGCTCGTGGTGGACCACAACACGCTGCTGACCCAGGACGCCGGGCGGCCCAAGGTCGACCCCGAGGCCGACCTGCTGATCCAGCCCGACCTGACGTCGCCGCTCGAGCTCGACCAGGTGCGGGACGACCTGGCCGCGAGCGGCATGGTGAGCGGCGTGTCGGCCTTCGTGAACGGCACCTTGTCGCTGCGCCAGGACGGCCAGACGAAGGCCGGCGTCGAGCTCATGGGCATCGAGGCCAGCGCGGCGCTGGACCACGGCGCCTACGTGCTCGCGGACGGCGTCGACCTGGACTACGACTCGCCGAAGCCGCAGCTGCTGCTGTCCGCCAGGCTCGCGGAGCGCGCGGGCATCGCGGTGGGTGACTTCGTCGAGCTGATCGAGCCGCCGCCCAGCCGCGCGCCGATCATCCACTGCGTGGACGGCGAGCTGGTGTCCGAGCCCGCGCCACGCCGTGGCCGCCGTCAGCAGCGCGAGGCCCAGCCGCACCCCTTCGAGGTCGTCGGCATCCTGGCCGGCACGCGCCTCGGCTTCGCCGGCAACCGGGCGCTGACGACCTTCGACACCGGGCTCAAGACCCTCGGACGTCGGGGCAACGTGCGCTTCTGGGCCGACTTCGACGCCTCGAGCACCGACCTGCCGTCGGTGCAGCGCGCGCTCAGCAACCGCTTCGTCGTCATGGCGCCCAAGCGCAGCCTGGCGGGGCTGGCGCCCGAAGAGAAGGCGTTCCGCAGCGGGGTCCGCTTCTGCGGCTTCCTGGCGCTCTTCCTCGGGCTCTACATCATCTTCAACACCATGTCGATGTCGCTCGTCGAGCGCGTGCGCTCCATCGGCCTGCTGCGCGCCTTGGGCCTGACGCGCGGACGCCTCGGCGGCGTCTTCGTCGTCGAGGGGCTCGTGCTCGCGCTGCTCGGCGCGGGGCTGTCGCTGCTGCTGGCCTTCGGCATCGTGAGCTTCATGGTCGAGATGAAGATCACCACGCTGGGCTTCGGCAAGCCGCTGGTCATCAGCGAGTGGCCGGTGCTGCCGGTCATCGCGGTGCTCATCGCGGGCGTGGTCTTCTGTCTGGCGGGCGTGCTCTATCCGTTCTTGCGGGCGTCCAGGCTGTCGGTCATCGACGCGCTGCGGCGCGGCGTCATCGAGCTGTCGCGCGACCCCTTCACCGGCGTGCGCCGGTCGATCCTGGTGGGGCTGCTGGCCGTGGTCCCCGTGGCCTGGATCGTGGGCGCGCCCTCCGACGAGTACGTGCCGCAGCCGCTCTACGAGGCGATCCTGCTCTCGTTCGGGCTCGTCGGCGGCTGCTTCGCGGTGCTGTTGCTGGTGCCGGGGCTGCTAGCCGAGATGGGGCGCTGGTTCACGCTGCCCTTCCGCGGCGCGGCGGCCAATCTGGCGCGGGCCACGCTCGCCGCCGCACGGCACCGGGTGTTCGGCACCGTCTCGGGCCTGATGCTCGTCTTCACGGCCGTGTTCCTGATCGTGTCCGTGCTCGAGAGCCTGAAGGCCGAGACGCGCGAGTTCGGTGAGCGGGCCCTGAGCGGCCGGCTGTTCATCCAGACCTCGCCCGAGGGCGGCGCGCGTATCGACGCGCTGCGCGAGTTCGAGGCGGAGTTCTCGACGCTGTTGTCGCTGAACGCCGAGGTGACGAGCTCGTTCCTCATCCGGGGCATCGAGTCGCGCCAGCTGTCCGTGGGGTCGCTGCACCGCAAGCAGCGCGACCGCAAGGCGTTCACCGACGAACGCACGATCATCCTCAGCACGCGCTGCGCGGACGACCTGGGCAAGGAGGTCGGCGACTTCGTGCGCCTGGCCACCCGCTCGAGCGGCCTGCAGGACTTCGAGATCCTGGCCATCACCGACGAGTACGGCTTCGCGCCCGACAACCGGGTCTTCGGGGTCGTCTCCGCCGAGGTGATGCTGACGTACTGGTGCATCGACAGCACGGGCCTCGGCGACTACTTCGTGGCCTGGTCCCCGGGCATCACGGAAGAGCGCGCCGAGGAGCTGCGCGTGGCCGCCGCCGAGATCCTCGGCGAGGAGAACCTGCTCGACTTCCGACGCGGCGAGGAGATCACGGCGGAGTACGTCTCCGACCTCGACCGCAACTTCGCGATCTTCTACGCGATCCTGGTGCTGACGATCCTGTTGGCGGCCGTCGGCATCCTGAACGCGATGGTCATCGCCGTCATGGAGCGCCGGCGCGAGATCGGGCTGCTGCGGGCGGTGGGCCTCACCGGCCGGCAGGTGGCGAGCATGCTGCTCATGGAATCGGGCGTGATGGGCTTGCTCGGTGGCCTCTTCGGTCTGCTGCTGGGTGTCCCGTTGGCGATCTTCACGGCCCAGGCGCTCACGTCGGTGAGCCACCTCGAGCTGGCCTTCGCCGTCTCGCCGCGCGCCATGGGCGCGGTGCTCGGCGGCGCGATCCTGATCTCGGTGCTCGCCGTGCTGCTGCCCGCCCTGCGCGCCAACCAGCTGAAGCTGTCCGAGGTCATGCGCTACGAGTAGCGCCCCGGCCCGGGCGAGCGCCTGTGCCGGTGCCGCCTGCGCCCGTGACGGGCGCCCCGATGTGACAACGCCGGAATCGGGGATAGGCTTCGACGGAGCGTCACAGGGGTACGCATGCGGTGTGCCGTCTGGAGTCCCCGCTCCGGATGAAGAGTCCCATGCCGTCCCCGATCCTCTCGTACCGACGTCTCGCCGCGAGCGCGTTGTGCTGGCTGCTGCTGCAAACCCTCGTCGGCGCGCAGGTGGGGCCCGGGGCGCGGGCCAAGGGCGTGCTGACCCCGCCGCCGCGCAGTCCCCTCGTGACCATCGGCGACGGCGTCACATCCCGCGGGATGTTCGAGGGCAGCGACCAGATGCCCTTCCTGGCGGCCCTCGCGGCGCTGCCGCAGGGCGGCTCCTTGCTCGTCGGCCAGGGCGACTACGTGTTCAGTGCGCCCGTCCCGATCACGGCCGACGACGTCTCGATCCGCGGCTCGGGGGCCACGCTGCACGCCAGCCCGGACGTCGACGTGGGGATCTTCGACGTGCAGGCCTCGGGGCTGAGCCTCTCGGGGCTGCGCTTCGCGGACGCCGCGCCGAGCTCCGATCACGCCTTGCTGAGCGTCTCCGGCCACGAGCTGCGCATCCAGGACTGCGCCTTCACCGGCGGTGACCCCCAGGGTGCTGCTCCGAAGTTCCTGGAGCTGGTCGGCGTCGACCCGAGTCGCAAGCAGGAGAGCACCTGGATCACGCGCAACCTGTTCCATCCCAGGTCCGGATGGACGTGCGTCGAGGCGCGCGACAGCTTCGGGCTGCACATCACGTCCAACTCCTTCCTGCCCGAGACGCAGCTGGGCCCGCCCTCGTCGATGCGCTACGGGCTGTTCTTCCACGACGTGGAGTTCGTGGAGGTGCGCGGCAACTTCTTCACCTCGCTCGGTGACGGGACGGTCCCGATCGAGGCCGTGGTGTACGTCGAGAACGACGAGGTCGAAGGGCATCACCTGATCTTCGCGGACAACGAGATCCACACCCTCGACACGCGTCGGGCGCTGCATCTGCGGGGCGCCCACTACAACGTGATCTCGGGCAACTCGTTCGGCCGCATGCTGGGCGAGGACCTGATCGCGATCATCGACATCGAAGACTCGGACTCGTCCACGCTGGCCGACTCGCGCGGCACGACGATCGAGGGCAACGAGTTCCACAACTGGGGCCTCGGCCCGGCCATCCGCTTCAACGGCGGGGGCGAGCACCTCGTGACGTCGAACCACTTCACGATGGCGGCCTGGACCTGCATCCAGTCCGGGGACATCGACAAGTCCTCCGGGCTGTGCATCGCGTCCAACCAGCTCTCGGGGCTGGGTGCCGCGACGGGCATGCCGGCGATCCTGCTGAACGGCGGGCGGGACCACGTGGTCCACGGCAACACGGTCCGCAACTTCGTGCAGGGGGCCGTGTCGGTGCTCGTGGCGGACCCCCTGGACGCTGTCGTGATGGACAACTTCGAGTTCTGAGGGACCCGGGAGGGGCCGGCGGCTGCTGACCGACGGGCCTCGGGCTCTCGTCACGACGGTCGCCCGCGGCCGCGCTCAGGTGTCCTCGTCCGGCTCCAGCGTGAGGACCAGGTCGAAGACGAGCTGCTGGTTGGCGGGCGGCTCGCCCACGGGCACCTCGATGTCGAAGGGCGCTCCGAGCGGCAGCTCGAAGGTGCCGGTGGCGAGCAGCCGCGGACGCTCATCGGCGCCGACGACGGCCTCGAGCTGTACGCGCGCCGCGAGCGGGATCTGCGCGCCCTGCATCGAGAAGGTGCCGTGGCCGGTGGCCGTGGCGAGGCGACCCCAGCCGGGTGGCGCGCCGTCGAAGCGCAGCGCGCCCAGGGTGAAGCGGGAGTCCGGGTGCTCGGCGGCGTCCAGGACGGCGGGTCCGTGGATCCAGCGGTCCAGGTCTGCGTCGCCCATGCTGACGCCCGTGACCGGCGCGAGGACGTGGCCCGTGGGGCCGCCGCCGTCGCCCTCCAGGTCGAGCGCGGCGCTCGCCACGCGCGCCTCGCCGCGGTATGAGTCCATCGGCGCCGGGAAGTGGAACAGCAGGGCGGGTTCGTCGTCGTCGGCGTCCGCCAGCCGCCAGCGGCGGGGGAGCGGGCCACGCGGCACGTCGGCGGCCACGCCTTCGGGACGCGCCGGCAGGTCGAGCCCCAGCTCGCTCCAGCTGACGACCGGCGTGGTCTTCGGTAGCGGGTCGAAGCCGTCGCCGGTGGCCGAGCGCTCGAGTTGTTCGAGCACCTGGCGTTCGAGCCCCTCGGCGGCCTGCGCGAAGAGCGCCTCGCGATCGCTCCACGGTCCCGTGAAGGGCTCGTCGGCGGGCGTGCGGTAGACCGGCTCCTTGCAGTGGAACTGCGAGTACAGCGCGGTGCTCAGGTAGAGCGTGCCGTCCTCGCCGAGGTACGGGTAGAAGTCCATGTAGAACGCGCGGTCGCCGCGGCCCAGCGAGACCTCGTCGGCCCAACGGAAGTGTCGCAGTCGGCGATCGAGCGCGCTCCTTGCCTCGCGTTGGAAGGCCTGCGGGTCGTGGTCCGCGGGCACGCTGCCCGTGACGTCACCGATCTTCAACGGGGCGTTCACGATCGCGCGGCCGGTGCGCCAGACGAGGACGTCCCGGCGCACGAGGGGCTCGTCGCCCAGTGGAGCCCGGCGGGACGTGCGCAGGAAGTTGCGCAGCCGGTCCTTCGTCGTCGAGCGACCCTCGTACACCGAGCGGCCGCGGTGGTTCTGGAAGACGAACTGCGGCGTGAGGGTCACCTCCGCCGGGGCGCCCGCGCGCGCGTCGACGACCGTCGGCGCGATGCCCATCTCGGAGGCCACGGTGATCATCCGCGGCAGGGTGTCCGCCTGGAAGCGCCGCGCGCTCTCGGAGACCTCCGGTTGGACGAAGATCAGCAGCCGCCCCTTCTCGGGATCGGCGGACGGCAGCTCGAGCGCGGCCACCGGTGGGGCGGTCGGCTCGGGCGCACGGCAGGCGACGCCGCCCAGCAGGACAGCAGAGAGGCAGGAGAGCAGGACGCGACGCAGGGTCTTCATGTCGGACATCGTAGGAAGAGTCGGGGCCGGTTGCCCGGCCCGGGTTGAGCCGCGCTTCGTCGCCGTCGGTGGGAGCGCCGCGCAGAGGTGGCCTCGCGTGGCTCAGGGCTGCGGCGAGCCGCGGCCGCTCAGCCCTCGGGTGCCTCGTCCGAGCCCATCCAGTTGGCGAGCTGGCCGGCCTGGACGACGAGCCGGTCCACCTCGGCCTCGTTGGCGGTCGTGTTGCGCTCGAGGGCCTCTCCGGCGAGCGAGGCCTCGGCCTCCTCGACGCCGTAGACGCCGCGGATGCGCGAGTGGCGGTCGATCAGGAACCAGTCGGCGCTGGGGCTCTTGCCGTACGCCCGCAGCTCATCCATGACCGCGTGGTCTTCGTCGAGCAGGAACACGTTCACCGGCTTGCGGGCGGTCCACGTGTCGAGCAGCTGGGTCAGGTCGGAGGCCTCGCCGCCGTGGCACAGCGAGACGAACACGACGGTGCTGCCCAGGCCGCGCAGGCGTTTGCGGAGCGCCCGCAGGCCGCGCATGGTCGTCTCGCGCACCTGCCCGTTGGCGAGCGGCAGCTCGGTGACGATCACCAGGTAGCCCTGCAGGTCGGCCAGCGAGACGAGCTCGCCGTGCTCGTCGGGCAGCGCGAACTCCATCGCGGGGCCGTCGGCACCCGGCAGCGGGTCGGGGAACTCGGCGCCCAGTCCCTTGATGAGCGGGAGGACGAACAGCACGCCCACGAACAGCGCCCAGAACCACGGCTTGGCGACCAGCGCGGGGCCGCGTGGCGGGGGAGCCGGCTTGAGGGCGTCGTCGGGCGTCACGGGAGTCTCGAGGCCTGAGCCGGGCGCCTGGTGCCCGGTGCTTGGAACCTGCGCTTGGAAGCTGTGCTCGGCACCCGGTGCCCAGAGCCTGACACGACAGGCCCCGCGCGGGGGCGTGGCCGGGCTCAGCCCTCGTGCTCGGAGGCCAGCACCCGGCGCATCCAGAGCATGACGGCGGTCACCACGACATACGGGATGCCGAGGAAGGCCCCGATGTAGACGAGCGTCTCGGCGCCCTGGCTCAGGGCGCAGTAGGGGCAGGCCGCCGCGGGGGCCGAGAAGGCCACGAGCGCGCCAGCCGCCGTCACCGCCTTGCGCAGCCCGGGGAGCCTGTCCGCCAGCGCAGCCATCAGGCTGCGCCGCGCGACCGGCCGCGTCTCGACCCACGCCACGGTCATCAGCGGTAGACCGTCTCGAGCATCAGGATCACCGTGGCGACACCCATGTAGGCCGGCATCAGCGCGATCCACTTGAGCCACGGCTTCTCCCACTTCAGGTGCATGAAGAACATGCCGACGAGCGCCGCCTTGCTGACCGCGAGGATCACCAGCAGCAGCATCTTCGTGTGCCGGTTCCACTCGGAGGAGTAGACCTCGGGGACGTAGACCTCGACGATCGTCAGGAACGCCAGCACCAGGAAGATCGTGATGTAGGTGCCGGTGTGGCTGTCGTGCTCATGACTGTCGTCGTAGTCGTGCTTGGTTTCGGGGTGGTCCATGATTGGTTGCTTCAGAGCAGGTAGATGAAGGTGAAGACCAGGATCCAGACCAGATCCACGAAGTGCCAGAAGAGCCCCACGAGCTCGACCGGGCTGTAGCTCATGCCGCCCTTGGTGTACTTGCCCGCCATCGCGCCGCGCAGGATGCAGATGAGGTAGATGACACCGGCGGTCACGTGCAGGCCGTGGAAGCCCGTGACCGCGTAGAAGGTCGACCCGAAGAGGTCGTTGATCGGCTCGCCCTTCCAGGTGCTCGTCGCGAAGGTGATCCCCTCGCCGACGAGGTGCGTGTACTCGTAATACTGGATGCCGAGGAAGGCGACGCCGCCGAGGATCGTCACCATCAACCAGCGCACGAGGCCCGACTGGTTGTTCTTCTTGGCCGCCTCGACCGCGAAGACCATCGAGAGCGACGAGCAGATGAGGATGAACGTCGCCGACGCGGTCAGCGCGATGCCCAGGATGTCCGCGGGCACCGGCCACTCGGCCGCGTAGATGCGCAGCAGGCCGTAGGCCAGGAGCAGACCGCCGAAGGACATGCCGTCCTGGGCGATGAACATCCACATGGCGATCTTGCCGCCGGTGGAGGAGCCGAAGTGCGGGTCCGCATGCACCTCGTCGTCGTGGAGGGCCGCGTCAGCGGTGGCCGGGTGTGCCGTGCTCATCAGGCAGGAACCTCTGCTCGAATCGGGGGGTCAACTCGGGGTCTAGAAGATGAAGAAACTCAGGTACAGCACGACCCACACCACATCCATGAAGTGCCAGAACATCGCCGTGTTCTGCACCGTGGAGATGAGGTGTCGACCGTATCGGCCACGGGCGATGCCCACCTGGATCCAGACCAGGGAGATCAACGCCAGCGCGACGTGGGCGGCGTGCACCCAGGTCAGGCCGTAGAACAGGCTCTCATACACGCCGGACCTGGGCGTGCGCCCGGAGGCCAGCAGGTCGAACCACAACCAGGCCTGGATCACGGCGAAGGCGAAGCCCAGCGCCATGCCCACGGCCCACAGGCCGGCGAAGCCGGCCTGGCCCTGACGTCCGCGCTTGACCGCTGCGTGGATCGCCACGCTGCTGAGCACGAGCACCGCCGTCGCCAAGGTCGCGATGGCGAAGGACGGCAGCTCGATGCCCGGCGGGGGCCAGGTGCCCACCCGGTCCCTCAGGATGAGGAACGACAGGTAGAGCGTCCCGAACGCCATCGACCACGAGCCGATGAAGAAGACCATGCCCAGCGTCGCGTTCACGCGACTGCTGGCGTCTTCCCTCGGCAGGTCCAGCGTGGCGGTCGAGGTGGCGGTCATCAGGCGGGCATCTCCTCGGTCTGGCTGATCCAGTCACGGTCAGGCCCCAGCTTGGGGTGGCTGAACTCGTGCGGACCCGTGACGACCGTGGGGATCTCCTTGAAGTTGTAGTGCGGCACCGGCGTGGGCATCGACCAGTCGAGCGTGCCGATCTCCCACGGGTTCTCCGACGCCTTGGGACCCCACCAGCGGCTGCGGATGAAGTTCCAGGCGAAGATGATCTGCGAGGCACCGAGGATGAACGCCGCCGTGGTCGTGATGACGTTCAGGTGCTGCAGCGGCGCCAGGTAGTCGGCCGAGGTGTGGTCGTAGTAGCGACGCGGCATGCCGGCGTAGCCACTCACGAACATGGTGCAGAACACCACGGTCAGCGGGATGATCGTCGTCCAGAAGTGCAGCTTGCCGAGCCGCTCGCTCATCATCCGGCTGAACATCTTCGGGAAGAAGAAGTAGGTCGCCGAGAACGCGCCGAAGAGCGCCGAGGCCGCCATCGTCAGGTGGAAGTGTCCCACCACGAAGTAGGTGTCGTGGAGGAAGATGTCCGTCGAGATGGTCGCCAGGTAGAGGCCCGTGAGGCCGCCGAGGCCGAACACGAAGATGACGCCTAGCGAGAACAACATGGCGGACGTCAGCCTGATGCTGCCCTT
>Ga0055584_100008563_pt1 | contig 10037 bp, 7 predicted proteins | sample OSDHelmetaG_FD_58716 | JGI IMG/M metagenome (GOLD analysis project Ga0055584, IMG submission 58716) | Pelagic marine sediment microbial communities from the LTER site Helgoland, North Sea, for post-phytoplankton bloom and carbon turnover... | ecosystem: Environmental > Aquatic > Marine >...
TACAACAGTGGCATGTCGGGATCTGCTTCAATTACATGCGATTTACCGTCGACATTAAGGGTAAATTTCTTAGACATATCTACGCCCCCTGGCTGGTTTATGTTCAAGTGTTGGAATTTATTAAAGTTTAGCGTAATTAATTAATCAATTCATGGAGTGTACAACGAATTGCGCCCCTTTCCATATTTTTTACACCACTGTAGGGCTCTTTACTTATGAATTGTTAAAATCCATTAATAATTAGGCATATTTATGTGCTTAAAACATGTAGGTTAATTGTCATCATCAGGCGCCAGATAAACGCGCCTCCCTGCAACATAGGCCTCCAGGGCTTTAATATCCTTAATCTCAGCCTCTTTTACGCTAAGAATATCATCAGATATTATAATAAAATCTGCGAATTTCCCGGGTTCTATCGAACCGGTAACATTTTCATTAAACATCATGTAGGCATTATTCAGGCTCATGACCTTGATGGCTTGCTGGCGGCTGATTTTTTGATCGATACCAACCGGTCCCAAGTCCTGAGTGTCCCGGGTAACGTAGTAATAAATATTGATAAATGGATTATTGGGTGCACCCGGCCAATCACTGCCCCCGGAAACAATAATTCCGGCATCCATCAGATCCTTAATCCGCATGGCACTCTGGAACCGTTCTTTTCCCCAGCGGCGCATGCTGCCTGAGGCACGTAAGTAAGGTTGAAACTGGGCAGAGACCAACACACCCATATCTTTAATTCTTTTTATCTGGTCATCGTGCACCAGTTGAATATGTTCAACGATCCATCGCCTGTCTTTGATGCTCCTGTCCATGTCAGCTGCTTCATAGGCGTCAAGAACCAGATCCAGAGTCCTGTCACCTCCCACGTGGATAGAAGGCCGCCATCCATATGTATTAAACTTTCGAATCGCGGCAATAAAATCTTCAGGCGATAGACGAAGTTGACCAATATTTCCACTACCAGAGTTGCTGTATGGTTCTCTCATCCAGTCCCCGGGGTTATATTCGGCAACACCATCAATTCTTAACCATTCATCTCCAAAACCACTAGCCACCCCCCAGGGTGACAACATGTCATCAATCTTGTTTTCTTCACCGGCATTTATCTCCAGGCCAATATTCATCCGTAAGGTCAACGCACCTTCGCGCCAGAGCTCAAAATAGGCCTGCATTACATCTGGATACAATTGCAGATCTCGAATACCAGTCAAACCTTTGGCATTTTGCTCGGCCTGAATAACTTTGATTAATTCTTTTTTTTCCACCAGCGTGGGTTGCGGCACAATCCGGGCAGCAAAAATCATAACTGCCGCGGGCTGACCTGTAACCAGGCCTGTGGGAATACCTGAATTATCGCGGTGAACAATGACTCTAGGTGGCGCATCAGTATCCAGCCCTATGCCCAGGGCCTGCAATGCTGCAGAGTTTAAATGTATGCGGCTACGGGTTTCATAAATAACAATAGGATTGGATTGTGCGATCTCATCTAGCTCGGCCCGGGTGGGCCCACGTAGTTCTACCAGGCTATTTTCACTCCAACTCATGGTGGTGTATATAGTTTCCCCGTATCCAGCAGACACGACCGCCGTCTTTAATCGTGAAAACATATCCTCCAGAGATTTGATCTCCTTAAGATCAACCCCTCGTAATGTCAATAAACCCACATGGTATTGATGATTATGGTTATCCATTAGTCCCGGCAATACCGTGTGCCCTGCCAGGTCCACCTTATTTGTCGACGCGCCGGCTAATGAAAGAATATCTCTGGATACACCAATTGATTGAAATTTACCATCACGTACAGAGAAGGCCTCAGCAAGCTGATACTTATTATCGATGGTGACAACCTGACCATTATAGTAAATAGTATCTGGTATTTGACCTGCCATGGATTGAGCCATGCAGTCGTGGCACAGAAAAATCAGACCTAAGGCAATCAACCGAGACATATGGAACAACCCGTCTTAATCAGTTTTTTTTCCGAATAGTTTCGCATCCAGGCTGAACGGTCCCGGACCATAGGCAAAGATAGCCATAAAAACAAGAAAATATACCGTGGCCAGTTCACCGCCGTTAAAGGTGGGGAACCATGCCGCATGTGATGACAGATAGGCCATAACCATGAGGATGGCCGTTAAAAGGGCTGCAGGACGGGTAAACAAGCCGAGTATAATCAACAGCCCGACATAAAATTCAATAACGCCAGCCACAAACAGCATATTAATTCCAACATCTATCCCAAAAAAATCTTTGCCACCGGTAAGGGCTTGTGCTCTCTCACCAAACATCTTTCCATATCCATGACCAAACACCATCATGATCCCACATCCTATCCTTAGACACTCCCAACTGATGGTCTGGATCTTGTTTGCGATAGATTCAAGCCTGGCATTGATTGAAGTAAAGATCATTGTTTGCTCCTTGGTCAGTTTTTAATAGATAGTATCGGGGACAGAAGACAGCTTTTGTTGAGCTGAAAGTGGAGCAGCAACTAGCAACAATAAAACTATGGTTCCATATATTCGATTGCTCAAATGTTTTTTTTTCCTGATTTTAGTATTTAACTAGGGCCTAGCGAGTCATATTGTGCCAATTTTCAAGCTAATCATAGAACAAATAGCGCTGGCTTGCATACCACAACTTAAGCCGTAATATTAATATTTCCTTTAATTTAACAAGTAAATGTTTAAAATCAGTATGCAAGTATTATGAAATCTTCAGCAACACCTTAAAAATTATTTAAGTTAAATAAATATTTCCATATAGTGGGACTTATAAGGTTTAACTAACACAGGCAATCAATATGATTAAATTCAAAATTAAATATGCAATTATTATTGCACTTGGCATTTCTCCGATTGCATCACTACAAGCACAGAATCTAGACCAGCAAACCGCCTTATTGGTCGAGGAACTGAGACTGGAAGAATCTGATATGGCGATGAGGGATCTCCCACGCTGGAAAAAACCGGATAAAGTCTATATAAATATCTCAAGATTTACCCCTGACAGCGAAGAACAAAAAATGATGCTCGACGCGGCGAGAGAGGTAGCGGGTGATGTGGAAATCATCCCTGTTAAGAATAATCTGGATGAGGAAATCGTAAATAACATGGAGGTATTAATTAGTCGCTGCGACATCGATGACATGCTGAATGCGAAAAACCTTCTTTGGTTTCAACATTCAGCCCATGGTGTAGATGATTGTCTAACACCTGACACAATAAGAAAGGACTTTGTCCTCACCAATGCACAGCATACCTCGGGACCACCCATAGCTGAGCATGTCATAGGCATGATAATGATGATGAGTCGGGGCTTGCTACAACTACATTCGGCCCAGATAGAGCATAATTGGATCCGTCGTGCTTCAGGTATACCCATAATTGAAATCAAGGGTAAAACATTGCTTGTAGCAGGACTTGGAGGCATAGGCACAGCTGTAGCATACAGGGCCCACGCCCTAGGGATGCGTGTATTGGCAACGCGTAACTCCAGCCGGAGTGGACCTGATTTTGTTGAATACGTAGGACTGTCTGATGAATTATATGAACTTTCCAAACAGGCTGACGTGGTCGTAAATACCCTGCCCATGACACCAGATACGGCTGGCTTATTTAATAAACAGTTTTTCGACACGGTAAAGAAAGGCGCCTATTACATATCTGTAGGCAGAGGCGAGACCACGGTAACCAGTGACCTGATAGACGCCCTTAAGGATGGTAGACTGACCGCCGCTGGCCTTGATGTGACCGTTCCTGAACCCTTACCCAGTGATCATGAACTGTGGACCTTACCCAATATTATAATCACACCGCATATTGCGGCCCTTACTGATCAAGGTCGCTGGCGGCGTTGGCTAGTCGTCAGGGAAAACCTGAGACGATATATCAATGGAGACAAGCTCCTGAATGTTGTTAACAAGGAATTGGGATATTAATAGTTTGTGATGTGGGAGTGTCATTGCTCACTCCCACTTGTTATTTTTAGTATCTTAGGTCTGAGTAATATATCAGTTACTCGTTACCGCAAATTATTCACCATGCCAATTTGCAATGTCGTTATTATCTGAATCCCACTCTCATGAGTCTGAGAGTCTAAATGTAATTAATCCCGTCCATAGTCATTTTTATCAGCTTATCAAACTACTGTTTGCGATATTGATGATTAACTGTTATTGCATGGTTTGTTGTTTTACGAGATCAGCAAATGCCTCGCCCTGCAGGTAACCGTTATACATATTCGCATTGGTCATGAATTGCTGGAACTCAGGATGAACAACAACTTTTGAAAGCATCGCATCAAGTTTGGCAACCACATCATCGGGGACATCTTTCGATGCCATAACTCCTCGCCAGTGCTCGGTTACTACCTCATAACCTTTTTCTGCAAATGTAGGTGCCTCTTCAAATGGTGCAAATCGTTCTTGGGTAGCTAATGCAAGTACCCGTAATTTACCTGCCTTATAATTAGCGATCATTTCACTGGGGTTTGCTACGGCCACATCGATATGACCACCGAGGACGGCAACGACAGGTTCACTTCCACCACGATAGGGGATGTAATTTAAATCAATACCAGCTGCAGCTTCAAAATCCTTCACCAGGCTTTCATCCACAGATTTGATACTGAAGCCACCTATCGAGATCTTATTTGAATTCACCTTGGCATCTGCGACCAGGTCTTCGATAGTTTGATAAGGGCTGTCTTGCTTTACTAACATAACAAAGGGATCCCTGACGACTCGGCTTACATATTTGAAATCATCTATAGATAACCTGCCGTTGGGATCAGGAAATAATTCAGTCATACTTCTTGTATTAGTCATGATGATATATCCATCGGTTTTTTGACCAAGGACATAACTCATTGCTACCTTACCTGAGCCACCTTCCTTATTAACAACGACAATAGGCTGTCCAATATATTGTTCTCCAACCTTTGCTATCATCCTTGCCATCAGGTCATGACCCGAACCCGCGCTGGACCAGCATATTAGTGTAATAGGCTTTTCCGGGTATTCAGCCTGGACCGGTACGCTTAGTACCAAACCCATCAGGATTGATACGATTAAACTGGTAAATTTTCCCCACATAATAATTCTCCAGATTATTTGTTTAATAAAGCTTTGCATGAGTCCATCCAGAACTTCTCAGAACAAGCAAAGCAAAATATCATTTTCACTTCGTTTACAAAATCAAATATCGATCATATTTAATTTTGGCCGCAGTTCCATGGACAACATGAATATCTGATTCTAATCAGTGTTTCGTAAAATTATATCTCAGTTTGCAACTTTAAGTTTTTAGGCTACTTCACCCTGAATTAATCCTGCTAATACGCTTACATCATTCATCTCCACAATACCCTGACTTTGCTCTATCAACAATTCCGTCTGCTCTGAATTCAATACACCTTCACAGCAATTTCTGACTTTATCGTTTAGTTGGTCCTGAGTTAATGGATTTTCTGGACCGCCCCGATATCTTTCATCGGCGTCACCCGTAATAACCTCGCCATTTTCCAGTTCAATGATGATGGAGGAACGCATTTTATCAAATCCCATAGCTTCAATATCAGGATCAAATTCTGTCACCATACGAAGTTGCATGGCCTGCATGGCATCTCCTTGTACAAATGCATCTTCAAACTCCACTTTCCCAGCCTTACGGTTCAGGGCAATCATAGAGAGCACCGCCTGTAATGAGAATTTCGCCTGCAAGTGATTATTGGCAATAGGATAGCGAATAGGATTTAGGATATTGGAACCGGCCTTGATAGTGACCTGCTTGATGGAATCTGCCTGGATATCATTTTCTATCACTAGTTTTAACATCAGGTCTATGGTCGGGTGTGTTAATACGCCGCAGGGATAAGGTTTGATACTGACTCCCGGATCGATAATAGTCCAGGGCGCGCCAAAATCCACATTCAAGGTTTTGGCCTCTGTCAGACCGCCTCCATGTACCGCAAAATAACCCCAGGGTCCATCGAGTGATGATTTATCGGCGGTATATCCCATACTTGCCAATATTGCAGCGGTCACACCATTCTCAGATGCCCTGCCCACATGCAAAGGCTTGGTCATGGTTCCAAAATTACAACGTATCCCTGCAGCAAAGCTGGCCGCAATCCCAAAGCCTTGACGTAACTCGTCTCCGGATAAATCTAATAATTTTGCCGCGGCTGCATAGGCGCCAAAGGTCCCAACCGTACCACTGGAATGAAATCCTTGCTTGTAATGCTGGGAATACATCCACTCTGATATCTTGCACTCCACCTCAAAACCAGTCAGAAACGCAAGCATAAACGTTTCCCCTGTTACCTTTCCGAGCTTCTGGCTGATAACCAGTGATGCAGTTAATGGAGGAATGGTTGGGTGGGTTAATAAACCATATATATGATCAGGATCTTCGCTGACCTGTGAATCATCCCAGTCATGGGCATGACCTGCGGTACCAAGTACCCTGGCGGCGGCGGGTGCCGGCACCCTGGTTCCTGGATATCCCAGTAACTCTGCTTCCTCCTTGCCACCTTGCTCTGCTGCCAGTTTTGACAGTATCAAGGCCGTCTCATGATCTGAACCGGCGACATACAAGCCCAGTCCATCGAGCAGACACCGTTTACCTATGGCAATCGCCTCCTTGGGAATCGTCTCAAATCGAGTGGACTCAATAAACGTTGCTGCCCTTTGTGTTATCTGACTATCAGCAGGGACTTCGGCAAACGGATTGTGTTGAATAGACATTCAAGTTTCCTCATCAAATAATTAGTTAATCAGTTGGTAGGTTTTGCCAACCGGTTCATAATAATCGGGCTTAACAGTGACAATACTGCCATGACCAGTAGTCCAGCGCTAATAGGCTGTTTTACAAAGACAGTATAATCACCGCCTGAAATAATCAGGGCTCGTCGGAAATTCTCCTCCAGAATGCCGCCTAGTACCAGAGCAAGTATGATTGGAGAGGCAGGAAAATCCAGTTTCTTCAGGATATATCCTAATAAGCCAAATGCGAACATGACCCACACATCCACAATACTGTTGTTATAGCCATAAGACCCGACCACCGATATTGCCGCTATCACCGATAACAGCAAGGGTTTAGGTGCCGAGATCACCTTGATCCAAAGTGGCACACCGATTAATCCCAGAATTAACTGTGCAATACAAGCAACAAATAATCCGGCAAAGATGCCATAAACAATTTCGCCATTTGTTTGAAACAACAAGGGCCCGGGTTGAATATTGTGGAGCATCAAAGCACCCAGCAAAACAGCGGAGGTGGCCGACCCCGGAATCCCCAGCGTTAATAATGGCACCAATGATCCCCCTACGACGGCATTATTACCAGCTTCTGGTGCAGCGACCCCTTCCAGGCATCCCTTACCAAACTTTTCCTTGTTACTGGAAAACCGCTTTACTTCGTTATAACAAATAAACGCCGTGATTGTTGCGCCCGCGCCGGGTAAAACACCGATAATAGAACCGAGAATAGAGGAATGCAGATAGACCTTCCATAGGCCCAGTAATTCACGCATTTTTGGCATGGCGTAAGACAGCACCACCGACTTTGTCTTAGTGAATCCTTTCTCTATGTCATAAAAAACTGATGACATGGCAAACAAACCGATTAAGGCCGGAATGAAACTTATCCCATCCATCAACTTTGGAATGCCAAAGGTAAAACGTTCCTCACCGGTAAAGCCATCCAAACCTATCGTCGTTAGAAACAAGCCTATTAACATAACGAGAAAACCCTTGAGCAGATTGTCACTAGCCAGACTGGCGATGATTGCTAATCCAAACACAGCCAGGGAAAAGTATTCTGGTGCCCCAAACGACAGGGCTACCCTGGCAAGGGGTTCTGAAAACGCAAATAGCACTATTGCACCAATCATACCGCCAATACTTGACGCCACCACGGAGGTCGTCAAGGCAAGACCCGGTTTACCTTGTTTTGTCAGTTCATAACCGTCCAGCAAGGTTGCGGCGGCCGGCGGTGTGCCCGGTGTTCCTATGGCAATCGCCGTAATCGAACCACCATATTCACCAGCGAGATAGACTGAGACCAGTAGCAGGACAGACACAACGGGATCCATGCCAAAGGTAAACGGCACCATCAGGGCAACGGCTGTGGATGCGCTTAAACCTGGCAGTACGCCACAAAGAATACCAATTAGCACACCTGAAATTATGGCAATTAAGGCTGGTAGATTTGCAATTGTGGAGAAACCCAATATGAGATTATCTAGCATGGATTATTCCCCTAACAAACCTTGAGGCAAGGGGATATTCAGCACTTCAACAAAAACACCATACAGTCCTGCCGTTACCAGGATGACACTGATCAACATCAATGGGTAACGTCTTAACCCGGCAAGCATAGGTATGATAAACAAAACAACCGGGGTAAGAATGAAAAAACCTATGGTCTCCAGGAGTGAGATGTATGCGATCATAATTATGATAACCACTATCCCCCGGCAGGATTTTGCATTTTGTGTTTTGCTGGTATTGGCAGGCCTGATAATTAACAATGTCGAGACAAAAATGATACTAGCAAGGACCACACGCGGGTAGGTGGAAGCGGACATTGCACCGGGGGAATATGGTTCATCCATGCCACCTATCAAAGCATACATGACCATAGCGATGATTATCATCATCAGTGCAAATAAACGATCGCTATTTTTAAAAAAATTAATTACTTTCATTGTGAAAATCCACCTAGATACAAGAATATAATATCATCAACTTCTAGCAACAAGTCGTCTTCAATGTCGCAATTTAATAAATATTTTCATGAACTGATTAAGCTGAATCTTACATTTATATATTATCCCCCCACATGGAGCCACATTATGGATAAAAAGTGTATTACAGTTGTTTACCATGACTATTAGCATTATCCTTGTGACTAATAATTAATAACCTAAAACTGTATTTTTAATGTCCCGCGCAAATATTGGACTAATTTCTGGTATAGCATTATTTACTGTATTAATACTAATACCAACACCCGAAGGCATGCCCGTTGCTGCCCAGTATGTTGCGGCCGTTGCTGCACTGATGGCCGTATTCTGGATGACCGAAGCAATCCCTATTCCCGCCACGTCTTTGTTACCAATATTCCTGTACCCATTATTTGGAGTAATGCCTGGTACTCAGGTCACACTTTCCTATGCTAATCATTTAATTTACCTGTACATGGGTGGTTTCTTAATTGCAGTCACCATGGAGAAGTGGAATCTACATAAACGGATTGCCCTACAGACCATTAGATTGATTGGAATCACACCCGACAGGATCGTCCTTGGATTTATGGTTGCCACAGGTTTTCTTTCCATGTGGATTAGTAATACCGCCGCATCCATGATGATGGTTACAATAGCCATGGCGGTCGTCAGTCAGATCATCCGAGAAATCCAGGCCGACGAAACACTATCCGTAAATACCAGCATCGGACAATTCAACTTTGCCGCCGCTTTAATGTTGGGCATCGCCTACAGCGCCTCAGTCGGTGGCGTTGCCACTTTGGTTGGGACACCTACTAATGCCGTGTTTGCCGGTATAGTTGAGAGCACATTTGGCATCACTATCAGCCTGGTGGACTGGATGAAAATAGGATTTCCCCTGGCTGTAGTCATGTTATTTATTACCTGGTTTCTCCTGGTGAAAGTGATTTATCCAAGCGAGATTAAGCACCTGCCCGGCGGCAAGGAAACCATAAATCGCGAATTAAAACTTCTGGGAAAAATGACTAAAGAAGAAAAGATGGTATTAACCGTTTTTTTAAGCGTCGCTACTTTGTGGTTACTTCGTGGGTTTATCAAAATCGATGCACTGAGTATGGTAGCCGACTCCACCATTGCTGTTGGTGGCGCGGTGCTATTATTTATCATGCCTTCTAATTTCAAAAAACGTGAATTTTTACTGGACTGGAACACCGCGGTTAAAATTCCATGGGACATCTTGCTTCTGTTTGGTGGTGGCTTTGCTCTGGCAACGGGATTCAGTGAATCAGGCTTGACTA
>Ga0055584_100008564_pt1 | contig 10037 bp, 12 predicted proteins | sample OSDHelmetaG_FD_58716 | JGI IMG/M metagenome (GOLD analysis project Ga0055584, IMG submission 58716) | Pelagic marine sediment microbial communities from the LTER site Helgoland, North Sea, for post-phytoplankton bloom and carbon turnover... | ecosystem: Environmental > Aquatic > Marine >...
CATGTTCGAATATAACGAACAGGAAAAACGTTGGGACGCCCTGCACCATCCCTTTACTGCACCACAATCGGATGATATTGAAGCGTTAAAAGAGAATCCAGGTGACGGATTGTCTCGAGCCTACGACCTTGTGCTTAACGGCAGTGAAATCGGGGGCGGGTCTATTCGTATCCACAATCCGGCGATACAAATGGCCGCACTGGATGTGCTTGGCATAGGCGAGGAAGAAGCCAAAGAAAAGTTTGGTTTTCTAATTACAGCACTGGATTATGGTTGTCCTCCACATGGCGGCATTGCTTTTGGGCTCGACAGGATAGTTATGCTCATGACCGGCTCAAGCTCAATCCGTGACGTGATCGCCTTCCCTAAAACCCAAAGCGCCAGCTGCCTGTTAACCACCGCACCCTCATCGGCATCCGAGGCACAGTTAAAAGAGCTGGGAATTCGGCCTGCCAAGAAACCCAAGGCTGATTAAAAACCGTTTGTTTGAAAAAGTTTAAATATTACACTATCATTAGGTGTATATTTTACACTTAGTAGGATCATGTACCACTACGACTACCCACATCCGGCAATAACCACAGACATCGTAATATTCACGCTGGCAGAGAATGAGCTGAAGGTATTGCTAATCGAGAGGTCTAACGAACCCTACAAGGGGCGCTGGGCATTACCGGGTGGGTTTGTTGATATTGATGAAGACCTGGAGTCTGCGGCCTTGAGGGAGCTGAAAGAAGAAACCGGTGTGACGGGTATTTATCTGGAACAATTGTACACCTTTGGCAAGCCAAATCGCGACCCCCGAGAACGTGTTATCTCCGTTGCCTACTACGCCCTGGTCCCCATAGATAAGCTACATATCAAACCGGACAGCGATGCAAGCAAGGCGGAATGGCACGCATGTTCATCCCTGCCCGACCTGGCATTTGATCACCCACAGATTGTGAGCCTGGCTCGGGACCGGCTCGCAGCTAAAATGGATTATTCCACCATTGCCCTGCATTTTATGCCGGACAAATTTACCTTGGGCGAACTTCAGCGAGTTTACGAAACTATTAAAGGTACGCCTCTGGACAAACGCAATTTTAGAAAACGCGTCCTGACCTTCAATGGCATCAATGACACAGGGGAAAAACGCAGGGACGGAAAACACCGACCAGCCAGGCTATACACTTTTAACACCACAGGAACTATTGAGTTTATTAAATAGGACATCTGCAATGAATGACATACAAACATCACTAATTGATTACCGGATACCATCTGAGAATGTCCCTGAAACAATTTCAGAATCTCTTGATAGCGATGAACGAAAATTATTAATTGATAAGGTACGTGAACTATTAATTAAAGAAAACGGCACGGTGGTGGCCCATTACTATACAGATCCAGACCTTCAACAGCTTGCTGATGAAACAGGAGGATACGTCTCTGATTCTCTGGACATGGCGCGCTTTGGTAATGAGTCTCATGCTTCCACACTGGTAGTCTGTGGCGTACGCTTTATGGGCGAAACAGCAAAAATATTAAATCCAGAAAAACGAATATTGATGCCGGATCTTGAAGCTAACTGTTCGCTGGATATTGGTTGTCCGCCTGATCAATTTAGCGCATTTTGCGACCAACATCCTGACCATACCGTTGTGGTCTATGCCAATACCAGTGCGGCAGTCAAGGCACGGGCGGACTGGATGGTGACTTCTGGTAGCGCCGTTGATGTTATCCGTCACCTACATGCTAATGGTGAAAAAATAATCTGGGCGCCGGACATGTACCTGGGAGATTATGTCCAAAAACAAACTGGTGCTGACATGGTCCTGTGGCAGGGTAGCTGTATCGTGCACGAAGAGTTTAAAGGCAAGGAACTCCTTGAAATGAAACAGCAACACCCAGACGCCAAGGTTCTGGTCCACCCAGAATCACCGGCCTCTGTTATACAGTACGCAGACGTTGTTGGCTCAACGACGGCCGTCATCAAGGCCGCAAAAGAAATGGATGCATTAAAATTTATCGTAGCGACAGATAGAGGCATCTTTTACAAAATGCGACAGGCGGCGCCGGAAAAGATTTTTATTGAAGCACCAACCGCTGGGAAAAGCGCCACCTGCAAAAGCTGTGCACACTGTCCCTGGATGGCAATGAATAGCCTGAGAAAACTGGCCGATGTACTAGAAAATGGTAAAAATGAGATTCATGTCGACATGGATACGATAGAGCGAGCGCAAATCCCCATCAAACGTCTGTTAGCGTTTTCCAAAATTCAAAACCAGGCTATCTATGGTAATAATGACGCCTGATATTAGCAGTCACATACTGACTCTATCCGCAAGGAGGATGCTTTACACCGCTGTTTTCCCTTTTGTGTGGAAACTAGTTACTTTGCAATAACAAGACGAAAAACAAAATGCTAAATGAAACTGTGGTGCTGGTACATGGGCTGTGGATGAATGGCATGGACATGTCCATTCTTGCCAAACGTATAAAAACTCATGGGTACCTGATATCGAACTTCAGGTATAGCAGCCTGACCAAATCACCCCGCGAGAATTCATACCTTCTATCTGAACAGATAAAAAAGCTAGATTCCCCCGTGATACATTTTGTTTGTCACAGTCTGGGAGGTCTGGTGATTCGCCACTTGTTTTATGATTATCCTGACCAAAAACCTGGCAGGGTTGTTACCCTGGGAACACCTCACAAACCAAGCTATTGCGCCTATAGAATCACTCGGACACCACTTGGCCCCCTGTTGCTGGGAAAAAGTACGGAGGATGGACTACTAGGTAATGCCCCAAAATGGACCGGATCCCATGATCTGGGCTGTATCGCTGGCACACTTAGACTGGGACTGGGAATGCTGGTCCCCGGCGTTCCTCGACCGAATGACGGAACAGTCAGTGTTGAAGAAACCCGTGCCGACAACATGAAAGACCACACTATTGTTAAGGTCTCACATTTTGGATTACTGCTATCTCCTGCCGTATCATCTCTCACTACTGCATTTTTGGGACAGGGAAGATTCCCTTCTATTTAATGAGATGCTGGCAAGTGATAAAATTTCCCTTTTATAAACGAGAAAGAACTTATGGCTGGACACAGTAAGTGGGCAAACATTCAACACCGGAAAAATCGCCAGGACGAAAAGCGAGGCAAATTATTCACTAAGCTAATCCGGGAAATCACAGTCGCTGCCAGGCTAGGCGGCGGTGACGCGAATGCTAATCCTCGTCTTCGCTCTGCAATAGATACTGCCCTGTCTGCAAACATGACCAAAGACACCATTGAGCGAGCAGTAAAGCGAGGTGCTGGAGGAAATGACGGCGAGAATATTGAGGAAATTCGTTATGAAGGCTATGGTCCTGGAGGCGCTGCCGTCATGGTAGATTGCATGACCGATAATAAAAACCGCACCGTTGCAGAAGTTCGGCATGCCTTTAGTAAATTTGGAGGCAATCTGGGGACAGACGGTTCCGTTGCCTATTTGTTTCAAAAATGTGGGCTCATCACATTTTCTGCAAATAATGAGGAAGACCTTGTCATGGAAGCAGCTATCGATGCGGGGGCGGAAGATGTCATCGTCGGCGAAGATGGCTCACTGGAGGTTATTTGTACGGCGGATGATTTTATTGATGTAAAAGAAGCTATAATTAAAAAAGGACTCAATCCAGATTCCGCCGAAATCACAATGCGAGCCTCTACAAACAACTCTTTGGATATCGATAACGCAAAAACAATGATCAGCCTGCTGGAAATGTTGGAAGACCTGGATGACGTACAAAATGTGTATTCTAACGCCGATATCGCTGATGATATCCTGGCACAAATAAACTGAATGCACCCTGGTGATAAACAGGGAACACGCTTGATTCAAACTATTTTTCGACGGAAAAGTCTATGACCAGGATCCTGGGAATTGATCCTGGCTCTCGTATTACAGGATACGGAATCATAGATATTGAAGGCAACCATGCAAGACATATTACGCATGGCATCATACGTTTGAAGGAAACTGAGGTTGCAGAAAAACTGAAAATTCTTTTTCGGCAACTCTCAACTATCATAAACGAACATAATCCGGATGAAGTATCTATTGAAAAAGTATTCCTTCATAAAAATGTGGACTCTGCCCTCAAGCTGGGGCAGGCAAGAGGTTGCGCTATCACCGCATGCGCTCAATTGGAATTACCGATCATTGAGTACACTGCTAATCAAATCAAACAGGCAATCGTAGGCAAAGGTCATGCCGCCAAGTATCAAATACAACACATGATTAAGATTTTGTTATGCCTCAAGGAAGAACCCCAGGTAGATGCTGCCGATGCTTTAGCCATAGCATTATGCCACGGTCATTCGCGAGAAGGCCTGTTGCGCATGACAGGCGTGTCGGGAATTAAAAAAGGAAGGTTAAGATGATTGGATCTTTGAAAGGCAAACTTGCACACAAACAGCCGCCCCATTTATCGATAAACGTTTCCGGTGTCGGCTATGAAATAGAAGCCACCATGGGGACTTTTTATCAATTGCCTGGCATTGGGGATGAGGTTGAAATTTTTACCCACATGGTAGTCAGGGAAGACGCACAATTACTGTTTGGCTTTGCCTCACAAGAAGAAAGGCGATTATTCAGAACCCTCATTAAGGTTAATGGTGTAGGCGCAAAAATGGCATTGACCATCCTATCAGGTATAGAGGCAGATGAATTTACTCGCAGTATCATGGAAGGAAATGCAGACCGACTGGTAAAACTACCCGGAGTAGGAAAAAAGACGGCGGAACGATTAATAATAGAAATGCGAGATCGTCTCAAGGATTGGGAGCTAAATGACAAGCCGGGAGCGACACAAACGAGTAGACGTAGTGATAATCTTTCCCAGGCAGATGAGGCTGTAAGTGCGCTAGTCTCTTTGGGTTACAAGCCCCAGGAAGCCAGCCGATATGTTCATGCAGTGACCACCGAGGGTATGGACAGCGAAACTATCATCCGAGAGGCACTTAAGGCTTCTGTGAGATAATTTTGACAATTTATGGCTGAGTCGTAATATTTCCTTAAACTCGCCATAGGAAAGTCATGATTACCACTCTATAATAATTTCCTAACTTATTGATTGAATTTGATTATGTCTGAACATAGCTCGCTGATATCACCTCAGGGATCGTCCGAAGACGCTGTCGCTGACAAGAATTTAAGGCCTCGGTCTTTAGCTGAATATCGAGGGCAAGACGCGGTACAGGAGCAATTAAGCATATTCATAGATGCAGCAAGAAAGCGCAGTGAATCTCTGGACCACGTTCTTATTTTTGGCCCCCCTGGTCTAGGCAAGACGACCCTGGCACATGTTATCGCCAATGAAATGGGGGTAACGATGCGCCAAACCTCAGGCCCAGTACTGGAAAGACCGGGCGATCTTGCGGCCTTACTCACTAATTTGGAACCCAAAGACGTACTCTTTATAGATGAGATACACCGATTAAGTCCGGTCGTTGAAGAAATTCTCTACCCTGCCATGGAAGATTATCAAATCGACATTATGATAGGCGAAGGTCCTGCTGCCAGGGCCATCAAACTCGATATTCCTCCATTTACACTCGTTGGGGCAACCACTCGTGCCGGACTCTTAACTTCCCCTCTAAGAGACAGATTCGGCATCGTACAAAGACTGGAGTTTTATAACCGCGAAGATCTTTCTCACATTGTTCGACGCTCGGCAAGCATACTTGGTGTCGGCATAGATGAAGATGGTGCAGATGAAATTTCTTCGCGGTCACGAGGCACACCAAGAATCGCCAACCGACTTTTAAGACGAGTTCGAGATTATGCTGAAGTAAAGGCTAACGGACATATCAGCTTATCTATTGCACAACAGGCACTTAACATGTTGAACGTAGACGAGCACGGCTTTGATATGATGGACAGAAAATTGTTGCTGGCGATAATCCAGAAATTCGATGGCGGACCTGTAGGTTTGGACAGCATTGCCGCCGCTGTGGGCGAAGAACGTGACACTATAGAGGACGTGATAGAGCCTTTTTTGATCCAGCAGGGATTCATGATGCGCACTTCCAGGGGTCGGGTTGTTACCCGCCAGGCCTGGTTGCACTTTGGTCTGGACTTGCCTAAAAACATGTTGAACGAACAGGACTTGTTTAACAGTGACAACTAATTTATCTAAGTCCTCGGATAATGATAATGCTATCGCGTATCGCTGGCAGGTCAGAGTCTACTATGAAGATACCGATGCCGGAGGTGTTGTGTATCACAGTAATTATTTGAATTATATGGAACGCGCCAGGACTGAGTACTTGCGATCTGCAGGGTTTTCACAAGCCATGTTGGTCAAAGATCTAGGCGTGGTTTTTGTGGTTGCCAGTCTGGACATGAACTTTCTGGCCCCTGCTCGATTCGATGACATGCTTGATGTGAACTCCAGGATTCTTCAGACTGGCGGCTCCAAATTCGAGTTTGAACAATCCATAATAAACTCTACCGGCAAATTATTATGTACAGCAAACATTAATATTGTGTGCGTTGACTCTTCCACATTCAGGCCTAAACGCATCCCCGAACAAATAAAGGCAAAGCTAAGCTATGACAACTGATCTTTCGATTATTGAACTTATTATGGGCGCAAGCCTGATCGTGAAGCTGGTGATGCTATCACTGGTACTGGCATCTTTAACTTCCTGGACAATGATATTTTCAAAACACAAAATATTAAACGACGCCCGCAAACAGGCAGACAAATTTGAAGAGGTTTTCTGGTCTACAGAAGACTTAACTCCGCTGTATACCCGGATTAGCAGCAAACGTGTCAAGACAGCGGGAATGGAAAAACTGTTTGATGCGGGATTTAAAGAATTTGCACGGCTCAAGAAACAAAAAAATATAGACCCCGATGCCATCCTCGAAGGTGCTCAACGCGCCATGCGAGTAACATTAAATAAGGAAATCGAGGCGCTGGAACAAAACCTGCCTTTTCTTGCCACTGTAGGTTCTACCAGCCCTTATATCGGCCTTTTCGGCACCGTATGGGGAATTATGAACAGCTTTAGATCATTAGGTAGCGTACAACAGGCAACTATTTCCATGGTCGCCCCGGGGATATCTGAAGCACTGATTGCAACAGCCATGGGGCTCTTTGCTGCTATTCCCGCGGTAATTGCCTACAACAGGTACTCTAACGATGTGGAAAGATTGATAAATCGCTATGACACCTTTACTGAGGAGTTTTCGTCTATATTGCACCGATTTGCACATTCTTGAGAAATCATAAGCAATTAAAGACTGATAATAAGAGATGAGAAACAGGATAAAGAAAAGACCAATGTCAGAAATCAATGTAGTCCCTTACATTGATGTCATGTTGGTTTTGCTAATTATCTTTATGATCACAGCGCCACTTTTAAGCCAGGGGGTCAATGTTGATCTCCCCAAGTTGGCATCCGAGCCCATGACGCCTGAACCAGATAACCCTCCCGTTGTCATAAGTGTTGACCGTGACGGAAATTATTACATCGCATTTGGTGGCGAGACACTGGAAGATCAGGACAAGCCCGTGCCTGCACAGGTACTAGTAAACCGAGTGGCAGCCTTACTGAAATATGCAGCGGAACAAAACAGGCCTAAAACTCGCGTATTTGTTAAAGGCGATAAAAATGTCCCCTATGGTCACGTTGTTAGCCTTATGTCCATGTTACAAAATGCCGGGGTAGAAGGCGTGGGCCTGGTAACTGAACCACCTGAAACTCAATGATGAATCTGATTATGATAAAGCCTGCCCTATCATCTGCACTCTTGCACCTGCTTGTGATAGGCATGCTGATGTTCAGCTTTGATCTTACGCCTACCCCCAGGCAGCCAATTGCTAATAATGTAGACATAATAGATGCCGTCACAGTAGACAGCGTTCAAGTAGAACAGGAATTAAAAGACATAAAAGCACTCGAGCAACAAAAACAACAGGAGCGAGAAAAACAATTAGCTGACATGCAAAAACAGTCACAGGAGGCAGAACGCAAGCGTCAGCAAGAAGAAAGCAGACTCGCGGACATTAAAAAACAACAACAGGTGGAGGAAACGCGCCGCAAGCAAGAAGAACAAAAACTTGTTGATATAAAAAAGCAGCAGCAACAAGAGCAACAACGACTTAAAGAAGAAGAGATAAAGCTCGCACAAGCTAAAAAACAACAAGAAGAGCTCAAAAAACGCCAGGAGGAAGAAGAGCAGCGGAGAAAAGATGTAGCTGAGCAAAAACGCCAGGAAGAATTAAGGCTGGCAGAGCAAGCAAGAAAAAAACAGGAAGCTGAAAGGCTTGCAGCAGAACAAAAACAACGCCAGGCTGCACAGGATAGACAAGATATGACTGTTATTAACAGTTATGTTGCCAGAATCGCAAATGCAATAGAACGAGAATTTAATACGGCCGGTCTTACGGAAGGACTTTCATGTATATTTGAAATCCGCATGATACCCGGTGGCGAGGTGGCAGAAGTAAAGATAGTTAAAACCAGTGGCAATTCCGTGTTCGACAGTAGGGCAGAAATTGCTGTAAAACGGGCATCTCCTCTACCAGTACCGGACAACCCAAGAATTTTTGGTAAAATGCGCGAAATTAGACTGACTTTTGCACCAAACTAAACCGAATAGCACATCAAGATGAAAAAACAAATAATTATACTTCTACTGCTTACACACTTTTCAGCAAATTCTTATAGCGTTCTGGACATCACCATTACGCAGGGTATTGAAGAAGCGCTTCCCATCGCCATAGCGCCATTTGAATGGCAGGGCCAGCCAAATGAATTACCCGTTGCAATGCATCTGACCATCGCCAATGACCTTGCGAGAAGTGGACGGTTCATAACTATGGATGCGCGGGACATGCCGCAAACACCATCACAATTTAACCAGATTAATTTTGCTGACTGGCGCCTTTTGGGCATGGAAAATATTGTTATTGGCAATATCAGACCACAAGGGCCTGGGCAATATGAAATCGAGTTCAGGTTAATAAACATTTATTCCGGAGAGCAAATTGCTGGTTTTAGAATTCCCGCGCGGCGCGACCAGCTACGCAGAACTGCCCATCGAATCAGCGATATTGTATTTGAAAAACTAACCGGGGTTCGAGGTGCGTTTGATACCCGAATTGCCTATATTACTGTCAAGCGGGCTGCAGATGGAAGCAAGCTAAATTCATTGCAGGTCTCTGATGCTGATGGATTTAACCCTCAGGTACTTTTGGAATCCCCAGAACCGTTAATGTCACCATCGTGGTCACCGGACGGAAAAATGATAGCTTATGTCTCGTTTGAGAACAGGAGTTCTGCCATCTACATACAGGATATTCTGACCGGCGCCAGACAAAGAGTTGCAAACAATCCAGGAATAAACAGTGCCCCTTCGTGGTCTCCTGATGGCACGCGCCTGGCGTTGACCCTATCTAAAGAAGGTGATCCTGAAATTTTTATTCTCAACCTGGCCAGCAGGAACCTGATTCGTATTACCAATAATCGTGCAATCGACACTGAACCAACCTGGTCTCCTGACGGCAGCAATATTGTGTTTACCTCAGACCGAGGTGGATCACCACAGGTATATCAGGTCAGCTCTTCAGGAGGTACTGCAAGGCGATTAACTTTTGAGGGCAATTATAATTCAAGAGCAAGGTATTCACCTGATGGCCAATTATTAACCTTGGTCCATAATGATGGTGGAGGGTTTAGAATTGCAGTTATGGATATTGCCAATAGAGATATCAACATATTGACCTCATCGGGACTTGATGAATCCCCCAGCTTTTCTCCTAACGGCAACATGATAATATATGCTACAACAAGAGGCCGTGGAACAGAGCTTGCTGCGGTATCAGCGGACGGGCGGGTTCATCAACGTTTAGGATTACAAGAAGGTGATGTTCGTGAGCCCGAATGGGGGCCTTTTCCTCCCCTATAAAAGTGATTGATCAATATTCATCCATGAGTAGTATGCATAATAGTAATAGGTCAAATAAGGAGCGACCAAAAATGATAATTCGAAT
>Ga0055584_100008565_pt1 | contig 10035 bp, 10 predicted proteins | sample OSDHelmetaG_FD_58716 | JGI IMG/M metagenome (GOLD analysis project Ga0055584, IMG submission 58716) | Pelagic marine sediment microbial communities from the LTER site Helgoland, North Sea, for post-phytoplankton bloom and carbon turnover... | ecosystem: Environmental > Aquatic > Marine >...
TTTCTCAACATTTCTTTTCGTCATCCACGACATGCATCCGACGTATTGGCGCGCAGGCTGACGCCGGGGCTCCGGATCATGAGACTGGCGTCTGTCTCAGGCTGATTTGCGCTGCTCGGCGATTTCGTCGCTGGCGTCGTCGGCCCACGGAACATCGCTGTTCGGGTCCTCCACAGTGAGCGCCAGTTCGGCGCTCTGGCTGACACCGACACGCGAGACCGATGCCTGGATGTCGGTCATGGCGGCTTGGAGCCGGTCGTGGACGTCGCGCTCAGCGGCGAGCAGGCGGTCGAGGCGCTGTTGCGCTTCGTTGATCACCTGGGTCGAACGGTCGCGGGCGTTCTTCTCGGCGGTCGCGAGGATCTCTTCGACCTGGGTGCTGGCTGCTTCGACGAGCTCGGCGGAGGCCTTCTCGCCCTCGGCGATTCGCTTCGCAGCGACCGCTGCCGCGTCGTCGGCGATTCGTGTGGCGTCGGCTTCTGCCGCGCCGCGGATCGCGTCGCCGTCCTTGGTCGCCGGGGCGACGAGTTCTTCGCCGGACTTGACCGCCTGTTCGAGCACGGCGCCGACCGATTCGGAGACGCTCTTCACGCCCCCGCGTTCGAGCGCCCGCATCCGTTCGGCTGCCTTGCGCAGCAGCTCTCGCACCGCGTCGGGTTCGAACCCTCCGTCGGTGCTGTCGAACTCGGCACGTTCGAGGTCCTCAGGCGTTACATCCACACTGCGAGTCTGCCACCACCCGCTGCGTCGGTGGTGGCAGAGGACCACGGAACGTGATTGTGGTGGTCCGCTCCGTTGGCCGCGCCGCGCTGTGAGGCCATACGATCGCGCGATGCAGCTCACCGAAATCGACCACATCGCCATCGCCGTCCGTGATCTCGAAGCCGCGATCGCGTACTACGGGGAAGCCTTCGGCGCTGAGGTGCACCACCGCGAGATCGTCGATTCCGATGGTGTCGAGGAGGCGCTCATCAAGGTCGCCGACAGCTACATCCAGTTGACGGCCGCAACCACCGACGAGTCGCCGATCGCCAAGTACCTCGAGAAGCGCGGCGAGGGCCTGCACCACGTCGGGTACCGCGTCGACGACTGCGCCGCCGCCCTGGCCCAGATGGTCGCAGCCGGCGCGACCCCGATCGACAAGGCGCCCCGACCCGGTTCCCGCGGCACCACCGTCGCCTTCGTGCACCCCAAGGGCAGCTTCGGCACCCTCATCGAACTCGTCCAGGAGTAGCCATACCTTCTGGGGCCAGACACCCGTACTTTCTCAGATGGTGATGACGCCGGTGGGGGTCAAGATGGTGGCGGCGAGAGCGATCTCACCGCGGGCGACCTCGACGGGAACCGCATGTTCGGCCAGCCGGCTGGCGATCGCCGGGTCGGGATGCGACAGGTCGAGCGACATCAGCTCACAACCGGCCGCCGCCGAGCTGGCCGGGGTGAGCCCGGGCCACTCGATGAGAAACGGCAGCACCCCGTCGCCTTCGTGTGGGGGCATCGTCAATCGCCAGTGAAGGACCTGCCCCTGCGGCGTGGTCCGTTGCATGGCGAACGCGTCGCCGGGGTCGACACCTCGCGCTCGGGCCCATTCGATCCACAGGTCGAGGTGGGGAACTCCAGCCGCCCAGGTGACGAGGGCGGGTCCGTCGAGATCGTCGATGCCGAACGGTCGCGGCCCGGGCGGCTCACCCTGTGCGGGGTCGGGACCGATCACTTCGAGATAGGTCGAGCCGCCGAGTGCGAGCAACACATTGCGAGAACCCATTCCGTCGTGGCTCCCGCCGACCGTGGGCTCCACACCCCACTCGTCGCGGATCTTCGCCACAGTGCGGTCGAGGTCGGGCGTGGCGTAGACGAGATGATCGATCGTCGCCTCGAGCCGAGCGGCCCGGTTGATCGTCGGGTCCTTCGGCCGGCCTCCGAGATCCACCGCCACCAGTCCTCGGACATCGGCCATCGTGTCGTGGCGCGACAGCTTTGCCTGGCGTCCGTCGGCCAGAAGGAACCGGCCGCGTATGCCCGGCTTGGCTCGAGCCACACGGTCGGGAAACCCGACCGCCAACGCCGCACCGATGTCGCGCCCATCGACCGCGGTCTCGCTGATTCCCTGACGACGGGCCAGATCGTGGGCGCGGTCGCGCACCTGGCGCAGCGCTCGACCGTCGGCATCGGGGTGATGACGATTGCGGTCGAGCACGAGCATGAGTCGCTCTTCGAGGTCAGCCGGCAGGTCGGCGGGGCTCCCTCGCAGCACGTCGCGGTCCTCGAGTAGCGCGGTGAGGAGGCAGGAGAGCCACGGGTGGCGCGACTCCACGACCATGCGAGCGAGACGGGGATGAGCGGGGACACGCGCCATCCAAAGGCCTCGCTCGGTCGGCACGCCGTCGGCATCGAGGGCACCCAGGCGGCGCAGAAGATCGACTCCGTCGGCCCAACTCTGAGCCGGCGGCTGGTCGAGGAAGGGAACGTCGGCAGGGTCGGTGATGCCGCGTTGGGCAAGGTCGAGGATGAGGTCTGACAGCTCGACCTCGGCGATCGCTGGCGGGAGAAAGGCCGGCCGACTCCCGTGTTCGACCTTCGACCAGAGCCGAATCGCGATGCCCGGCCCCGTGCGGCCCGCCCGCCCGGCTCGCTGCTCGGATGAAGCCCGCGAGGTGCTGACGGTGTGAAGCGCGGTCATCCCGGTTCGACTGTCGTGGCGGGGGACTCGGGCAAGGCCGCTGTCGACCACCGAACCGATGCCTTCGACAGTGAGGCTTGTCTCCGCGAGGTCAGTGGCCAGCACCACGCGCCGCATGGCTCGCGGCACCAGCGCAGCGTCTTGCTCGGCGGAGGGCAGCGAGCCATGGAGCGGCATGACTGCGGGGCCGTCGACTCCGAGATGGCTCGACAGTTCGCGCTCGACCCCCCGGATCTCACCAACTCCCGGCAGGAAGACCAGCACGTCGTCGTGACCACGCAGGGCCTCGTCGACGGCGCGCACCACTGCAGGCACGAGCGGGTCTCGGCGTTTTCGGGGCCGCCACTTCACCTCGATCGGGTGGGTCCGCCCTGCCGACGAAATGACCGGTGCCGGTTCGCCGGTGCCGAGCAGCGCAGCCACGGCGTCGCCGTCGATCGTGGCCGACATGACGAGCAGTCGCGCGGCGAGGTCGTGGTGGCGGCGCGAATGCAGCGCGAGCGCGAGTCCGGTGTCGCCCGGCAGTGAGCGTTCGTGGAACTCGTCGAAGATCACGAGGCCGGTGCCATGCAGCGCAGGGTCGTTGACCAAACGGGCGGTGAGCACTCCTTCGGTGACCACTTCGATGCGAGTGGAGGGGCCGATGCGTCGATCGTCGCGTGTGACCCAGCCGACGGTGTCGCCCGGCTCCTCGCCGAGCATGCGGGCCATTCGCCGAGCCGCCGCCCGAGCGGCAACCCGGCGGGGCTCGAGCAGCACGATCTTGTCAGTGCCGAGCCATGGCTCATCGAGCAACCGGAGCGGCACCACGGTGGTCTTGCCCGCGCCGGGCTCCGCTTGGACCACAGCGTGGCCATCGGCCGCGAGCGCGTGTCGCAACTCGTCGATCACGTCTTCGATCGGGAGGTCGGTCAACGGCAGCGGCACGGCTGCATTCTGGCCCGTCGGCGGCGCGGGCGTGCGGGGCGCGAGTGTGCGAGGCTCCGGCCGTGGAGGCCACCCGACCGGGGTGAGGACAACATGCTGGGGAACGACATGGGTGAGCAGCGATGAAGGTTCATCTGGTCGACGGCACCTATGAGCTCTTCCGGTTTCACTATGCGCCTTCGAACAAGGAACCTCGCACCGGCGCACAACGCGGGGTGCTCAACACCGTGCTCGACCTCGTCGCCGGTGGCGCGACCCACATCGGTATCGCGACCGACCAGGTCATCGAGTCGTTTCGCAACGACCTCTACGACGGCTACAAGGACGGCGGCGACATCGATCCGGATCTGTTCGCCCAGTTCCTCGAGGTCGAGGATCTGCTCGAACTCGCGGGGTTCACGGTGTGGCCCCAGGTCACCCACGAGGCTGATGACGGCATGGCCGCAGGCGCAGCCATGGCGGCCGCCGATCCTCGCGTGGAGCAGGTCATCATCTGCACGCCAGACAAGGACCTGGCTCAGTGCGTCACCCCCGACGGGCGAGTGGTGCAACTCGACCGTCGACAGCAGATCACCTACGACCGTGCGGGCGTGATCGAGAAGTTCGGCGTGCCACCCGAGTCGATCCCCGACTATCTCGGCGTGGTCGGCGACACCGCCGATGGGTTTCCGGGCCTGCAGGGTTGGGGAGCGAAATCGGCAGCGAAGGTCCTCACTCGATTCGGTCATATCGATCAGGTGCCGTTCGACATCGCCGAGTGGGACGGTGTCGACGTTCGCGGCGCGGCGAAGCTCGCTGCGACGTTGCGCGACCACTTCGAAGACGCCCTGCTGTTTCGCCGGATCGCCACCGTCGATCTCGATGCCCCGGTCAGTGCGTCGGTGGACGACATGGTGTGGAAGGGTCCGAGCGCCGGTTTCGACGAACGTTGCGCCGAGATCGGTGCCGAGCGGGTCGCGAAGCGGGCCCACGAACTCTTCTGGAACTACAAGGGCTGACATGGATCCCGACAAGGCAGTGAACCTCGCGGCGCAGGTCGACCCCGACCTGGCCGACCGCATTCGATTCATCTACGAGATCGATCGCCTGAAGCTGGTGTTGCGGCGCAACCTCCTGGCCGATGCCACGCGCAACGAGAACAGTGCCGAACACTCCTGGCACCTCGCGATGGTCGCAATGGCCATGGCCCCCCATGCGGCTGAACCGGTCGACATCGAGCGGGTGATCCGGATCCTGCTCGTCCACGACATCGTCGAGGTCGATGCGGGCGACGTCGACATCTACGACGTCGAGGGTCGCAAGGCCAAGGAGGCCGAGGAGATCGCGGCGGCCGACCGGATCTTTGCCCTGCTTCCTGAGCCTCAGGCCAGTGAGCTGCGGGCGTTGTGGGATGAGTACGAGGCTCGAGCGACTCCCGAGGCCCGCTTTGCCTACGCGTGTGATCGGCTCCAGCCGCTGCTGCTCAATCTCGCCACTGGTGGCGCGACCTGGCACGCCCGGGGCGTGACCTCGTCGCAGGTGAAGGCCATCAACGGCCCCCTGGCCGAAGGCCTCGCCGGCGTGTGGCCGGTGGCCGAACGCCTCATCGACGAATCGGTCGCCGACGGCTCACTGAATCCCTAGGCCGTCAGGTCACGCTCGGCGACGAGCACGCCGTCGGTATCGGCACAGATCCAATCGCCTGGCTTGATCGTGGCGCCGCAAAACGTCACGTCGACGTCGCGATCTCCGAGCCCACGCTTCTCGGTCTTGCGTGGGTTCGTGCCCAGGGCATGGATGGCGAGATCGGTTTCGGCGAGGATCGCTGTATCGCGCACTGCGCCATAGACGAGCACGCCGGACCAGCCGTTGGCCGCGGCCTTGGCCGCCAGTTGATCGCCCACCACCGCCCGTCGGCGCGAGCCTCCAGCGTCGATCACCAGCACCTTTCCGTGCCCCGGCTCAGCGACGGCTTCGCGCACGAGGGAGTTGTCTTCGAAGAGCTTCAACGTCACCGCGGTGCCGGCCATCTGGTCCCGGCCGCCGAGCGAGCGAAACACGTTGTCGAGCACAGTGACCTCGTGGTCGTGGTCGTCGCAAAGATCGGCGGTGGCCGGAATCGAGATTGGGGTGTCGCTCATGAGCGGCAGTCTGGCAGAGGACCTACGGTCATCGCATGAGCGAAAATCTTCGTCTGTACCAAGCCGCCGTCTACTCGATGAATGCGGTCGTGGTTCGAGTTGATCCGGCTCGCTGGGACGAGCCGTCGAAGTGCGCCGACTGGACCTGCCGAGAGGTGCTCGGCCACTCGATCTGGCACACGCGGTCTCTCTCGGCCGCCGCGGGCAACGGCGATCAGCCCGAGGAGCAGCCCGAGGCAGAGGTGGCCGGCGCCGATCCACTCGCCAGTTGGATCGCGGCTCGTGACGCAGTGCTCGTTGGACTGGATCAGCCCGGCATCATCAATGCCGAAGTGCCCGGACCGTTCGGCGTCATGCGGCTGGATGATCGGCTTCGCATCTCGGCGTCGGACCTCTACACCCACTCGTGGGACATCGGCGCCGCGGTCGGCGTCGACCCTGCGCTGGATCCCGCCGTGGCCGAGGCGATCCTGCCTGGCCTGATGGCGGCCGGTGAGGTTCTCCGCCAGCCTGGGCTGATGGGCAGCGAGATCGAGATCGAGGGCGACGCGTCGGTGATCGACCGCTTCCTGGCCTACTGCGGTCGCGGTCCTCGCTAGCGGCAGATGATGGCGTCGTCGCGGTCGAGCAGGTAGCGATCGGCGAAGTCGCCACTGATCACATAGACGAACTCGTCGTCGGCGATATCGCGCCACAAGGCCTCGTCGCCGCGGCGCATGCCGCTGTCGGTTGCGCCCTCCGGTAGGTCAGCGGTCTTGAACGTGCGGTTGCGTGGTTGACCGTCGACATAGGAGAGAAAGTTCACCGGGTCCCAGTGATACGTGCCGTTGTCGGTCACGAGATAGTCGATGAGTTCCCAGCCGCACTCGGCCGGTCCCGGGTGCGAGTGCAGCACATCGATCGGCATTGCGCAGCCGTCGCTCGTGGACCACTCGACCACCTCAGCCGGGGCGGGATCGCTCGGCACACACGGCTCCGCGGCGAGGGGGTCGTCATCGCCGCAGGCACCCGCCAAGAGGGCGAGCGCGATCGCAACCGCTCCGACTCGAGTGCTCATCCTTGAGCGCCCAAAACTTCGCTGATGCCGATCGGTGCCGCGGTCTCCAGCTGTTCGTATTCACAAGAGGTCGCGTCTCGGTCGGGCCGCCAGCGCACGAAACGAGTCGTTCCTCTGAACCGCCCGTTGAGCACCGCCTCGTACTTCACCTCCGCGACGAGTTCGCAGGTCATCGGCACCCACATTGCCGTGTCTCGCCCCTGACTCCAGCGGTTGGGGCCGCCGGGCATGAGGCCCTCTTGATGGGCTTCGGGGTTCATCCATTCCGACCATGGGTGATCGTTCGGATCTTCGAGGATGAACGGCGCCAGCGTCTCGATCAGTTCGGCCCGCAGGCTGGCCTTGAATGACGACGCGACTCCCATGTGTTGGAGGCGCCCCTCCTCGTCGTGGAGACCGACGAGCATGGAGCCGACACCCTCACCGTCCTTGTGGAGCCGATAACCGGCGACGACCACATCGGCGGTGCGCGTGTGCTTCACCTTGTACTGCGTTCGCTTGTTCGGCATGTAGGTGCCGTCACGGGGTTTGGCGATCAGTCCGTCGAGGCCCGCGCCCTCGAACGAGACGTACCACTCGTGCGCGATCTCGCGATCGAGTGTGGACGGAACCAGGTGAATCGGCGCCTCGAACGATGCGCCCAGCGCTTCGAGGATCTGGCGGCGATCCCGGAACGGCTCGTCGGTCAGATCGGTGTCGTTGACCGCGAGCACATCGAACGCCACGAACTCCGCCGGCGTCTCTTCGGCCAGGCGGTTGACCCGCGACTCGGCCGGGTGGATGCGCTGCTGCAGCGAGTCGAACCCGAGGTGGTCATCGACCGTCACGATGATCTCGCCATCGACGACACAGCGTTCGGGCAGGCTCGCTTTCAGCGGTTCGATCAACTCCGGGAAGTAGCGGGTGAGCGGCTTCTCGTTGCGAGAGCCGAGGTAGACCTCGTCGCCGTCTCGAAACACGATGCAGCGGAAGCCGTCCCACTTCGGCTCGAACGCAAGGTCGCCGATCTCCGGAATGCCGTCGACGGCCTTCGCGAGCATCGGCTTGACCGGCGGCACCACGGGGAGATCCATCCCGGTCAGACTAGAGCCGCCGGCAACCCTGATGCCCGGCCACGATCTGCCGATCGGAGTCTCATGCGGCGGCTACTTCTCACTCTGTCTCTGATCTTCGTGGTCGCGTCCTGCGCCGATGACCCCGATGCCGAGACCACGGGAGCGGTGCCGGCGATCGACGGCACGTCATCGACGACCACATCTGTGATCCCGCCGACGTCGGCCTCCAGTACGACGACGCTGCCGCCACCGTCCTCAACGATCGTGACGCCGACGGTGCCGACGACGACTACTGAGCCGCTGTATTGGCCCACTGAGCTCCGCGCCGGTGCCACGCTCCCGGTTGTCCTCCTTGTGGATGGCCTCGAAGTGATGAGCTATCGCGTGCTCGCCGACGGCTTCGTCGACCGGAGTCGGGTCTACGACAGGAACGTGCCCAAACACCCGGTGACCCACGTCCACCAGTCGGGCGAGGGCTACCTCTTCACTCGGGAGTGGGACGATGCCGCAGAGGACAACACCGTGATCGAGTTCGTCCGCTATCACTTCGATGCCGGGCGCGAGGTGCTCGATGTGGAGTGGATCTTCGATGTTGCGGTGGTGAACGGCATCGAGTCGGTCATCGTTGCTGCACCGAGCCCCGACGGGTTCGGGTTCGGTGGGGTCGAGGCGTGGGCCGTCGACGATCTCCGGCTTGTGGCCCGCCTTGGCCTGGCGGCCGAGGCCGAGTTCGGCGTGACTGACTTTCACTGGAGCGAAGCGGCGGGCATGGGTGTCGCCAGCGCTTGGTCGGACCTGACCGAATGGATCGGCTTTGTGAGCCGCGACGGTGAGTCGATCGAGCTGCCGTCACCAACCGACGATCTCGACTACAACGCGCCTCCGTATGTCACCGCAGCCACGCTTTCGGCTGATGGTTCGATGCTGTACTGGGCGGAGGGCCCTGACTGGGGCTTCGATCCAGCGACCAACGAATCGGGCCCGATCGAGGCCGCATGGGTTCTCCACGGCGCCGATGTGGAGACCGGTGAGACCTCGCTTGTCTGGCCGCTCTCGGAGCCGGTCCTCGATTCCACGGTGCTCGAAGTGCACTCGATCCTCCCGCTCGGTGACTTCATCCTGATCAACCGAACCGCGCTGCGGAGTACGGAATCGGTCGTCCTGGCACCGCTGGTGCTCGATCTCTCGGGCGAAGAGCCGGAGCTCTACGAATTCCCGGCGGTCGGGATCGTCACGGAGTGGGCGGTCTGATCGTCGATTGGTTTGCCCGCGGCCGAGCGGCAGGCGAGGCTGCGGGGCATGAGCGACGACATCCGCCCCTTCACCATCGACGTCCCCGACGCCGCCATCGACGACCTGCGTGATCGCCTGTCCCGCGCTCGCTGGCCCGAGAAGGAGCCGGTGGACGACTGGAGCCAAGGCATTCCGCTCGCCTACACGCAGGAACTCTGCGACTACTGGGCGACCGACTACGACTGGCGCCGATTCGAGACGGCGATCAACTCCTACGACAACTTCCTCACCGAGATCGACGGCGTCGACATCCACTTCATTCACGTGCGCTCGCCGCATGAGAACGCGACGCCGATGGTGCTCACCCACGGGTGGCCCGGCTCTGTTGCGGAGTTCATGGGTGTCATCGATCCGCTTACGAATCCGACCGAACACGGCGGTACCGCCGACGACGCGTTCCACCTCGTGATCCCATCGCTGCCCGGCTACGGCTGGAGCGGCAAGCCCGCCTCGACCGGGTGTGGTGTCGCCTGGATCGCCACCGCGTGGAACACGCTGATGGTTCGCCTCGGCTACGACTCCTATGTGGCGCAAGGCGGCGACTGGGGCGGTGCGGTCACGACCTACATCGGCATGCAGAACCTGGGCAACGCCCGCGCCATCCACACCAACATGCCGGTTGCCGGCCCGACCCCCGAGTCGCTCGCCGACCCGACACCGCAGGAAGCGTCGGCGCTGGAGGCACTCGGCCACTACGACCGCTGGGACTCCGGCTACTCGAAGCAGCAGTCCACCCGGCCTCAGTCGCTCGGCTATGGCCTCGTTGATTCGGCCTCGGGTCAGTGCGCATGGATCGCCGAGAAGATGTGGGCCTGGACCGACAACGACGGTCACCCCGAGTCGGCGCTGTCCAAGGATCAGATGCTCGACAACATCTCGATCTACTGGTTCACCGCATCGGGC
>Ga0055584_100008566_pt1 | contig 10035 bp, 21 predicted proteins | sample OSDHelmetaG_FD_58716 | JGI IMG/M metagenome (GOLD analysis project Ga0055584, IMG submission 58716) | Pelagic marine sediment microbial communities from the LTER site Helgoland, North Sea, for post-phytoplankton bloom and carbon turnover... | ecosystem: Environmental > Aquatic > Marine >...
ACCCGTTAAAATCGTCCCATATTCAAGATCTGCGGGGCTTTTATGGGTCTAGGCATACCAATGGCAGCCCGCCTGGATTTAGGCCGAATTTGAGCGAATTTAAGCCTTCTGTGATGATTGATTGACGACAGAATATACAAATGAGATTGCGTCTCAATAACAACAAATAAATAGTAATCATTACTACTTAGGAAATTTCTAGATTTATAATTTATATTTATAATTTATAATTTATATTTATAATTTGCTTGACTTCTAGCAAAACGCTCCAATTTTATTTTGGACTGATCTTAAAATAATTCTTGACTTTTAGAAAAAACATCGAACCACTTTTTGGTTGGACAAAATCCAGGGAAGTCAAGAACTTTTTTTAAAAATGTAAAAGTTTTTTTCATATTGCATTTAATATGCCTATTTTAGCGTTTAAAGATACTTTTTAAGTACTCGACATCTAATATTAAAAAAGTTTTTTACGGCCAATGTGGTATGATCTTGAAGTTTTTCCCTCGGAGAAATTGAGCGGTAAATATAGTTATTGCTAGATTTATGAAAATAATTCAAAATATTACTTGACTTTGATTATTGATATAAATTAATCTTTATCAACTTAAAAAAAGGAAATACAATGAAAACAATAAATGAATTTAACAGAAATAATCTTGATATAATGAGAGCTTCTATAAATAGTAAATTAGCTGAATTAGAATCTGATTTTAATATTAAGATTAAATTAGGTCGTATTAGTTATAGTGATAGTAATTTTACTTCTAAAGTAGAATGTAATTTAGTTAAAGATGGACAAGTTATTGAGACTATTGCTACTGATTTTGATAGGTATAAAGATGCTTGGGGATTACAATTTTCTCTAGGCTATACTTTTTTATCTAATGATACCTCTTATAAAGTTGTTGGTTTAAAACCTAGGAATAGAAAATACCCTATTATTGCTGAAACATCTAAGGGTGTAAGGTATAAATTCTCTGAAAATAAAATCAATGACATTTATGAGAGTAGTTTATAATGAAGGTTCTTGATTTATTTGCGGGTTCAAGGTCATTTAGCAATATTGCTGATGGCCTTGGCCACGAGACATTTGCCGTTGATATTAATCCATTTGATGGCATCGATTATGTTACTGATATAATGGATTTTAACCCTAAAAAAGTACCTTTTAAGCCCGATTTAATTTGGGCTTCTCCACCTTGTACTACATTTAGTGTTGCTTCAATTGGTCATCATTGGGGTGGTGGTAAGCGTGGTTATATCCCTAAAACTGCTAATGCTTATAGAGGCATGGCATTTGTCAAGAAGACTTTAGAGATTATCGATTTTTATAAACCAAAGTATTGGTACATGGAAAATCCTAGAGGTGTACTTAGGAAATTAGATGTAGTTAAAGACTTGCCTAGGAATACAGTTTGGTATTGTACTTATGGAGATGACAGAGCAAAGCCTACAGATATATGGAATAATGATTTAAGTTGGATACCTAGACCCGTATGTAAGAATGGTAATAAGGACTGTCATCATGCACCCGCTCCTAGAGGCTCAAGAACGGGTACACAAGGCCGTAAAAATAACCATGAGCGTAGTAAGGTGCCTAATGAATTATGTTTTGAAATACTAGCAAATAAGGAGGTTTAAAATGAAAAGTAAAAAGAAATATGTAATGGTATTAACTTGGGATTCATGCGACCCAATGGTTTATGGTCTATTTGATAATTATGAAGATGCTGAGAAATGGAAAGAAGAATATGAAATAGATGAATATGATTATAATAATGATTTATCTTTTGATATACAAGAATTAAAAGGAGCGTATCCCCATGCTTACAAAAAGTAAAGTACTAGCTGAATTACAGCAAATGCAAATTGGTTTAGCTTATTCAGAACGAAGAGATATTTATAATTTTCTTTATAGATTTCTTGACGGATGGGACGAAGAGTCAGTTAAAATCTTATTAAATCAATACAAAAGGAGATAAAATGAAAATACTAATAGCTTGTGAAGAGAGTCAATCCGTTACTAAAGCATTTAGAAAATTGGGTCACGAGGCATTTTCTTGTGACCTACTAGATGCTAGTGGTGGTCATCCCGAATGGCATATTAAAGGAGATGCTTTAAAAGAGGCCTATAGCGGTAAGTATGACATGATGATTGCCCACCCACCATGTACATATTTAGCGGTAAGTGGTGCTAGGTGGATGTATAATAAAGATGGCTCAGTTAATCAAGAGAGGTTGCAAAATCAAAAAGATGCATTACAGTTTGTTTATAATTTAATGGATGCACCTATGGACAAGATTGCTATTGAAAACCCCGTAAGTGTAATTAGTTCACAAATTAGAAAACCCGAACAAATAATTCAACCTTGGCAGTTTGGTGATGAAGCTCAAAAGACTACTTGTCTATGGTTGCATAACTTACCACAGTTGAAGTCCACTAAAATTGTTGGTAAGGGCGAGTTTATAGAGTGGACAGATAAGAATGGTAAGAAGAAAAAACAAGCTAAATGGTATCTTGAAGCTCTGTCAAAAGCAAAAACCAATGCAGAACGTAGGACTCTTAGAAGCAAGACTTTCCAAGGGATAGCAGATGCAATGGCACAACAATGGGGTTTATAATGAGAATGAACAGAGAAGATCTGAAAAATCCGTTAACAAAAGTTAAAAAAGGTTGTGCTAATCATAATACGGGTCACAAATGTTCGGGCATAATGATTAATCAACAACTGCAGCAATGGATAAATTCGGAAATGTGCGAGAAGATTTGCCTTATAAAAGAGGGTAAATCATGTGATTATTTTACTAACATAGTTGAACCATCAATAAAGGAGTTATAATGAACGATAATATAAATATGAATGAGTTGTATAATTTATGTGAAAAGGTTGAAAAATATCAACAAGTATTATATGAAATAGCTAATTGCTCAGACCAAGGCAATCCAATTTATTTAAAAAAAATAGCAAGAGAGGTATTAGAAGATGGCTCAGATAAAAATAGATAAGAAATCAAAAAGAGTTTATAATATGCTACAGCGATTAGATGTTATAAAATACATAAAAGAAAATGAAACAATCACTCAAGATCAGTGGGAAAATCTTGTTGATGCAATTTACTATGAGGTTTATAATGATACGAAATGATTTTATTGAAAAAGAACGGGTGTTAAAAAAATGCATTGACTTTATAAGGTCTATTTGGGTGCATACAGAAGGAGAAGACCTTGGCCAATACTCAATATTAAAAAAAGAAATGAATATATTATCAAATAAAGCAAATGATATTATAATTGAATTGGATGCCTATGAGCAAAATAAAAACAAATCTTAACCTATCTAAAAGAATAGTCTCTCAATACGAATTAAATACAAGTATTGCTATTATGGATAATATAGGAGACTGTGGATTTTATAGTGTTTTAAGTGATACAATATATCTTAATAAATCTTATAATTCTTATGATGAATTTTTATTAACCCTATTACATGAGATTTGTCATGCATTGGATAATAAAAGATTGGGAAAAAAGTTTATTAAGAAGTACAATCAAGCATCTCAAGTAGCTACTTATTATGGTTTAAATGCCCATGATTATAATAAGTGGGAGATCAGAGCAGAAAAATGGGCAAAAAAGGAGTACAACAGTGGAAAATTATAGAAGAAAAACAGATGCAAATATCGAATCTTTAAAGCATTATTTTAAAGATAAGGAATGGTTTGACAAGACAACTTATACTAAAGGTAGGCAATTTGATTATTGGAGCAATAAGGCAACTGCAATACCGCCAAAAAGATGTCCCAAATGTAAAAGAGCTTTTCAAATGCTTATTCAGAATGTTGACCATAGGCCTTATACGTATTTATTAAGTGCATTATTTGTTAATGTTAGATTAGAAAAGGAGATTTGCCATGAATGTAAGTGATAAGTTAATATTGGATTTATGTGGCGGTACAGGTTCTTGGGCTAGGCCTTATAAAGAGGCGGGTTATAATGTGAAAACAATAACTATTCCCGAATATGATATCGTAAAATGGCGACAATACCAAGATATCTATGAGCCTATAATGGCAAATGAGGTTTATGGTATCCTGGCCGCTCCACCTTGTACGATGTTTAGTTATGCTAGAACAAATGCTAAAACTCCTAGAAATTTTCAAGAAGGTATGTACACAATACAAGCTTGCATGGAAATTATTTGGCAATCTCAAATGTGTTTTGAGGCTAGTTATACTAAAAAATCTAGATTAAAATTTTGGAGCTTAGAAAATACGGGTGGTTTTTTAAAGAATTTTCTAGGCAAACCTATTTATACTTTTAATCCATATGACTTTGGAGACAACTATAAGAAAAAAACTTGTCTTTGGGGTTGGTTTAATGAGCCTATAAAAAATCCAATTGATTGTGATATGCCTAAGTTTGATCGGTTATCGACAAAAGATATTCATGGGGAATTTTACGGCAAATTAACTAGGACTGAAAGAAGAAGTATTACACCCCAAGGGTTCGCTAATGCATTCTTTGAAGTTAATAAATAGTTTGCGGATAGGTTTATAATTGGTTAATATAGACATATCAAAAAGGAGATTTAATAAAGTTTTTGCGTGGTTTATGTTGAGGGTTGGTTTCCTCCTTTTTTCCAGCCCTCCACGCTTAGCAAAGGAGATTATATGAAAAGTGCTTACATGGGTTTTATACCCGCAAATGTTAGGTATGATAACAACCTATCTGCTAGAGATAAGGTTATATATTCAGAAATTACAGCAACCATTGATGGTGATAAATGTAAAAAAGGTAATGCCTACTTTGAAAAAATATTTAAAATATCAAGTACAACTCTTGGCAATTGCCTAAGAAGTCTAAGAGAAAATGGTTATATTGAAGTTCATATTGAAAAAGCTAAAAACAGTCATAAAGTTTTAAATCGTTATATATACCTACCCTGTACCAATAAACGGGTAGGGGTAGAACAAGAATTAGAAACACCCTCTACCCAAAATGTGATAGGGGTAAATTCTAGATCAGAGGAGGATTTATCAAATAAAGAGCAAAAATCATCTCAAAATCGGGCTACATCTTATAGTAATAAGATAACATATATAAACTCTGATAGGTACACTAAAAATCGGGTAGAGTTATTGCCTGAAATTAATTCTAAGCAAGTAGAATATTTAGATAGCATCGTTAGAAGCTTTTACACAAAAAAAAGAGAGCAACTGCCAAATGTTGTACATTCAGAATGGCATAAAGATAATACTCTTATAAATGACTCTATCAATACTCTTTATATGATTATAAAATTAGATGATTATGATGAGAAGTTAGTTAAGAATGTATTAAATTGGGCAATTGATGAAAAGTTTTGGCATTTAAATCTTACATCTTTAAGAGGTCTTAGAAAGAAGTCTAATAATGGTCAAAGCAAGTTTACCAATATTTATTTAAAATACAAACAAGGAGAACAATAAAATGGAGACAATATTCGGAATAGTAGTGTTAGCTACATTATGTGGATTATTGGTATTAATAGCATATTTAAAAACTGAATTAAATATTGCTGAAAGTAAAATAGATGATTTGGAGTTCTTGTATGACCTTCGAAAGTAAGGGCATATTTGTAAGAGGTACAAGTGGTCAAGAAAAAACAAAATGTCCTGAATGTTCGCCAGGAAGAAAGAAATCTTTTGACCCATGCTTGTCTGTTAATATTGATGAAGGTGTTTGGAATTGCCATCATTGTGGTTGGAAGGGTTCTTTAATGAAATCAAATAAAACATTTACAGCTCCTTTGATCCAAAAACCAAAGCAAGAAGTAATAACAGATTTACCTATTGAAATAGTTAATTGGTTTGTCGATAGAGGTATTTCTGAGGAAACACTAACTTCTGAGAAAATTGGATATAGTAATGGTTGGATACAATTTCCTTTTTATAAAGAAGAAGAAGTTGTCAATATTAAATATCGTAAGGTTGATAAATCATTTAAGCAAGAGAAAAATGCAGAGAAATGTTTTTATAGGTTTGACCATTTACAAGGTATGAAAACAATTATTATAACTGAAGGAGAGATGGATGCTTTATCAATAGTGGAGAGCGGACTAAATAATGTAGTATCTGTTCCAGATGGAGCAACTGCACCAAATTCTAATCCTACTGATAGAAAGTTTAGCTATCTTATATCTGCTGAAGACCATTTTATGAATGCAGATACTGTAATATTATGTACTGATAGCGATGCATCTGGAAAGCATTTAAGAGAAGAGCTTTCTAGGAGAATAGGTAGAGAAAAATGTTTTAGAGTTACCTATCCATTAGATTGTAAAGATATGAATGAGGTTCTAGTAAAGCATGGGCAAGATAGAGTTATGGAAGTTATATCTAATGCACATCCTTATCCGATTGATGGTGTAGTAACTATAGGAGATGTTACAGAAGAGGCTATTGATTTATTAAACAAGCCTGAGCATATGGGGTTATCAACGGGTTGGGTGGATATAGATAGTTTTTATAGAGTAAGCCCTAGTGAAGTAACTGTTATAACGGGTGTTCCTAATATGGGGAAGTCAGAATGGATGGATGCTTTAATGATAAATATGATACAAGACTATGGTTGGAAGTTTGGAGTATTTTCAGCAGAGAATTTTCCCGTTAAGCATCACTTATTAAAATTAGTTGGTAAGTTCGCATCTAAGCCTTTTTATGGTGAAGAAAAAATGTCTGAAGAAACTGCAAGAAACTCTATGGCAATACTAGATGACCATATTAAATTTATAGGTACACAAGAAAATTCAGTTACCATAGCTTCAATTATGGAGCAAGCTAGACTGCTTAATTATAGGTTTGGTTTAAATGGATTGGTGGTTGACCCTTGGAATACATTGGAACATAAATTTGGAGATGGAGAGAATGAGACTAATTATGTATCAAGAGTTTTATCAGAGCTTAGTGCTTTTGCTAAACTTAATGAAATACATATTTGGGTAGTAGCTCACCCTAGGAAAATGGAAAACGACAATAACAGAAGACCCGTAGTGCCATCACCTTACGATATTAGTGGATCAGCTAATTGGTTTAATAAATGTGATAATGCCATTACTATCCATAGACATAGAAGCGATGAGGATGATTATGTGGGTGTTCATGTACATAAAATTAGATTCCAATATAAAAATGGCAAACCTGGAATGGGTAAGTTAAACTATAACGTAAAAACAGGAAAGTATATTTACCATGAAGAAAAACCTAAAGAAAATCTTTTTGGATAGAATTGAAAAGCTACCTAGTAACGCTGGCAAAAGCGAAGATTATCACTTAAGAAAAATGTGTAAACAATTACACGATGAGTTTGATAAAATATGGGTTAGGTATAACAATAACAAGTCTACTTATAATCAATGGGAAAAAGCAATGAATAAGTGGCTAAGTGCGGAGTGCATATGAAAGTAAAACGATACATAGTAACACCAGATAAACATTTTCCATTACATGACCAAAAGGCCATTAATGTATTATGTAAGGCAATAGAGATTATAAAACCTGATGGTTATATAGACCTCGGAGATGTGGGAGAATTTTCAAGTACCTCCCACTGGCAATGGGCAAAAAAGAAGAGGCCGCCGTTGGAATATCAATTGCCATTTGTTCATAAAGATATCTTTGATGTTAATCAAGGGATGGATATGATTGATGAATCACTAGACAAGGCAAATGTAAAAATAAAACATTTTGTTGAAGGTAATCACGATGATTGGTTAAATAAATTTGTTGTAGAAAATCCTTATTTAGATGACTTAAGATTTCCTAAAGCAGTAAAACTCAAAGAAAGAGGTTATAGGTATCATAAAATAGGCAAACTACTTAGAATAGGTAAGCTTAATTTTTATCATGGTCATCATTATGCGGGTGTACAGCATACTAGGAATCACTTAATTAGAATGGGTGGTAATGTAATGTATGGACATCACCATGATATTCAGCAGTCTTCAGTGACTCATATTGATGGAGCAAAATCTGCTTGGAGTATTGGCTGTTTAAAAGATATGACTGCTGAAGCAAATGCTTGGCTAGGTGGTAGAGCAGTTAATTGGGGTCATGCTTTTGCTATAGTTGATTTTTACCATAATGGGTTATTTACAGTTCATATAGTTCAAATTATTGATGGTAAAACATCACTATGGGGAGAGTTAATTAAAGGTTGACAGTCTATAAGTTACATTAGTAGTTTTTAACTAACAAATAAGGAGAATATAATGTATTATAATACAACTAAACAAGATGGTAATGATTTAAAAAGTTACAAATCTAAAGCGTTGTCTCAAGAAGCTAAGATATTAAATTATTTTACTGTAAAAGGCAAGGCAACCCCTACTGAAATATGGTCGGGAATGTCAGCAGATGCTTTACTCACATCAGTTAGAAGGTGTATTACCAACTTAACTAATTCAGGTCGTTTAACCAAAACTAAAGTAAAGAAGACTAGTATCTATGGTCGTCCAGAATATGTATGGGAATTTAACTTAGAGGGGAACTTATAATGAAAGAATATGACCGATTTAATACTTATTATGGGACAATTGCATGGACAAATCCTAATACAATCAAAGATAAAAGCGTTACAATTCATAGGGCTTCACTTCGAGATCTTATAGAGGGAGTAGAGGAACACCTAGAAAAGCATAAGTCTAGAAAAGCTTTTATGGAATCTTGTGCTGTGCAACATGACTTGAAAGATGGGATATCTGAATGGACAGATATTACAGAAATAGTGCAAAAAAAACTTAACTAACAGGAGTAAGAATGGAAACAACACAACTAAAAATACCAACTAATGGAAGTGCAATAGTCGAATTAGTGTTTGACAATTGCAAACAAGGCACTAATGATTATGGCAATTGGAATCTTTATGGTTTGAAAAGTGAGGGGAAAGATGTAAGTCTTTTTGCTACTGACTTATTACATGAAAAGATGAAGTATTATTCTACGGGCGATGTAGTACAGATTAATAAGAATGAGACTGACCAAGGCCGTATTCAGTGGGAAGTTATACCTAAGAATGGTACACCTGCAAGGGATGCATCTAACTCTACTGCAGCTCCAGTTCAATCTGTAGCTAGTAGTAAATCTACCGATAGTAGAACTGCTGATATACATAAGCAAGTATGTTTAAAGCTTGCAGTGCAGAGTATGGGAGATGATTTTGATGTAGAAGAGATTGAATCTAGGATGTATAGTTTATTAAGTGTGTTGCATGGTAGTGAATCAGATGGTTTACCTATCTAGTTGAAGAAACCATTAATAAAAAAGTTAGATAATGCGTGGGCTAAGAAAATTAGAGAATATGGTATGTGTGAAAAATGCCATAAAACAAAACCGCTTAATGCTCACCATTTCTACTCTAGGTCTATTCGTGTTGTACGTTGGGACTTAAGAAATGGTTTCTGTTTGTGTGTTGGATGTCATGTTTTTTCGTCAAATTTTTCAGCTCATAAAACTCCCGCAGAGTTTGTTGAATGGGCTATTGAAAAGCGTGGCATCCAGTGGTATGAAGATTTAAAAATGAAAAAAAACTCAATGATTAAGTACGTAGATGCTGATTATGATTTAATTTATAATGACATCTGGGGAGTATAGAATTGCCCCTTAATTTTAATAATAAACAGTGGTTTAAAATAAACTGTTTGACTAAAATGAATTGGCGTTCATGGGGCAAAGAATTAAAACAAGAAGCAAGGAGAAGTAGTTTTGGTAACACCTAATGTCTGGACTCAAAATCCAATTCCTATCGGTAGGTGCTTCTCTTTCGCTTCTAAACAATAAGGAGATAAAATGATAGAAGTAATGTTAATGTTCGTACTAGGGTTAGTAATTTACAATAGCAAACTCTGGGAAGATGGGATGTGGGAAACCACTAAATCTAAATGGGTATATTGGAGAAGCAAATGAAAGTCCCTGATTTTATAAAGTGGGCAAAGTCAATGCAAAAAGAAGAAAATAGACTTATGCTAGTTAAAGGCGAAGAGTATACTGTTTCTG
>Ga0055584_100008568_pt1 | contig 10034 bp, 14 predicted proteins | sample OSDHelmetaG_FD_58716 | JGI IMG/M metagenome (GOLD analysis project Ga0055584, IMG submission 58716) | Pelagic marine sediment microbial communities from the LTER site Helgoland, North Sea, for post-phytoplankton bloom and carbon turnover... | ecosystem: Environmental > Aquatic > Marine >...
CTTCTTCGATCGCTTCTTCGATCGCTTCGGCCACGATCTCTTCTTCGATCACTTCTTCGATCGCTTCGGCCACAACCTCTGCGACATTTTCAGCGTCGACAGCCAACTCCGCCACAGCAGCATCAACTGGTGCTGCCACGGCGGCAAAGGGATCGGTGATTGGGGGCTGTTCAGACACGGTGGGGTGGACTCCTCAACAGGCGGGCGGCGTCAGCCGAAGATGAGCAGGACGCCCTGGGTAAAGATGTAGTCGAGCACTGCCACGATGCCGGCCATAGCGGCAACGAACACAACGACCACGATGGTGTAGGCGATGAGTTCTCTGCGGGTGGGCCAGATGACCTTGCGAAGTTCGGCCACAACCTGGCGAACGAACAGCGCAAAACGGCCCAGCGGCGATAGCCGGGTCGCACTGGAGCTTTGTTCGCTCACGTTGAAGTGCCTTTCTCTTCAGGTCTGTGCAGATGGAGCAGGGCCGGAGGGACTCGAACCCCCAACCACCGGTTTTGGAGACCGGGACTCTACCAATTGAGCTACGGCCCTGTGGTGGTCGTTGCGATCACGTGATACCTGCCGCTGAGGTAAGTGGCGGGCGCACGAAATCGGGTGGACAACCACCGGTGGAGGGAGTCTACGGGTGGTGCGTCGGTGAACCCGATGGGACCCCAGTTTTTAACCGGCCGGGGCTGCACACCTGCGATCGCGGGTGCGACAAGATGGTCCTATGTCTGCTAGCGAAGTAACCACCACCAACTCCATCCGCCCGCGCATCTCCCAGCGGCTGTCCTCAATCACCGAGTCGGCGACCCTGGCGGTGGATGCCAAAGCCAAAGCGCTCAAGGCCGCCGGGCGGCCCGTGATCGGTTTCGGTGCAGGTGAGCCCGATTTTGCGACTCCGGACTACATCGTGGACGCCGCCGTGGCTGCCTGCACCGATCCACGCTGGCATCGGTATACCCCCGCAGCTGGGCTCCCGGCCCTGCGCGAAGCCATCGCGGCCAAGACTGCCCGAGACAGCGGTCTTATTGTTCAGCCGAACCAAGTCCTGGTGACCAACGGTGGCAAGCAGGCCCTCTACAACACCTTTGCCGCGCTGCTAGATCCAGGTGACGAAGTGTTGCTCCCTGCTCCGTACTGGACCACCTACCCTGAATCGATCCGGTTAGCCGGTGGCACCCCGGTGGTGGTGCCGACCTCGGTTGATAGCGGCTATCGAGCCACGATTGCTGACCTGCAGCGCCACCTCACACCCCAGACCAAGGCGCTAGTTTTCGTGTCTCCATCTAATCCGACAGGTGCGGTCTATCCACCGGAGCAGGTGCGCGAAATCGGTGAATGGGCTGCCCGCGAAGGTATTTGGGTCATTACCGATGAGATCTACGAGCACCTTGTCTATGGTTCGGCACGCTTTAGCTCAATGCCGGTCGAAGCCCCCGCGATCGCTGACCGCTGCGTGGTGATCAACGGTGTCGCAAAAACCTATGCCATGACCGGCTGGCGAGTAGGTTGGATGATTGGGCCCGTTGATGTCATCAAGGCCGCCACCAACCTGCAGTCTCATGCCACTTCCAATGTGGCAAACGTTTCACAAATGGCGGCCCTAGCGGCAGTCTCTGGCGATCTGCACGCCGTGGCAGAAATGAAAACCGCTTTCAACCGTCGCCGGCTGCTGATCGTGGACCTTCTGCGGGCCATTCCTGGGGTCGAATGCCCCGAACCCGAAGGTGCTTTTTACGTTTACCCATCGGTTCAGGGCCTCCTTGGCCGAACCATCGAGGGACGCACCCCGGCGACCTCAGCGGAACTCGCTGACATCATTTTGGACCTAGCCGAGGTCGCTGTGGTGCCGGGCGAAGCCTTTGGTACGCCGGGTTTTCTTCGTTTGAGCTATGCACTCAGCGACGACGACATCATTGAGGGAATTGGTCGGATCGCGGCCTTACTCAGCGAGTGAGTTGATCCGTACGGCCAAGCACAGCGGGTTCGGGGGTTAGCCACACGCCAAATTGTTGCCAGACACCAGTTTGTATCGCCTGGGCCAACGCCAACACGTCTGCCGCAGTGGCACCACCCCGATTGGTGATAGCCAGCGTGTGCTTGGTGGACAGTGCAGCCTGAGGCCGACCGGTGAGACAAAACCCTGGAGTGAATCCAGCCTGTTCAACTAACCACGCCGCGCTTAATTTTACGACATCGGCACCGGTTTCCCACCTGGGCGCGTCAGCTGGCAGATTGCTCAGGAGGTGAACTGGGACAATCGGATTGACGAAAAACGAACCCACACTCCAGGTGTCATGATCGCTGCTGTCCAACACCATGCCCTTGCTTCGACGAAGTTCCAGCACCGCCTCACGGACCGAACGAGAAGGCACCCGCTCGCCCACAGCGACTCCGAGCGCTTTGGCAAGTGGCCCATAGGTTACCGGGGCCCCAAGATTGCCGGTCGTGAATTGAAATGCCACAGATAGCACCACATAACGCAGCCGCGATTGACTGATCAGCGGATCAGTTGCGGGCAAACTTTCAACCTGTGACCGCTTAAACAATGAGGATCGGTAGCCAAAATCACATTCACCCGCTGCCCAAGTGCGTACGTCACCGGTTACCCGGTCGTAGGTTTCCACCCGCGCAATAACTTCGGCGACCTCTTGGCCATAGGCACCAACGTTTTGCATCGGCGTTGCGCCCACGTAGCCAGGAATACCCGAGAGAGCTTCAATTCCGACCCACTCTTCCGCAATGGCACGCTGGACCAGGCTCTCCCACGATTCCCCTGCGCCCACCTCGACCCATGCTCCACCGCAGGAGTCCGAACTCGCGGTAATTCCTTTATTCGCTACGTGAATGACTGTTCCGGAAACCGGCTCATCGGCCGCCACCGTATTGCTACCACCACCCACGATCACGATAGGAATACCTCGTTGATCGCACGAACGAACCGCGTCGATCAGCTCCGATCGAGATTCCGGACGAAGCAACGTGTCGATTCGACCACCAACGTGCAGGGTCGTCAGGTCGGCCATGGAGGACTGCATGGCGCTAGTTCAACTCAGTCGGACGACCGCGTTAGCGCGACCCAAAACGCTCGCGTCCCCGCACATAGCAGTGATGTTGACCTTCACTCGCTGTCCATCCAATTTTTCGGCAACAACGCCGGTGAAGATCACCTCTGCACCTTGGTCGTCATCAGGAACAGGTACCGGTCGGGTGAAACGTACGCCGAATTCCTCGAGCGCCGCCGGGTCGGTCACCCAGTCGGTCACGACGCGACCAGCTTGGGCCATGGTGTACATGCCGTGAGCGATGACATCGGGAAGGCCAACTAATTTGGCAACACGTTCATTCCAGTGGATGACGTTGAAATCACCCGAGGCCCCGGCATAGCGAACGAGGTCCAGCCGCGTGATGCGCACTCGTTTCTCCGGCAACACTTCTCCGACGACAACCTGATCAAACGCTACTGGTGACGCCATGATTGGCCCCTCACTTTTCTTCATCAGCGCTGCCGCGCGCCACAATGACCGAAGTGGTACTCACGATGACGGCACCGGCAGGATCGACCACGTCGGATCGCAACGTCAACATGTCGTTTCCTGCTACGGATCGAATAGCATCAATCACCGAAACAACGGTGACGAGGTCGCTAGCGACGATGGGTCGCGCGTAGGTGAAGCGCTGCTCTCCGTGGACCACGCGTGCGTAATCCAAACCCAGATCCGGGTCGAACATGGCATTAGCCATGGCCACGTGGGTGATCACGAAGGCGAAGGTGGGTGGCGCAACCAGGTCGGTAAAGCCAGCCGCCTGCGCTGCGGATAGATCGTGACTAACCGGGTTCGTATCGCCGATGGACTGGGCGAACTCGCGCACTTTTTCCCGCCCCACGAGATAGGGCGGGGATGGCGGGTACTGGCGGCCAATCAGAGCAGGGTTCAGACCCATCGCGTTGACTCCCGAAGTCTCTAGCGAGTTTCCTTGTGCTCGGTGTGCTTCTTGCAGGTCGGGCAGAATTTCGCCAATTCCAGTCGATCGGGATCGTTACGGCGGTTCTTCTTGGTGATGTAGTTGCGGTTCTTACACTCCTGGCACGCCAGAGTGATCTTCGGCCGGACATCGGTTGCTTTGCCCATGGGGCCCTCCTTTAAAATCTCGACCGGTTGGTCGACGTGGTGCAGTGTCGGGGTAGCGGAGGCCGGACTTGAACCGGCGACACAGCGATTATGAGCCGCTTGCTCTACCTGGCTGAGCTACTCCGCCGTGTGGTGGCCGTGTTACGGGTCGGCCACCGACCGAGCCCCAATACGGAATCGAACCGTAGACCTTCTCCTTACCATGGAGACGCTCTACCGACTGAGCTATTGGGGCGGTGAAGCCTGAGCAGACTACACGCCCAGGGTTGGCGCCGCTGCCTTCGGGTGGCTCCATTGGCCTTGACCAGGCAAAACGCGGTTGACTATTGCCATGACTACCGCTGCCAAGCCTATCGACTGGACCGCATCAGACATCCCCAACCTGGCGGGATTCGATGCGATCGTGACCGGTGCCAACTCCGGACTGGGACTGGTCACTGCGACGCAATTAGCGGCACACGGCGCCCACGTCACACTCGCCGTCCGAGACACGGAACGGGGCGAGTTTGCAGCCGAGTCAATTCGCACATCCTCGCCCGGTGCCACCGTTGAGGTCTCACACCTCGATCTGGCCAGCTTGACCAGCGTTCGCCAGTTCACCGAACTGTGGATCGCTGCCCACCCAGCCGGTCTTAATCTGCTGATTAACAATGCCGGCGTGATGGCGATTCCCCGGCGGGAATCTGCTGACGGATTCGAAATGCAATTGGCCACCAACCATCTAGGCCATTTCGCCCTCACCGGGCTGTTGCTCCCGGCCCTGATCACCGCAGGAGAACCGGAGAGGTCACGCGTCGTCACCGTCTCTTCGCAGGCCCATCGGTTCGGGCGGATGAACTTTGATGACCTACAGGGTGAAAGGAAATACCGCGCATGGGGAGCTTACGGACAGTCCAAGTTGGCGAACCTACTGTTCACCAACGAGTTGAATCGCCGACTACGGCAAGCTGATGTTCCAGTGAGTGCGCTAGCCGTACATCCTGGTTACGCTGCAACGAATCTGCAGTCCGCTGCCCCGCGCATGAAAGGCAGCAACAGGGGCGAGAAGATCATGGGACTGGCGAACCGCGTACTGGCTCAGAGCGCAGAAATGGGGGCGTTACCCACCCTGTACGCGGCCACAGAACCAGGGTTGCCCGGGGGCCTCTACGTTGGCCCAGACGGGTTCGGTGAGCAGCGCGGCCATCCCACCGTGGTCGGAATGTCGGCAGCAGCAAGCAACCGTGCCGACGCGAGCCGCTTATGGGTGGCAAGTGAAGAACTCACCGGCGTGCACTACCTCAACGGCTAATCCCGACCTAGCGATGTCGAAATCATCGCGATCTTGCTGGTGGCAGGTGCAGGATTCGAACCTGCGAAGCTTTCGCGACGGATTTACAGTCCGCTCCCATTGGCCGCTCGGGCAACCTGCCGTGCTGGTCGAGACATCAGGATCGGTGCGAAAGATTCGCCGACAATGATCATCTCGAAGCCACGCGAGTCTACATACAGCGCCCTAGGGCCACATCTTGGCATCGACTCACTGACCACTGCCGGATAAAGCGATGGCAAACTACTCCCATGGCTGACAGCAGTTTCGACATCGTGTCCAAGATCGACCGCCAAGAGGTTGACAATGCGTTGAACCAGGCGGCAAAGGAGTTGTCCCAGCGCTTCGATTTCAAAAACACCGGCGCCAGCATCGAATGGCAAGGTGAGTTAGGTGTCGAACTTGAAGCCGATACAGAGGAACGCGTCCTGGCCGCCCTCGAAGTCTTTCGAGACAAATTGGTGAAAAGGTCGATCAGCCTCAAGGCCCTTGACGCTGGAGAGCCTCGATCATCAGGTCGCACCTACAAGATCACCTGTGCGCTCACCGCCGGCATCAGCCAAGAGCAAGCCAAGAAGCTTGGCAAAATCATTCGAGACGACGGGCCCAAGAAGGTGAAGGTTGCTGTTCAGGGCGAAGAACTGCGGGTTTCCAGCAGCAGCAGGGATGACCTGCAAACGGTGATCGCCCTCGTCCAGGAGGCAAACCTAGACTTCCCCGTGCAGTTTGTGAACTACCGCTGACGAATACGGGCCACCAGCGGGGTCAGCCGGATAAATCTTCGATGCCGGCGACAAGTTGCTCAGCCTCACCCACACCCCCGCGCGGGCTGGGTGCCCAGGCCAGGGCATCGAAGGGACAAACCTCCACGCATATTCCGCAGTACATGCACAGGCCCCAGTCAATCGTGAATGCGTCGAGTACAGCAACGCTGCGAGGGCGACGGGCACCTTCAGGGGTCACCTGTTCGGTGTGACTGTCGATCTCGATGCACCAGACCGGACACTCCCGGACGCAGAGCATGCACGACGTGCAGTCCGGGGCGCTTAACTTAATCGTTCCGCGAGATTCAATCGCGATGTCCTCGATCATTGGCCGTCCCCAGTTTCGAACCACTCAGGTCGCGTGCCCGGGGGTGCTTGACGGCGCCGAGATGCGCTTCGGCGCGGATCTGGGTCCGCATTACCCGGCCAGGGAGTGTCAACGCGCGCCCCAAGGGGTACGTGTTTGCGCAGCGGAGTCACCGGGGCCTCGTCGGAGAGGAGCAACCCTTGTGCCGTCGGGTCATGTGACACAACGTTACCGGTGAAGGTGATGCCGAACATCTCACGTGTCTCACGCTCATGCCATGCAGCAGCCTTGAAAACATCAACGAGGGACGCCAGTTCTGCATCGTGCTGGGGCACAACCACTCCCCACCACTGCCCTAGCGCTGAATCCACTCGATTGGCGTGCAGTACGACGTGGAACTCACGTTGCTCTGGGCGGTCAATAGCTGTGAGTACATCCAGACAAACCCAACCTTGGCGGTGGGCGCTGGCCAAGGAGTCTCGCCATTGCTCTGCACTGATCCACTCGATTTGCTGTGTTATTTCAACAGAATTGGCAGCAATGGTCATGAACGAATCACATCCGCGGCACCTTCGGCAATGCTGAGGATCGCGGCAATGAGGGCTTCTGGACGGGGAGGGCAGCCAGGGACGTAGACCTGTACCGGAATGGTTTCGTCAATACCCTGCGCAACCGAATAGGAATCCCAATACGGACCGCCACTGGCTGTGCAAGCGCCAAAAGCCATTGCCGCCCGTGGTTCTGGCAGTCTCTCCCACGCCGCCTCGATACTCGGACGTAGTGCGTGGGTGAGGGTTCCGGACACAACCAGCAGGTGCAGAGTGGGCACCGGGTCCGCGTCAGCCACCGGGAGTAACAGCCCGCGGGTGAGGGCTGCGGCGAATTCAACGGCGCAGCATGCCAGGCCGAGATCGGTCGCGACGACACGAATTTCCGGATGGCTAGCTAACCGGTACTGGCGCGCACCACCGGAGACCGATTGGTACGCCGGCGTCGGCAATTCGATCACACTCCCAGAGTAGTCGGCCGTGCGATCGCGAGATTGGACGCACTTGACTGTTCAGCGCGATAGCGTTCGAACGTGACCACGTCTCCTGTCGACGAAGAGCACAAAAGCATCGTTACTCTCCCGCAGCGCGATTGTTTCGCTGCCGCCATTGAAGCATCACGTATCGCGGTGACATATCGAACCCCGGTCTTCCTACCATCCGATGGTTATCTCGCGAACGGTTCGCAGCTGTGGTGAATGTCAACGACATCCCTGAAGCCGAGATTTTGATCCATGACGCACATGCCGTTGACCCGGCTGTGGCCTTCGCGCTCTCGCGGCTATCTGACCAGCAAATGCTCACCGATACCCCTATCGGAGTGTTCCGCGATGTACAGCGTCCTTCCGACGATCGACTGGCCCGTGAACAAAACGAAAAAGCCGTCGCCGAACAAACAAAGGATCTGCGCAGGCTGCTGCGCGGTAGCGACACCTGGACTGTGAACTGACTCCGGAGTCGGCGCAGCGAACCACGTTGTTGGGCTTCGTCTACGCGCTCATCGCCTATGGCCTCTGGGGAGTATTCCCACTGTATTTCGCGATCCTGGACACGGTTTCCCCCGCGGAAATTGTGGCCCATCGCATTATCTGGTCGTTCGTTTTTCTTATCGTCGTCATCGGCATTGGCAGAGGATGGCGACGGCTGGGCAGCGTATTGAAGAATCGGCGCACCCTGGGCATTCTCGTGCTTGCTGCGATCGCCATCACCGTGAACTGGACCACCTACGTCTATTCGGTCAGTACCGATCAGGTGGTGGATGCCTCCCTGGGATACTTCATCAATCCACTGGTGTCCGTTGCCTTGAGTGTGGTGATCTTGAAGGAGAGCCTGCGCCGATGGCAGTGGGGTGCAGTTGGAATTGCCGCTGGGGGTGTCGTGGTCATCGCCATCGGCGCAGCCGCATTACCCGCCATAGGACTCATTCTAGCGTTCTCCTTCGGGTCCTATGGACTACTAAAGAAGATGGCCGGTGTTGATGCAATTTCAGGACTCACCGTTGAAACCATGGTGCTTTTCCCTGTTGCCGCGGTGGTTCTGGCCGTGGCAGAAGTGCAAGGTAGCGCCGCCTTCGTCGTAGACGGAGTTGGAATTACCATCCTCCTCCTTCTGCTCGGTCCCATCACGGCTATACCGTTGCTTGCCTACGTCGGTGGCGCCAATCGACTACCGCTATCCACGCTGGGGATCATGCAATACGCCACACCCACCATCCTGCTGATCCTTGGGATCACCTATTTCGCCGAGACGGTCACCGGGTTGGAGTGGATTGGCTTCGCACTCATCTGGGCCGCGCTGGCGCTCTTCTCCGTTGATGCCCTCCGGCACCGTCGGCGACCTAACCGTGCCGATGCTCTGGAGATCGGCCAAATCGCCTAACACAATCCTCCCGGCAACCAGCTGTGCGGCAATGTAGGTGGCCCTAAACAGCCTTCCGAGTCTAGGATTTGACCGTGGCAATACTTGTGGATTCGGCGAATTGGGCGTGGCGAGACAGGTGGTTTTGCCACCTAGTGAGCGACCAAGACCTATATGAGTTGCACTCCTTCGCACGCTGGATCGGAGTACCGCAGCGAGCATTCGGAGGCGATCACTACGACGTTCACGAATCAATGCGGATGATCGCCGTTGAGGAGGGCGCACTCGAGGTGAGCAGCAGGCAACTCGTTCAGGCGCTCTACGCGGCCGGGCTCCGCCGACCCCGCCGGGATACCTAGGGTAGAGGTATGAGTGTTTCTGCTGATCCGCAAAGCCGCAAAGCCCTCGTTGACCTTGCCCAAAAATTCACCGGACGTGAGATCACGCCGTTTCTGACTACCTGGGAAACAGATGGAATGCTGCCCCGGGATCTACACCGCAGAGCGGCTGACGTTGGCCTGCTCGGCATCGGCATCGACCCCAAACTCGGCGGCTCCGGTGGAGATTTTGCCGATGTAGTGGCGATGACCGAGGCCATGATCGGAGCAGGCGCCAGCGGTGGCGTCATTTCTGCACTCTTCACTCACGGAATCGCCCTGCCCCATGTGATCGACGAGTACCACCGCAGGGTCGACGCGGCTGATGTAGACGGTGCCGACTATTTACTGGCGCAGACCATTGAGCCAGTGCTGCGCGGCGAGATGATCCTGTCTCTCGGCGTAACCGAACCTGATGGTGGTTCAGACGTTTCTCGACTACGTACCCGTGCTGAACGAGTGAATGAATCTTGGACCGTGTCTGGTGCGAAAACGTACATCACCTCAGGCGTTCGAGCGGATCGCGTGGTGGCTGCCGTACGGACTCCGGAAACAGGAGAAGGTGCAGCTGGTATCACGCTGATGATGCTTGATCCGGCTTCTCCTGGATACGCCACCCCTAGAGCGCTGGCCAAGATGGGCTGGTGGTGCAGCGATACAGCAGAACTCGCTTTCAACGAAGTACCTGTGGCCCCGCGCGATGTCTTGGGACTGGGCTTGGGGTTTGCTTCGCTAGCTAATC
>Ga0055584_100008571_pt1 | contig 10033 bp, 8 predicted proteins | sample OSDHelmetaG_FD_58716 | JGI IMG/M metagenome (GOLD analysis project Ga0055584, IMG submission 58716) | Pelagic marine sediment microbial communities from the LTER site Helgoland, North Sea, for post-phytoplankton bloom and carbon turnover... | ecosystem: Environmental > Aquatic > Marine >...
AAATCGTAGCCCTTTGATTCAATGCAAAGGGTTTTTTTATGCGCTCGGACAAACATCTGGGTGATTTAGTAAACTGAACTGTCATGAGTTGGGGGTTGGTGACGAAATAAATGTTACGCTTCTTCGACTCACTAAGCACGTGTAAACATTAGGCTAATCGTCTTACGTTATGTCAAAATCGAATTCTCGCAATAAAAAAAATCGCGTCGGGCGTTCACAACTGGAGACCGGGGACCATACGCGGGGTGATGGAGATTCAGGGACAGGACCTGCCGGTCATCAAAAAAACGATAATAGTCATTCCGCCGTTGATCAAAGCATGAGAACGGATTGGACCCTGCGGACTCGCATCATCGTTTCAGTTCTGGTGGTTTTACATTTGGCGGCAGTTTTCTCTGCCCCGTTTGCAATGCCACAGCCATCGAGTGAATTGTCAGTTGGAATCGACTCGGTGACTGGTCCCTATACGTCAGCCCTTTACATGCGGCATGGTTACCGGTTCTTTGCTCCCGATCCAGGTCCTAGCCATTTATTACGCTACGAAGTCATCGACGAAAGTGGTGACGTCGTTGCCGGACGTTTCCCTGACAAGTCGAACCATAAGCCAAGGCTGATGTATCACCGCTTTTTTATGATCAGTGAACATTTTTGGGGGCTGGGGACGCTAGGTGAGCCGGTTGAAAATCAGTCTCAGGTCGATGACCTAAATCGTGCTGTTACCTACCTGAGAGACAATGGATTCATCGATCAAGCGGATTGGTTATTGGGATCGATTCCACCCACTTCCAATGAAGAATTGGAGGAAAGGCAAATAGTGAAAGTCATCAAAGCCCTTGAAAACGATGGGAAATTTGCAGCGGCAAAATCGGCTCGCCAAAATTTTGAACGTGATAGAGATGGACTTGCTACGGCAAAGCGTCATCGAAAGGTATGGTTGGCTGGAATTGCCAAATATTTAAAACAGAAGCACAACGGTGCAGTTGTGCGAATCTGGATTCAGGAGCACCTGATTCCGGATTACGATCACATTCTCGACGGTGGTGGTTTGGATGATCCTGAAACATATGGTCCCAGGCGGTTGGTGTATTCCGATGAAGAGGTGGTCAAATGAAGACGTTCTGGATGACGGTGATGACGGCATGGGATCGATTTTGGTTCCAGAAGAGTGACCCGATTGTGTTGAGTGTCATTCGCGTGCTTGCTGGTGCCATCTTGTTTTACACGCATTTGGTTTGGACGTTCGAGTTAGAGAGCTTTTTTTCCAGCGACCTTATTCTTTCTGATGAACATAACGAGATCATCACCGGAACGAAGTTTGCGTGGTCGCATTTTAATTGGGTTGGCTCTTTTGGCCTTTTAACCGCGATTCATTACTTCGCACTTATCTGCATGTTTCTTTATTGGATCGGATTTTACACGCGGATCACTAGCGTGATCAGCTTGTTGTTTACCATTTCGTATGCAAATCGAGCAGTCGGTGCGACATTTGGTTTGGACCAGATCAATGTGATGTTAACTTTTTATTGTGCGATCGGACCGTCTGGCGCGATGTTCTCAATGGATCGTTTGTTGAGAAAACGTACGGTTGAGGTTGTGCCGACATCATTGGCCAACGTGGCGATTCGATTGGCTCAACTGCATTTGTGTGTTATTTATTTGTTCGCTGGAACCGGCAAGCTTCTGGGGTCCAGTTGGTGGAACGGTGAAGCCATTTGGGGTGCGATGGCGAATTCTGAATATCAGACCTTGGATTTAACTTGGCTCGCTGCGTCTCCTTATTTGATCAACTTGATTACACACGTTTCTTTGGCGTGGGAGGCCTCTTATGTCTTTCTCGTGTGGCCTAAGTGGACGCGGCCCGTCGTGATCGGAATGGCTTTTGGAGTTCACTTGGGGATTGGGATCGCGATGGGCATGGTCGAATTTGGACTGATCATGGCTATAGCGAACCTTGTTTTCGTTTCTTCTTCATTAATGCGACGACTGATCGGTATCGTTCTTTCCGGTGTGAATGAATGGCCAACGGCCAAATGATTCGTTGGTTCCCGTCATGTTTAGATTGTATTCACTCGAACAAATGATCAATCTGTGCGTGATCGATTCGGCCTCAGAACGGGGCGTATGGGGTCGGGTTTGCCGCAGTCACTTCAATGGTTCAGATGGCCATGGCCTGAACCGTGTTTCCTTGCTGAAGTAGCCTTTTTATTCGTATACTGCGTGATTACGTATTTTTGCTAGAGATTACCATGATTGAAAACATAGCCGTTGTTGGCGCAACGGGTGCCGTCGGATCGATTGTTCTGGAGTTATTGGAAGAAAGAAACTTTCCCTTTAAATCGATTAAGTTTTTGGCATCAAAGCGTTCGGCTGGAAAATCGCTGACCTTCAAGGGTGAATTGCACGTCATCGAGGAGCTTTCGCCCAATGCTTTTCAAGACATCGACCTTGTAATCGCCAGTACGCCGGATGAAGTCTCTCTGGAATTTACGCCTTGGGCTGTCGAACGCGGCGCAATTGTCATCGACGAAAGTGGCGCCCATCGCATGATGGAGCATGTTCCGTTGGTTGTTCCGGAAGTTAATCCGGAGGCGATAGAAAACCATCAGGGCATCATCGCAAGTCCAAACTGTTCGACGACACAAATGGTGGTCGCGATGAAGCCAATCTATGATGCCGTTGGAATCTCTCGTGTGGTTGTCAGTACTTATCAGGCACCCAGTGGTGCGGGGGCAGCGGGAGAGCAAGAGCTGTTTGATGGTACTCAATCCCATATGGAGGGTAAGTCTTTTGACTACCAAGCATTCGCTCATCCGATTGCATTCAATTTGATTCCACAGATTGGTTCCGAAAAGTTTGAAGGCTACACATCGGAAGAGATGAAAATGGTTTTCGAAACGCGAAAAATTTTCGGCGACGAAACGATCCAGATCTGCCCAACTTGCGTGCGTGTGCCTGTGGTGAATTGCCATAGCGAGTCCATTCTCTTGGAAACCAAATCTGCTTTGGAGGTTGATGCGGCTCGTGAGCTTTTTCGAAACTTTGAGGGAATTACCTTGCAGGATGATTTAGCATCGCAGAGTTATCCGATGCCGATTGATGCAAACAAAAAAGATGACGTTTTTGTGGGTCGCCTTCGTAAAGACATTTCCGGTCCGAATGGGTTGGCATTTTGGTGTGTCAGTGACAACTTGCGAAAAGGCGCGGCAACGAATGCGGTTCAAATCGCAGAATTATTAGTTAATCGAAATGCGACATGCGGTACCTAAAGCTTACGGTAGCCTATCGCGGAACCAACTATTGCGGTTGGCAAATTCAATCGAATCCGCGTTCTGTTCAACAGGTTTTGGAAACAGCGTTCACAAAAATCACTGGTGAAAAAAATCGCTTTACGGCAAGTGGTCGGACTGATGCGGGCGTCCATGCGATTGGGCAAGTTATCAGTGTTGTGACGTCGACAACGATTCCCAATGGTAATTTGGTCAGAGGGCTCAACTCAAATATCCCACGCGATATCTCAGTCCTGTCCGTTGAAGATGCTCCTGAACGATTTCATGCGATCCGGGATGCAAAGCGAAAGCGATATCGTTATCGACTGCAAATGGGGCCAGTTGCCGATCCTCTAGATCAAGAATTTGCTTGGCATGTAACGTATTCGCTGGACGTTCCGGCAATGCAGTTGGCGGCGCGTGAGTTGCTGGGCGAACACGATTTTGCGTGTTTTCAAGCGGCTGGGGCGGATCGAATAACCACCGTGAGAACGATATACGACTGTCAGTTTAATGAATGTGAAACAACGCCGTTTCGCAAGTTTCAATTCGAAATTGAGGGAAACGGTTTTCTTTACAATATGGTCCGAAATATTGTCGGATCATTGGTAGAAGTCGGTCGTGGAAAGCAATCACCTACCTGGATTTCAGAGTTGATCAGGTCAAAAGACAGAAAAAGGGCGGGGCAAACGGCCCCGGCAAAGGGGCTTTTCCTCGTGTCGGTTGACTATTAGTTGGCAATACGAATTTAAGTGATAACTGGAATGACCCAACCGAAACGTAAGATTCTTCCATTGATGAAATTACGAACGGCTTTATCGATTTTTGGTTCTTAACTAAAATCTAAAATAGGCTCGGAACCATCGAATCCGGCCAAAGTTTAATCGGGAGACATCAGTGGCAAGCGGACGCGATTTTTTAGGGCCTTATCGGCTCATTCGGCTGATTCGCGGTGGTACGAGTTGCCAAGTGTGGGAGGCGATCAAAGATCCTGATCCGCGCCGAATCGCCATGAAGGTTCTTTTGGAGGAGAAACGCAAAAACAAAGAAGAGATTCTTCAGCTAAAAAACGAGGGATTGGTCGGTATTGGGCTTGATAATCCCCATGTCATCAAAATCTACGAGTTTACGACGGCTTACCATCTTCCGTTTCTCGCGATGGAGCTATTCAACGCCCGTAACCTGAAGCAGGAACTTCGGGAAAGGCCTGAGAACTTGGCGTTTCATGCTCCAGAAATTATCCGTCGATGTGCGTTGGGTTTGAGTTACTTTAATGAGCAGGGGTACATTCATTGCGACGTCAAACCAGACAATTTTTTGGTGAATGTCAAAGGTGACGTAAAGCTCATTGACTTTTCGATCGCTCAAAAAATGAAGACCGGTTTTAGCGGGTTCTTTGGTGGGAAGCGTGCCATCCAAGGAACACGGAGTTACATGAGTCCTGAGCAGATCCGTGCAAAAAGCCTTGATGCAAGAAGCGATATTTACGGTTTCGGTTGTGTCCTTTTTGAACTATTATGCGGCAAAACGCCGTTCTCTGCCGTTAGTCCAGACGATCTCTTGAAAAAGCATTTGACATCTCCGCCACCGAGTGCAGCCGTTCACAACAGTGCGGTTTCTGCGGAGCTTTCCGGGCTGATTCAGCGTATGTTGTCCAAAGACAAAACAAAGCGGCCTGAAAGTTTCCGTGCGTTCCTTGCCGAATTCAAGGGAATGTCGACCTACAAGGCCGGAATGCGGCCAAAGAATCCGGACGAAAACGCTGTCGAATATTAAGTCGTTCTCGACATCATTAATTTTTGAAATCCATCGCTTCAGAACAAAGTGTAATTAGAAATGCCTGATCAAGTCCTTGATTTTGAACAACCCATTTTCGATTTGAAAGATCAGATCGTCGAATTCGAGTCAGCATCCGACGATTCCGCTGGATCAACGGAGAAGCTACGGGAGATGAAACGTCAGTTAACGGAACTGACGAAAACGATCTATGGAAATTTGACGCCATGGCAAACGGTGAAAGTTGCGCGGCATTCAGATCGGCCTTACACCGTGGACTACCTGTCGCTCGTATTCGAAGAATTTGTCGAATTACATGGTGATAAGTTTTTTGGTGACGACCGCGCCGTGCGTGCAGGTTTTGCGAAACTGGATGGGATCAAGGTCATGGTGATCGGTCATCAGAAAGGCCGTAACCTCAAGGAACGCCAAGAATCGTATTTTGGCTGTGCTCACCCCGAAGGCTATCGCAAGGCGATGCTGAAGATGCGGATGGCTGAGAAATACGGTTTGCCCGTCATCTGCTTTATCGATACGCCGGGAGCCTATCCTGGAATTGGTGCCGAAGAGCGTGGGCAAGCTCAAGTGATCGCTGAAAGCATGTTTGAAATGTCCAGGCTAAAGACCCCTATTGTATGTGTTGTCATCGGCGAGGGGGGCAGCGGAGGCGCACTTGGAATTGGGGTAGGGAACAAGGTCGCTATGTTGGAGCATTCCTATTACAGCGTGATCAGCCCCGAAGGTTGTGCTGGGATCTTGTGGAAAAACGGGCGACATGCTGAGAAAGCCGCTGATGCGTTGAAGTTTACCGCGAGTTATTTGAAAAACTTTGGTGTGATCGACGATGTTATCGAGGAACCACTCGGAGGGGCGCATTGCGATCACCATTCAACGGCTGCTCGAATGAAGAGCTATCTGGTTAAAACGCTCAAAAGTCTCGCCGAATTATCGGAGGAAGAATTGGTACGCGACCGATACGAGCGATTCCGGAAAATCGGCGTATTCACAGAAGAGGCAACAATAAACCCCGGTACTTCTGATTGATTTGGAACGGCCGTGACGCTTGGGGTCGCGGATGGTTTTGCGCACTAGGCGGCTCGCCGTTGATTTGCATTTTGTTGCTTAGCCGCTTGTTTGCGATTGCGTTTACCCGTTGGTAACTTGTGGATTTGTTGTCCCATCAGTTCAAGTTCGCTTTCGCCATCTTCTTGATCGGATTCGGTTATCCAAGAAGAGGGCTTTGAGGGGGCCGTTTTCTTCCCGACGTTCTGCTTGTTAGACGTCGAGTTCATGTGTCCATCGTTTGAATCCAAGCTCGACTCTTCGTCTGTAATTACTCGGATTCTCGGCCTCGATTTGCTTTGTTTTTGGGTGTTCGTTTTTTGGTTGTATGCGTTGTCTTCTACGTCATTTTCTTCAATCTGATCGGTAGCGATCGCCGCTACAATCTTGCCTTCGGCCTCTAAAATCACAAACCGAGCGTAACTGATTACCATGAAAAAGACCGAACTGTGGGCGATCGCAAAGCTGTTTGCTTCGACAACTTGTTCATTTGCGAAATTCATGGGCAGCAGATCAAGCCTTAAGATGTTAGCGAAAGCATAGGCCGCCGCTGCAATTGCAATCGATCCAATGGCGACCCTTGATCGCCATAACTCAAAGATCAGCCGACCACATATCGAGCCTGCTGGTATGCCAACGATGAGTAGCCAAATATTTCGGCCTTGAGAGAGAAATCCTTCTTCCCAATTGGTCGCAATTAAACTGGCGATAACTGGGCTGATTTGTGCCGTCGCGTCCATGCTGGCGAGGATAAACCCGCACGCCAACCATACCCACACACGATAGCTTCCAGAATAATCGTCCGCACGGAATTTTCGGACCTGATAGACTTGAAAACAGAAGAATGAAGTGGCCAGCAGCAAAAATGAAGAAATCCATGCGAGTAAACCGCCATCCAATTTCAGATTGAGTGAAGCAGCATCAATCTTGTGTGATTCGGCGAATGGGAGAACTCGAAAGTGTGCAACATTGATCAACGCAACAACGGCAACTAATAACACGAAGATGCCAGCAACCGCAAATGTTCGTTGCGGAACGAAATCAATTAGCCGGGGTTGATTTTCGACCAACGCGCCTGAGGTATAGGCGTTCGTTCTTTGTGATTCTGAAACGATCGGTTCAGGATCTGGAGTTGGGTAATCAATACTGGTTGTATTTGGCGTAGTGTCCGCATCATCGCGAAACATCATTCTGCGTCGCCTGGAATCTCGCATCAATAATCCATTATCTTCGCTGAGAGAAATTCACGCTGAAAATGATTTGCGTGTACAGACCTCTTGTCCTGTCCGATTTAGTTACCACGAAAGCAATGGTAGAAATCGAGCATTCAACTTATCAAATTATTCGTCATTCATCTGGTTGCGTTCTACTGATTTCGTCATGGTTGGTTGATTTTTTAAACTTTGATTCAGCGGTAGGATTTTCACCAGCTTGGTTTCGCTGACCAGTCAATCATCAGTATGGTCGCACAAAAGATTGGATCGGCAGATGAAAGGGAATAGATCGAAAATTTTATGCATGCACCGTCGAATCGGATTCGACCACATAGTTTTTCAAATCGTCAAAACCGTCAATTCGAACAATTAACTCATCTCCTGGTTTTAAGAAGACGGGTGGCTTTCTGGCCGCTCCGACACCCGACGGCGTGCCGGTAAATATTAGGTCGCCCGGCAGTAGGGTGCAGAATTTGGAAAGATGGTTGATCAGGACATCAATAGGAAAAATCAGGTGCTTGGTATTCGAATTTTGCATTTGCTTTCCATTTAATAGCAATTCGATATTCAGTTGGTCGACGGCCTGAATCGCGTCTTTGGAGACGATCGTTGGGCCCAATGGCGCGAACGTATCGAATGTCTTTCCCAAGAGCCATTGGCCCCCCGGTTTTCCTTTTTGCCAATCTCGCGCTGATATGTCGTTGCCGCAGCAGTAGCCATAGACGTGATCCATCGCATTTTCGATTGAAATACAGCGTCCCGATTTCCCGATTACAACCACAAGTTCTGCCTCAAAATCAACCTCGTTGCTAATCGCTGGCAATTGAATCTTCGATTGATGCGACGTAAGTGCCGTTGCAAATTTACTAAACACGACTGGGATTTCAGGGATGTCTGCGCCAGTTTCTTTCGCATGTTCTGCGTAGTTTCTACCGATGCAAAAGATTTTATTTGGTGTCGTGATTGGCGGTAGCCACGAAAAAGAGACTTCATCGATCGACATCACACGGTTGAATTGGTCCACGTCGACCTTTTTTTCGATCAAGTCCAGAATGGATGTTGGTGAGGAATTGGGCGATGGAAGCCTGATTTGTTCACCTTCAAAAATCGCGACGCTCGACCGGCTTTGATGGGGACCTTCGTCAAGTTTGATTTGGGCGATTTTCATGGGTTTTCTCCGTTTTCAATAGGAGTTTCGGACGGGACGTGGTTGCAATCGTAGTGCCATCAAGTTTTGAATTCGAGTCCATTTTGAAAAAAACGGCGACGTGCTACCAACAGTAATAACCGAATAAACGGACGAATCGATATACGTAAAGGATAATTCGGTATTTAAGCGGGTCCGTGAAATCCAATTTCAACTCGCGTTTCAGAAGCGATCTAGCATTTCAGTGCCTTACGCCACGAACGAGACCAACTTATGAATTCAATTGTAAATGCCTCCGAAACGCCGCTTTCTCAGACTCGAGAAAACGCAGATTCTGCCGTGGACAAGGTGTCATCGCTTGCCGAATTGGTCAATGAATTGCAGGCAAGTGATAATGCGGTATTTGAACTGAATGATGCAGTCGCGTCGGAAATCGTTAATGCAAAACTGGGTATCGCGTCAGGGTTGTTCGAGTCGATTCGGATGAAGCATTCGCCGACTGCACTTCATTGCCTTCGAGTTGCGCTTGGGTGTTCGATTTGGTTTGATCAACTTAAACCCAATTTTCAAAAAAACGACTTGGAAATTGCGGCGCTCTTGCATGATCTTGGAAAGATCGGTGTGCCGGACGAAATTTTGACGAAGCCAACGTTTCTGAACGTAGATGAAAAACAAATTGTTGATTTTAAGCGGAATCGGGGGCTGGAGGTTTTGCGAACGTTTTGCGCATCCAAAGACGTTATCGACTTTGTGCATTATTCCTCGACATGGTACGACGGTTCGCGAAACAAGACCGATTTGGCTGGCGAAAATCTGCCGGTAGGTGCACGGATGTTATCGATCGTGGATGCGTTCGATTCGATGACTTGTGATCAAGTTTATCGAAAAGCCATGTCGTTGGACCGAGCTGTTGCAGAGTTATTTGATAATGCCGGAACGCAGTTTGACCGGGAGTTGATTGGCTCTTTTGCGGAGGTTGTCGCCAGCGGCTGGTTTGATCTTCAGCTAAAATGCTGTAGTCAATGGTCGGACGCCGATGCTGGAGAAGCCTCGGCGTTATGGTCGATCGCGTCAAACCTTTCGAATTCGCATCCTCATCCGGAGCAGTCTGATCCGGTGGGTTTGTTTAAGGAAACACTGTTTGGACAAATGCTGGACGCCGTGATCTTTGTAGACCGACAAAGCAAGATTTTGTTCTGGAACCCGGCAGCCGAGCGAATTACTGGTTTAAGTGCTGCGTCGGTGATGCATCGGCGGTTTTGCCCTACGATTGTCGATCTTCAGGATGAGACCAGTACATTGGAAATTCCAGATAGCGAATGCCCAGTGCAAAAAACAATGGGCATTAGCCAAACTTCGTTCGCGCGATTCAGCGTTCGTGGTCGCACTGAAAATCGACAGATTGTTGACGTTCAAATTTCGCCAGTTATCGGACACAGTGGCGAGTCGCTAGGAGCGACCATTGTATTTCATGATTCATCAAACACTTGTTCATTGGAAGAACGTGTCGAAACGCTGTACAGTCGCGCTTCTCAGGATAATCTTACAAAAGTCGCGAACCGCGCCGA
>Ga0055584_100008572_pt1 | contig 10032 bp, 10 predicted proteins | sample OSDHelmetaG_FD_58716 | JGI IMG/M metagenome (GOLD analysis project Ga0055584, IMG submission 58716) | Pelagic marine sediment microbial communities from the LTER site Helgoland, North Sea, for post-phytoplankton bloom and carbon turnover... | ecosystem: Environmental > Aquatic > Marine >...
CCTTTCTTGATCCCCTGTAATTCATCCCCGGCCCCCGATAGCATCAGCAACAAAAAGAAATCTGTCATACCATGAACAGCAGTTTCCGACTGCCCAACACCAACCGTTTCTATTAAGATCACATCGTAACCCGCCGCTTCACATAAGAGCATGGTCTCACCTGTTTTATTTGCTACACCTCCTAAAGTATCCCCTGAGGCAGAAGGCCGTATATAAGCTTCTTGTTTTGTGGCCAATTCCTCCATTCTGGTTTTATCTCCCAGAATACTTCCCTTGGAGCGCTGACTACTGGGATCAATTGAAAGAATAGCTACCCTGTGTCCTAATTGGATCAAATGCTTTCCAAAGGCCTCGATAAAAGTGCTCTTCCCTACCCCGGGCACACCTGTTATTCCAATCCTGATTGAATTTCCTGAATAAGGTAAAATAGCCTGGATGATATCTTTAGCCAATATTTTATCACTTGAAAGATTGCTTTCTACTATTGTTATAGCCCTCGACAAAAGCACCCTGCTTCCATTTAGTACACCCTGGATGTATTCATCAGCCTCCAGTCTTTTTTTTGGCTTGTAATTCCCCATAAACTCCATTAAATAAATAGCTGTGATCTGACTGACCAAGGCTCAATTTTTACGATAAATATACGAATACAATAGTCTTTAAGCAAAACCAACGCTTCATAATTCGAACTTTAAAAAGAAATTTAAGAAATTGTAAAACAGGTGTTTACATTTTTCTTAATGATCAAATATCCGAAAAATAAAAAGCACTTAGCTCTTAGCTCATAAATAGCTTCAAAGCTTGATGCCTACCTTCTGTCTCCGAAGATTCTGAGTAAAAACAGAAAGAGATTGACAAAATCCAGATACAAAGTTAAAGCACCCATTATTGACATTTTCTCCATACTATCCTCATTGGTAAAACCCCTGCTTCCAATCTCCTTGAGCTTCTGAGTATCATAGGCCGTAAGGCCCACAAAAATAGCTACTCCAAGATAACTGATGATCCAATACATCATTTCGTTTTGCAAGAACATATTGACAACAGAAGCAATAATGATCCCTATCAATGCCATAAAGGCCATATTCCCTATGCTTGTCAAATCTTTTTTGGTTGTATAGCCATAAAAACTCATGGCAGCAAAGGTACCTGCCGTAATATAGAATGTAGTTGCAATTGAATTTGAGGTATAGGCCATAAAAATGACCGACATGGTAAGGCCGTTCAGCACAGAATACACCAAAAACGCACCTATGGCCATATTTCGACTCATTTTATGTATTGCTCTGCTCAGGTAGACAACCAAGGCCAATTCGCCTATGATCAATCCAAAAAACAAGATTTTTGAACCGACGATCGCATTAAATATTTGAGGTGAAGTAGCTGTAAAATAAGCTACAAGGCCTGTAATAAATAAGGCAAGAGCCATCCAGTTATACACCTTGGTTATAAAAACAGCCTGATGGCTTTTGATTCCCAGTTGATCCTTCGGATTTGCAGAAACTTGATTTTCCATGAAAACGCTTAAAATTTAAGTTGACAAAGATATTAAAAAACACATTAGTAAAATTGCATACTTTTTTATAATTTGCTCAGATGACCATATGGATTAAATTCTCCCGTTTCATAAGAATTGTTAGCCTTATCTTTTTGTTCTTTTGTTCCAACTTAGGCCTTTCACAGATCAGGAATGCTCCTCTTACAAAAATTGATGCTGAACGCGCAAAACAGAATTATCAGAAATATTGTGCCCTTTGCCATGGAGCAGACAGAGAAGGGGGTGCAGCTGATTTCGCACCCTCTCTAAAATCTAAATCACTGATGTCAACAATGCCCCTGAATTTTTTAGCGAGCTCAATTGGATTTGGACGACCCAATACAGCAATGGCAGCTTATTTGAGTGATGCTGGAGGGCCCCTAACCATGAAGGATATCTTTACACTTGCTACCTGGCTAAAGCACGAGTCCGGGGTCGAAACGATTGCACTTTCGCTTGATCCCATTGAAGGAGATATGATCAATGGAGCTTCAATTTTTAAGCAAAAATGCGCTAAATGCCATGGGGAAAAAGCAGAAGGTATAACAGCACCTTCTCTGGCTAATCCGGCCTACCTGGCCTTTGCAACAGATGCCTATATTAAGTATGCCATTGTAAATGGCCGGGAAGATACTGAAATGATCTCCTTTAAGCGGCAGTTATCAGATGAGCAAATCAATGACCTTACTGCTTATATCAGAAGCCTCACTTCGGGTTGGAGCCCAGAACCAACAGAATTGTCACCTTACCCAGAACCTAAAGACTTTGTATCTAACCCTGGAGGCAAAAAACCTTCCTTTAGCTTAAAACAAGAGAGGTATGTACCTATGGAACAGGTAGCCAAAGCTTTGAAAGAGAAAAAGAAAATGGTGATTTTAGATACCCGAACTACTTCTGAATGGCATAATGCCCATATTCCAGGTGCGATTCCAATGCCTTACTATATTACTGAAGATAAGGTAGATGATAACCTGCCTAAGGATGATACATGGATCATTGCCTATTGCTCCTGCCCTCATGCTGCATCAGATAAGATCATCGATATGTTAAGAAAAAAAGGTTTTAAAAACACAGCGGTGATCGATGAAGGCTTTTTCAACTGGATCAATGCCGGTTATCCAATTATTGGAGGTAAATCTAAATAATTTGTTCTAAAAATCCTTTTTTTTAAGCTTACCCTTTATTCTCAACACTGGCAGTAATATCCATAAAAGCATTACTCCAAATGACAGAATTAATCCAAGATCTGTACCAAAGAATTTTTTAAATACAGCCCCCGTATATCCCAATAATGCAGAAATATCGAGTTTTAATAATATCAATATGCGAGACAGATCAATAGGATTAAACATCGTAGTCATCAAGGCAAACTTATCCAAAGGGTATTCATTGAACATTACCAGTGAAATCAGAAACACGCCATCGTAAATTACTGCCAGAAACAACCACATCAAAATAGCGTAACCAAATCCTTTTATTTTATTTTCATTAGAAAGTGCAATATTAAAAGCCAGGGCTACAAAAATAAAGTTGAGCAGTGTTCCTACAACGAGCAGAAGTGTAAAATCAAAAATAGCTGAAGACATAAACAATCCGTACATAAGAAACGGAATGCCAAGACCAAGAATCAAACTAAGGGTCAAGGAAATTGAAATTCCAAGATATTGTCCCATAAAAATAGTATTCCTCTTAATTGGCTGTGCTAACAGCAATTCTGTAAATTCTTTAGAATTATAATAATACATTACTCCGAATATGGTGCCTATTAAAGGTGTTAGCACAATGATGATATTCATTAATGTAATGATTGCCTTGTTTACGTCATTATTTAGAAATAACAATACAAATCCCAGTGCCAGATAGAAGGCAAAGTAAACGTAACTCCATCTGCTTCTCATCAGGTCAAAAAAGCTATATTTTAGTATCTTAATCATAATTCTTTTGAAATCAATTTAGCGATGGCATGCTCCAGATCAGTCTGTCCGGTTTGTTCCTTTAAGGCAGCGGATGTTCCTTTAAAATATATTTTTCCATCAAGTAAGAATACGATCTCATCTGCAATTTCTTCTACAAAACTCATAATATGAGTGGTAATCAATATCGTCTTTCCTCCCTCTTTTTCCTTATTGATAATTTCCTTTAAATGAATGAGTGAAATAGGATCAAGACCCGTTGTGGGCTCATCCAGTATAATCAGATCGCTTTCAAACATAAACGTTAGCAAAATATTTACCTTTTGCTTGGTACCCCCGGAAAGATTCCCAAGTTTTTTGTCCAAAAATGACTCCAATCCAAAAAGTTCTATTAAAGCATTGTCGCTAGCATTTTTGGGTCGCAAATTTTTTACCATTTTAATCAATTCCTTTACAGTCAGATTTGCTGGAAAATTAGCAATCTGCGGCAAATAATTGATCTCATTTCTATACTTCCAGTTGTTAAGTACTGACTCTCCGTTAAGTTTGATTTCACCTTTATCTGGAATGACCATTCCCAAAACACTTTTTATCAAAGTTGTTTTACCTGAGCCATTAGGACCAAGGATGGCAAAAATACCTCCTGAATCAATCTCCAGATCTAAGCCATTCAGCACAGTCAGCTTTCCAAACTTTTTATTTAAACTACTAATTTGAATCATAAATCCTTTTCATTAGAGGGTTGCTATCTATTAGATTATCCGGAGTAAAGACGGGAGAAACCTTTTCTGAGAAATTAATGATATCGACAAACATGCTTCGCAGTAATACAATGGTTTCCGGGGTATTGTGTACTATATATGAGAACAATTTAACTGGTCGGTATGGAATGTCTCCCACGCCATTTTTATCAAGATCATACCCGGCATATTCGCTCCAAAAATTTCGCTCAAAACTATTTGAATTAATCTTACTGTTATATGAAAGGTCTAAGGCGTTATTCAAAAAATTATTTTCTGTAAAAACATTCTCATAGCAGGCACCTATAATCTTGATTGCCCATCCATTTCTCAAAAATGTATTGAATTTATAGTTAATTCTTGTAGAGCCGTCAACACTTATCCCTATTGTGTTTTGTTCAAAAATATTGTTTTCAATTTCAGCGTCATAAATCTCCTTCAGCAACAAACCATATGAGGCCGATCCCCAATTATGCTCAAATTTGTTGTTATACATTTTGACAAATTTTGAAAACATGATTGCTACTCCTGCTCCATTATTTTTAAAAACATTATTGTAATAAGCGTTTTCATTGGAAAACATAAAATGGAGGCCGTAACGAAGGTTTTCAAAACTTTGATTATCAAATACCTTGCTTTTCTTTACAAATTCAAAATATATTCCGTCTCTAAGTCCTGTTAAAATATTCGAAAAAACCGTCATATTCGAACAATGCCATAGATGAATCCCATTTCCTGAATTTGCCTGAGAAACCGAATTACTACTGACATTATTATTGGCAATAACACCTTCCTTTGATTTCTCCACCAAAATACCGAAGAATACATTTTTTAGTTTATTATTTTCTATGGTGAAATCTTTGGATTTTGATACCAGAATGGCCGCAAAATCTTTTGTATAACTTTGGCCTACATTAATAATCTCAAGACCGCTCATTGAAAAATGATCGGCAGTTATTTTGAAGATCGTCTCTTTAAATTCTCCGTCAATTACCGGATAATCTATCCCTTTGATACGAATGGATTTATTAATTTCGATCCCGGATTCTTTATAAGTTCCTGGTCTTATAAGTATCTCGTCTCCGTCCTCCGCTAAAGCAACAGCTTTTTTGATTGTGTTGATAGTACATGAAGAACAAACTTCAATTTGTTTCCCGTACATGAGGAAAAAGGAAAAGAAACTCAATATGAAGAAAACCTTTCTTTTCATTTATTTGACATCAAATTTTTTGAGAAGTTCACTCCAAGAGTACACATCACCTCCTTTACTGCTCTTCAAACCTAAGGCAATTTCTTTTGAAGAAAAACCCGAAAGATTAGCACCCATGGGGCTTTTTATTTCTTTACTAATCAGATAAGTAGCATCAAAAGCAGGTGTCATTTGACCTGGCTCATTATAATCTGCAACCAGAAATAGTGCGATTTCTTCAATTTCCTTTTCAGACAATTCATTAACCATGCACTCAATCGCATCGAATTTAAATTGTTTCCCTTTTTTTGTGACGTATTGTGCTGAATGTTGTTGATCAACAATAGTCATTTTACAGAAATGACATGCGTCCTGACTGTAATTGATAGGTTCTGGCGCAATGCTGCACGAAAAAAAGAAGCATAGTATACCTGCAAAAGTCGTATGAAATACTTTTTTCATGATTTTTTAGTTAGTTAAACAAATATAGTCGATTAAACTCATTTCTGTGTTCTCAGCAGAAATAGGCTTCGTTTATACCTTCTGTACTCTGGCTTCTTTCTTTCCTACAAAAAAGGCTAAGAGTGTCATAATCATCCCAACGAACATCATATATGCTCCTGAACGAGGATATGAATGAGCAATAAAGTTGAGAATATATTTGGTGCCAAATAATGGTGGCTGGAAACCCATCGGTGATCCGTCAGGATTTTTAAAACTCATAATAGCTTTAGGATCGAGATTATGTCCATAATCGTATTCCCAGAGATAAAAATCATACATACCTGCGATTCCAAGTAACGACATTAAAATAAACCAGCCTAAAAACCACTTGTAGTTGGCAAATACGCCTATAAGTACCCCCAACAATGCCATTATACCTATAACAACTGGGAATATAGAAAATTCTGGAATAGATTCCGGAATATATTTCATACCCACATAGTGGTTCATCAAGTTGATATTTTTAATATCAAATTCATGCACATCGGTAAACTTATTAATATGAATATTCATTCCAAGTGGAATAGGATATTGGGGAGCTTCTAAAGTTATGTTCCAAAGTGGCAGAAAAAAAAGCCCTAACATCAATAAAGGCCCAATGATCATTAAGAGTTTAGATTTCTTCATATTGTCAATATTTAGGGGTAAAATCAATCATTTTTATTCACTCAAAGTTACATTCACTATGTTGTTTTTAGTATGATTTAAGTCATTAAAAACGAAAACGGACAGTTTAAAATCTCCCTGCCCGTTTTCTACAATAATTAACTTAACCTCAACTTTTATATTATTCTATATCCACTGGATCTCCATCAAGTGTATATGAGATTGGTACATTTGATCCTTTAGCAGATACGCGCACATAACCCTGCATTTCCTGGTGTAATGCTGAACAGAAATCAGTACAATAGAATGGCCATACACCCTCTTGTTTTGGCTCCCAAGTAAATGTTTCTGTTTGACCTGGCATGATCAACAGCTCCGATGTATTGGCTCCAATCATAGACACACCATGTGGTACATCATAATCTTGCTCTAAATTCGTTACGTGAAAATATACTTTATCACCTACCTGAATACCTTCAATATTATCAGGAGCAAAATGAGAACGAATCATGGTCATATAAATATGAACTTCGTTTCCATCTCGAACCACTTTGGTTTCGGCTTCGCTCTTAACAGCATGAGCATGATTATTATCTTCAAGCTTAAAGAATTTTTTAGAATTCTTCGCCACTATATCAGCTGCAATACCCGCTGCATAATGCGGTTCTCCAATGGTTGGAAAATCTAATAACAGTTCCATTTTATCTCCTGTGATATCATACAATTGTGCTGATTGTGTCACCTCAGGTCCTGTTGGTAAATATCTGTCTTTCGTTATTTTATTCATCGCAACCACATACTGTCCAAATGGCTTTCTTGAATTCCCGCCAGGAATCATCAAGTGACCTACAGAATAATACGTTGGCTTTCTATCTAATACTTCCCAAGTTCCTAATTTCCATTTTACAACTTCTGAAGAAATAAAGAAGGTCGTATAGGCATTACCTTTACCATCAAATTCAGTATGTAGTGGTCCTAAGCCAGGTTGTTTTACAGCACCTGCTAAGGTAGACTCATAAGATAAAATTGGGATTCCATAAGCATCTCCGTCAAAATCTTCATTTTCTATGGCCTTGATCATTTTACTGAAAGAATGAATGGTCAATTCCGCAGCAAGTTTTCCACTACCTACAATGTATTCACCACTAGGATCAACATCACATCCATGAGGAGATTTAGGAGTTGGCATAAAATAAATGGCACCAGGAACATCAGAAGGATCTACAACAAGCACTTCCTTTTTCATCGTCGATGTGGCTGTATGTGTGTGGTCATCATACACATTATGCGCATAGTTTGCAGGCATTTTTTTACCTCCACCTTCATTCACATAAGCTTCGATTTTTTTCCAATTGATAGCAGCAATAAAATCCTTATCATTTTGCGATGCATTCACTTCTAACAATGAATTTGCTTCCTCTGTATTATAGGTTGTAAAGAAAAACCAACCATGAGAATCACCTCTACCCGGGTGTGATAAATCATAATCAAAACCTGGCATTCTAATCTGGAATTTAATATCCATTCCGCCATCTTCAGGATTCACAGAAATAAATGTCAAAGCTCCTTTGAAATTTCCTTTATACTCTTCAATCGGCATATCTCTTTGTGGGAAAGGAACTGAGAATCTAGTTCCTGCCACAACGTATTCAGTGTTTTCAGTAACAAAAGAAGAACTGTGATTACCTGCAGAATTAGGAACCTCAATAATTTCAGTAGTTTCGAAAGTTGTTAAATCAATTTTCGCGATTCTAGGGGTATTATTTCCGTTAATAAAAACCCATCTACCATCTAATTCCCCGGCTGTTTGAGAAATGTCAGGGTGGTGAGAATCATCCCAGGGAATAAATCCATGTGATGTATTCAACATCGGTTTAGTTTCTTCGTTGAACCCCCATGCTTTTTCCGCATCAACAGAAAATACCGGAATTACTTTAAAAAGCCTTCCTGAAGGCAAACCATATACGGCAAGTTGTCCACTAAATCCTCCTGAAATAAAAGCATAGTAGTCATCGTGCTCTCCGGGTGCCACATACACTTTCTCAGCAGCGTTACCAGATAATGCACCTTGCTTAGATGATTTTCCTGAATTCATATCACCACAGGAAACCAGCCATGAGGAAAGTACCGTAAGTGTGATAAAATATTTAAACATTGTCTTCATAATTATATAGGTTTTAAGTCGTTTTAATTTTTTGTTCTAAAGTATTCTAATAAAGCACGTGCTTCCTCCTCCGTTAAATTCTGATTTGCCATGGGAGCTCCGTTGGCATCAGCCAATAATTGCTTCGCGATTGGATCTTTCTGGATCATTTCCTCCGGATTTAAAGTCATATTCATAATCCATTCGGGAGACCTTCTCTGTGTTACTCCTTTTAAAGCTGGTCCGACAAATTTTTTGCTGATCTTATGACATGCAGTACATTTTGCTTTAAATACTGTTTCTCCTTCGGAAACCAACGACTGATCAATTTCACCAAGAGTTACGCTTGAAATAGGTCCAATCCCTTTGTTAGCCATCGGATCTGATGGAGTTACGCTCTTTTCTTCTACTTGTTTCGTTGCGGCCGGAACCTCTGTTTGAGATTTTTTACCATCTCCACAACTAGCTACACTCAGAGCTATACACATTAAAAATATTAGTTTCAATTTCATTTTTTGATTTTTTTAATTATTTTATTTATTCAGCTGGAACCAGAACGTCATCAACAACATGGATCCAACCATTACTTACTTGAACTGTTTTTAGGATCTGTGTTCCTCCAACAAAAATATTTCCATCTTTATTTTCAACCACTAGATACTTTCCAGAAGCCATATATAATTTTCTTCCTTTTTTTGCTTCCTTCTTGAGTTGTTTAATTGGGTAATTTGCAGGAGCAACATGATTGGTAAGAATAAAAGCCAAAGTTGCCTTATTTTCAGGCTTAACAAGATTTTCAACCGTACCTTCGGGTAATTTCCCAAAAGCAGTATTTAAAGGAGCAAATATCGTTAAGGGACCAGCGTTTACCAAAGCATCTTCGACACCAGCAGCTTCAATAGCTGCAACTAAAGTACTAAAGTCTTCTAAGGATTTTGCTACTTGAAGTGCATTCGCATCTGACTCATTATCTTCAACAGAAGCTTGGCCTTTATGTTCCTGTGCATCAGAAACTTCTTCAGTATTTATTTTTTCGGATTTTTGAGCACCTTTATTACAGGACGTAACTGAAAAAATGAATAATACCAAAATAATTATTACATAATTTTTCATTTTAAAAAATTTAAGTTAGTTATTTTACAATATGTTTCGATTGTGACAAAATTATGTAACAAAAGTAACTAAAACCATGACTTAAATCATATAAAGGATTTTTTAATCTTTTATATTTGTACTATGCTAAGCAATGAAAGTAAATATGCTGTGAGAGGAGTTTTATACCTGGCAATTCACGGATCTGAAATGAACAAATTAGGATCGAAGGAAGTAGGCGAAAACATAAATGTTCCAATCCCTTTTCTTGCCAAAATCTTTCAGAAATTGAATAAAGCAAAGCTCAT
>Ga0055584_100008573_pt1 | contig 10031 bp, 5 predicted proteins | sample OSDHelmetaG_FD_58716 | JGI IMG/M metagenome (GOLD analysis project Ga0055584, IMG submission 58716) | Pelagic marine sediment microbial communities from the LTER site Helgoland, North Sea, for post-phytoplankton bloom and carbon turnover... | ecosystem: Environmental > Aquatic > Marine >...
GTTTAACTAATTGATAGCCTATTCCACGACTAGTACCCGTAACCACTATATTTTTTGACATATATCAAATATAAACATTAATACACTTTTCAAAGTGACATTTATTAACAAGAAAAAAAACTAACAATTATTCATTTATTCATTTTACTATTTTACCATTTTTTTAATAAAATGATAATTTTTTACACAAATGTTAGTTTATACTTTTACACAACCTAATCAATCGACAATTCAATGAAAATCACATATTCAGTATCATTTTTATTTATACTACACCCATTACTTATATTTTCGCAGGATTCAACACAATCAACCGATCTTGAAATGGAAGTTGAATATGAAGAAGTTATTGAGTATGAAAAAAGATATCATGACCTTTTAGAAGGGCAAGAGTACGAATATGAATATGTAAACACAGGAAAAGGAAAAGAAAAAAACAATAAATACACACACACAAAAGCCCACGACCACAGTATTAAAAAAATGGATTCATTGTGGAAATATGAATTATACAACAATAACACTTATAAAGAATTATATAGCGACATAACAGAATATAGCAACCAAAATATTGACTATAAGCATCTTACATCTGAAACATTAGTATCTAGGCTTAAAATTCTTAATGAAAAAACCCCTTTTAACATTGAATACAACCCAATACTTGAAAATGTAATTAAAAATTATTTAAAAAATAGAAGTAAGACTTTTGAACGAATTATTCAAAAAAGTTATTATTACTTTCCTATGTTCGAAAAAGAACTTGATCAATATCAAATTCCAATGGAAATTAAATATTTAGCCGTTGTAGAATCCGCTCTAATACCTAGAATAAAATCTTCTGTAGGAGCTACAGGACTATGGCAATTTATGTATGAAACAGGCAAAATGCATCACTTGAAAGTAAACTCTTATGTAGACGAGCGCATGGATCCTTTAAAATCAACAAAAGCAGCTTGTCAATACCTATCAACTCTTTACAAAATATTTAATGATTGGGATTTAGCCTTAGCTGCATATAATTCTGGGCCAGGAAATGTAATTAAAGCAATTAGAAGGGCAAAAGGAAAAAAGAACTATTGGAATATAAGGAATTATTTACCTAGAGAAACAGCAGGGTACTTACCCGCTTTTATAGCCACCATGTATCTTTTTGAATATGCAAAAGAGCATGGTATAAAATCTACTCCTCCAAAATATGCCTACTTTGAAACTGATACTATAAAGATAAAAAAGAAAGTAACCTTTAACGAAATTTCAAAAGCAGTAGGCATTGACAAGAACGAATTAAGCTTTTTAAACCCATCATACAAAATAGGAATCATTCCCAAATCTACAAGTGATCCTTATTCTTTAAGGTTACCTCTTAATAAAGTAGCCAACTTTATTGATTATGAAGATCAACTATATGAATTAGCAACTACTCGAGAAAATAATCGAGAAAAATCTATTTATCATGGTTATTCAAAATCAAAAAAATTCATTTATAAAGTACAACCAGGAGATCATTTAAGCAAAATTGCTCTGAAATTCAACACCTCAGTAACATTACTAAAAAGTTGGAATAATTTAAAAAGCTCAAAAATTAGAATAGGGCAAAAACTAACTATTTATAACAAAAAATAGACAATGCTTAACTGTTAAAATTACAAATAAAAAAAACCCACTAAAAGCGGGTTTTTTTTATTTGTAATTAGAAAAACAACTACGCTAACATAGTTACCGGGTTCTCTAAATATGTTTTCAATGTCTGTAAAAATGATGCACCTGCTGCACCATCGATAGTTCGGTGATCACATGCTAAATTTAAAGCCATAGTATTACCAACTACAATTTCTCCATTTTTAACAACTGGCTTTTGGATAATAGCACCAACAGATAAAATAGCAGAATTTGGTTGATTAACAATACTTGTAAACGAAGTAATTCCAAACATACCCAAGTTAGAAACTGTGAATGTACTTCCACTCATTTCTGCTGGAGTAAGTTTTTTGTTTTTAGCCTTACCAGCTAACCCACGTACATTACCACCTATTTGAGTCAATGTCATTTGGTCCGTGAATGGTAAAACCGGAACAACCAAACCATCCTCAACAGCTACAGCAACACCAATTGATATATGTTTTGCATAACGCGTAACATCATCTTTCCATTGTGTATTAATTTGTGGATGCTTACGTAAAGCCATTGCACAAGCTTTTACTACCATATCATTAAATGATACTTTAGTGTCTGGCAATGCGTTTATTTGCTTACGAGAAGTCATTGCATTATCCATATCAACCTCAATTGATAAGTAATAATGTGGAGCTGAAAATTTTGATTTACCTAAACTCTTTGCAATAGCCTTACGCATATTAGAGTTCTTAGTTTCTTCAAAAACCTCTTCACCTACTGGTGTATATAAAGCTGGTGCTGGTTGTGCACTTACTTTGTCAGACGAAGTAGCCGGTGCTGCCACTGGAGCTGCTTTAAAACTCTCAACATCACTTTTTACTATGCGTCCATTTTCACCTGTTCCAGAAACCTTACTTAAATCGATTCCCTTATCTGCTGCAATTTTCTTTGCCAAAGGAGAAGCCAAAATTCTTCCTCCACTAGCATTAGAAGTAGCTACTGGGGCTGCCTCTACTTTAGTTTCTTTTTCAGCTACAGGTGCTGCTTTTGCAGGAGCTGCTTTCGCTGGTGCTCCACCACCACTTACAATCCCTGAAACATCAGTTTCTGCAGGACCAATAATAGCTAACAGACTTTCAACTGGCGCTGTTTCTCCTTCTTGTGTACCAATATAAAGTAAAGTCCCTTCGTAAAAAGACTCAAACTCCATGGTAGCCTTGTCAGTTTCAATCTCTGCAAGAATATCTCCTTCAGAAACTGAATCTCCTATATTTTTTAACCATGATGCTACAGTACCTTCTTCCATAGTATCACTCAAACGAGGCATTGTAATTACCTCTACACCTGCTGGCACTTCTGCACTAGCAGCTGGAGCTGCATCAACAACTTCTTCTTCAACTGGTGCTTCTGTAGCAACACTTCCACCACCAGCAATAGCTGCGCTAATATCTTCTCCTTCTGCTCCAATCACACAAAGTAATTGATCAACAGGAGCCGTTTCACCTTCTTGAATACCAATATGTAAAAGTGTACCTTCATAAAAAGATTCAAATTCCATAGTAGCCTTATCAGTTTCGATTTCCGCTAGGATATCACCTTCTGAAACTTTATCGCCTACTTTAATCAACCATGATGCTACGGTACCTTCCTCCATAGTATCACTCAAACGAGGCATATTAATTACTGTTGCCATATCTTAATTATAATTTATGTGATAAAAAAGGATAATCTTCTTGTTCGTACACCATATCGTACATTTGTTGTGGTTTTGGAAACGGTGAATCTTCAGCAAATTTCTGACATTCAGCAACCTTATCCTTAACCCTCTTATCCATTGCTTCAATTTCTGCTGCAGTAGCGTACTTTTTCTTCTTGATAACATCCAACACTTGAGTAATAGGATCAATCTTTTGATATTCAGCAACTTCGTCTTTAGTACGGTATTTTTGAGCATCACTCATTGAATGTCCTCTGTAACGATATGTCTTCAACTCTAAGAAAGTTGGCCCTCCACCAGTACGCGCTCTAGTTATAGCTTCATCCATCGCTTCAGCTACAGCCACAGGATTCATGGCATCAACAGGTGCACAAGGCATTTCATAACCTAAACCTAGCTTATAAATATCTGTATGGTTTGCAGTACGCTCAACTGAAGTTCCCATTGCATATCCATTGTTTTCAACACAGAAAACAACTGGTAAATTCCATAACATTGCTAAGTTAAAAGCCTCATGTAATGATCCTTGACGTGCAGCACCATCACCAAAAAATGTTAAAGTAACAGCTTCTCTATTAAAAAATTTATCAGCAAATGCTAAACCAGCACCTAAAGGAATTTGTCCTCCAACAATTCCGTGACCACCATAAAAACGGTGTTCTTTAGAAAAGATGTGCATTGATCCACCCATACCCTTAGAGGTACCTGTTTCTTTTCCATATAATTCAGCCATTACTCTTTTAGGATCTACACCCATCCCGATTGGCTGAACGTGATTTCTATAGGCAGTAATCATCTTATCCTTAGTAAGGTCCATTGCATGTAATGCTCCTGCTAAAATAGCTTCTTGACCATTATACAAGTGTAGGAACCCTCTAACTTTTTGCTGAATGTATACTTGAGCTAGTTTATCTTCAAACTTTCTCCAGAAAAGCATGTCTTCGTACCACCTTAGGTACACCTCTTTGGTTATTTTCTTCATTGTATATTTAGAATAGGTGTTTCAACTATATTTTTTTAAACTTCTAAAAAATGCAAATAGCATTATTTAGCAATAAAGCAAAAATAATACTTTAAGTATTAAACAAGAAAGTCTAGGTCATAAAAATAAGCATTCTTACTGAAACCAATACTAGTGACCATTCAAGTATATGTAGATTATACACTTAATTCTTAAAAATAAAATAAATTATTTACGAAATAGCTATAGTACTCGAAACTTTTAGTCAAAAAAAAAGCTATTCTTTAAAAAGAATAGCTTTTTTATATAAAATGTTTATTTTTTAAAAATCTCTCATTTCATCACCAAAGGCAAATGTTAATCCAAATCTAAGTGTTCCATCCAACGGACTTGCAACATCTGATGTAGAAAACAAATAAGACATATCGATACCAATAGATGTGTATTTAAAACCTGCTCCTAATGAAACAAATTTACGAGCTCCCTTATCTTCATGCTCATGAAAATATCCTGCCCTTAAAGCGAATACATCGTCGTAAACATACTCAACTCCTAATGAAGCCGTAACCTCCTTAGCTTCTTCTTTTAACCCTCCTTCTGCATCTGTAAAAGATGTAAATATAGATCCTATTGAACTCTGATCTTGTTCTGAACCGTCATTTTGAGGCGAAGGAACTAACAGCTTAGAAAATTCTAGTGATGTTCTAATTTTATTAAATGCATCTATATCAAAATCTAACCCTCCACCAAATCTAAGATTCGTTGGTATAAAATTTTCTTCACCTTCAGTATATTTCATTTTTGGCCCTATATTGGTAATAGCAAAACCTGCTCTCCAACGACCATCCATATTTCCTAAATTAACATCTCTTGACTGATAAAAACCTGTAATATCAACTCCAAAACCATTTCCCGCTTCAGCATCAGTATTTTCTAAACTTTGAAAACGCAAATCAGATCTTAAATAACGACCGGCTACAGACATTGAAAAGTTATCGCTTAATTTTAACGCATAAGAAACATCAAAAGTAAACTCTACTGGTTTTTCTGTAAACACTTCTGAATCTTGAGTTTCTCTAAACTCTACCTCTCCTAAACTAAAATATCTAAAACTTGCAGCAACAGCACTTCTACCATCACTTAGTCGTTTATAACCAACTAAATTACCTAAAACAATATCACTTACTAACTTCGAAAGATAGGGAGTTACGTTAAGTGCAACTGCCATTTCATTTTCTGCAAAAGCATATTTTGAAGAATTCCATTGTTGAGAAAAAGCATCCGGAGCCGTAGCCACACCCTGGTCTCCCAAACCAGCTGCTCTCGCATCTGCTGCCACTTCCAAAAAAGGAAGTGCCGTTGTTATGCTTTGAGCATTTAAACCAAAAAAGGAACCAGCAAATACAGCTAAAGTGATTTTAAAAAAGCGTTTAGTCATTGTTATTGTTTTAGCAAATATAAATTTAATTCTGAAAAGTCTTACAACTTTACTAGTTTTTGAAACTCAGAAGTTGTTTTGTTAGTTAACGTAGATTTCACTGTAATCTTATACACATATACCCCTTTTCCTATTTTATTTCCAAAATCATCCTTACCGTCCCATGTGATTGCTGCTCTATATGTGTTTTTCCCTGATAAAGTAGTGAATTTTGAGGTTACTACCTTGCCTGTCACGGTCATTACTTGTAAAGAAACCTCCAAGGAATCATTCTCAAGACCTGTATGTGAAAACCAAAACTCTGTATAACTTACGAACGGATTGGGGTAATTTAAAACATTTGTAATAGAAAAGATAGAAGAATTCCCTACAACAAAAGAAACTTCAGAAACACTAGAATTATTATAGGTATCAGAAGCTCTGAGCTCTAATACATGCTCACCTTCTGATAAATTATTAAGCTTATACGTTAACTGCCCGTTTGTATAGTCATCCAATGCTGTTTCGTAATATTCATTCAAAACGATAGGATTTAATTCATCCCCATCCAAAACCGCTACAATATCATGACCTACACCACTGGCTGTATTTATTCCATTTTCATCGGAAAATTTAACAAAAATTGATGGAGAACTCCCTACCAATTGCCCTGAATAAAAAGTTTCATCGTTTAAAAACAAATTAATTATCGGCGGCTGAACATCTTCAGGTGCTTCTGAATTTAATCCTCCTATAATTATTTTTTGCGAACCTGATTGATCATCTAATTCAGAATCTTTCTGCACGTAAAAACTAACCTTACCTTCACCTTCTGGCAATTTAACATTTTTAGGTAATACAAAATCCATGGTAAATTTACCGTTTTTGACACTAGCAACACCTTTAAAAACAATCCCTCCAATTTCAGTGAAATCAATTTTTATTAATTCCCCGTTCTCATTCTCCGTACCATCGTTTGCCAATGTAGTTACCTCTAAATCTTTATCAAAAATACTTATTATAACTTTCCCAGAATAAGAAGACAAATCTTCATTGGAAACACCATCAACAACCTTACCGACTAAATTAACACGATCTAGCGCCCTTAAAGTTTGTCCTGAAGACATCCAATCCTCAATCAAGTTTCCATTAACCTCTGTTAGAACAACCTCGGGTTTGGGTATAGACATCTTTAAAGCCGGATCTCCTATACAAAATACAACTCGCGCATTAACATTTGACACCTCATTTTTAGCCAACATTGTAATATCCCCGATACTTTGAACTAAATTACTCTCATCAAAAAGAACATCTGCAAAATAACGATTTAAGTTAGTCCCAACCGATAAGAACAATTGCCTTGTAGTTGACAACAAAGCTACCGCTCCTCCAATTGAATTTTTATATAAATATTCCCCGGCAGTTTCTCTATTAGGATTATCAAATCTTGTCAATTCACATGTAAGCGTTATAAAAACAGGCAATCTTCCTTCGTTAGTTAATTCCTTAGCTGTTTCAGATGTAAATATAAACTCCCCCGAAATACCATCTTCCCCACCATGTCCAAAGTAATTAATATAAGAAACACCTTGCTGAAATGAGTCTAACAAATCTTGCTTAGCCTCCGGGTATCTTTGACCTCCAGAAGTAACTTCCTGCACGTAAGAATCCATCAGAATTCTTTTTACATTCACACGTCCAAATTCTTCTTCTATTTTATTTGAAATTTCTACGATTACCTCTTGAAGCTCTCCATCACTAGTTAACCCAACATCATCAGACACAAATAACATTGAATTTCTCCAGTCTCCATAAGCTTCTTCCGAGTAATAATCAATAACTTTATCAACTGCGGTATTCGCTTCTGCTAAGTTCTGCGCCAACATTCTTCCTATAGAAATATCCATTTTTTCTATATTAATATTATCACCTTCTCCTGTGTCCATCAAAGTATAAAAATCATCTGTAGCATACGAACTTGTTACAGAAGAACTTTCCTTTGAATGATATAAGGGAACATAATTTTCATTATTAGATATCCTATTTTTATAATCATACGAACCATCGCTTAAAACACACACATACTTTAACCTACTATCATCCGTACCATTATCATAGATATATTTAATAAAATTTCTTATAGCCGCAACATCCTGTTTTCCGGTACTAAATTCAGTGTAAATTGAATTTACATCTACAACTTTAGCATTAAAACCGTCATTTTTAGCTCTAAAATTAGCCAACCTATTCGCTGCACTTAAAAAAGCAGAACTTGTAATGATTAAATAATCAACATCTTCAAATTGTCCTGAATTATTTAAGAATACATTTCCTTTCAAATCTTGATTAGCCACTCTTGAATTAGTCAATTTTATAGGCTCATAAAAATCATTTTCATCCAAGGCTACGAAATCAAAACTACTCCCTCCTTGAAAATTAATTGAAAATTCATCAGATTGATTATTTAATTTTTCACTTACATCATAAGGATTTGTCACATTCCAAACAGCAAATACATCTTTTGCATTTGACAATTTAAATTGCCCCACACCAACTAAAGATTCTGTTAAAGAATTAGAAAAACCAAACTGACTACCAATACCCTTTAAATTACATAATGCTGTCACTGAAAAATAATCCAAATAACATGCGGATTCAATATCAGCGCCACCATCAAAAGCTAAACTTAAATTTAGATTTCCTGAAACTAAATCAGAAGAAACCGAAGTTGTTAAAAAAGTAGAAGAAAAACTGCTTGGGTAAACAAAACTATCCTGATTATATAAACTTAAGTTAGCTGACACTGAAGACAACACGTTAGATCCATTCAATATTTTAAAATCTACTCGAGGTATGGAACTGTAAACAGAAGCATAAGTTGCATTTGCAACAACAGTACCTCCATCGACAAGTTCTGGTAATTCGAAAGCAATATTTTTTTCTGATTTAGCTCCTCCTAACTCTTCTCCAAACCACTTACGGCCGTAATGCCCTAAATTATTTTCATCTTGTTCATAAAAACAATAATAATCATACGCTTCAAAAACTTGGCTTACAATACCACTCGGCTCAATCATCGTAGATATTTTCTTTCCTACATTCCCACCCGAAGTAACATAATAATAAGAATTATCATCATAAGGATTAATATGCGAATCATTATCAGCAACATAACCCTGTGTGCCAATGGCATAAAAAAGCATATAATCCGCACCATCAAAAACACCATCCTCTCCACCAACAAGTTTCACAGGAACTTCAGGAACATCAAAGAATAAATTATCGTCATTAGCTAACGGTAACGATTTTCCACCATTACCATATATTTTTATAGTATTAGCATTCTCTGTAGAAATATTCATTCCTAAAGAAGATAAAAATTGAGGTGTTATTTTGTAAATCCCTGTAGTGTCAACTTTAAACTTAAACCAATCTCCAGAAGCCAAGACAGAAGAACTTGTTGCTGTTGACTTTAATGATTTAGCTGAAAAAGAATTTAAATTGACATTGTACCGAGAAACCGAAATCAATTCGAATGACTTTACACGCTTATAACCTTCAGAAGCTTTTACAAATGGAGGAAAAAAAAGTGTTTCATAAATTACATCTCTACCTTTTGAAATAAAAACCTCTGGAATTAATTGATTCGGGATAGGGATTTTATTTAACTCTTTAACTAAAGAACTATCAACTTGTTCATAAATAACATTAGAAACAACCGAACCAACGTAACTATTATTATCCTGTATCCAATTTTTAGAGAATACAAGTTCACCTTTATCATTCTCAGTAATACCAAAATCTGATGCGTAAGGCAATAACAAAGAATTTTGACCAACTGAAACAAGCTCATTATCTTGCCATAAAATTTCAATTTTTTTATTTTGGCAAAATACTACCGAACTAAAAAACAATGCAATAAGATATAATATGTAGGTTTTCATAAATAACGGAACGAAATAAAAAAATAAAAAGTATCTTACTAATAAGCTAATTAATCATACAAATAAACCTATTTTCATAATCATCAAATTTACTCATCTATAATTAATTATAAAATAAAATGGAAATATAAGCGTTAATCCTTATATTGCGAAACCTAATTTCTACCAAAGAAGTATTAACTATGAACAAAAAGATTGTTTCAAACCTACTGTTATCAACTGCAATTACATTAGTTACTGTAAGTTGTAGTAAAACCGATGACTTTAGCACTAAGTCTAGGGCTACTGGTAAAGAGTTCAACCAAAAAGAAGGTGGCTTTAAGGTGCAAACCGATTTCAATGACCAAGAAACTCCTGTAGGAACGGTGTTTGTTG
>Ga0055584_100008574_pt1 | contig 10031 bp, 13 predicted proteins | sample OSDHelmetaG_FD_58716 | JGI IMG/M metagenome (GOLD analysis project Ga0055584, IMG submission 58716) | Pelagic marine sediment microbial communities from the LTER site Helgoland, North Sea, for post-phytoplankton bloom and carbon turnover... | ecosystem: Environmental > Aquatic > Marine >...
CCGGTAAGGTCGGCGCGACGCTTTCGGGGAAATGGTCACTCTGATAGGCAAAGGCATCTGCGCAGGCGCCCGCTCCCGGTCCATGAATAAATACGAGTTGAGTCATGATGATGCGACCTCCAGAAAATTTATCCGAAAAGGATTGATTTCTATGAATATTACATAGAATCAGCGAAAAAGCAGGGCGGCGAATCGGTGGATTTTATTTTGTACTGCGACAAAACGCCGTTATTATAAGGGTACGTTATCAAGTCGTCGTTGCTTTCTCTATACCCGTTACGGTTAGCTAGATTTCTTCCCGACATTGTAAACGTTCAAATTTGGGATGCTGTAAGGTTTGGCATCGATTTTCAAAGTGTCGTGAAAGGAGTTCAACATCATGGCAACAGGTACAGTTAAGTGGTTTAACCCGACCAAAGGTTTCGGCTTCATCGAACCAGAAGATGGTTCCAAAGACGCGTTCGTGCATATCAGCTCGGTAGAAAGCTCCGGCCTGAGTAGCCTGAACGAAGGTCAAAAAGTTTCTTACGAATTGGTCGCTGGCCGTGAAGGTAAAATGGCTGCGGAGAACATCGAAATCATCGAGTAGTTTTCTCGAAAGTTTCGAATATTTTAGAAAGCGGGGCTGTCATGGGACGGCCCCGCTTTTGATTCTGTCCTCTCTTACTTATCGCCCGGCAAGGCCTGAGCCGGCAGCGGCGCTTTCCCCAAAATCATGTCGGAGGCTTTTTCCGCGATCATGATGGTGGGCGCATTAGTGTTTCCGCCGATCTGCAGCGGCATGACCGACGCATCGATGACGCGCAGGCCTTCGATGCCTTTGACTTTGAGCTCCGGGTCGACCACGGACATTTTGTCTTTCGCAGGCCCCATGGCGCAGGTGCGGACCGGGTGATAGACGGTCGCGCAATTGTCGCGCACATACTGAGCCAACTCCTCGTCCGACTGGGCGTCGATCCCTGGACGAAGTTCCTCGCCGCGGACTTTGTCAAACGCCGGCGAGCCGAGGATTTGCCGCGCAACCTTGATGCCCTTGACCATTGCCTCTAAGTCCTCTTCCTCGCTGAGGAAGTTTGGATCGATTACCGGGCTGCTCATCGGGTCCGCATCGCGAATGGTTATGGTGCCTTTGCTTTTCGGGTGCATCAGCGAGACGTTGCTTGAATAGCCATGGCCGCGCACCAGTTTGCGCCCGCCGCGTGCACGAACGGCGGGGGCGAAGCCAATTTGGATGTCCGGACGGTCCAGATCGGGCTTCGACTTTATGTAGCCGGTTGCCTCATTAATATTACTGGCCACCATGCCCGCACGATTGAAAATGTAATCGAGGCCTTGCACCGCCAGTTTCGGGATAGCCTTAAAGGAAATGCCATAGCCCATGATGCTGTCGGTTTGAGTGACGATGCTGGCAGCAATGTGGTCTTGCAAATTCTTGCCGACACCGGGGAGGGCCTGTTTAACTTCAATACCGTGTTGGGCAAGTTCTTTGGGGTCGCCAATGCCAGAGCGCATGAGCAGCGTCGGGGACACGATGGCGCCTGTCGAAATGCAAATTTCGCGGTTGGCGTTTATGGTTTTTCGCTGGCCGTTATGGATTATCTCGATGCCCGTGGCCTTGCTTCCCTCAATCACCACCTTGTCGGCCATTGCGCCGGTTAGGATGGTGAGGTTGGGGCGTTTGCGGGCCGGGTCCAGATAGGCCTTAGCAGCAGACCAACGGCGGCCGTTTTTGATAGTGGTCTGGCGTTCGCCGAACCCTTCTTGTTCGCCGTCGTTGAAATCCTCGCGCCGTGGAATTTGCAGGGCGTCGGTGGATTCAAATAACAACTGCAACATTTTGTTGGGGCGCTTGATGTTACTGACATTGAGCGGCCCGCCGGTGCCGTGTAGCGGATCGTCCGTGAACTTCTCGTTATTCTCGGCGCGTTTGAAGTAGGGCAGCACTTCGCGATAGGACCAGCCTTTGCAGCCCGCTTTGTTGGCCCAGTCATCATAATCGCGCCAATTGCCGCGTGCATAGACCATGCCGTTAATGGAGCTGGAACCGCCGAGGGTGCGACCGCGGGGAATGGGGATTTGCCGCTTCGAGGCGTTTTTCTGACCCTCGGTTTTGTAATTCCAATTCCATTTTTTGTGATCAATCAAAAACATCACGCCTAGGGGGATGTGGATAAGCGGTGTCCAATCGCTGGCGCCTGCTTCCAGCAGACAAACGCTGTTGCTGGGGTCTTCGCTTAAACGATTGGCTAATACGCAGCCCGCCGAGCCTCCGCCGACAACAACAAAATCGAAACTACTTCCATCACTGGTCATGATCTGTGCCCCAAAATTCTTTGTTCGTGTTTCCATTTTTGTAGCAGGAAGAAGATCAACAGCACAGACCCCGCAATAGCGTTAATCGCCTTAAGAGTGTTTGAGACATCGGTGTCACGCGGTTGCGGGGCTGATTTCTCGCGCGATTGTCTGGGAGAGGAAGGCGACGTTTTCGATTAGGGCCGTAATTTCGCTCGAATTGGGGGCGCGGGCTGTGTTGATTAACCTTTCGCTCATTTCTTCCAGTTTCGCAGCATTTTGGCTCGTGATAGGAAAGCCGAAGCTTGCTGCGGTGCCTGCGATTTTGTGCGTGAGTTCGGATATCGCCTGAAGATGCTGCGTGACGGCGTCGCTGTTGTCTGAGCTAGTTTCAATATTCGAGGTTTCTTTTTCCAACCATAGGCTCCAATCGACGAGTTTTTCGATAAACGCAGCGCGTAACGCGTGTGCTTTCCGGTCGTCGAAGAAATTTCCACCGTCAGACATCGTGATGGCGCTTCCATATTGTGCGGATTTCGTCGGAAAGCTTCATCGGGTCGAACGGTTTCGATATCACGTCAATCGCCCCGCTATTGCGGTAGGCATCCAAATCCTCATCCATGACACTTGCGGTGACAAAAATTACCGGTGTTGTTTCAAAACCGGCGCATTTGCGAATTTCCTCTAATACTTCGGGACCGGACATTTTTGGCAGACGTACATCGAGCAAGATTAGGTCCGGTGAAAATTCATCTAACTCGGCCAGTGCTTGTTCGCCGCCGATGCATAAATGCACAGTGAACCCGCCCACGCGTTCGAGCGCCATCTGGACGATTTGCTGAAGATATTCTTCGTCCTCAATATAAAGGATGTTCGTCAGTTCAGGTGTCATCGCAATTACCTTTTGTGTCTCCATCGGCGTGAGGACCGGTCGAAATTGGCAGTTCGAAGAAAAACCGTGATCCACGTTCGATTTCGCTGTCGAAGTCGATCTTGCCGTGGTGCGCGTTTACGATCGACTTACTGATGCTGAGGCCCAGTCCGGTTCCGGAGACATGTTGGAGGTCCGCCATCTCCGAACGCGCGAATTCTCCGAATATATCATTCTGAAAGGTTTCCGGTATCCCGGCGCCCTGATCGGTAACGCTCACACGGATGCCTTCTTCAGTTTCGTCGGCTTGAATTTCGACGCGGTCGCCGCGTTCTGAGAATTTCGCGGCATTTGAGAGCAAATTTGCCATTACTTGCATCAGTCGATCCTGGTCGCCGTGGATAACAGCCTCGGGTAGCGGCGTTTTGAGATCGAATGCGACCCCGTACTGACTGGCGTAATAACGGTTTGCCTCGATTGATTGATTTAACAGGTCGGCCAAAACAAGTGGCTGAAATTGATAGGTCATTTTGCCCGACCGGATCTTTTCGAAGTCGAGGATGTCGTTGATGAGGCGATTGAGGCGTTTAGCGCTGGCATCGGCAATATCGATCATTTTCTTGGCGTCAGCTGATACTTCTCCGGCGACGCCGCCGGAAATGAGCGATAGAGAACCGCCGATCGCTGTTAGGGGGGTACGTAATTCGTGGCTGACGGTCGCAAGGAAACGGCTTTTGGATTCGTTTGCGCGTTCGGCTTCGGTTTTTGCGGCTTCCAGTTCCCGTGTACGCAAAGCGATTTGGCGCTTCAGTGATCTGCTCCAGACGATGATTGCAGCGACGCCGCTTAGGCCCAGGGCGGCCAGGAAGGTGTAGATCACCAGCTCCCACGGTATGATCGGCTCCCTGCCGAGGGATACCCATTTTTCGACGATGGCCCCGCGTTCGTCTTCTCCAATTTGCTGCATGCCTTGATCGACGAAATCGATTAGCGCCTTGTTTCCCCGTTTCGCGGCGACGAGCCATTTGTTGCGGTAAAGGCGGGAGCGCGCGTCGAACCGAAAATCGAACCCTAGGCCCGACTTCTGTAGATGGTAAATGCCTGTCGGCGTATCGGCGGCGAAAACTTGCAACTCGCCCTTTGCGAGCGCGGACATGACTGCATCGTAGGTTTTAAACGATTGGATATTGCCGCGCGGCAGTTTTGGCCGAAGATAATTTTCGACGAAATCACCGGCCAACACGCCGACTTTATAAGGGGCGACGCCATTGAGATCCTCGATTTCGGGCAATTGTTTATGGGCGAAAATGTGTGTTTCGGTTTCGGTTAGAAACGATCCGTACTCAAGATAAGTTGCGCGCGCGTCGCTGAAAAAAAGTCCGGCATGAAGATCCGCTTCACCACGTTTCACTAACGCCAGGGATTCGTCCCAACTGGCGGGGAGAAGGGCGATGGCGGTGCCGGTTTTCTTTGATCAAAGCCGCCATAAATCGATGATCATACCCGTCGGTTTCCCGTCCGGTCCTTGAAAATGGAAGGGCACACAGTCGATGCAATAGACGATCGACAACTTTTCCGCGCCTTGCTTTGTGGCTGCATCCACTGCTGGTGAGAAGAATCCGAAAGTGCATGTCCAAACCCAAAAAGCCGCAGCTAGGACCACGGCCTTGTGGGCGGTAGTTCGATATGGCGCGGTGGGGTGCAAATCGGATTCCCTAATATTTAGATGCTTAACGTTTGTCTGGTTCCAGTTCCACCGGTCGCGGTCGGCCCGTTTCGTCGAGCGCGACATAGGTGAAGAGACCCTGGGTTACTTTATCCAAGCCGCCGATAGCGTCGCGCAGTGCCCAGGCTTCCAGGCGTAGATCGAAAGACGTGGTGCCGACGCGGACGAGTTCCGTATAGACGCAGAGCACATCGCCTATATGGATTGGCTGGTGAAATTGCATGGCTTCTATGGCGACAGTGGCAATCCGGCCTTCTGCATACTTCACCGCTGCAATGCCGCCTGCTGTATCCATTTGGGCCAAGACCCATCCACCGAAGATGTCACCGTAGGGGTTGGCGTCCGCAGGCATGGCCCAAACGCGCAGTTGCAGGTCGCCGACCGGTTCTTTTGGTGTGATGTTATCGTTCAAGTACAATCTCCTATCGACGCTACTATACGCCCGGGAACGCGGCTCTTGTTAAAGTTCAGGAAAATGTTTTTGCGTGATGAGCCGGACCCGTTCTAAATCATCATAGCTCCGTTCGAGCACTTCCGGGCCGTAGGGGCCGGGGCCACGCACATAGGTGGTTCGCAGCGCCTCGAAGACAGTTAACGTGTCGAGTAATGTTTGCATGTCCTGGTCGAGACCATTTCGGATGCGCTCCGGGTCGTCGCAGCGCTCCAGGTGCCAGGAGTGTTCAAAGTCGTAACTCTCAGCGGTCAGATCATTTTCGTGGAACACCGCATTAATCCAATGTGTGCAAATATGCATGTTTGCCCACATGATCGCCTCAAAATCGTCGACCAGATGCAGGCGCTTGGCGGTGGCCATAAATCGCCGGGCCTTCTTCAAATGAAGTTCAGCTTTCATGAAGCTGGGTCCTGAAGTTCAAGCGCTTCATGGGCCCAGAATGGCTCGTCGAATTTTTCTCCGATGATTTGCAAAAAACAAATGGTGGCTTCTTCGTAGGAAGCGAGACAGGCTTCTATCACGTTGGGATCGTAATCCTCACCGCCGCGTACATAGCGCTCGCGCAAACCCTCTATGGCCTCAAGCGCTTGGCTGCCTTGGTAAAACTGTTTGCTTGGCTGTTTGGAATATTGCTCCAGCGGGGGCAAATTAACGTGGCCGTGATCCGCATGTTGGTGGGTGACGCCTTCCACATGGAGTGCCGCGTTGAACAAATGCGATGCGGCGAGCATGCAGAAATCGATCAACAGTTCGAAGTCGTCTTCCCGGTCGAGGCGGTTCATGGTCGCCTCGAACCGTTTAAATTTCAAAATATGCTCCCGTACTCGCACGCGCGTTCCCTTGGTTTGTCTGTCTAAAAGCGGCCTTTACGACCCTAAGGGTTGTGGCCTTAAATGAAAACGATTCTGAGGGGGAGCGAAAACATGATTAAGAAACCGGTTGCGGTCATCGGCCTCGGTAATATGGGCGGCGGCATTGCGCGGTCTACTATCAGGGATGGGGACAGGCCGTTGATGGTCTGGGACGCGGTCGAGGCAGCGCGTGCCAAGTTCGAAGACATTGAAGGTGTCACCATCGCGCCGCCAGCCCAGATGGCAGAGGAAGCGGAAATCATTTTGTTTGTGGTGCCGGCAACCCCGCAAATTATGGATTGTATGCGCGGGAAGGATGGCATCCTCGCCAATGCAAACGACGGATTGGTGATATACGACCTCACTACCTCCGATCCGGATCAAACCCGCAATCTGGTGGCGCGCGCGGCCAAGCGCGGCATTCATTATTTGGATGCGGGGACCAGCGGCGGGCCGGCCAATGGAGAGAAAGGCAAGCTGCTGACCATGGTTGGCGGCGACAAGGATGTGTTCGAGCGGACCCGTGATGTGTTCGATCCTATTTGTGAGCATGTCTTTTATGTGGGGCCGACGGGGGCGGGCCATACGCTGAAACTGCTCCACAACATTATTTGCCACACGACGATGCTGGCCACCTGTGAGGCCGGGCATATGGCGGAGGCCGCCGGCATTGATTTGGGCGCGATGATAGACGTGATCAATGTGTCGAACGCCAGAAGCTATGCGTCCGAAGTGCGCTTCCCGAACCATATAGTCTCGGAAACCTGGGATTTGCGCTCACGCATCTACAATCTCCATAAGGATCTTAAAATGGGCGCCAAAATGGGCAAACGCCTCGGCGCAGACACTACCTATTCTCGCGCCACGCTTGGCCTTCTGGAGCGTGCCATGACGGCGGGTATGGAGGATGATGATTACAGTCTGTTGTACCGTGATTTTGAGAAGGTGCGCGCGGCTAGGCGCAAGTAGGGGATAACGATTGAAAGCGATTTCATTTCCGACGCTGTTGTTGGCTGGAACCGTGGCCGCACTGGCGCTGAGCGCCGTCGGCCCTCATGACCGGTTGACCTGGTTGCTCGAAGTCGCGCCGGTTTTGATCGCGCTTCCCATATTGATTCTGACGCGGCAGAGCTTCCCGCTCACTCATTTGCTCTACGGGTTTATGGGGTTGCATGGGCTGATCTTGATTATCGGCGGCCATTACACCTATGCAGAAGTGCCACCCGGGTTTTGGGTGCGCGACGCGTTGGAGCTGAGCCGCAACCCGTACGATCGTCTCGGGCATTTCGCGCAAGGTTTCGTACCCGCCTTGTTAGCGCGGGAAATTCTTATCCGCCGCTCACCGCTGGCGGCAAGCCGTTGGTTGTCAGTCGTCGTGGTGAGCATTTGTCTTGCATTCAGTGCGTTCTACGAAATGCTCGAATGGTGGGCTGCTATAGGGCTTGGGCAATCGGCGGAGCAATTTCTCGGCACCCAAGGCGATCAATGGGATACCCAATGGGATATGTTCTTGGCGCTGGTCGGTGCGATTGCTTTAGTATTGTTGCTTTCCAAAATACATGACCAGCGTTTGCAATCCTTAGGCAAGGCGCGGTGAGCGCATTGCCGCCGCCAAATACCAAACAACCACTCTTTCAAAAAGGATCGTTGGAAATTCGCCGCTGTAAATACGGAATGATGCTGTACAGCACGGCGGACGCCTATATTGGAAAAGGGCTTCAGCTGTATGGTGAATATAGCGAGGACGGTGTGCGGTTCTTCGCACGCATACTCAAGCCGGGTCATACGGTGGTCGATGTGGGGGCGAATATCGGTGCGCACACCGTCTATTTTGCCGGCGCAGTTGGTCTGTCGGGACACGTCATAGCGTTCGAACCCTTGAGCAGTAACTTTCAATTATTGGCGGCGAATGCGGCGTTGAATGAATTGTCGAACATCGAATTGCGTCATGCGGCAGTGGGGGGCGAGGCGGGCAATGTCGAGGTGCCGCGCGTCAACGTTGCCGCGCCGGGCAACCAAGGCGCTTTTTCGTTATTGGATCGGCCAGTTTCAGAGGGGCGCATGGAATGGATTGAGCAATTTACCATCGATGATCTTGACCTTACGCACCGTCATCTCATCAAGGCTGATGTTGAGGGGATGGAAATAGACATCGTGGCAGGCGCGACGGCAACGATGAAGCGATGCCGGCCCATGCTGTATGTAGAGAATAACCGTGAAGATAAATCGTCTGAATTGATAGAAGCGCTGTTGTCACGGGACTATGCCTGCTTTTGGTATCTCACGCGTTATTTCAACCCGGACAATTTTTTTGGCAACCATGAGAACGCGTTTCCGGACATGTTCGAGCAGAATATGGCGGCCGTGCCAAAAATAGTCGCCGGCATGATCGATGGACTGGAACCAGTGGCCAGCCCGGAAGACTGGCCACTGCACCGGAAATCTGGCCATTAGGTAATACGAAAGACGTTCTGGAGGATCGGAAGATGAGTTTGAAAATCGGGTTCTTGTCCAAAGTGGATATTCATGTCGATGAAGTCGCGGCCTTGTTCGCGCCAGAGCCGGTGCTCAATTTCCGGACGCGCGGTGAATTGGCGGCGGGGATTGGTGATCTGGATGTGTTGATTGCCATGAACCAGGGCTACACGCAGTTCACCATTGACGCGGAGATGCTGGCCAAGGCGGATAAATTGAAATTGGTGCAACATCATGGTGTCGCTGCGGATATCACCGATGTGGATGCGGCAGCGGCTCGCGGCATTCCGGTTGCTACCGTGCCCGGGCAAAATTGCCGGTCGGTGGCTGAGCAGGCGATGTTTCTAATGCTCGGTTTGGCGAAGCGGGCGCGAACCACACAGCGTTTGGTCGAGGAAGGCGCGATGGGTGATATCGTCTGTTCGGAGTTGTCGGGCCGTATGTTGTGTCTGGTTGGTCTCGGGACCATCGGCAAAATGCTGGTGCCCATGGCGCGGGGCTTTGGCATGGATGTGATCGGTGTCCGCAAGGATTTATCGAAGGACGAAGGTGGGATTGACGGCGTGGAGCGGGTATTCGCTGTGGATGCGCTCCACACGGCACTGGCAATGGCGGACTACACAATGCTGGTACTGCCGCTCAACCGGGAGACCATTAATATCATCGATGGGCGGGCGTTTGCGGTAATGAAAGACGGCGCCGCACTGGTGAACCTGTCTCGCGGTGGCAATGTGGACCGCACGGCGCTGGAAGCAGCGTTGGAAGGCGGGCGGCTTGCCGGCTACGCCACGGATGTTCTCTGGCAAGAACCGCACGACCCGAATGATCCGCTGCTAAAAGACGAACGCGTCTTCGTCACCCCACACACTGGCGGCAAATCCATCGAGGCCATCCAGGACACCGCGCGCGCGGTCTATGACAACGTGATGCGGCTGGCGAGGGGAGAGAAATTGCAAGGTGTGCTGAACGAGTGAGCCCAGCAAAGCTGTGTCAGGTTGATGTTCTACATAAGCCTGGCAGTACGATTACGGATGCTAACCGCCAGATTGGCGTCAGAGAGGTGACCTTTTACCTTACCATTAGCGCTATGAATCCTGAAGATTTCACGCGTGCTGTGAGAGGAAGAGTATTAGCTCGAAAAAATTTCAATAAGTTGTTTTGTGTGGGCTTCAATAAAACGGGAACCACGACACTTGAATTGGTTCTGAAGCTGTATGGCTTAAACCTTCCCAATCAGCAAGAACAAGAAATGCGACTGACTGAGCAATGCTTTGCGACCAATTACTCAGAATTTGTTTCATTTTGATCCTCCCCCTTTGAATTGGTCCATCCTATTGTTGAGTAAAAGGAGGACTGAAGATG
>Ga0055584_100008575_pt1 | contig 10030 bp, 8 predicted proteins | sample OSDHelmetaG_FD_58716 | JGI IMG/M metagenome (GOLD analysis project Ga0055584, IMG submission 58716) | Pelagic marine sediment microbial communities from the LTER site Helgoland, North Sea, for post-phytoplankton bloom and carbon turnover... | ecosystem: Environmental > Aquatic > Marine >...
ATGGCGTTGACGGCCATTTCGCCATTGGAAACGGAGCTTATAATATCAATGTCGTCTTGTGTTTCGAGTGTACGGGAAATAAGCCCGCGAATAACGGCAGAATCATCCACCAGCATCACCCGGATTTTACCGTTTGTGGACGGCCCACTTTCTGCGGCTGTAGGCGGTTTAGATGTTTCCATACGCTCGTTTGTTCCTGCTTGTTTCTTGTTTACTATCGGATGCTTTTAAGCTTCCAAAAGGCCGACTTGTAGGAATTTTGATTCAATGATCTCGCTATCAAAAGGCTTCATGATGTATTCGTTGGCACCAGCTTCCAGCGCTCTTTGGATATGAGACATATCATTTTCAGTTGTACAGAAGATAACTTTGGGATGTGCGCCGTCGCTCATTTTGCGTAGTTTTTCAAGGAACTCGATGCCACTCATGATTGGCATATTCCAGTCCAGCAAAATAGCATCCGGCATGCTTTGTTCGCATGTATCAAAAGCTTTTTGCCCATCTTCTGCCTCATTGCATTTGAAGCCGAGATCCTCGGCAATTCGTCGAGCCACTTTGCGCACGACGCGACTGTCATCAACGACAAGACATGTTTTCATGTTACATTTCCATTCCTGTAGGTTTTAGATCAGGTTCGTGCCTTTATTTATAACACTTAAACATGAACCGTATCCAGCAGTTTAGAAACATCCAAGACAACCAACAACTCTTTTTCCAGTCTGTATATCCCGGCGGATACTTCACACCACAGGGGATCGAGTGTTGGCGGGCTATTTTCAAAATCACTGTTTTGCAAAGACATCACATCGCCGACCTCATCGATAATAAGGCTATAAAGCTCGTTATCATGCTCTACAACAACGCTCATTTCTTTTTGTTTGTCTTCCCGCTTGGGCAAGTTTAGGCGGCAGCGCACGTCAATTGCTGTGACAACGCGGCCTCTGAGATTCAGTGATCCGGCAATTTCCGGGCGTGCCAGAGGGATGTGGGTTACTTTTTGAGAACCTAAAACATCCTGCACCTGTAGGACAGGAATGCCGAAAACCTGGTTCGCGATCGTGATTGTCAGAAAGTCGCTGGCCGCCGCGGCCTGTTCGGCGACTTGTCCGTTTGTGGTCTGCTGTGTATCTGATGTGGTTTGCATTATGATGCCTCCTGATGTTGTTCAGCGATGGTTTCCGACAGCGTATCGAGAATAAGTTCGCGGTCGAATTTGGCGATATATTTACTGAAGCCTGCCTCAAAGCCACGATCGATATCTTGTGGTGTGGAGTGAGAGGTTAAGGCAACCATTGGCGTGTTTTGCCATTGTGTATCGGCTTTGACTTTTTCAGCGAATGTAAAGCCGTCCATTTCAGGCATTTCGATATCACTCAGGATGATGTCAAAAGTTTCCCCGGCATCGCACATTTCTAAAGCGTCGATCGGGTTAGGGCATGCCGTGACATCATATCCTGCGATTGATAGTAATGGCGTCAGCATATTGCGGAAGAAGGGGCTGTCCTCAATCAGCAATACGCGTTTTTTGGCACTGAGAGGGTTTGGTCCGTTTGTTCCTTTTTTGAAAGATCCTTCGCCTTCATGCTGGAACCATCCGCTTCCAGCGCGTTTAAGGAAGTATCCCACGTCAATGACGTCTGTTGCCGCATCATCAATAATGGCACTGCCCATTAATGCATCTGTACCGGTCATTTGGATGTTGATCCGTTCCTCAGCAATATCAATGATGCTGTCGATGATTAGTCCCATTGAGCGCACATCATCACTGAAAACAAGGACAGGCTTACGTTTTGTGCCCATGACATCCATATCAGGTGAGAATGGTATAAGAGGCATAAGCTTGCCGCGATACTGTACAACCATTTCACCGTTTGCGGATTCTATTTCAGCTGTTTCAACTTCTTCCAGGCGTGAAACGAGTTCCAGCGGCACAGCTTTTGGCGCTTTATCTCCAGCATTGAATAGAAGCAGGGTTGTGCGTTCATCATTACGACGTGCAGCACGCGCCAGTTTATCATCGGCGACATCCATTGTATCTGTGGAGTCGATTTTTCCTGTTGTTTTGGCAATGCCACCCGGATCAAGGATCATGATAACTGTGCCATCACCCAGAATTGTGTTACCGGAGAAGACATCTATTCCTTTCAGCAGGCGTGCAACCGGCTTCACAACAATTTCTTCTGTATCGAAAACGCGGTCAACGACGATCCCGAAGGCGTAGTTGCCAAGTTCTGCGACGACAATATATTTACGGTTGAATTCCGAGGCATCTATAGTGTCTTCGTTTGCAGGCAGGCCTCCGGCATCGTTTGCTTTCATCAGGTGTCGTAGTGATACCAGCGGCAGCAATTTGTTCCGCAAGCGGAATACGGGCGTACCCTTAATTGTTTCAATACGATTGTCACCGTCTGTGGATGTCATGACCAGTTCACGTACAGCTAGTTGCGGCAGAGCAAAGCGCTCATTAGCAGATTCTACAATCAATGCAGAAATAATAGCCAGCGTTAGCGGGATTTTGATCATAAATGTGGTGCCCTTACCTTCCACCGATTTCATTTCGATGGAGCCGCCAATTCTTTCAATGTTTGTACGGACAACATCCATGCCCACGCCTCGTCCGGACACGGAGGTCACTTTTTCTGCTGTTGAAAACCCAGCCTTGAAGATAAATTGCTGGATTTGTTGCGATGACATGTTGGCTACTTCTTCTTGTGTAGCCAGACGGTTCGCGATAATTTTTTGTGCAATGCGTTCTGTGGATAAGCCTTTACCGTCATCAGCGATCTCAATTATAATGTGTCCGCCTTCGTGATATGAATTCAGACGTATGCGGCCCATTTCCGGCTTACCGGCAGCGGCCCGTTCCGCAGGCAATTCAATGCCGTGGTCTGCGGAGTTGCGCACCATGTGCGTCAGCGGGTCTTTGATCATTTCAAGAACCTGACGGTCAAGTTCGGTGTCTTGACCCAGCATTTCAAGGTCAATTTTTTTGTTCAGTTCAAGACTGATATCACGAATAATGCGCGGCAATTTTGCCCAGGCATTGCCCACCGGTTGCATGCGTGTTTTCATGACGCCTTCTTGTAGATCTGAAACCACGTGGTTCAATCGCTGCAGCGGCGTGGCAAAGTCACTGTCGGTGTGCGTGCGCAGCGTTTGTAGTAATTGGTTGCGTGTAAGCACGAGTTCGCTGACCATGGTCATCAAGTTTTCAATGACATCAACGTTGACGCGCAAGGATTGTGCAGCAACAACTGAATCTTTTGGCCCGTTTTCAGAGGCAGCCGCTTGTGCTGTTTCTTCTGCGGTTGGTGCTGCGGGTGTTTGTTCTTCATTAGGGGGTGTAGTCATTTCTGCCTCCATCGCTTCTGCAGTTACAGGTTCAAAGATTGGTTCATTAGAAGTGTCGGTCGGGGAATTATCAGCGGGCGTTTCGCCTGCAGCGAGATTGCTTATTGCTGCTGCGGCACTACCGGCCTCCATAATGTCTTCATTTGTAAATTGTTCTGCGGGGCCACCTTGTGAGTCCTCGTAGATGGCCTGGAGCTTTTGTTTGAGCTCTTCATCGCTGCCTTCGGGTTCTGATCCGGTCTCTTCAATGCCGGCGACAATTAATTTAATGCGGTCGATTGATTCTAGAATGAGCGTGACATAGTCCGGTGTGACTTCCAGTACGCCGTCACGGAATAGCCCCAAAACATCTTCTGCTTTGTGTGCGACACCTTCAAGGCGTGGCAGACCTAAAAATCCGCATGTTCCTTTGATTGTGTGCATCAGCCTGAAAATCTTTGACAACAAGTTGGTGTCGTTGGGGTTTTGCTCCAGCTGGACAATATCAATATCCAGCTCCTGAAGGCTCTCGCTTGTTTCAGTCAGGAATTCTGTAATTAGATCGTCCATTAGTTACCCCTCACAGGCTTTTTGCGAATGCTCCAATCCAGAAAAGGACCATTCAGTGTTACCCCAAAAAATTATAGCTCCGCCGCTTTTGAGGCGCGCTATACAGCTATATTACTCCCATAGGTTAAACGAGAGATTAACGCGGGATAAAAAGTCACACGTAGAATTTACGCATGATTATTTACATAATTGCTTATGTGGGTGGTGTTTTGTGAGGTTGCTGACGAGAGAGAAAACTAACGATTCGTAAGGTAAAACATTACTTTTTTGCTATCACTGTCATGCTTCATTTCAATGGAAAAATCATAGGCGGCGGCAAGGGAAGATAATACATAAGGATGTATTAATCGTGGGTCCAAACTATCCAAAAGGAGGGTACGATTGAGTGCATCATCTACTTGTGGCCGCGCCGCGGCATCGGGTCCGGATGCCGTAACGGTTGTTTTGTCCTCGTCCCATGCGACATGAACGGTCCCGCCTTTTGGCAGGCATTCGACGGCCATTATCATGATGCCCATCATAATTTTGCAGTAACCTGCGGGTATGCTTGGCTGGGTAAGAGCTTCCGGGGCCCAGTCCTGTTTTATCTTGCCATCCAGACCGGTCAGGTCTTCAAAAACTTTCTGCACATCGGCCGGTTTGATGTTGGGGTCACGCCCGCCTGCGCCATAGGCCAGACGGAAGGCCTGCAATTTTGCAGCGGCCATTTGTGCGCTGTGTGCAATTAAGCCAATAGCATCTTCGCCGCCGGTAACACCGGATTCTTCTAAAAACTCAACGCCGTTATGCACGGCACCGACGGGGCTGATGAGGTCATGGCAAATGCGTGAGGCCAGAAGTTCCAAAACGGCAATATCTACGGTGTTATTTTCCGTTTGGGTCTTTGTGTCGCTAGCTGTTGAAGTCAATGTCATATCCGGCCTTTTTAACCTCTCTGAGTAACATTTCTTTTAATTTTTCCAGCCCGTTCATACTACTTGCTTCGGCACGGCAGACCAGCACATTTTGCGTATTCGATGCGCGTAATAACCACCAGCCATCATTGGTAGTAACGCGCACACCATCTATATCATCCACATGTATGGCGGGGTCTTCAAGGCTTTTCATGGTTTGTACAATTTTTTCGACGATGGCGAACTTATCTTTTTCATCGACCTCAAAGCGGATTTCAGGTGTGTTGTGTGTTTTGGGCAGGTGCGCGGTCAGGGTAGATGCGGGCCCATTGGCATCACAGGCTTCATTCATCAGGCGAATCGCGCAATAGAGTCCGTCATCAAAGCCGTAATATTTGTCGGCAAAGAAAATATGGCCGGAAAGCTCGCCTGCCAGCGGCGCCTTTGTTTCCGCCATCTTTGATTTAATCAGTGAGTGTCCGGTCTTCCACATGACAGGCTGTCCACCGAGCCGAGCAATTTCATCGAACAAAACGCGGCTGCATTTGACATCGGCGATAATCGGCGCACCGGGATGACTTTGGAGAACGCTTTTGGCGTAAACAGCAATCAACGTATCACAGCGCATAATGTTGCCTTGTTCATCCACAGCACCAATGCGGTCACCGTCGCCATCAAAGGCAATGCCCAGATCGCATTCTTGTTCTTTGACCGTGCGGATCAGGTCGATAAGGTTTTTATCAACAGTCGGGTCGGGATGGTGATTGGGAAAGTCTCCATCGATCTCGTCAAACAATAAAACATGCGTGCCGGGAAGCTTGGCTGTCAGGCGGCGGGTGATTTCACCAGCAGCGCCGTTGCCGCAATCCCATGCAATTTTCAGCGGCTTTTTACCAGTAAAATCATGGAGTAGGCGTTCAACATAGGCATCACGAATATCTATGGTTTTTGTTGTGCCTGCGCCGTTTTCAAAATCACCGGATGAGGCGATGCGGCCCAGTTCCTGTACGGCCTCACCAAATACGGGTGCGCTTTGCAGTGTCATTTTGAAGCCGTTATAATCCGGCGGGTTGTGCGATCCTGTCACCATGATGCCGCCATCGGCTTTGCGGTCTTTCACGGCAAACCACAGCATGGGTGTCGGGCCAAGACCGACATTTTCAACGTCGATGCCTGTTGCGTTTAAGCCCTTGATGATGGCGGCGCTTAAATCCGGTGATGTGTGCCGTCCGTCATAACCGACGCAAATATTGCGGCCGCCCTTGCGACGGATCATCGTGCCAAATGACAGTCCCAGCGCGTGCGCATCCTCGATGGAAAGGTTTTTCCCCATTTGTCCGCGGATGTCGTATTCGCGCAGAATTTCGGGGTCAAAGCGGTGGGCGGGCTGTGTTTGTGTCATTGCAGAGATACTCATTCTTTCTTTTCCATTTCAGCGGGTCGTTGCGTTTTGTCGCGGTAAATTATTGTAGCAAAGCTATTCCGTTGCACGCGCCGTATGCACAGCGCATAGCAGAGATAACACCCGGTAAACATAGCATCAGGACAGCAAGAGTCCACTATTTTACATATTGCGTTATGTAAAAAGGGGTGAGATGTGAAGGGAGGCGGCGTTAGAAGAAGGGGCGTGCATAAGCAAGCAAAGGCAATGTGGCATAGGCAACGAACGCGGTGCTGTGGGCGGCCAGCCGTTTTTTTAGAGCGTTTCTATTTCACAAATGTTTTCAGCATTTCTTTCGTAGCGCCCGCCATGTCCGGATCATTTAATGCAAAGGCGATGCTGGCTTCCAGAAATCCGGGGCGGGTGCCGCAGTCATAACGCGTGCCGGAAAAACGAAAGCCGTGGAAGGGTTGCGTGCCGATCAGTTTTGCCATGGCGTCGGTTAGTTGTACTTCGCCGCCGCTGCCGGTTTCCTGTTTGTCCAGATGCGTGAATATTTCCGGCTGCAAAATATAGCGTCCGATAACAGCAAGCGTTGAGGGCGCTTTGTCTGGCCCTGGTTTTTCAACCATGCCTTTAACATCAACAAGCGATCCCTTTTCTTCCTTAATATCAACAACGCCGTAGCGGGCGGTTTCTTCCTTGCTGACATTCATCACGGCAAGGAGGTTGCCGCCTTGTTCGTTATAAGCATCCATCATTTGTGCCAGGCACGGGCGATCGGCGATGAAGACATCATCAGGCAGGAGAATCGCGAAGGGTTCATCTCCGACCAGTTCTTTTGCGCACCATACAGCATGACCAAGGCCGCGTGGGTCGTTCTGGTTGGTGACCAGCATACGCCCCTCCGGCATGTTGGATTCGCGCACGGCTTCCAGCCAGTCAGTTTTGCCGCCGGATTCAAGCAGGGTTTCGAGTGTTGGTTGGCGCTCGAAATGTTCCAGCATGATGCCTTTGCGCGGGCTGGAAACGAAAATAAATTCTTCAATCCCGGCGGCGCGTGCTTCTTCCCACGAATGCTGGATCACAGGCCGGTCATTCAAGGGGAGGATTTCTTTCGGCAGGACTTTTGTGGCGGGTAAAAACCGCGTGCCCAGTCCGGCCACGGGAAAGACGGCTTTGCGAACAGGTTTAATCATTACTCTTTTGCTTTCCTGTTTTTTCAGTTGTTTCTTTTAGTTTGCGCCGTCGCCATATCATTAAGAAGAAGGGCAGAGCGAAAATCAGCCAGAGAACAATCAGCCCCAGCTTTTCTGTAACAATTAGATATAAAAGGATAATCGCCAGTACAAGCGCAAAAAGGGCCTCCATCAGCTTTTTCATCTGGGCGGCGCTGGCTTTGTCGGCAAAGCGGATTAGGCCGTAAAGCCCTAGTAACACACCAATAATTAGCAATATGTACGGCATATTCTTATTCAGCTCTCAAAAGTTGGTGCAAAATTAACGGCTCTCTTTTATAGTGCTATTATGACAGAGAAAACACAGCAAAGCACCCCTGAAAAACTAGCTGCCCTGCGCACCGTTATGGCGGGAGCGGGCGTGGCTGGTTATATCATTCCGCACACTGATGAGTTTCAGTGTGAGTACACACCGGAAAGCGCGAACAGGCTGGAATGGCTGACGGGGTTTACCGGTTCGGCTGGTGATGCTGTTGTGCTGGAGAATACGGCTTTGGTGTTTACCGACGGGCGTTACGCCGCGCAAATTAAAAATCAGATTGATGCATCTGTTTTTAAAACCAGAGTGATCAGCGGCTATTCTGAAATGCATGAAGAAGTCCTGAAAAACATATCCGCTCTCGGGAAGGTCGGGTATGACTCGATGTTGATGACGGTTGGAGATCTGGCGCAGATTGAAAAAGTATTTCAGGCAAAGAAAATAGATATGGTGCCATTGCCGGGGAATTTAATTGATCTGTTATGGATGGATCGTCCGGCGGCACCGGCGAGTACGGTATTTTTGTTTCCTGATGATATTGCAGGGCGTACGGCGGCCGATAACCGCGCTATGGTTGCTGATAAAATAAAAGGCGCCGGCGGCAAGGCTGTTATTATCAACAAGCCGGATTCCGTGGCGTGGTTTTTAAATATTCGCGGCGATGATGTAAAGCATACGCCCTTGGCGTTGTCCTATGTGATTGCACGGGAAGACGGCAAGGTTGATTGGTTTATCAAGCCTTCCCGCGTGTCCACACAAGTGCAGGCACATTTGGGGCCGGATGTTACGGTTCGTCCGTTGTCTGAGCTGACAAAGGTTATGAAGAAGCTGGGTCAGGACGCCGCACGGGAAGAAAAGCCCGTGTTGATGGATTTTGAAAGCACGCCGGTCTGGTTTAAATATATGATTGAAGGGCAAAGCGCAGATGTTGTCGCATTTGAAGACCCGGTTGCGCGCCCGCGTGCATATAAATCACAAACGGAAATGGCCGGCATTGTTGAAGGTCATATTCGCGATGGCGTGGCATTGGTGAAGTTCAATAAGTGGCTGGATGAAACAGCACCGACAGATACGTTGAATGAAATTAGCGCTGCAGACCGGCTGGAAGAGTTTAGGCGCGAGGATCCGGATCTGACGGATTTGAGCTTTCCAACGATTTGCGGTTGGCAGGATAACGGCGCTGTCATTCACTATGATGCCAGCAAGGCACCGGAGCAGTGTAACGATATTAAAGGCCAGGGCGTTTTGCTGGTTGATAGTGGCGGGCAATATAAAATTGGGGCCACAACCGATGTCACGATTACCCGCGCAATAGGAACGCCGCAGGCGGAGCAGGTGCGGGCAGCGACATTTGTACTGCAGGGATTTATCCGGTTGGCATCTGCACGGTTTGCAGAAGGGCGCCGTGGTCGGGATTTGCATTTTCTGGCAACGGAAGCACTGGAAAAAGGCGGATTAATCTGCCCGCATGGTATTGGCCATGGCGTTGGCTGTTTTCTGGGTGTGCATGAAGCGGCTTCGGCTATCACGCCGAATGTTGCCGCCAGCAAGATGTTACTGGCTCCGGGTATGCTGGTATCAAACGAGCCGGGCGCTTACTTTCCCGGTTCATGGGGATGTCGGCTGGAGCGTTTGCAGCGCGTGGTTGATGATGGTATGTCCGCAGACGGCAGCAAGAAGATGTATAAGTTCGATGTCGTAACGATGATGCCGTTTGATAAGAAGCTGATTGAACCCAGCTTGCTACGGGATGAAGAGTTGCAGTGGCTTGATGATTACCATGACCGTGTTTATAAGGCCCTTGCGCCGCGGCTGGATGATGATCACAAGCAATGGTTGGCACAGGCGACCGCGCCTCTAAAAAAAAATATAAACACAGCCGTTAATCCACGGCCACCGGGGCCTTCTCCGTCATAAAAAAGAAGCAGTCATAAAGACAAGCTCATAAAGAAAAACTCCGGAAGATTGCTCTCCCGGAGTGATTTCTAAATGGTAACAACAACGAAGGACGGATTCTAGAACCCGTCTTTTTCGCGTTTTTTGCGCTCCAATTTGCGGAAGCGGCGTGCCGACTCGGACTTTTCGCGCTTCTTCTTTTCCGACGGTTTCTCGTAGTCCCGGCGGAGCTTCATCTCACGAAACAACCCTTCGCGTTGCATTTTTTTCTTCAATGCTCGCAGAGCCTGCTCAACGTTGTTATCGCGCACATGTACGCTAACCAATAAAATCACCCCTTTCGGTCTTTATCTGGTGGTGTGTCAGAGGGCGTTTTTACCCCGTATCATCCTGAAACGCAAGGGAAATAGGGGGCGATTTCAGCAAAAAGCCCGTAAGTTCTTCATAAAATGATAATTTTTTG
>Ga0055584_100008578_pt1 | contig 10029 bp, 9 predicted proteins | sample OSDHelmetaG_FD_58716 | JGI IMG/M metagenome (GOLD analysis project Ga0055584, IMG submission 58716) | Pelagic marine sediment microbial communities from the LTER site Helgoland, North Sea, for post-phytoplankton bloom and carbon turnover... | ecosystem: Environmental > Aquatic > Marine >...
AAAAAAAATAAGGATGTTTTCATTTTTAAATATTTTTAGATTAGTAGCTTTATTAGAAGGACTTTCATACATCATGCTATTGTTTGTAGCAGTTCCTATCAAATATATAGGAGATGATCCGCAATATGTGAAAATGTTAGGAATGCCACATGGACTTTTATTTGTAGCCTATGTAGCTTTGGCCATCATGGTTGGTAAAGAGTTAAAATGGAATAATACTATTTTGAGAAATGTGCTTTTGGCGTCTATTATTCCTTTTGCAACATTTTTTGTTGATAAAAAATATTTAAAAAACATATAAAAGACGATGCAAGACTTGCAATGCTATTTTGAGAACCTATTCATTGATTTCGGATTTTCCGATACTGCATCATCATATCTCAATATGTTGATGTGGTTAATCATCCTAGTTGTAGCTGTTTTTATATCAGACGTTATTACACGAAAAGTTTTAGTAAGAGCATTTCAGTCATTTGCAAGTAAGTCAAAAACCCATTTTGATGATTTGTTGGTTACTCACAAAGCGCCATATTATATTGCTCATTTGGTTCCTTTGTTTATAACCTTAGAGCTATTTCCTATTGTTTTTAAAGACTTTCCGTATTTTGAGTCACCAATAGAAAAACTTATCAAAATTTATGGTATTGTCCTATTTATTTGGATATTACGTAGTTTACTAAGAACTTTTGAAAGTTATTTTAAGACAATTCCCAGATTAAAAGACAAACCTATAGACAGTTACATACAAGTTGTTCTTTTATTCTCTTGGGTAATAGGTATTGGTTTTGCCTTTGTGGTAGTATTAGATATTTCAATATGGAAATTCTTTACCACACTTGGTGCTGCTTCAGCTATATTATTATTAATTTTTAAGGATACTATTTTAGGTTTTGTTGCTAGTATACAAGTTGCAGTAAACGATACGATCCGTATTGGAGATTGGATTACTATGGAAAAGTATGGAGCTGATGGAGATGTAATAGAAATAAACCTTAATACAGTACAAGTTCAAAATTTTGATAAAACTATAACCAATATCCCAACTTATGCTTTAATTTCAGATTCATTCAAAAATTGGCGAGGAATGAGTCAATCTGATGGTAGACGTATTAAGCGTTCTTTGCTTATTAAACCCAGTAGTGTACATTATTTGAGTGATGAAGATATTGAAAGATTAAAACGCATTCAATTAATCAATAGCTATCTCAAAACCAAACAAACAGAAATTAAGGCATATAATGAAAATAATGGTATAGACAAATCTTTATTGATTAATGGAAGAAATCTTACCAATTTAGGTGTTTTTAGAAAATATCTGCAATCTTATATTGAAAATCATTCAGCAATCAATAAAGATATGACCATTATGATTCGTCAACTTGAACCTTCTTCTCAAGGTATTCCGCTAGAAATTTATGCTTTTAGCAGTGACAAACGATGGGTGAATTATGAATATATCATTGCAGATATTTTTGATCATTCATTAGCTGCTATTCCTTATTTTAATTTGGAATTGTTTGAACTGGGTTTTACTGCTAAAACTAATTTAAATTAACGTAATCTATCTTTAACGTATTCTATTTTAGTTTTTCCGTGAGGTTTTGGTCTTCCATCTTCACCAAGATTTACCATTATAATGTTGTCAACAGTCAAAATGGTTTCTCTAGTCATCTTGTTTCTTGCCTCACATTTTAAGGTTAATGAAGTTCTTCCAAATTTGATTACATCAATCCCAAGTTCAATAATATCGCCCTGTTTGGCTGAACTCATAAAATTAATTTCAGACATAAACTTGGTCACTACTCTATTGTTTTCGAGTTGAATAATAGTATACAAAGCAACTTCTTCATCTATCCAAGCTAATAATTGACCACCAAACAATGTTTCGTTTGGATTTAAATCTTCAGGTTTTACCCATTTGCGTGTGTGAAATCTCATATTTTATAAAAGTTTTTGTTGTTGTTTATTGGGAATTCTTAAATGTGTTCCTATGGTATTATTTAATTGTTCTATGAAATAAGAAGCCAACAAAGGTGATTCTTTTTCGATATTTTGATGAATAAAAAAATCAATTTCCTTAATACCTTGCTCATTCCATTGCTTTATGCGTTCTATCCAATCGTCTAATCTTGTATAGTCGGTTTTATGATTGGCTCCTACATAGCGTATAAATGCCTTAGGAGTTGTCAACCTCATATGCATCAAATCACGTCTACCAGCTGTATCTACTATGATATTGGTTATGTTGTTTTTTTCCAATAAATCATACAATTGATTGGCAATTGTTTCATCGTTGTACCAATTAGTATGTCTAAATTCAATGGCTAAGGGAATTTCTTCAGGCCAATTTTCAACAAAATTTATCACTCGATCAAAATCTTTTGGTGAAAAATTGTTGTGCATCTGTAAAAAAACGGAACCCAATTTTTCTTTTAGATAGGATATGTTATATAAATAATCTTCTACAATATTCTTTACATTGTCTAAACGTTTCCAGTGACTAATCTCTTGATATAGTTTGGGAAAAAATTTAAATCCATTTGGCGTTTTTTCGTGCCATTTTTTAAATTGTTCTGCAGGAAAAATTCTATAGAAAGTGGCATTGAGCTCAATACTATTAAATTGTCTTGAGTAATATTCTAATTCATCTTTTGTGCCTTTTGGATAGAATCCTTTTAAATCGGCCTTATTCCATTTTGCACAGCCAACGAAAATTTCTGGAATATGATCATCTTTGACTTTGTTTAATACTCTTACCGTATCTTCATGATCTTTGGGTAAAGTAAAGTCGATGGTTTCGGGATAATCTACACTTCCAAATTTCATTTAAATCTTAGTTTTTGCAAAGATACTTGATATATTGTAGCTTGACTAGAAATAAATATAATTAAGATTTATATAGATATGTTAAAAAACTATTATTGATAACCTTTTTGACACCAATTAATTCTTTGTTTTTAGGAGACGGATGTGCTCATTTTTATTTTTTATCTAAAAAAATGAAGAAAGATGATCTTAAAACTTAATAGGAATATTTATATCCATTTTTTTCTTCTGAAATAAATCAGCATTATTATAAAGATGACAATCATTACAGCCCATATTATATAATATCCATATTTATATTGAAGTTCTGGCATATTGTTGAAATTCATGCCGTAAACACCAACTATAAAGGTTAATGGAATAAATATGGTAGCAATAATGGTCAATACTTTCATGACTTCATTCATTTTATTGCTGATTAAAGACATATACATATCCATGATACTCCAGACCATTTCTCTATATAAATCAATATTTTCAGCAACTTGAATTGTGTGGTCGTATAAATCCCGTAAATAGCTTATTGTTTTAGGTTCTATAATGTCGGAATCAACATTTTCTAATCGATGTACTATTTCACGAAAAGGGAGTACTGCTCGTCTAATTCTTAATATTTGATGTTTGATTTCTTGAATCTGTGTGGCTGTGAATTTATTTGAGTCTTCTTCAAAAACCAAGGTTTCTAGATCTTGTATTTGATCGCCAAAAGCTTCGGTGATATTCAAATAATTATCAACCACGGCATCCAAGATAGCATACATTAGATAGCTAACGCCTTGTGATCGTATCCTTCCTTTAGAATTTGAGATACGTTCTCTTAAATCATCAAATACATCAACATCGGATTCTTGAAAAGTAAGCACATAATTTTTTCCAACAACCATGCTTACTTGCTCAAAATTTAGAGTGTTGTCTTTTTTAAAATAAAGCATTTTAAACACAATGAATAAATAACTGTCATATTCATCAATTTTTGGCCTTTGAGTGGTATCTACAATATCTTCTAAAGTTAAAGGATGAAGCTCATAATTAAGTCCTAAACGTTCAATATCAGCAACATTGTTAAGTCCATTGATATTTATCCAAGTAATATTGTTTATAGATTTGAATTTAAAAGCATCCTCAATATTTTTTGAATTTAATCTTGAATATTCGTCTTTAGAATAATCGATGATTTCAACATTTGTTGATTCAATTGATTTTTCTCCTTTATAAGAAATGGTTCCTGGGGGAAGATTTTTTGCTCTTAAAGTTTTTTTTGAATGTTTAGTCATAACGATTGCCTTACAATAAATTTATGAAAATTTATTGAACAAAACTTATTTGTAAGTTGTGAAATATAAGTGCTAAATATAAGTTAAACCCCTCAACCTTAGTTTGGAAATTGATTTTATTTTCATTATTATGCAGTTTAATACTACATTTTCAATTTATGGGAAGACCAGCAACAAAACCTAAAAAATTAAAAGACGGATATTATATAGAAATCAAGAACAAGGGTGATAAAAATGGAATAAAAGTTTATAGCCCTACCAAAATGCAAATGCAACGTGCCATTAAAATGTATGAACGCTCAAAGGAAATCGTCATTTTGGGAGAATCCAAAAATGGTAAATGGGTTAATGATAAGCCTATGCTGCATCAAGTAGAAGTTTAGTTTATTAATATTAATTTGCTATTATTTAGTGGGTTGCATAATGTAAAAAGTGTTGAGTGGTAATGGTTTGATTTGTGATTTCTTAGAGGTCAGTTTTGTTCAAATTCTACGCGATTTAAAATCAATCCAGATGCAGGAGCAACATAGTATTCAGTAGGTACACTATCGGGAAGTAAACTTGTTTCAATATCTTTTAGGGTTATGAGGCCTTTGCCTAATTTTATCAAAGCGCCCATCATCAAGCGAACTTGATTTCTACCAAACCCCTCTCCTTTTACTTTAAAGGCATAAGATTTTTCAGGAAAAAAATTTGCTTTGTAAAGATTGTTTTCTTCCAATTTAGAAGATATGATTTCACGTATGTATTTCCCCTCTCCTGTTGCTTTATAACAATAGTTTTTAAAATTGTGTTTTCCTTCAAAAAGTTTGGCTCCTTTTTTCATTAATTCAATATCTAAAGGATCTAAAATGGTTGTTAATATTGGAGCGCAAAAAGGGTGGCATTTTTGACCATGAGCAAACAAATAGATGTATTCTTTGATTTTGGGATGCTGTATGATGTTGAATTTTTCATCTACTTGACTGATGGATAATGCTCTAATGTCTTGAGGTAAATTGTAATTGAACCAATTTAAAAACGCTTCAAAATCTTCTATGGGCTCTTCAACAAACAATTCAAAGGCTGTTTCATTGGCAGAAACCATAGCATCTGTTCTTCCCGAAGTCAACGTTTTAAAAGGTTTTCCGTCTAAAACATACTTAAAGGTACGATCTATCATCAGATGTAGGGTTTTTAAATTGGGTTGTTTTTGCCAACCATGATACCTATAACCTAAGTACTGAATAGTAATAACGTAGTAGAATTTTTGTTTTCTAAACATATTTGCAATTACGTTTTTTTTAATGATTAAAGTCAAAAACCCACTTGAGCCATTCAAGTGGGTTAAAATACAATTTTTAAATCCAAATACTGATTTATTGATTGCCCAAAATAATTGGCATACCAGAGTCTCCAGAGCCAATAACAATGACTTTGGCATTTGGGGATTTGGATAATTCTATGGTGGCTTGGATTCCTTTTTCAGTCAAAATTTTATCTGTTAAAGAAGCACTCAAAATTTTATTGGCTTGTGCTTTTCCTTCAGCCTCTATACGTTGACGCTCTTTTTCCTTTTCTGCTTTTTCTAAACGATATTGATACTCCAAGGATTCTTGTTCTTGCTTTAATTTTCTTTCTATTGCTTCTTTGATGGTTGGTGGTAGAGAAACATCTCTAACCAATATTCTATTTACTTTGACATATTGATCTTTTAAGAGTTCAAGGGTTTCCTCATACATTTCTTTTTGAATGCTTTCTCGTTTTTGAGCATAGAGTTCTTCAGGCTTGTAGCGTCCTACGACAGTTCTCGTAGCCGAACGTACTGCAGGTTGAATCAATCGACGGATGTAGTCTTCTCCTCGCTCTTTGTGTAGAAATCCCAATTTATTTTCGTCAGGTTGAAACCATATCGTAGCTTCAAGTTTGATGTCAAGACCGTTTGAAGATAAGACAGTCATCTCTTCATCTATAGACTGTTGTCTTATTTCATATACAAACACGCTGTTCCAAGGTGCTACAACATGAAAACCTTCACCCATTGCAGGTTGGTCTGTTACAACTCCTCCTCCAAAAGTTTTGTACAACACTCCTGCTTTACCAGAACCGATGGTTACGGCAGATTTAGAAATAATGATTATCAATACAATTAATGCCACTATAATAGGCATAGCTATTTTTGGTAATTTTTCCATTCTTTTTACTATTTAGATTAATCCATTATATTTTCTTATAAACCATTCAGATGTTAGACTTAAGACCAATATTGCTAATATGATGCTCCAATCTATTAAAGGCACTATTTGTTTATTACTTTTTTGAATGGTAGCAAATTTTTTATTGTTTACCAAATCATCAATAATATATTGGTAGTTGTCAATAAAATAAGGTTTACCCTTACTTAATTCGGCTAAGAGTTTTAACTTATCATCATTAGCATTTAAAGATTGTTGTTCTGCATTAAATTCTAAGATTTCAAAAGTTCCAGAAGTACTTATATTTTCGGCTTTGTTTTTTATAGTAAAATTGTATTTACCAGGATCAATACCACTAATGTCAACTTCAAAAACAGTATTTTTCAATACAAAAGGAATGGTTTTGTTCTCATTGGTTTCTGTATTTTCAATGAATAATTCTAAGGAAGCCGAAGGATCAAACTCATAATTTTTATTAAAGAATTGTGACCGTATTTTTATTTGATCACTACCGTTATAAAATGATTCATAATCTACATTAAGCCTATTGCGTTTTTGATTTGAACTCAAGTATTGAATGAGTTTCCCTATAAACTTATCGAAAGTATCAAACGATTTTGTATCTAAATAACTTTGTTGACGCCAACGCCAAATACCTTCCCCATTTAAAAAAGCAAATTTTCTATTATTTATTTCGTATGTTGATAATAAAGGTTCTTGAGTTTGTACGCCATTAATACTTTTATAAGCTATAACTTGTTCAGGGACTGATATTTCTGTTTTTCCAAATTCAGTTTTTAACGGCGGAAAATCATCAAAATTGTTTGCTTCAATAATAAAAGTAGAATATCCAGCATTGATTGCAGGTTGAAATTCTTCTGTTTGGTTTGTAATACTTTGTTTTATTATCGATTGAAAAGTATTCATTGATGCCCATTGGGTTTTAGTACCAACAACTGTAAACACATTGTGACCAAGCTTTTCTATAGTTTCATAAACTGCTTTGAACGCATTATTGGGTTGATACAATATGACTAATTGATAATTGTCAGGATGATCGACAAATTCTGTTGGGTTAACAATATATACCTGTCTTTGGTCATTTTGTTCTATAGAAGTTTTTAAGGTTCCAATATCTGGATGTTTAATGTCTGAAACTATAGCTATATTGGTTTTTTGGTCAATAACTTCAATAGCAAGTTTTTTTACATTATTGATTTTATTTTTTTCATTTGAAAGCGGTTCGATTATGGCTTTGTAAGTTTGTACACCTGCCTGATCTGCTACTAATATAGGATTAACAATTTGAGATGTATTGGTTTTTGAAAAGTCTAAAGGTTGTGAAAAAACAGTGGAATTTCCTTTCAATAATTTAAATTGAGAACGTACAGGGGTTGTTCCTGTATAAGTTACAAAAATCTCAATGGGGAATTTGTTTTTCAAATAGGCATATTTATTGACATTGATTTGTTGGATTTTCAAATCAGAATATGTTGTGGTATCTCCAACAATAATGGGATATATGGGTTGTTTGTATGATTTTGACAGGTAAGGATAGTCAGGGCCAAATGTCTGATTTCCATCTGTTATCAAAATAGTAGGCGAAGTTGTATTTTTATAAACCTCGTTAAGTTTGGTAAAAGCTTGGTAAATATTGGTTTGTGATCCTGAAAAAATCAAGCTGTCTTGTAGCTCTGAAATTTCAGAATTAAAAGCATAAGTCCTTATATTAAACTTTTCATTCAGTTTGTTGTTGCTTTTCAGTTTTTTAAGTAAAGAAATCACATTGTTGTCTTCATTGAGAAAAGCAATAGATTCAGAATTATCTACTGCTAAAATGAGGTTTGGTTTTTCTGAAAAATAGGTGATTTTTTCAAACTTTGGATTTATGAGTAAAAGCAATAAAGCAAAGAAGGATACAAACCTTAAAACCGCCAGAAATTTATAAGTAGGTGTTCTTTTTTTTGATTTATATATATACTGAAATAGCGCTACAAGTAGCGCTATTATTCCAGATAATATAATATAAATTAAGGTTTCAGAATTCATATAAAGCTATAAATTATGTAAGCATTCCACCATCAACGTTTAATGTTTGTCCTGTGACATAAGCGCTTAAATCACTACCTAAAAATACACAAACATTAGCAATATCTTCTGGAGAGCCACCACGTTTTAAAGGAATAGCATTTCGCCATCCTTGGACGGTTTCTGGGTCTAATTTGGCTGTCATTTCAGTTTCAATAAAGCCAGGAGCTATGACATTACTTCTAATATTTCTTGAACCTAATTCTAATGCTACAGATTTTGAAAAACCAATGATTCCAGCTTTTGAAGCGGCATAATTGGTTTGTCCGGCATTACCTTTAACACCAACCACAGAACTCATATTTATGATAGAGCCTTTTCGTTGTTTTAGCATAGTGCGTTGAACCGCTTTAGTCATATTAAAAACCGATTTTAGGTTTACTTCAATAACCTTGTCAAAGTCTTCTTCAGACATACGCATCAAAAGGTTATCTTTAGTGATTCCCGCATTATTGACAAGAATATCAATACTACCAAATTCTTTTACAACTTGATCAACTAATTCTTGAGCTTGTTTGAAATCGGCAGCATTACTTTGATAACCTTTTGCTTTTACTCCCATAGATTTTAATTCTTCTTCAAGAGCATTTGCTGCATCTACAGAAGAGTTGTATGTAAATGCCACATTGGCACCGTGTTGTGCATAAACTTGGGCTATACCTTTACCTATACCTCTACTTGCTCCAGTGATTATGGCTGTTTTTCCTTCTAATAATTTCATATTACTGATTAATATAATAAGTTGAAGACCAAATATAGTAATTACAAAAATTAACACATATAAAAAACCTCACAAAATTCCCTTAAAGTTAAGAGGTTTTGTGAGGCATTAAAGCTATTAAAAAAAATGTATTATAGTTTTACATCTTCAGCTTGTTCATAATTAAATAGATAATCTATATCTAATTCTTTGACTTCTCCTAATTTACTTAATGCATTAAAGTCTATTTCATTTTTGTTACCAATGACCATTACATTGTAGTTTTCGCCTTTAATGTTTTTATTAAAGAACTCTTTTAAATCATTTATGGTCATATTTTTGATTGTATTGTATATTTCTTGACGATTGTCATTTTCAATACCACGTTTTTTCAAGCTTTCGTAAGTCCAGAAAATATTGGATTTTGTAATACGTTGAGCTGCAATTTTTTTAAGAGCTGATTCTTTGGCGGCATTAAATTGTTCTTCGGCTTCCGGCATATCAGACATCAGAGTCATCATTGCATCAACGGCTTGTGGCATTTTATTGGCTTGAGTTCCAATATATGCCATAACATAGTTTGAATCGTCTTTGTCGGAGGCATTTCTATAACTAGCAAATGCTGAGTATGCTAGAGATTTAGATTCTCTAATTTCTTGAAACACAATGGAAGATAATCCACTTCCAAAATAAGCATTGAACAAATTAGAAGCTGCGAGGTTGTCAGCAGAAAAAGGTTCGCCTTTAGCTAAAAACAACATTTCGGCTTGTACCATATCGTAATCTACAAAATATACATTCCCTCCGGTTTCCTTTTCCATATAGTTCATAGCTTCTGGATATGGTTTAAATTCATCAGGTATTTGGTGATGAGTATTTAAAGCTGCTACGGCGGTATTGACATCTTTTCCGTAATAGAATATTCTTTGGTTGTAATTTCTTAAATCTTTAACGATGTCAACTAGCT
>Ga0055584_100008579_pt1 | contig 10028 bp, 8 predicted proteins | sample OSDHelmetaG_FD_58716 | JGI IMG/M metagenome (GOLD analysis project Ga0055584, IMG submission 58716) | Pelagic marine sediment microbial communities from the LTER site Helgoland, North Sea, for post-phytoplankton bloom and carbon turnover... | ecosystem: Environmental > Aquatic > Marine >...
CCGGCGCCAAGTGGTTTTTCCTCCTGGGTGGGAGAAAAATGGCCTTCGACCTAGCGAATGGGAGCGAATCTGAAACCAGTTAAAGCCTCTGCGACTACGAGAGTCTCCTCTTGCAAGCCCTGGCACCTAGTCGTTCAGACGAAAGATCAGGGCGCGGCGGTCCTCGCGAAGTAGACACCTCCTGCATAGCGAAAACGTATTTCTCTTGATTCACCTCTCAGCCCGTGAATCTTCCCACTACCATGTCCGCCTCCCTCAATCTCCCTCGTTGGTATGACCTCCATACCCACTTTCGCCAAGGTGCCAATGTCGCATCCTATATCGCAGATCATCTCGCGATGGGTTGTGCCGGAGCCCTGGCGATGCCCAATACGCAGCCGCCGGTCGCGCTCGTGAACGGACCTGAAACCGACACGGCGTGGTCGATTGAGTCCTATCGGAACATTCTCCTCAACGCAGGAGCCGACGCTTTCGACCAGTTGATCATCCCACTCTATCTGACGAAGGACACGACCCCCGAGATGATTGATCAGGGCGCCGAATCCGGACTTCTCAAAGCGTGCAAATACTACCCACCCCACGGGACAACCAACTCGGAGCATGGAGTCCCGATGGATTATTGGATAGGCGGAGATGTCTTTCGAGCGTTGGAGGTGAACAATATCGTGCTTTGTATCCACGGAGAAGAGCACGGGCTATCCGGATCGGATTACTTCGATGAAAATCAGACAGCTGAGTCAGTTTTTTACTCCGATCGTTTACCCAGAATTCTCGATGAACATGCCGACCTTCGCATTGTTTGCGAGCATATCACGACCCGAGTGGCTGCAGAATTCGTCTCCACCGCTACCGAGCGCGTCGCGGCAACGATCACGCCGCAGCACTTGCTCTACACCGTGGGGCATCTCATCCAGGGACTCCGCTATCACCTCTACTGCCTGCCTGTGGTCAAATTTGAGCAGGACCTTGCCGCCTTGCGAAAAGCTGTCACGACTCCGGGACAGACCAAATTCTTTGCAGGAACCGACAGCGCCCCACACACGACCAAAGCCACCGAGTGCGGATGCGCCGCTGGCTGTTACACCGGAGGCTGTGCGCCCCAGCTCTATGCAATGGCGTTTGAAGAAGCCGGAGTCAATCTGGAGAGCGAAGACGGGAAGGCACTGTTTGAACGCTTTCTCAGCAGCAACGGGCCTGCTTTCTATGGCTTCTCCCCCAGCGAGAAACGGTTTGAGTTGAGGCGAGAGCCGTCTCAAGTTGAAACCGTTCAAAGGGACGAAGGCCCACTTGTGCCTTTGCCCGTCGGAATGGAGCGAGAGCTCACCTGGACGCTCACTCAGGATTGAAGCGCTATTTCCCTCCGCTCCGAAATCGGGCTGATTTTGTATCGAGATAGTTCAAATCTCTGTGCTATTTTCGACCTGTGAACCGACTCGCCCTCTCTCTATTTTTCGTTACAATCCTCATTTTTCCCTCCTTTGCCCGTGCAGAGCAGACTAGGACTACCACCGAAATCCGAACTGTCGTTGAGGAATGGAGCGGCCAACAGAAGCTCTGGGTGTTTGGGAATATCCGCGTTGCGCAGGACCAGCTGACGGCGCTGGAATCGTGGCTCGATGTGAATGCTCCCAACTGGACTATTGTCCTGATGCAGAACGCTCGAGGGCAAAGCTACAATGGAAAACGCGGAATGGACGCAGTCGAATTTGCCCTTGGCGAAGGGCTATCAAATGAAACCGGCTTCGCCAACCTAACCGACAAACGAACCGGGGAGAAAAACGGCGCGGTCTTCGTGCTCTTTCTTGAGGAGAGAAAATTCTCCTATTTTGCGTCTGAAGCGTTCGATAAGCGTGGGCTCGGTGAACGCTACTGGGTCGGTCGGCTCGACGCCCCAGCGACTCGCGCCATGAGAAACGGTGGGCGCATCATCGACGCTGCGAAGTTCACGGTGAATAGCATTCAATCGCAGCTGACTAAGAAACTGGATGAAGAAGAAAAACGGGCCCGGCTTGCGGAGATTGAGAAACAAAAGGCGATTGACGAGGCGAGGCAGTATCCCGCCCAGCTAGACAAGCGGATTCGCGAAGCGGTAAAGAAAGGTCAGACGATGCTGCGATCGGCGGCGCAAGCAGGAGACGGTCCCGTTTTCACTCCCGATCTTGCCAAGTGGGACACAAACAAGGAGTCAATTCGCAAACTGGTTGCAGTCGGATCGATCCAGAACGCCCGAAGCCGGTTTGCGGAAACCGAAGCCCTCATCAGCGCTTACGAAGCAGGGCTCGACACCTGGTCGGAGACACCTCTTCGCATGGAACGCATTGCAACACAGATTGCTCGACAGCCAGTCACCGAAGATGACCCAGCCGTCGCGGGATTCCTGGCGAAAGCAAATCAGGCCCTCGCATCCGCGAAGGAGAACCACGCCAGCGGCGAACCACTCTATCTTGAACAACTTGCTGAAGCAGAGCGCAGCATTGACGCTGCAGAAGCCCGCTACTCCGCCTGGGTCGAGGCAGAGAAGCGCAAGCGCACCCTGACGATCACACTCGCTTCGATCGCGGCTCTGGCCCTTCTTCTTTTCCTTTTCGTCGCCAACCGCCTCCGAGTTCCAGCACGTATTGAAGCGAAAAAACTCTTCCAGAAATGGCGCAGGCAACTGGATGGAAAATTTGACGAACTCTTTCAACTCATGGACCGTGCCGGCGTCTTAGTCGGTTCCAGCGCTGAACTCAAAGATCGCGGATTCACTGGCACAACGGAAGCGCTCGCCAGGGAAACGATCCGAGATGTCGACGAGCTATTCATCATGTCCAGCGCAACAGACCGGGTCATGGAGCGAGTCGAGAAGCTCATCGATCCCCGATCTTTTCCAGGGAAGCTGGGAAATGCGTTTTCCTCCCGCCGCTACAAGAAAGCAATCTCCCTGCTTTCCTCTGAGCCGATCGGCTTTGACCGAAAGGATCATCTCAAGGCGATCCTCGAACCGAAAGCGGCCACTGAATCGGAAACTAACCGCTCCCTTCTCGGAGAGACTGATGACTACGAGCCCTTCCGCATTTCCTTTGAGAAACTGGTCGAAGAATACGACAACCGCCAAGCTATTGCCCGCGAGGAAATCACTCGCCTCGAGACGGGAATTGATGGACTCCCCCTCACCCAGCAGGATTTGCTGGAGACCCTCGGGGAAACCGCGCAGCTCGCTGACGCACTCGCTGCCCGCGGCGCCGAAGACGCTTTGTTCCCGCTGATCTCACTTCGTCAGAATTTGATTCCCAGCGCTTCAACAAGCCTCGAAAAAGCAGGTCAGGTCGGCGAGTCCGATCCTGTTCGGGCCTACGAATCCATTCTACCGGAGTCTTCGCGGCTCGTCACGGAATCACAAATGATCGCTCGCACTGTCGAGTCGTTTCGAGCCATCGATCTGCCAGCAATGCAGCGGGCGGTCAAACGCCTCGGAGAGCGGGAGCGTGAAACAGCTTGGGTTGATGACAATCTCGAAAAAGCGACAGCACGATGCGAGCAACTCGCCGAATTGGCCTGCGCAGATTCCGTCGCAGAGGACTGGTCCGTTTTTGATGACGACCTCACTCGATTGAAGGGCCGCACAACCCGATGCAAAGATCTCGCTTCTCAAATCGAGGAGAAATGGTATCCCGCGATCAAGTCAGTAGGTGCCAAGGTCAATTCGACGCGTGAAGAACTGGCGAATGCACTGAACCTCCCACCCCAAAAGATCCTCAACGAAACCGGGCTCTCCCCTAATGCGAGGATCGACAAAGCCATCCTCGTTCTCGAAGCCGCGCTGACGGCAATCGATCGAGGCGAGGCGATCACCGCCGAGCACGGCCTGGCCGAGGTAGAGTCTCAGCTCGATGAAGCCACCGCGATGCTCGCCCTGAGCCGCGAGTGCGCCGAACATCACGAGAACATCCACTCCAATTTGCTCACGGATCGCAACAGCCTCATCGAAGTCAAACCGTCTATCGCCGCCCTGTTGGCAGAGATGAAATCGGACTACGCACCGAGCGTGCTGACATTTCAGTCCCGTTTCGATGAACCAACCGAAGAAGGGCAGCTCACCATCGCAAACAGCATCGATCGCGCTGATCGACGCCTCGAAAAGTCGGGTCGAGAATTGGACGAGAACCGGACTACTTTTGCCGCAGGTAAATTGATCCAAGCCTACAGCCTCCTTGAAGCAGTCGGAAACGAACTCGGTTTCGCCCGCCATCAACTCGCCTTGGTCCGCGATCAATACGAAGCCCTTAGCGAGGCGGAAAAAGAGAACGCTACCCGCGCAGAGTCACTGCAGGAATTCCTCGACGAATTGCTACAACTCGCGGAAGACCCGCGCACGATTCAGGCGACAATTAATTCGCTGAAGCTCTCGGGACAAAAAGTTCTCGCCTTTGTCGACGCACTCGAATCGCCAAAGCCCGATCCTTTCCTTCTTTTCCGTGGTGGAAAACTCGTCGAACGGGAACTGCGTTCGGTCAGGGATCGAATCAGCGGGGACTGGGAAGCCCACAAATTGGCGACCAAGTCGGAGACCTCAGCGGAGGCAGCCCTCTCCTTCTGCCATCAGTTCATCAGGGAAGCACAGACTGACAAGATCACCAACAGCCGCGCACTCGATCGGGCAATCCAGCGTCACGCCGACCTCAGCAACGAACTGAAAACGATCGAACTCACACTGAAGTCGGACCATGCCGACTGGCACGAGGTTTTCACTGAGGTCGCCAGGATCGAAGGTGAAACCGCCAAGGTGCAGGGCACGATGAAAGACCAGCTTGCAGCCGCGCGCAACGCAGCAGTGCGGATTCGCCAGGCGTCACGCTCGATTTCGGCTCTGCAGAAATGGAGTAGCTCCTACTCCGTCCGCGCGAATCAGAAGGCAGGAAACAAGGAATTCTATGGTGCCGAAGCAGCCCTGTCCAACGGTGACTACGCCGAAGCGAGACGACTCGCGGTGAGTTCAGAAGGAGCATCCAAACGCGAACTTCAGCGGGCAAAGACCAAGGAGTCACGCGAAGCGGCCAAGGCAGCCCTCTCCTTTTCAAGCTCCTCCTCTCGAAGTAGTTGGGGTAGCGGATCAAGCTTCTCTTCCTCAAGCAGTTCGTCCGGTTTTTCCGGATCCAGCTTCTCCTCCGGCTCCGGATTTTCCCGGTCGGGCTGGTGATCGTTTTTTGCCAGAACGGGTAAAATTCAGGTTGCCCATTTCCCCAACTCAAATTATGATCCCGCCCGGTCGCCACAAGGCGATCTATACGAAAACGGGGCATTAGCTCAGTTGGTAGAGCACCTGCATGGCATGCAGGGGGTCAGCGGTTCAAATCCGCTATGCTCCATTCCCGTTTCGGAAGATTTACAGGATGGCATCAGAACCCCTTTTGGACCCCACTACCGTTTCTACGGATGAAGTCGCGGTTTCGAAAGAAGAGATCCTCGCGCTGAATGCCCAGCGAGATGAATTCGAGCAAGTAGACAAGATTGTTTCGATTGATCTGGAGAAGGGCCAGGGCGTCGGAATCAAGACTCAACGACCCGATGAATTCTGGACCCGTGGCCATATCCCAGGTCGCCCCATCATGCCGGGCGTCCTCATGATCGAGATGGCGGCGCAGATCAGTTCCGTGGTGTATCACCTCAAATTTGAAACAAATGGAGAGAAGTTCTTTGGCTTCGGTGGAGTGAACAAGGTGAAGTTTCGTGGAAGCGTCGAACCCGGTGACGACCTCCTCATGGTTGTCCAAGCGACAAAACTACGATCACGAATGGCTGTGTTTGAAACCCAGGGCTTCGTAGACGGGACAATGGTTTTTGAAGGTGAGGTCACCGGGCTGATTCTGTAGCCAATTGTGAAGCCGCAAATACCAACGCGGTAATTCTTCCAGTTCGAATTCCAGGCTTGCCGGTAAGGCGCTGTATTTCACCCTGCCATTCTCAACCTGCAAGGCCCGCTTGAACTTCTCCATGAACTCGAGGGCAGCGGGTAATCAATGAATCGACATTTCGATAACTCCTTTCTTACCTCAGGCCAACTTTGTAAGCACCACCGAGGCTAGATTGAGAACGAGGAAGAAACCGCACATATCCGTGCAGGTCGTCAGGATAGGGCCGGATGCCAGAGCGGGATCAATTTTGAAGCGCTTCAGGATCAGCGGAACCATCCCTCCGAGAAGCACGGAGAGAATCGTATTCAGGAAAAGCGCACCACCAATCACCAGCCCCAGATAGACATTACCTTTCCACAGACCCGCAATACTACCAAGCAGGCAACCAAGAACGAAACCGTTCACGATTCCGAGAATACCTTCCTTCCAGACAATTCGGATGAATTCCATAGGTCGAATCAGACCGAGGGTCAATTCCCGGATACTCACGGCAACAGCCTGGTTCCCGGAACAACCACTCATGTCCGAGACGATTGGCAAAAACACAGCTAGTGCGATCACCGCCTGCAGCGTATCTTCATACATCGCGATTACGCTCGCGGCGATGAGATTGAGTACGATGTTGGGCCCGAGCCAGGCAAGACGCCGGCCACAGCGAACCAGCATAGGCATAGAGCGGAGCTCCTCTCCTCCCAGAATACCGGATGATCGCAGGTAGTCCTCGGTCTGGTGATCTGCTGTTGCTTCCCGAACTTCCTGACGAGTCACGACACCGGCAAGCACGCCCGCCTCATCCACCACCGGCAGGCCAATGTATCCCTTTTCTTCGAAGGTCGATCGCAGACTCTCAAAATCGTCTTCGACCCCCACCCTAACAGGATCAGAAATCATGACATCCGCGACAGGACTGTGGCGCTGTGTCATGACAAGATCACGAAGCCTGAGGACCCCGCGCAACAATCCCGTGGCCGAGGTGACGTAGACGTATTGCACATCCATATCCGCGTAGCGTTCCGCATTTTCACCCAGCTCATGCAAGACATCCCCAACCGTGGCTTTTTCGGAAAAAGAGGCGAACGATGTCCGCATCAATCCCCCGGCCGTATCCCACGGATACTCGGAGCGGGTCCGCAGTTTCTCAGCCTCTTCCGGATCATCGATTTCCGCAAGAACCGCCTCAGTTTCCTGAGTCTGCATCTCGCGAAGAACATCTGCCCCCACCGATCCTGGCAATTCCTCGACAATGTCTGCTGCCGCCTTGGTTGGCATGCCCTCAAGAATGTCCGCAACCAGCGCATCGGGCAAATTCTCGAGAATCTCCGCCGCTTTACCGGCAAGAAGAGATTCCATCAAGAGCGCCTGCTCCTCCGTCGGCAAGTGCGACATCACAAGCTTCTGATCCTCCAGGGAAAAGTCAGCCAGAGCCTCCGCAGCACCAGCCGCATCCGACGCCTCGATGCGCTCGTGCAGATCAGCCCAGGGGCGACCGGACTCGGTAATTTCGCTTCTGTCTGGCATTTTTCAATCTGGAGGACAGGGATTTTATCCTCACACTCCTTTAACCGTTCCTCGATGCAACGCAATTTCTCCGCATAAGCTCCTAGGTCACTCGTCAAACTCCCATGACCTTACGCACTTTTCTCTCGGCTTCGGTTCTTGCCGTGCCTGACGGATTCGCCTCGCTCCAACTCCTGAGCAACTGCCCGAACCAGGTGGAGCTGGCCAAAATCCATGGCAAAATCCAATTCGTTGACAGCTTTCCCGACTACAAAGTCAAGGTTGTCGACTCTTTCGCGGACCTGCACGTGCAACGCGTTGGCAGTTTTCCCAACTCACCGGGTAAATGGAAAATCACGAACAGCTTTCCAGATTTTAAAATCCAGATCGTAAACAGCTTTCCTGACTTCACGATCAAATACGTGAACAGCTTTCCTGGCGTGCAGAGCTAGCGCTCTCGCCCCACTTCTCACGTTCACGAATGCAAGCGAAGGCGGAACAGAGGACTTTCATTCCGCTGCCTGACGGGATACTGTTAGTGCGCTCTCTTCTTTTGAACTAATATCCCGAATCCTTTTGGCCCTTGCTACCGTGTCCGTGGCGAGCGCCACCTACAGCCAGACGACCTTCACCGCCACTTCGCTCGATGACTCGGGAACCGGAACGCTTCGCGAAGCGATCGCCGCAGCTCCGGATGATGATACAATTCTTTTTGCCGATGATTTAGCAGGAGGCACGATTATCCTGACTACGGGCCAACTTGCAATCAGGATTCAATCGTCGCAGGGAATCACAATGACATGCAGACGACGAACATTGCTGACATCGCCAAATCGATATCAGACACCGTGATCTCCAGCGGAGGAACCCTGTTCAGCGAGAATTTCATGGTGAAAACCGAGTTTCCTGCTTCACCAGTTGCTGACGAGACAAATGACAACCTCGACTTTGTAGGCACTACAGGAACTCACGTCGATCCAATGCTCGGCCCGTTCAGAACAATGAAGGCTTCACCTTCACGCTGAATCCCCTCCACGGCTCACTTGCGACCCACCCGACAAACGGAGACTCGACACCCCTCTTTTCAACCGATCAACGAGGAAGAGACCGGATCTTTCGCGGCACAATGGATATCGGTGCTGTCGAATACCGCCCTTTGATTCGCTCTCTCGAGAGAAAGGTTCGAAAGACAAACCGGCTCGCAAAAAAGCAAAGCAGATCGGGAACAAGGCGAAATTTAAACGACTCAAAAGCAAGGAACGAAGGCTGAAGAAGAGAATTCGCGTATTGCCCCGACTGCTGTAGCACGTTTCGAGACAAGGGCCGTCTAACTGGCAGACTTCGAAAACAAAAAAGCGACTGCCCGTGAAGACAGTCGCTTTCGATAAGATCTTTCTATAGAAAGAGATTTCTCAGGAAGATTCACGGAGTCGATCACTTGAATGACTCCATTCGCTCCTTCGGTGCCTGTCTTGATAACAGTAGCCCCGACGATTTTCGCAGCTCCTTCGGCGATGCTTACTGCAGCTTTCTCGCAATTCACGGTAGGAATTTCACCAGCCTTCACATCTGCGGCCATGACTTTGGCCGGAACGAAGTGATAGGTGAGAATGGAAATCAGCTTGTCTTTGTTCTCTGGCTTGAGGAGAGACTCGACAGTGCCTTCAGGAAGCTTGGCAAATGCCTCGTTCGTTGGTGCGGACACCGTGAACGTCCAATCTCCCGAAAGAGTTTCCACAAGTTCTGCTGCTTTGACTGCTGCTACCAGCGCAGAGAAGTCCTTGTTTCCCACGGCAATACCGACAGCTGTTTTTCCGGCGTTCGCCTGTGCTTGGATAGCGACAAAGGCGATTGCGAGGGCCGCGAAGATAGAGGTAGTGAATAGTTTCATTGTGATGATTTGATTTGATTTGTTTTGGCTTGGTCTAAGTTGTAATTCAACTTTCGGTCGGTGGTCGCGGCATCCATTAGACATTAAGACGACATTTTTTAGACACGACACCCGACGAGAAGGAGTCCCAATTGCCCTAACATTCACACACGCAGTGAATCAGCACTGCCTAGAATGACTTGAATGTTTTTTCCGGTTTGCGGATCCGGTCTCATCCGGCTCGATCTTTCCCGCAACCCGTTCCTTGAACTTTATCCTATTCTCGTCTCCATTCCCCAGGTATGGATCGAGCCAAAAATCTCTCCCAATTTCTCCAGCCAGACGGGCGCACCGTCATTCTTCCCATTGACCACGGAACGATTATTCCCGTGCCCGGTCTCAATCCGCAATCCCTGATCGAGGAATTGAATCCTGTTGTCGACGGTTACGTCGTCAACCTGGGAGTCGCCCTCGGCGCTGCTGACGCCCTGGAAGGAAAAGGCATCTGCCTCCGCACCGACTGCTACAAGCCACCCTACGGCGACAACGTCGACGAAGGTAGCTACCGGCTCTACGGTGCCGACGAAGCTCTTTCTGTCGGTGCTCACGCGATGATGAACATGCTCTACTCCCATCATCTGAATGAGGCCGACATTACGCGCGAGGTTGCCGAACTCGTTTCGGAAAGCATTGAAACGGACATCCCTGTTATTCTCGAAGCCCTTCCCTTTTCGATTGGTCGCCCCGATGACTACACGGTCGAGAAC
>Ga0055584_100008580_pt1 | contig 10028 bp, 5 predicted proteins | sample OSDHelmetaG_FD_58716 | JGI IMG/M metagenome (GOLD analysis project Ga0055584, IMG submission 58716) | Pelagic marine sediment microbial communities from the LTER site Helgoland, North Sea, for post-phytoplankton bloom and carbon turnover... | ecosystem: Environmental > Aquatic > Marine >...
ATGTCGATGTAGAGGAAGCGCATGATCGGTGGACCTCAGTTTCCGGAGATGTGGGTGGTGGTGGCGACGATGTCTCGGCGTTCGTAGCCGGTGCGCTCACCGTCGAGCGTCACCTGTTGTTCGAGCATGTCGGGGTCGGCGGCTGAGCGGCCGACCCGGAAGGTGAAGGTTCCCGGTTCTGTGGTGTGGCGCATGTCGAGGCCGTGGAAGGCGAGTCGACTGGGGTCCACGGTGAAGGTCACCCGACGGGTCTCGCCGGCAGGAATCGAGACTCTGGCGAAGCCGACCAGCTCGGTGATCGGTCGGGCGACCGACGCGACATCGTCGGTCACGTAGAGCTGGACCACTTCGTCGCCGTCGGCCCCGCCGGAGTTGGTGATGTCGGCCTGGATCGTTGTCGGCTCAGTCGTTGAGCCCGCAGTGACCTCGAGTCCGGCGTAGTCATACGTCGTGTACGACAGGCCGTGGCCGAAGGGGTAGAGCCCGCTGACATCGCGGTCGACATAGGCGCCGTAGAACTCCGAACGGTCCCCGCGTTGACGTTGGTCATGATGAATCGGAATCTGGCCGACATGGCGTGGCAGGGTGACCGGGAGCCGGCCCGCCGGGTTGACCGCACCGGTGAGCACATCGGCGATGGCGTTGCCGCCTTCTTCACCGGGAAGAATCGACCACACGAGTGCATCGGCGCTGTCGTTTTCGTCGGTGAGTGTGTGGACACGTCCGCTCACGACCACGACGACAGTGGGCGTGTCGGTTGCCGACACCGCGGCGACGAGCTCGCGCTGCACGCCGGGCAAGTCGAGGTCGGTGGCGTCGCGGGCTTCGCCCACGGTCGCGCTCGGCACCAGGCCTGATCGGGCGCCGACGAACACGACGGCGACATCGGCGGCCTCCGCAGCAGCGACGGCCGCAGGGATCGCTGAGGCGTCCTCGCCGGCATCGGCGCAGCCGGGTTCGTGGGTGATCGTCGCGCTGGGCAGCGCCGCACGAAGGCCGGCGAGGGGAGTGACGTGGGGCGTGTAGTACGGGCCCGCCTTGAAGGCGCCGCCGGCTTGGGGCAGCTGATCGGTTCCTGTCCCGTCGCCACCTCCGGTTCCGTCGCCGCCCATGAACTCGTCGAGTGCCTCTGCCGCGCCGCCGCCCATGTAGATGATCTCGAGATGAGCCGGGTAGTGGTAGTCGCCCTGGAGCAGTCGAGGGTCATCGGCATGGGGGCCGATCACGGCGATCGAACCCACGGCCGGGTCGAGTGGCAACACGCCGTCGTTCTTCAGCACGATCACGCCTTCCGCGGCGGCCTGGCGGGCCAGGGTCCGCTGGTCGGGCGTGTCGAAGATGGCGATCGCCGCGTCGGCGTCGACGTAGGGATTTTCGAAGAGGCCCAACCGGATCTTCTGCTCGAGCACGCGAGCGCACGACTCGTCGATGAGCGCCTCATCGAATCGGCTCTCGCGCACCTCGGTGGGAAGGTGCTGGTAGCAGTCGAGAGCGGGCAGCTCGATGTCGAGTCCTGCGGCAAGCGCCTGGCGCGCCGACTCTTCAGGGCCGGCCGCGGTCTTGTGGTTCAGATGGAGCTGCATGACGGCGAAGTAGTCGGCGACCACGGTGCCGGTGAAGCCGAGTTCTCCGCGGAGGAGGTCGGTCAGCATCGCTCGACTGGCCGCAACCGGCTCGCCATCGATCGATGAGTAGCTGTTCATCATCGAGGCCAGACCAGCGTCGCGGATCGCCGCCGCGAACGGCTCGGCATAGACCTCGCGTAGCTCGCGGGGGCCGAGCTGCACAGGCGCCTGGTTGCGGCCACCCTGTGAGAGTGCGTAGCCGAGGAAGTGTTTGCCGGTGCAGACCACGCCGTTCGTGAGGTCGTCGGTCTGCATGCCCTTCACATAGGCGACGCCCATGCGGCCGGTGAGTTCAGGCGACTCCCCGTAGGTCTCCTCGACCCGGCCCCAACGAGGGTCTCGGGCGATGTCGAGCACGGGGGCGAGGTTGTGGCGGGCTCCGACGGCGAGCATCTGCTGGCGGATCACGTCGGCGACTTCGCCCACGAGATCGATGTTCCAGGTCGCGGCGAGGCCCAAACCCTGGGGGAATGTGGTGGCGCCTCGAGACAGGAAGCCGCCGACGCCCTCCTCGTGGATCACCATCGGGATTCCGAGACGGGTGCGCTCGACGAGCACGCGCTGGATTGCGTTGCCGAGTTCGGCCGACTCGTTGGCGAGCAATCCTGTGCTCGCCCCGATGCGGGTGACCTGACCGATGCCGTCGACAAGCTTCTCCGCGATGGCATCCTCGTCGAACGACTCGTCGTTCACGAGCTGGGTGAGCCAGATCGCGCCGAGCTGGGCGACCTTCTCCTCGAGCGTCATCCGACCGAGAAGGTCGGACACTCGCTCGGTCACTCCGGCGTTCGGGTCCTTGTAGAGGTCGGTCATGCGGCTTCTCCGGTTGGTGTTCGTTCTGCTCGAGCGGCAAGGGCTGCTGCGACGGCGTGGTATGCGGGCTTGGGTTCGCCGGCGCGGTCGAACAGTAGTGGTGCTCGGTCCTCGCCGAAATGCTGGTCCACCCATGTGTGGGCGTCGCTCACGCCCCAGAAGGTGATCTCGCGACAGGCGTCGACGCTGAGCGCAGCGTCGACCAGTTCGCCGTAGATCCGGGCCTGGACATCGAGCCGGTCGGGGTCGGTCGGGTGGGCGAGTACGTCCATCTCGGTGACGGCGACCTCGAGGCCCATGTCGGCGTAGGTGTTGACCGCCAGGTGGATCTGTTCGGGCGTGGCCGGCGCAGGGATGAAGTCGGGGTAGAGCTGGTGACCTTGGACGCCGATGCCGTGGAGCGGCAGTCCGCGCTCGACGAGGTCGGCGACGATCTCGGAGAAGCGTGCATGCTTGTCGGGGACGACCTCGGAGTGGGTCTCGTTGATCCAGAGCTCGATGTCGGGGTCGACGTCGTGGGCGATGGTGAGCACCTCGGCGAGGTAGTCCTGGCCGAGGACGTCGAGCCACACGTGGCCGAAGTGGCGACCCTCGAGCCAGTGGAGCGGCTCGTTGACGAGATCGACCCGAGCGATCCGGCCTCGGTATCGAGAGAAGAACGCCTCCATGTGGTCGGTGAGCTGGCTGCGCAGTGCGACGGGGTCGGTGATCTCTTCGATGTACTCCGGAGTACCCATGACCGGCCAGACGATGGTGTGGCCACGAATTTCCATCTCATTGGCGGCTGCGAAGTCGACCAGTGCGTCGGCTGGTTGCCACTCCCACCGACCCGGCTCGGGTTGGATGAAACGCCACTTCATGACCCGCTCGGCCGTGACGGAGTTGAATTCCGTCGACAGCAGCGATCGATATTCAGGATCGCCGGTCGCGAGGGCGACGTCGTTGACGGCGGCGCCGACGCGGATCCCGCCGGCCTGGGCTAGCTCTCGTAGCGTCACTGTTTCCTCATGACTGTTCCCTCATGACTGTTCCCTCATGATTCGGCCGAACATGCGACCGACGATCCGGCGCCACGCCTCGACGTCGGGCAGGTCCCGTTGCTGTGACTCTTGGGCGCCGACTCCGGCTGAGAGTGCGCTGATCACGAATGCGATCGTCTCGGCATCTTCGACATCGCCGAGGCTCGCGACGATCCAGGAGCCCCGCGTGCGGTGAAGTTCGTCCATTCCGGCAGCGACGTCGGCGTCGTGGCGCGCCGCGGCGGCCGCGTCGATCTGGAGCATGCGCAGCTCGCGGCTTCCGGGATGAATGAACAGGTCGAACATCGCCGCGGGGTCGGCCGCGGCCACTTCGAGGTCGAGCGCCCCGTCACGCGTCTCGAGTTCGGTGCGGATGACCTCGACGAGGAGTTGGCCCTTGGAGCGGAAGTGGCCGTAGATGGCGCCCTTCGTAACGCCCGCCTTGAGCGCGAGATCGCGCAAGGAGACGGCCTCGTAGCCGTGCTCGATGAAGAGTTCGGCTGCGAGGTCGAGCAGGCGTTGGCGCGTGGCCTCTGCCTTCGAGGTGCGTGGTGGGTCGGGCAGCACAGAGTTCACGGGCTTGCTCCTGCGTCGGATCGGTCGATGGCTCGCTGATCAGTTCCGAGATAGCTGGCGACCACCAACGGATCGTCTCGCACGGTGGTGGGTTCGCCGCTGGAGATCACCTTGCCCTGCTCCAGGCAGTAGACCCGGTCGCTGATCGACATGATCATGGGCATGTCGTGCTCGATGATCAGTACCGAGGCATCGAGCTCCCTGCGGATGCCGTGGAGCAAGGGCACCAGAGCTTCAGCTTCGCGTTGGGCGACGCCAGCTGTCGGTTCGTCGAGGCAGAGGAGGCGGTTGCCGCCGGCGACGAGGCAGCACAGCTCGACGATGCGGCGGGTGCCGGTCGACAGCTCACCGATGAACGAGTTGGCGTAGTCACCGAGGCCGAGGAATCCGATCAGCTCGTCGGCCACATGCGCCTGGCGTAGTTCGTGGGCCCGGCCGAACGGGTAGGGGAGGGCGGCGGGGAGAAAGCGCGTCGGCTCACGCGCTTCGAGCGCGACCTGCACCGTTTCGCGCACGGTGAGGTCTGGGAACAGGGTTGCGGCTTGGAACGTGCGGCCGAGGTGCCGGGCATGGCGGCGGTGCGATGCCATCTTCGAGACGTCGGTGCCGTAGAGCTCAACCGAACCGGTGGCCGGCACCAAGCCGCAAACCGCGTTCATGAACGTCGTCTTGCCCGCGCCGTTCGTGCCGATCAGCCCCACGATCTCGCCATGGCGAACTTCCAGGTCGACGCCGTCGACTGCAGCACGGCCGCCGAACGTCACGCGGATGTTGCGGGCGGACAATGCGATGTCCGACGGCGGGGGCGGAATCTCTGGGCGAACCGGGATGCTGAGCGCGACCGGTTCGGGCTGGGGCAGGCGGCTCGCATACCAGCTGAAGAACGAGTCGCGGCCGACGAACCAGAGCTGCACGAAACCGCCCGGCGCATACATCAGCAGGATCAAGATGCCGAGGCTGCTGGTCAACAGGGGCACGATCGTCGAGTCGGGCCAAAAGGCCGGCAGACCGACGACCCACAGCGACCCGAGGATCGGACCGGCAACGGAACCGACGCCGCCGATCACGGCGACGGCCAGCACCTCGACCGACGCCTCAGCCGCGAAGAATGCGAACAGAACGGTTACGTAGAGACCGCCGAGCATGGCTCCCGCGAATCCGGCCACACCCCCGCTGAGTGCGAACGCAGTCAGTTTTGCGCCGGTCGGGGAGATGGTGGCGGCGGACGCAGCGTCGGAGTTCTCACGGGTGGCGATGATGCGACGGCCGACACCACTCGCCCTCAGTCGGGCCACGAACGCAACGGTGACGACGAGCGCGATCAGCGCGACGTAGTAGTAGGTGCGCTGCGGAGCGAGATCGAGTTCGGGAAAGAAGCGCCGCTCAGACCCGCCCACGGAGATGTCGACAGGGCCCACGGTCGCCCTCTCGAGCACCGCCGATGTGGTGCTGCCGCCGCTGAGGAAGTTGCGACGGAAGAAGAACTTCTCGGCGCTGAGTGCGAACGCCAGCGTGATGACCGCGAGCAGGAGTCCCCGAACCCGCAGCGCCCCGATGCCGATGAGCGCAGCGATGACGGCTGTCGCCAGCGTTGCCCACACTGCAGCCCACAGGAAGTGAAGTTCGGGGATCGGCAGCGTCCAGTCGATGCCCGCGGCGCCCAGGCCGATGTCGTTGCCACGCACAAGCGCCGCTGCGATCAGCGCGCCGAGGCCGGCAAAGGCGCCCTGGCCGAGGGAGATCTGCCCGCTCCAGCCGACGAGGATCACCAGGGAGAGCGCAGCGATAGCGACAAGCAGGATCTCTGTGTAGCGAAACGTGCGGCTCGCAGTGGTGACGAACAACGGGACCACTACGGCAAGCAGGATGCCGGCCGCGCTCAGAATCTTGGTGTGGTGTTTGACCCACCACACGCCGCGGATGGCCGGCGGGATCGGGCGGACCCGCGGGGCGAAGCTGAACGACTCGCGGTCGTCGGTGCTCCCCCGGCGGGTCGTCAGGTACACGCCCACGATGGCCACCACGAGCAGGACCGCGTCGAGGCGGCCGAAATCGAGCGGGTAGTTGAGGGTGACGAGTGCCTCGACGATGCCGACCGTCACGCCCGCAGCAACCGCCCGTGGGAACGAGGTGAACGACGCACAGACCGCGACCACGAGCACTCGAGTCATCAGCGACGGACCGGGGCTGGCGGTCAGGAATGGCCGTGATGTCGCCGCTTCCTGCAGCGTGGTCACGATGCCGGCGAAGGCGCCGGTGAGCGTCCAGACGACCGTTGAGACGGTGCCAGGGTTGATCCCGGCCAGGCGAGCCCGGTCGGGCTGCGCCGCCGACGCTCGGATGGCTCGCCCCCACGCGGAATATCGAAGCCAGGCCGCAAGCGTGATCATGGCGGACAGCGAAATGACAAAGAGCGCGACTTCGCCGCCTTCGATTCTGATGCCGAACCACTCGAACTCCCGCGCCCACGGGGTGGGGAAGTCCTGCCGGTTGTGGTCGGCGGACGGCTCGGGGAGAGCGAACAGCAGAGCCTCGGCCAACTGCGCCAGACCGATCGTTGCCACAAGAAGAATGACTCTCGGCGCGGTGAAGAGCCGCCGCACAACGGTGAGCTCGGCCAGGCCGAGGAATGCCGCGCCGGCGGCAACCGCGATCGCGAACCCGAGCCAGTACGGCAGGCCGTAGCGAATCACCATGTGAGCCATCACCTGGCTGGCGAGGACGCCAGTGGCGCCGACTGCGAAGTTGATCACTCGGCTCGACCGGTAGACGAGAATCACGCCGAGTGCGAGCAGGGCATACGCGAGGCCCTGGACGGCGCCGATGAAGACGAATTGGCGCCCGATCTCGAAGCCGAGAATCACAAGTCGTCGTCCTCGTTGGTCGCGTCCCTCGCTCCGCCGAGGAAGACAGCGCGGGCGATGTCGTCACGAGCGGCGAGTTCGGCGGTGGGGCCGTCGAAGCGGACTTGGCCCTTCTCGATGAAGACGGCGCGGTCGGCGATGGCCATCGCGACGTTGAGTGACTGTTCGACGATGATCATCGTCTGGCCTTCGGCGCGGAGTCGCTCGACCACGACGAGGAGTTCGCCGACCATCGCCGGTGCGAGCCCGAGCGAGAGCTCATCGATGAGCAGTATCTCGGGCTCGTGGATGAGCACCATGGCGAGCGCCAGCAGCTGTTGTTGCCCACCGGAGAGCGCCGAGGCCGGTTCATCGAGGCGGTCGGCCAGCATCGGGAACGTCTCGAGCACTGCCGCGATCCGCTCGTCGAGGACCCGGCCGTCCTTGCGGAGGGTCCAGCCGGCCGTCCGCAGGTTGTCGTGGATCGACAACGGCGGAAACACTGCCTTGCCGCCCGGGAGTTGCTGGATGCCGAGCCCGACTCTCGTCTGCGGCGAGGTCAGGGTGATGTCGTGGCCATGGAGGTTCACGATTCCGCGTGAAGGGATGCCGAGGCCGCTGATCACCCGGAGGATGGTCGACTTGCCGGCGCCGTTGGTGCCGAGCAGTGCGAGCGTTTCTCCCTTCTCCACACGGAGATCGATGCCGAAGAGCACCTGAACCGGGCCGTACGAGAAGTCGATATCGCGGAGCTGGACAGCAGGGATGTTGTCGGGATTGGCCGCGCGCCACTCGATATCAGCGGCGTCCTTCTCGATTTCCTCGACCACCATCGAGAGATCGTGACGGATGTGGCGTGCAGCCCATATGAGCAGCGCGCCTCCGAGGATCTTGAAGGGAATCGTGACGATGAGAATGGCGGTGCGCTCGTCGGTCGCATCGGAGAGCAGACCGGCCACGATCGGGCCGAGCACGCCACCGCCGAGGAAGATGACGACCATGGAAAGTGCGGTTGCCTGGGCACGAAGCCGGTAGGGAACGACGCCGACGAGCAGTGGGGAGATCATGCCGAAGATCACGACGCTGAGCACCGAGGGGACGATGCCAACCGCGGCGAACAGCACCGGATGGGGCATGAAGAACTGGACCGGAATCGCGAGGGCGATCGGAAAGAACAGGGCGCCGACCCAGGCTAATGCCTTGGCCGGACTCTCCTGATAGAGCCGGTCGTAGCGAACGGCGGCCCATGGGGCCGCCGCGAACGCCAACATCCCGGGGACGAACCCGATCATCGCTCGTTCGAACGGACTCAGGCCCCACCGGTCCTCGAGGTAGAGGTTGACGAGAAAGCTCTGACCGATGATGGAGAAGACGATGATGCTGAACGACACCCATGCGAACTTGAGGGTGCGGATCGCCATGAGCCGATGCCAGACCGCGGCGAGCGACACACTCGGTCGATCGGGGTCTTCCTCCATGACCTCGCCGAGCACTGCCTTCTGCTCGAACTGACCCCGAGGCGGATCGGGCACGAAGAGGGCCCAGATGCCCAGCGCGACTGTCGGCCACGCGAAGATCCAGTAGGCCCACCGCCAGTTGTCGTCGACGACGATCATCAGGCCGCCCACGAGCAGCGGCGCGATGCGCTCACCGCCGCGACCCAGGACGTTCTTGACGGCGTAGATGCGACCGCGAGCCTGGATCGGGTAGGCATCGGCGAGCACCGCCCCCTGCACGGGGAAGGTGTTGGACGTGCCGATTCCCATCAGCATGCCGACGAAGAAGAATCCGAGGGCGTTGGCCTGGAATCCGCGCACGAACATCGCCACGCTCCAGCACACGGTGGCGATGCCGACCAGCCGCATGCGGTCGACGCGATCAGCCAGTTTCCCCATGGGGACCGCGAACAGTGTGGAGGTGATCAGTCCGCCGATGCCGATGACCGCAAGGCCCGCGTCGGACACACCGAGGCTCTCCTGGATCTCGGGGCCCAACAGGCCGGGAATCGCCAGTTGGAGGGCGTCGACCGCGTCGAGCGTGCCCAGAACCGCGATGATGCCGACCCCGCCGGCGGCCACGCCCTCCCGGAACGACATTGGGTCGTCGCCGACGCCGGGAAGGTCTTCGTCGGCGCGGAGCTCCAGAGCGTCGGCGTCGGCCGCAGCCTGCTCACGAGCAGACTGCTCGTCGAGCACAGCCTTGGTGAGGCCGGCGAATTGGCCGCGATCGGGTTCGGCCTCGTGGCCGAGGGTCACGGCGTCAGGTCGACTGGCTCGCCAAGGGGTAGGACTTCGCCATCCTCATCGGCGTCAGCGTCGAACTCCACCAATCGCAGCGTGTCGTTGCCGTTGTATTTCCCGGGGCCGAACGAGGCGAACGGGATCTGGGCGAAACTGGTGTCGGTCAAGGTGTCGAGTCCGGCTTGGAAGGTGTCGTTGGTGAGATCGACTCCGGCCGCAGTCGCAGCCTGGATGAAGAGATCGAGGTCACGACACACGATGAGCGTGTAGTTCCAGTAGTTCGGATCGTCCTCGGTGTTGACCACGCCGGCGCCGGGGCGTTCGAACCGTGCGTCGGGGAGGGCTGCTTGCACGTCATCGATGCACTGTTGCGTCTTGGCGTCGACCGGGTCGGACGAAAGGTCGACCCGAGTGCCGGCGGCGATGGTGCCGTCGAGATCGCCCGGGTCGATGCCGGTGCTGATGGCGGTCGTGAGGTTGCCGGAGTCGGGGGCCGCCAGCGGAAGGTCGAGTTCGCCGTAGGTCACGTAGCCGGTTGCGGCAGCGCCGAAGATGAGCATGCGCTCGACATCGGCGTCTCGCACCTGTTGGCGCATGATCTCGGCGCGGTTCTCCAACTCGTCTTCGCTCAGACCGAGATCGTCGATGTTGAGGGTGATGCCGATCTCGAGGCCGAGGTCGGCGAGGGTCGCTTCTGCCACTGCGGAGACTCGATCGCTCGTGACGTTGCCGTCGTAGTGGATGCCGACTCGAGTCGCACCGTCGAACCATCCGATCTCGTCGAGTTGGGCGATGAAGTTCTCCTCGACGGCGGTGCCGGCGGCGAAGAAGCCGGCGATCGGTGCCTTGGTGCGCTCGAGGGCTTCGCCCTCGGCGCCGATCTGGCTGCCGATGTGGATCGTCTCGTGCTGC
>Ga0055584_100008582_pt1 | contig 10027 bp, 7 predicted proteins | sample OSDHelmetaG_FD_58716 | JGI IMG/M metagenome (GOLD analysis project Ga0055584, IMG submission 58716) | Pelagic marine sediment microbial communities from the LTER site Helgoland, North Sea, for post-phytoplankton bloom and carbon turnover... | ecosystem: Environmental > Aquatic > Marine >...
GTAATTCTCACGATAATCCCTGTTTTGTTAGGGTTAGAGGAATATACAGAGTTGAATATTGCTTATGAGTGAATTGTTCCAAGAGTGCCTAAAGGCAAAGATGAATCTGAGGAGATAGAATGACCTCGGATTTCAACTTCGAAACTAATAATATATAGAAAACTCTCAAATATATTCTATATTATGTATTAAAATCCTATCCAAACATCTCTTCAAATGTCCGAGGTTTATTACTAGAATCTTCCTTTTTCGCTTCCAAAGATTCTGCTTCAAGATTATGTAACTCTTCTACGGGCATTGTTCCAAGAAAATAGGTCGGTTCACCCTTCACACGAGTGATTAGATGTCCTTGTGGAGTTAGCAAAATCTTACCTCCACCTTTCTTAATATAAACAAATTTGGATGCTCTTTGCAATCTTTCATCCTCTATCAATAATCTACCAAAATCTCGATTTTTCAAAAATGCTTTACCGCTGGCATCGACACCGATAGGGATCCCATCAAATCTTCCTGGGTAGTCATCTCCAAATTCTAGTTCTGATACATCTACTTCTGCTGGCGGCATTCGGTCTTCCCATGAAAGTGGGACAAGTCGTTTCAGCCCCTCAATATCTTGTGAAGGGACAGTCATTTCTCCAACATCCTCAGATGTATTTGGTGGTATGAAATTAGAATGTAAAATCTCAGCCTCGCCTAATTGCTCTTCCCAATCAACGGTTCTCAGAATATTGCAATCTACAGTTGGATCGCCATTTGATTTGGTCACATGGAAGATGTAGATGGTTGCCTTTTCTGCTCCAGACTTCCTTAACATACGTCCTATTGTCTGTATTCTCTGACGAACAGAGCCTGTTGAAACTCTGATTATTCCTACATCAGCTGACGGTACATCGACTCCTTCTGCAAGAGCCTTGACGCTAAGCATAATTTTTCTGGTGTTACCTCTGAACATATCCATAGAAATCGAATTCCAAAGAGGGGATTGCTTGGAATGATACATGGCATATTCAGCTCTATATGCAAATGCAGCCAAGGCTATGTCGGCAGCATGGGATTCGCCCCCCCCACCTCTCATATCAATCGGAGATACAATATCTTCCAACTGGCTTATCTGTTCGTGGAAGACCATCACCTGGCTGTCTGGGTTTTCGGAATAACTTTTCTCAATTACAGAAAGATAAGCATATTTCCTATTTGGAGTGTTCCATACTAATTTTCTTCTAGCCATGGCTTCTTCTCGATATCTACGAACATCTCTGTCTTGACCCAGTTCAGGCACTTGTTTTTGTATAGCATTCAATTGTTCATCCAAAGAACGATTATTATGCTTGCTCATCATATGGCCGTATTTGGAACGGATTCCTTTGATTGCCTTTCCAATTCTCTTGGTGTGATTGTCATAGATAGAATCTTCAGCGGGTTCCAATGGGATGGAGAGGTAAATCACTTCGAAAGGAGAAATTAGCTTTTGCTCCAATGCTTCCTTGTACCTTAGATTGTAGAATACCTTTCCAATTAGGTCGATGACTATCTCGGCATTAGTCCAATCGTCTGAATCATCAGATTCTTCTTCACTTTCTGAAGGAGGGGTTGCAGATAGACCTAGGATGGCATCGGATCTAGTATTGAATACTGTTCTGTTTGATTCACTACCATATCTGTGACATTCATCTGCGATGATTACATGCTTGGTATCTTCTGGAAGTTGATCAATATCGGCTTCCAACACCCCGCCTCTTGCAGAGTTAACAATTGAGATTAATACTCGCTTCCCGTCAGAGAAGCTGTCTTTGAATCCGTCACCTCGAAGGCCAATTAATGAGTCATCTAGCCCTAAAAGGCCTGATATCACCTCTGCCCATTGCTTCATCAGAACCTTTGTTGGAACGATGATGCTGAATATCGCGTTGGGATAAACTCGGACATACTCAGCAATCGCATAGACAGCCATGATGGTTTTACCCGAACCAGTAACAGCAGCGACAATTCCCTTGTATGAGTTATCTTTCCAGCTTTCAGAAGCTTGCTTCTGCCAGTCATGGGGTTTGAAAGAACCGGGTAGAGTAAACTGATCGCTACCATGACTCTTAGCCAATTCATTCAGAATTGTTCGATCATATCTTCCGCCAGAGTTTCTCCTGAAGAAGGCGAGTGTTTCTTCCTTGCTTTCGCATTTTTCATATGCTCGACTCAAAATATCAACAGATAAACGTCCGCGAGCTTCATCTGTATCGATATCAAACTTCTGTTTAATCGCGTCCTTCAGCATTCCTTGATAATTCTCAACCATATTAAGTGGTTTATTTTTCGCAACGGTCAGAGAATTGTATTCTGGCCAATCTTCGGAAAAATGATTATTATCATGGGTGATTTTTCGAGATTCTCTGTACTGATCCCGAATTGTCTCTGCGAAATTCTTCATAGATTTTCGAAGATCATCTGATAGTCCGCGATGCTTATATTGTCCACCGCATTCTCTGAATAGATGGTATCTGAATAAATCATTTACGAAATCGACTCCATCTTTTTGAGAAAGGCAAGGATGGGTCGGACCTAGTCGTCTTAGGATATTGAATGCGTTGTAATAAACACAAACTTTCCTCAATCTCCGGAATTGACCCTCATCTCCTCTACGATATCGGTTTTTCCCATCTCCATCCGTCTCAAATAAACCCATTATTGTAGCATATCTCAATACAAGAGAAATTGACCGCTTTGTATATTTATTGACTTCCTTATCCCATCCTCTTTCCTGTAATCTCTTGATTATTTCACTTGATTTCAGAAAATTATTGGCATCAGGATTCTCTGTTTGGAAATCCATAACTTCCCAAATTTCAATTAAAAGCTCCAGTAATATCTGGTCACCAACTGATTGCTTTCCTTCTCGGCTTTTCTTCTCTTCATCGTCAGATGATTTTTTCATCTTGTCTAACATTGCATTGTGAATTGTTGTTGAAAAATTCACTTCACCAGACATATATTTCTCAGAATGCTTATTCCAAGAGATTACCTGATTATCTCCTGCTCCTGTTGTACTATCTAGAAGGCCTAATGCAATTACCATACTTAGCAAGTCATTAGGCATTGGAGGATTCCGAAAGGTGCCATCCTCTTGTTTTTGAAGTGCGAAGTTATCACCATCAACTTTGATTAAGCCATTAACAGGATCTTGAAATAAATCCCTTATTTCGGCCCTAGTTTTTAGGTTACCATCAATGTCCGCCTTAGAACAATTGATAATTTGCCTAAATTGAGATTTGGCCTCATCTTCTGAGTTATGAGTTGGAACCGGGCTGAATGAGGGGAATCTTTTGACCATTCAACATCTCCTCCTCAAACTACGACCGCCTCTAGAATGTTGAGAATTATAGTTCATTTGTTTACGATTAGAAGTAGATATATGCCACTGATTACATTCATTACAATAATACTGAGAGAATTTAGCTGCATAACCTCCAAAAGAAGATTTTGAGAGCGACTTCGCAGCCTTTCTCGCAGCTTTTTTGTTCGGATAGGGTTTCTTGAAGCAGTTCAATTAATCACCGCCTTCAAAACTTTGTACTTCATCTTGCTCATATCCCAAATTTCTATATCGTAATCTCCCCAAGAGTCAATGAATTTTGTTGTTTGATCAGAGTACCCATCACAAACAAGTACGCCGTGAGTTAATTCGGCCGAATGAAGATAGCCGATTAGCTGTAGAACTGAATTAGGAGTCCCCTTATCTGCCTTGATTTCGAAAATTACGTCTTCATCATCTGATTTTCGCTTTGCCAGAACATCTAATCTATTCCCAAATATCGTTGGCAATTGTCTTCCTATAAATTCATAATCATCTTCAATATAGTCGATTAATCTATCTTCTATCTCTTTTTCGGATAGCTCATCTCTAGAATCATCAATCTCAGCCTTGAAGTATGATTTTAGTTCCTCTTCTTCCCAAATAGAAGCAATAATCTCTTGCAACTCTTGAAACTCAGCAGTAGCCTCCTGGATGTTATTTTTCTTCGGAGTGGTCTTTATCCCATGTACTACCTCTAGCTTTCCATAGAGTCTATTTTGAGATGGATGTGAAAAATTGAAAAATTCGCCCTGAGTCTCTGAAGGTACTTTTGCCAAAGGAGATTTGGTCCTTTCAACTACCACCCTACCATGCATTACTATGTCTATTCCTGCACTGCCAGTTGTTGGTTTTACAGGATCTCCTTGACTGTATTCTGAATAATCTCCTAATTTGTATACATTGAGATAAGCTTCGAATGAATTATTCTTGCCGACAATGTGACGATCGACCAGTAAATGCTGAGAATATTTAGGGTAATGGGGTTGAACCTCAGCTTCTTTCTTTGGATAGGATTCTCCAGTTTCATCTTCACCCATATACGCAACTTCCAGTGTTATTCCTTCCTTCGATAAAATATCCGCATATCTTCTACCTAATTTCTTTGAATCATAAGAGAAAACATTACTTGCATAATTCTTATTGTAACTCGTATTGTTACAATTTATATCTAGCTCAACTCCTGTTTCTTCAGTCTTCCCTTGGATTGTAATCGATAACTCTCCATTATTCTCATCTGGATTCAAATCGTAAAGAATCCATGATCCGTCAGAACCTAATTTTGACCTGAAAAAATTGAGTTCCCCGAAATGGCGTATACTCGCCTTCAATCCTGCTCCGTGTTCATTAATGCTATCTCCCTTCAATGCTCCCGGAGAAAAAGCCTTACCTATATTTTCTTGATTAAGACCAGTACCGTTATCTGTTGCAGTTATTTTGGTGACATTGTTCTCTGAATCCGTAAATATCTCTATCCTAACCGATGTAGCATTTGCTGCATATGCATTATCAATAATCTCATACAATGCTGTGAGGAAATCATAATTGTTGTCGGCTACTAAACCTACAACTCCATTGTAATTCCATTCAATTGGTATGTTTTTTGTTTTCTCTACTAACTCTATTTGCATAATTCTACCTCCTCATTCTCCTATATCCTCTGCTATGATCGCCATCTTCATCGTCTTCATCTTCAAGCTTAGTGCCCTGAGAAAATACAGCTTCGAAGTATGTTCTGGGCGGTTCACCAAAATCTTCCATCTTACCAAGATACAGAGGCCTGAGTTTAGTAGCAATAATTCTCTCAGAAATTGATTGAATCAAAGTATCATATTTCTTATCATTCTTAAATAATTCAATATCATCAAGCATTTCTCTTTGTATCTCATCTCTGTATTTGTAAGATAGTTCAGCATCATTCAAATTGAACCATATATGCCCATGTTCAGTGATATATATGCGACCTCCCTTTGGTCTAATTTCGCGAACTAATTTACAAAGCTCGGGATAAGGAACTGTTGACTTGAAGTAAACTCCTCTCTTTGACCAATATAGATAATCTTCATTTCCACCTCTTGTCCAAACTGCCCATGTTTCTCCATGTTTAAAATGGAATCCTCTCCAGAACTGACCTGTAGATAATTCATTGGGATTCAAATCAAATCCATTATCATCAAAATCTAGGTCTCCTTCGAGAATGCCAATATAATGCGGGACCCAAAATCCTGTATTCTCGTTTAATCTTTTACAAAGTACCTCTCGATGACTGGTAATTCTAATACTACCTGTAATTGATGGTCTTGATTCTCGGAGCAGAGAAATAAGTCCCTTAGGAACTAATGTATGTACCAGTTTATCCTTCCTAGCCCAAACTAATCTATATCGATCTTTTCCATCTTCTCCAGCAAGACGCCTCACTGAATATTTCGAGCCTCTGTAGGGAGCAGGCCATAATTCACCGGGATTGACTTCTATCGAGATTCCATTAATTGAAGGAACAATTGTTGCCTGATTGATTATTGCAGCACCCATATTACTCCTCCTCCTGCATTTCCAAAATCTCATTTTTGACTATCCAGTCATCTTCTGTTGGAATTAGTGCTATATCCATATCTTCACTAGCAATTGAAGCATCCTTATCTATCTCATCATCAATATTATCTTCCTTTCCCTGATCTGTTGCTATGACCATTCCAGATGATTCATTACTAAGTAATCCGGAAATCGTTTGTAACATTCTATTTCTTTCAGATTGACTAATTTCTTGCCCCCATCTTCGAGGAGGGAGAAATAACCAATCATCATTATTTATGTTCCAAATACCTATGAATATAGGGAATAATCCTGTTCTAGTTTCCTTGCTATCTATCAGCCTCAATGGGTCCCATTTCTCAGCTTCATACAACTCTGCGTATCTGTTACGTGCCTTATTGCTGAGTAGACCTTTATCAACTAGAGTTAATATATATCCATGGGGAGTAATACAAAATCTACCACCCAACGGCTTGAATGAAATCAAACTACGATGCAGAGTTTGGGGCATAGTTGCCAATAACTTATATCTCACTGAAAAATCTTCAACGGTCGACCACCAGATGTTCTGCTCACCATTGGCTGTAGGTACAAAGGAGAATCTCGTACCATCATAAATTCCTTCCCAAAGATCGCCTGGAGAAAGATCTTTTGGAGTATTCAGAATTTTTTCATAATTCAAAGGAGCTTTGAGCGTAGTTACATATTTTGGGATTTCGGGTGGATCTTCTTCTGAGCCTTGTACTTTAATGAGAACCTCGTTTAATTCAGTAATTCGAAAACTTCCACCTTCAGGTCTAATTGATGATAGTAATTCTAGTATTCTTTTTGACTCATTGTCAGCAATTACCTTCACCTTAAATCCATCTTTTTTTGGTGATTGCCAAAATATAATCTTTTGACGAGGAATAAAGGTTAATCGCAATCCTCTGTAATACTTGTAATGTTCATCTTCGTTCTGTTGATTAAATCTGCCGGGAGTCATATGCTTTCATGCTGCGGATAGGGTCATCCCTTATGAAAGGATAGTGTCAAACTAAGTTATCCTGTCATTTATCCTAACATTAGTACTTCTTTGTGAAATCATTTGGAACTCGTAAATCGTCTAACACATCATCTTCATAGTCATGATAAAAATCTCTTCCTTCATAATTGAACTTAGCATTTTCATAATTGCCCTCAAGCCAATTCATTAGATGTCGGTGAAACACCGGATCTATGGGGTGGCGTCTTTTTTCACGCTGGCCGTAAGGAGAGAGGAAGGGTGGCTGGAGACCCATGTTTCTGCAAGTAATCGTCAATCTTGCTTTGGAAGTTCTCAGAAAATTATTCCAAACTTTAGCATCAATTAGATTCGGATTTACTACTTTGGTTTCAGGGTCTTCAGGGGCGCAATTAATCTTCAAAAGACTTACAGTGGGCTTATTGGAAGCACATCTGCCATATGCTATTAGTAGAGAAAATAAAACGTCTATATCTGAACGTGTTTGTAATGCCGTGCTAAGTTGTTTAATCAATCTTGTAAAATTTTCCTCGGTCCACTCATTACCATGAACGAATGTTTCTTTCTTTCGTGATTTCTCCGATTCAACATAGTTCTCCACTAGCTTTGTAATTGCCTTAGATAAATCTTCATCCAGACTGGTTAAAGGAGCTATTAAGGTATGGTCGATGTTGATTTCAATTTTAATTTCGGTCATAATCTGGCCTCATTCATGTTAGGATAATACGCTCACATGATACTTGCCTATAATCAATTGCCTCATTAGGTAGTGAATTGCGCATAAATATCAATTAGGACAAGGTAAGTGTGAGATTATGGCACCTCATTCTGTACCCAAATGGTTCTCATGAATGGAGAATAATTAAAATTAGATTTCGATATATCCTTCAAACAAATCAACCAGATTCCCTCTTGCTATCCTGAATCCGCTCCCATGGTCATGCACTTTTCCATAATTTTTTCCGAGCGTTTTGTAAGACCCTATTCTGATATCAAACTGAATTTTACCATCGTTCATCAATTTTAGGAACCTTTCTAGAGTGGCCCCATAGAATATCTTGCAATCTGTAAATCTGAGTTCTTCGAGATCTCTTTCATTAGTTCTAGAATCTGCTGATACGAACGCTAAAATATTCATTTTCTTTGAAATTACATTCCCTATAACGTCATAATCATACCAGCATCTAAAATCTTCAATTGAATTTGTCTCGAGATTTTTGATTTCTAGATATATTCGTCTTTCTTCGTCACTCGGAACCATTCTCATACCCCACTTGTCGAAGGTATTATTCCAATAATTGAACATTGATGCGTGTAATTGGAGGAGATCAGGATGAGTGGGGTTCTGCTTGCCATAATTATCTCTAAGGATACTATTGGCTCCTTTGGGACCAGTTGGCACCTTAGTAAACAACGTTAGTTTTGAGGAGGTCAGGCTCCTCTGACTCTTTATTTCAACATCACCTAAATCAGGACCGTGAATATTATTCTCTTCAATTTCTAAAAGATCTTCTAGAGTTTTTCCGATACCAGTATTGTGTTTCCTATGCGATTCTACCCATCCCATCTCGCGAACTCTATTGAAACGCCTGACAAACTCGACTACTGAATGATTATCGCCAATCCCGTAAGCAGTATCCATAGTCTTCCTATTGGGTATCAATAATCAAATCTTCTTACAAACCACAATGAATTCATGAATCATTGTTGAGGAAGTTTTTCCAGATATATTCGATGGAGAATTTCTACTTGGCATTCTCTTGTTTGGAATTTCCCTCACATAGGTTTCTAGATACTCAAAACCCTCTTTTTCAAATGCCCAAGCGGTGAATTGGTCGGTAGGCAGCTGTATACCCTTCACAGTTCTGTTCCCTACCACGAAACAAACATGGCCACCACTCGTTATTCTAGATGAGATATTTTTGATAGATAAAAGATATTCATGATAGAAATGCATTACCTCCATAGCCCTTTTTTCATCTATGGAGGATATTTCTCGAATAGCTAAATCCATTGGAGCGAAATCGAATTCGATTACTTCTTTCTTTCTTCCTCCCATGAGCTCTCTATCCAATGCACCGGGTGGTTTCTCGTCTAATCCAAGCCAACTATTGGATAACCATGAGAATTGAGCATAAGCCACCGTAGTTCCTGAATCTCCATATGGGGGAGATGTCACGACAAGATTTACTGCTGAATCAAAATAATCCTCACCGGATTCATTCACTGTATTAAAATCATAGATTTCAGTCAATGAGTCATGATTTTGCGCATCTTTGTATTGTTTGTAACCAATCAGATTTCGCTCTATTCTAGATTCAAATTTAGGAAATAGTGGCTCGTAGTAATCTAGACGTTTGTCTTGTGGAATACGATAGAGTTTGAATTCACCATTTCGCTGATATGAGACCAACCTCAAGCACTCTGAAAGTGCTACTTTGAGAAATAATTGGATATTTTGATCTTTTATTTTCTCTATTTTCTGAAGTGCAACTGATATCTCAGAAATTGTCTTTTTCGGGAACCAATCTCCAAGTCTTTCCCAAGATACAAAATTTGGCTCATCGAATTTTGAGTAATCTAAGATTTTCTCCATTTTCTTTTCTAAACCATCTAGAAACGATTTGATTTCTTCTTGCAAAGTCTCAATGTCATAATCAGTTGTCTTGGATAATGCTATCATTCTTGCAGTCGGGTTGATATCGGTTCCGATTGCATTCATTCCGATTAGTTTAGCTTCCACTAAGCTTGTTCCTGTTCCACAATACGGGTCGAATAATAAATCCCCATAGTTACCGTATCTCTGGATTAATTCTCTAGCAATTTGAGGTATCATCATTGCTGGATATATGTGAAATGAATGAGTATATTCTTTGGTGTTTGCATCCCTAAAGTCCCACTCTCCTGATTCCTTGTAATCGGAAAATGACTTCTTCATGGTAACATCTCCACTCATTCTATCACATCCCAGTAGACAGGCTTCCAAGAAACATCCGCATCGGTGATCCCTAATTTACCAAATTTACAACACTTTACTTGAATCTGTACAAACTCTACATTTAGATCAATTACGTCAGTGAAACTGTCTTTATCTTCGCTCTCATCCCACTCATGCTCACATGTATTTTCAGTCATGGAGTTATACTCTG
>Ga0055584_100008584_pt1 | contig 10026 bp, 8 predicted proteins | sample OSDHelmetaG_FD_58716 | JGI IMG/M metagenome (GOLD analysis project Ga0055584, IMG submission 58716) | Pelagic marine sediment microbial communities from the LTER site Helgoland, North Sea, for post-phytoplankton bloom and carbon turnover... | ecosystem: Environmental > Aquatic > Marine >...
AAGAAACGTCACAAAGAGAGTGTGAAATGATCGGAAAACTGAACCATGTCGCCATTGTCGTCCCGGACCTCGCCGCGGCAGCCGCTCAGTACCGAGACACATTGGGCGCAACCGTGTCAGAAGCCCATGACCTACCGGACCACGGTGTCACAACCGTCTTTGTGGAACTTCCAAACACCAAGATCGAACTGCTCCATCCCCTTGGCGAGAGCTCACCGATCGCGTCGTTCCTAACCAAGAACCCCTCAGGCGGGATGCACCACATATGCCTTGAGGTCGAGGACATCACCGGTGCGCGCGACCGTCTGGTCGCCGATGGTGCGCGGGTCCTCGGCAGCGGCGCACCCGCCATTGGCGCGCATGGCAAACCGGTCCTGTTCCTCCACCCCAAAGACTTCAACGGGACACTAATCGAACTAGAAGAGGTCTAATGCCATGAATTTGGTGACCGGCATTGCGGTCTATTTCGTGTTGTGGTGGATCTCGCTTTTCATGGTCCTCCCTTGGGGCAATCGACCGGAAACCGAGGTCCAGGAGGGCAACGCGCCAAGTGCACCATCCAAGCCGCGAATAGGGCTTAAGGCGCTCGCAACCACGGCGCTGGCCGCAGTATTCTGGGTAATTATCTGGCTGGTCGTGCGCAGCGATTTTTTACCTCTGCGAGAAACCGGCCCAATTTAGACTTTACATCAAGAAGTCTAGATAAGCCTCTGGCACAAAAAGAAAAAGCAAGGCCGTGAAGCCTTGCTTTCAAGCAATTTGGGCCCTTTTCGGGCCTCCAATTTACCGTTTGTTGTGTATTCCTCCCTAAACTCGGGCCGGGGCATTGCCCTCCACCTGAGCGAGGCAAATATTAACGAAATGGATTTAGAGGGTCACCCACAATATCAACGTCCTAAGCAAATAATCCGGTTGACTTTAGGGCACCGAGGCAATGCCTCGATCTGGCCCAATACGCCCGCAAAAGCAGCGTTTTTGGCTACCGGTCTTGCACTCCTGGCTGCCACCGCTGCGGCCCAATCCAATCAGTCTGACCCACCTCAAGGTGACACCCGTATCACAATCAGTGACACCGATTGTCGGGCGCTCGTGCGGTATATCGACAACGGATCCGCCGCGTACAAGCCTGGCGTTGATGTCCATGGTCGCCCTGTCGCCGGGGCCAACCTTTCGGACAAAGGCACGGACCTTATACCGTCGGAAATCACATTCACGTTGTCACTTCGCCTTGGTGACTTTGCACCTGACATTGCGGCCGGCCTCGCCGACTCCGCTGCCGCTATCGCCGAAATAACGGTGCGCGGGCAGGAGGTGTTTCTCAATGAACGACCGCTCACCGACCTCCAATCAGAGGTACTCGCGGATCAATGTCGCGCTAAACTTGCCGATACCGACAACGAGTGACGGACTCGGTCACATTGCGCGCCGGATTCGGTTTGCCTAAAGTCGAGCCGCGTTCGTTCCCGTCACCGATTTTTTCCTGAGGCGCCAATGCGTTTGTCGCAGTTCTTTCTCCCCACGCTGAAGGAAGTTCCCTCCGAAGCACAGATCGTCTCGCATCAACTCATGCTGCGCGCCGGGATGATCCGGCAGTCGTCCGCCGGGATCTATTCCTGGCTGCCTTTGGGCCTTCGTGTCTTGCGCAAGATCGAACAGATCGTACGCGAAGAACAAGACGCCGCAGGCTGCCAAGAGCTCCTCATGCCGACCATTCAACCCGCTGATATCTGGCGTGAAAGCGGGCGATATGACGACTACGGCAAGGAAATGCTGCGTATCACCGATCGCCACAATCGCGAAATGCTCTATGGCCCAACCAACGAAGAGCTGATTACCGAGATCGTCAAAGCCTCGATCAAGAGCTACCGCGACTTGCCCCAGCTCCTCTACCACATCCAATGGAAGTTCCGTGACGAGGTGCGCCCGCGGTTCGGGGTCATGCGTGGCCGAGAATTCCTCATGAAAGACAGCTATTCCTTCGACCTCGATTACGACGGCGCGCGGCGCGCCTACAACAAGATGTTTGTGACGTATTTGCGGACCTATGCGCGGATGGGGCTCAAGGCGATCCCGATGAAGGCCGACACCGGTCCGATCGGTGGCGATCTGAGCCACGAATTCATCATCCTTGCCGACACCGGCGAAAGCCAAGTCTTCTGCGATGGGGATCTCATCGCTCGGGACGTCCTGGAAGAGGCCGTCGATCTCAATAGCGATCTACAACCCATCGTCGAAACCTGGACCTCACGCTACGCCGCCACCGACGAGATGCACGACCAGGCCCGTTTCGAAGCCGAAGTACCGGCCGACCGGCGCGTCACCGCCCGTGGCATTGAGGTTGGCCACATCTTCTATTTTGGCACCAAATACTCCGAATCGATGGGGGCCATGGTCACCAACCAAGAAGGCGCGCAAGTGCCCCTGGAAATGGGGTCCTACGGCATCGGTGTCTCGCGGCTTGTCGGCGGGATTATTGAGGCTTGCCACGATGACGCCGGCATTGTGTGGCCCAAAGAGGTCGCGCCGTTCGACCTTGGTCTCATCAACCTCAAAGCGGGCGATGCAGCCTGCGATAGTGCTGCAGCTGGCCTCTACGAAAGCTTCCGCCTCGCCGGGATCGACGTGCTCTACGACGATACCGATGGGCGCGCCGGTGCTAAGTTCGCCAATATGGACCTCATCGGCCTGCCGTTTCAGGTGGTCGTGGGACCACGCGGTTTGAAGTCTGGTGTGGTTGAAATTAAGAACCGCGCCACAGGGCATCGTTACGAACTGTCGCCCGAATCCGCTCTTGCCCACCTAACCGGCTAGATCGCTTGGAACCATTGATCACCTCGAGGACGGCCTAGCGTGTTCAGCGCCTTCGAGTGGCTTGTCGCCATGCGGTATCTGCGGGCCCGCCGTGCCGAAGGCTTTATCTCGGTAATCGCCGGCTTTTCGCTACTGGGTATCGCGCTCGGCGTTGCCACCCTAATTGTCGTACTTTCCGTGATGAACGGGTTCCGAGCGGAATTGCTCGGTCGCATATTGGGTCTCAACGGTCACATCCTGGTCCAAGGTATCGCCGCGCCCCTCGAAGATTATGACGATCTAGCCAGTCGTATCGCGTCGGTCGGTGGCGTCGTGCGCGCGACACCCATCGTCGAAGGCCAGGTCATGGCGACATCACGTCAGTTCGCGGCCGGTGCCCTGGTCCGCGGCATGCGAGCCGGCGATATGCAGAACCATGACGTTCTCGCTAACGGCATCATCGGCGGGTCCCTCACGAATCTCGATCCGCGCAATGATGTCGTCGTCGGCCGCCGCTTGGCCAACCGACTGGGGATCGGTCTCGGCGACCCGATTACCCTGATATCGCCGCAAGGCACCTCTACGCCTGTGGGGACAGTGCCCCGAACGCGGACCTACCGCATGGCAGCGATCTTCGACGTCGGCATGTTTGAGTATGATTCGACCTTCATCTTCATGCCGTTAGAGGCCGCGCAGATCTATTTCAGACAACGCGACAGCGTCACCGCCGTTGAGGTCATCCTGGACGATCCGGACACCGTGAATGAGGCGCGCGAATCTCTCTTCCCGCTCACCAGCGGTCGGGAACGGCTGACCGACTGGCAGCAGGTCAACTCGTCCTATTTCAATGCCCTGCAAGTCGAACGCAACGTGATGTTCCTCATCCTGACGCTGATCATCCTCGTTGCTGCCTTTAACATCATTTCCAGCCTCATCATGCTGGTGAAGGACAAGGGGCGCGATATCGCGATCTTGCGCACCATGGGTGCCACCCGCGGCAGCGTCATGCGCGTGTTTTTTCTTGCCGGCGCAAGCATCGGGGTTGTCGGAACGCTGTCCGGATTCGCACTCGGCGTCGCCTTTGCCGACAACATCGCGACCCTCCAGCGATGGCTTGAGGGGCTCACCGGCACCGACCTCTTCGCTGCCGAGGTGTATTTCTTGTCGCAACTTCCTGCCGTCATCGACTGGAGTGAGGTCACAGCGGTCGTCTTGATGGGGCTGGGCCTGTCGCTTTTGGCCACGGTCTATCCGTCTTGGCGCGCCGCACGCCTCGATCCGGTCGAAGCCCTGCGCTACGAATGACGACGCAAACAATAGGGCAGGGCGCCGCCGCGCTGGAACTGCGCGCAATCACCAAGGTTTTCGAACAAGGCGGTGAAGCGATCAACGTGCTGCGCGGGGCCTCGCTGCGGGTTGAAATCGGCGAGACCATCGCGCTGCTCGGCCCATCGGGAGCCGGCAAATCGACCTTCCTTCAGGTCGCGGGCCTCCTAGACCGCCCCAACGACGGCGAGGTCGTCGTTGGCGGACAATCCGCCAAAGGCCTGTCAGAGCGCGACCGCACAAGACTGCGCCGCGATACCTTGGGGTTCGTCTATCAATTCCACCATCTCTTGCCGGAGTTTTCGGCGCTGGAGAACATCGTCCTCCCACAACTCATCGCCGGGCACACCCGTCGTGCCGCCAAAGACCGGGCGCTCGCGCTCCTGCGCAGTCTTGGTGTTGAACACCGCGCATCGCACCGGCCCGCGCGTCTATCAGGGGGCGAACAGCAACGTGTCGCCATTGCACGTGCCCTTGCCAACCAGCCAGCCGTCTTGTTGGCGGACGAGCCCACAGGAAACCTCGACGCCAAGACCGCAGACCAGGTTTTCGCCCAACTCAAGGCCCTCGTCACCGAAGTTGGTCTCGCCGCCATTATCGCCACGCACAACGAAGCGCTGGCCGCGCGGATGGACCGTATCGTTCGATTAGTCGACGGCGTTCTGGTCCAAGATTAATCCACAGGAATCTTGTGCCACCGGCCTCCAATTAGGCTGACAGCGTCACCGCGCTATGAAATCGTTGGGGCGATGAGTCACGCGTCCTTCGTTCACCTCCACGTTCACACCGCGTACTCGCTTTCGGAAGGCGCGCTGCGGCTTAAGGCGCTGACCGACCTCTGCCAACGCTTCAAAATGCCCGCCGTCGCCATGACGGACACCGGCAACCTTTTCGGCGGCCTAGAGTTTTCACTGGCCTGTGCCAAGGCGGGGGTCCAACCGATTATCGGCACCTCGCTCGCCGTAGATTTTGCGACGGCGTCGAATGACTCGCGGCGACGCGAACCGCGACGTCTCGTGTTGCTGGCTCAAAACGAAGTCGGCTACCAAAACCTGCTGAAGCTCTCGTCGATATCGTTTCTCGACACGCCGCCGGGCGAAACCGCACAAGTCACCGGCGCGACGCTTGCCGAGCATGCCGAAGGCCTGATCGCGCTCACCGGTGGACCGGTGGGGCCCCTTGGCGCCTTGCTGGACGCCGGGCAGATCGACGCGGCCGAAGACATCTTGCGCCAACTCGTGGATGCTTTCTCCGACCGGCTCTATGCCGAGGTCCAACGACACGGCCTGGGGCGCGAGCAGAAGATCGAAACGGCCCTTATTGAGCTTGCTTACAAACACAACGTGCCCCTGGTCGCGACGAACGAGGCGTACTTCACTGATGCCGCGATGTTCGAGGCGCATGACGCGCTGCTCTGCGTTGCCGGCGGCAATTACGTCACGCAAGGAGACCGCCGGCAGCTCACCCCCGAGCACCGCCTCAAGTCGCCCGACGAAATGGCGATGTTGTTCAAGGACCTACCCGAAGCGATCAAGAATACGCTCATCATCGCCCAGCGATGCGCGGTCATGTCGCCGACACGCGACCCGATCCTGCCCGCGTTTTCTAGCGATGACGACGAAACCGACATTTTGCGCAAGCAAGCTGTCGTCGGTCTCAACGACCGTCTCGACCAAGCGGTTTTCACGGCCACCATGCCGGCCGCCGAACGCGAACAACACGCCACGCGATACCACGAACGGCTGGAGTTCGAACTCAAGGTCATCATCGACATGGGGTTCGCGGGCTACTTCTTGATCGTGGCCGATTTTATCCTGTGGGCGAAGGAACATGGGATACCGGTGGGGCCGGGTCGCGGATCTGGTGCAGGCTCCGTCGTCGCCTGGGCGCTAACCATTACCGACCTAGACCCGCTTCGCTTCGGTTTGATTTTCGAACGCTTCCTCAACCCTGACCGGATCTCGATGCCTGACTTTGACATCGACTTTTGCCAAGACCGGCGGGACGAGGTTATCGAGTACGTTCAAGACAAATACGGCCACGACCGCGTCGCCCAAATCATCACCTTCGGTACGCTCCAGGCCCGCGCTGCTCTCCGAGATGTCGGTCGCGTGCTTCAGCTGCCCTACGGCCTGGTCGACCGCATCTGCAAAATGGTCCCCAACAATCCGTCGAATCCCGTCAAGCTGAGCGATGCGATCGACGACGAGCCGCGCTTGCAGCACATGCGCATCAATGAAGACGGCGTCGACAAACTCCTCGACATCGCGGTCAAGCTTGAGGGTCTTTATCGGCATGCGTCTACCCATGCTGCGGGTGTCGTGATCGGTGACCGACCCCTTGAAGAGCTGGTCCCACTCTACCGCGACCCACGCTCCGATATGCCGGTCACGCAGTTCTCTATGAAATACGCGGAGATGTCGGGGCTGGTGAAGTTCGACTTCCTAGGGCTGAAAACGTTGACGGTGATCGACCATGCCCAGAAGCTACTTGCCGAGCAGGACATTGTGGTCGAGATCGAGAAAATTCCGCTCGACGACGCACAAAGCTACGAGATGCTGCAGCGCGCGGAATCAATCGGCGTGTTCCAATTTGAATCCAGCGGGATGCGCGATCTCCTGCGCGAGGCGGTTCCCGACAACATCGAAGACTTGATCGCTTTGGTCGCCCTGTATCGGCCGGGGCCCATGGAGAACATCCCCAAGTACATCGCCTGTAAGCACGGCCGTGAAAAGCCCGAGTTCTTGCACGAAACCATCGAGCCCGTCGTGCGCGATACCTATGGCGTCATCATCTACCAAGAACAGGTGATGCAGATCGCTCAAGTCTTTGCCGGTTACACGCTCGGTCAGGCGGACCTCTTGCGCCGTGCCATGGGCAAAAAAATCAAAGAAGAGATGGCGGCCCAGCGTGCTGTCTTCGTCGAGGGCGCGGTGGCGAGGGGCGTCGACAACGGTCGGGCGGAATACGTCTTTGACCTTGTCGACAAGTTTGCGGGTTACGGCTTCAACAAAGCGCATTCCGCCGGCTATGCGTTGGTCGCCTATCAAACTGCCTGGCTCAAGGCGAACCACCCGGTTGAGTTCTTCGCGGCCTCCATGGGGTTGGAACTCGCCAACACCGACAAGCTCAACGTCTTCCGCAAAGAGGTCGTGCGGTCCGGGATCACGCTCCTGCCGCCGGATATCAACCAATCGGGCGCCAATTTCAAAGTCGAACGCCACGAAGGAAAGGGCGCCGTGCGCTATGCCCTGGCCGCCGTCAAGAACGTGGGCAAGCAGGCGATGGAAGCGGTCGTTGCCGAGCGCGAGGCCAACGGCCCGTTCAAGTCGCTCCTGGATTTCGCCGAGCGGCTTGACCCTCAGCACGTCAACAAGCGCCAACTTGAAAACCTCGCCCGCTGCGGTGCGTTCGATTCCATCAATCCAAACCGCGCCCAGGTCTATGCCGCCGCCGAGCTGGTCATGCGACATGCGTCGCTCGCCGCCGAGGAACGCGATAGCAATCAATCAAACTTGTTCGGCGAACTCCCGGCCGAGGCCAGCGGCTTGCAGTTGCCTGCCGCGGAACCGTGGCGACAAATGGAAGTCCTGCATCAGGAATTCGAAGCGATCGGCTTCTATCTCTCGGCTCATCCACTCGACAGTTACGGGGTCACGCTCGATCGTCTCGCTGTTACGCGGTTTTCTGATCTTGAGAACCGTCTCAATGGCGAAACAAAACGCGTCAATCTCGCCGGATGCGTCGAGGCGCGCCAGGAACGGACTTCAGCGCGCGGCAAGAAGTTTGCTTTTGTGCAACTTTCAGACGCCACCGGTGCCTTCGAGGTGACGGTCTTCTCTGAAATTCTCGACGCTCACCGGGACGCACTTGAGGTCGGTCAGAAAATTCTCCTGTCCGTCGATGCCAAATTGGACGAAGGCCAAGTCAGGTTGACCACACAAGGCGTCCAGTTTCTCGACGAAGCCGCCGCCTTGAGCGACGTAGGCTTAGAAATATTCCTCAAAGCCGATGCGGCCAAGAACCCAGCGATCATCAACGACATTCGAACTCATCTCGCGCCTGTCGCAACAGGGCGGGGCAGGGTGTGCCTGCGCATGTTGCTTGAGGACCAGCTTCGTGAGGTCGATGTCGACTTGCCGGGGGGCTACAAAATCACCCCCGAGGTCCGTGCAGAACTCGCCCACGTCGGCGGCGTTGCGCGCCTTCAGGAAATCTGAACGCGCAGCTACTCGGGGTTTTCCGAACCCTTCCCAAGGTAGGTATTCAGGATCGTCTCAACCCGACGATCCTTTTCTGCAAACGGGGCGTGCATGACTCTTTTCATCATGATCTCGCGTTCGCGGTCCAGCTCTTCGTTGAAGGCGGCATCAGGCACGAAACGGTCGATTTCGTCGCGATCGATTTCTAATTTGTCGCAAAGGACCCGCTCCATAACCATGAGCCGGTCCTTGACGATCCACAACTCGGCGAGCAACTCGGTATTCATGCGGAGCAACTCGTCCACATAGGGCGCATCGAAGAACTTGTCGCCCTTTGAATTACTCATGACGCGTGCCCGGGTTTCGTTCCGACCGTGACATAGGGGTACTTGTTGCGATCATGAAATGCCTTTTCGCGCACATTCTCAAAGCCGATCTTCTTCATTTCAGCGCCCCAATGGGAGGCACAGGAAACGCTGAAATAGGGCTCTCCGTGGTGCAACGATTCCCAATCCATAATGACGGACTGGAACAGATCAACTTCTTTGAAAGGCGGGGGGTCGACGATGATCATTGACCCGCCTGGTCGCAGAATCCGGTACATCTCTTCCAAGACCCGTAGCGTCTCCTGCCGCGGCAATTCATGGAAGAAGGCAAAACTGATGGCGGCGTCGACGCTATCGCTGGGCTCCTGCGTGTCGTGGGCTAAACGTTGCTTGAACTGAATGCCTGCACCAGCTTGCCGGCTCAGGCGAACGCCGTGGCGCAATTGGGTTTCAGATAGGTCGGAACCAATCAATTCCGCGTCGGGGAAAACGGCGCGCGCCGAAAACAACGAACCACCCGTGCCGCAGCCAACTTCATAGATCCGCTGATACCTGCCAGGCGGCAACTCGCCGAACGGTTCTTCCCGCGAATACCGAGTCTGCTGACCCGTTTCGACCACCGCGTAGCCGCCATACCGAAAGACGTTCGGGCCAAACGCGTATTGAAACATTTCGCCATAGAGGTCATAGCCGTCCCAACCGCCGGGCTGGGTGTGCCACTCGATGGGGAAGTATCTGGGTTCGGGAAGGCCAGGCTGCAGGTCTAGCGTTGTTCCGTCACTATCCCCGGACTCCTCAGCGCGGGCGCGTTCAATTTCGTCCCGACATTCTTCGATGGCGCAAATCCCTCGAGAAAATATCTCATGGCCGCCGACGTATTGGTAAAAGCGCTCGAAGCGATACGCATCCGAGCGTTCGGCAACGTGGCTCGCGTCGCGGACCACTTTCATCCAATCTCGATAAGACGCGTCAGGCATTGAGGCCGCCGTCGCACTCAGGGCTTGGCCATCCGAATCCTGCTCGAAATCCTCCCGCGCGCGGTCCCGCAGATCACTGGACGCAATACCTCGGAGGTGCCCCAAGAACTGCATCCCGGCGCGCCCTCGCTGCGTCAATTTTACCTGGGTTTGCCCCATCCGGTCCTCCAGAGTTGAATCCGCGCCAATCTAGCCTGTTTTGGGCCGAAAAACCCTCTTGTGCCCTTGCTAATTGCCCCTGAGGCCGGTATCAACCGCCCCGCGTATATTACTCAAACCCCTCACGCAGGTTCGCGGTTCAGCAGCCCATACATAGCTCGAACCGCTCCGGTGTCCGGCATTTGCCGGGCTCATGACCTGCGGCGGACTAACCGGAGAAGAAAACCATGGCGATCCCCACGTTTA
>Ga0055584_100008585_pt1 | contig 10026 bp, 4 predicted proteins | sample OSDHelmetaG_FD_58716 | JGI IMG/M metagenome (GOLD analysis project Ga0055584, IMG submission 58716) | Pelagic marine sediment microbial communities from the LTER site Helgoland, North Sea, for post-phytoplankton bloom and carbon turnover... | ecosystem: Environmental > Aquatic > Marine >...
CACAGCCGCAAAAGCAGATGCAGATGCTGTTGCAGTTGCGGTAGCAGTTGTCCCCGGCAATACTTTTACGCTCACTACAGGCACGGACTTTGTTTCTGGTACAGCTAACAACGACCTCATCAATGCTGTACAAGCAGGTGCTGCGGGCACGACCGAAACTTACTCTCCAGTTGACCAGATCGCTGCTGGTGAAGGAACAGACACTCTTTACGTCGAGACCGACGCAAACCTTAGCTTTGCTACAGTTACTGGCGTTGAGAACCTCCAAATCTCAGCGAACACCAACAACGTGGCGATTACGCTTGCTAACGATGCGGCATACAAAGAGCTGCATAGCTTAAACAGCACGACAAACGTGACTTTTAATTCGATTAAGAATGGCGATGTGAATGGCGCGATAATTGCGACAGCCGACGCCTCTGATACGACATATAACTATGCCGCAACAGCTCTTACTGGTGCTGCAGATAATCTGGACGTTATGCTCAGCGCAGCAGATGGTGATCTTGTAATCACCGGCGGTTCTGCGGCAAACGCGCTCGAGACTATAACACTTAATTCGGTTTCTGATGGTGAATTAAACGACCTGACTCTTACTAACGCTAACACCACTAAGCTAGTCATTACTGGCGCCGGCGCCACTAATGTAAAAGGAATCACAGGCGCAGCGGCTACTCTGAACACTTATGATGCGAGCGGAGCTACAGGCGCCGTGACTGTTACTGGCGTTAATCTTACTAGTAACACGGTCACTGGTGGTGCAGGCAACGATACGCTGGCAGGAGCATCCGGAAATGACGTAATCAGCGGTGGCGCAGGCGACGACCAGATTACTGGCGGTGCTGGCAACGACAACCTTGACGGTGGTGCTGGTAATGACACAGTAATCCTGTCAAGCGTCACTAAAGATGATGTAGTCAAAGGCGGCGACGGTGTTGATACGCTCGTTTTAGCCTCAGGTACAACTTACAGCGCAACAGAGAACGCGGGCGTAGGCATTTCTGGATTCGAGCTTCTGGCATCATCCGGTGCTGTGTCACAGAACATGAAAGGTCTTGCAGAGAATACGATAACTGTTGCGGCACTCGCTGGTGCTAGTGCTTCTTTGGTTGCACAAGAGTCGGCAATTACTAGCGTGGTCGGTGCCTACGACGGCTCAGTCAACATAGGTTTAGCGACAGACGGCGCAGCTGACGCGCTCAGCGTTTCGTTGGGTCTCGTATCCGCAGCTTCAAATGCTTCTGTAACGTTAGACGCTGTAGATATTGAAAATCTAACTGTTGTATCACAAGGTGCAGACGGTAACGTTCTGACTTTGGATGACGACACTGCAGGAACCCTGACAGTCGCTACTGCTTCAGTAACTGATACAGACCTCAAGTCAATTACTATCCTTGGTGACAAGAACCTGACTGTAACTCACAGCGGTGATGATTCAGCTCTTGCCTCGATTGACGCTTCAGGCTTTACGGGTAACACACTTGCGGTAACTGCTTCGTCTTCCGAAGCTGCTATGACCGTAGACGCAAGCGGAGCTTACTCAGCTAACATCACAGCTGGTGAAGGCGCTGACACGATCACTGTTGGCGATGGCGGTACAGCAAACGCAAACACTGTTAACGGTGGCGACGGCGCGGACACGATCGTAGCGGGTGCAGGTAATGACACACTCAACGCGGGTGACGATGGTGGTTCTGTGACTGCCGGCGCTGGTGACGACGCTGTTTCATCTGGAGACGGTGCGGACACTATCGTTCTCGGTGACGGCGACGACACTGTAAGCGACTCAGGTGCAGGCGCTGACGTAATCACGGGTGGTGCAGGTAACGATACCGTGACAACTGCTGGCGCAGGCGCTGACAGCATCGATGGCGGTGCGGGCAACGACGACCTGTCAGGTGGTGCCGATAACGACACAATCCTGGGTGGTGCCGGTAACGACACACTAAACGGTGACGCAGGTAACGACAGCATTGTTGGTGGTGAAGGTAACGACATTATTACTGATGGCGCCGGTGACGATGTTGTTGACGGCGGAGCGGGCAACGATACCATCACAGTTAGCACTGGAGCTGACAACATAAATGGTGGTGCCGGTGATGACTCTATTACGACCAGCGGGTTGACATCTGCGGATACCATAGACGGCGGTGATGGAACAGACAGTCTCACTATCACTAACTCTTCATCTGCTACTGTGACACCTTCGTTTGTATCGGTTGAATCTCTGAGCGTTAACTCGTCTTCTGCCTTCGCAATTGATTTCACGAACGCTACAGACAAGACGTCAACTAAGACGTATACGATCACGAGTACTGATAGCGGGACTCCAGACAATATCACCGTCACTAACGCCCCAAGCGGCTCGACGTTTACTCTCTCAGACGATTTAACCTGGGATGGAGCTTCAGCGTCTGATACTGACGATAATGGTGATATTGCAGTGGTCTCTATCGACATGGTCGCTGGCGGCGATGTATCAATTATAATCGGAGCAAACGTCGACTCTGCGACTGCAGCAGATACTAATCTGACTACGTCGCTGACGCTTGGTGATTCAGGCAGCGCATCCATCACTGGTACTGGTGGTATTGCAGCTAATCCACTCGATCACGACCTCATTTCGTTAGTGCTTGATGACACAGAGACAAGGACTTTGACTGTAACTGGCGCGGCTTATACGGGCATCGATACAGGTGCTATTTCAGCTGCCGCTGCATTGGAAACTATGACAGTAACCTCTGCAATTGGAGCAGACACCGACATAGATACATTGTCTGCTGCTACTTCCTTAAATGCTTTGACGCTTTCTGCGACCGGGCAAGGCTCTACTCTGAACACTGGCGCAATTGGTGCGGGCACAGCTGCAGTGCTGACATCGCTCGCGATCAGCTCAAGTGCCGCTGCTGTTACTACAGTCGGTGCAATTTCATCAAGTGCTCAGACAGTGACTAGCGTAAGCCTGTCGGCTACGGATGCAAACTCAGATCTACAACTTGGAGTTATTGATTTGGGTGCATCAACAGTGGCTAGCTTAGCTTTATCAGTAGGTGCAAATGCAGAGCTGCTCGGGACAACGAACCAGGCTACGAGTACCATCACAGCAGGTACAGTTACCTCAGGTTCGATTACGATTGGTGACTACGCCACCGTAGGAACTAACGCTGGGGCTGAAATCGATGCAGAATACACTGCATTGGCTCTGACTATTGGGCAAGGTGTAACTTGGACTAACGATCTAGTTCTAGATACGGCGGACACTGGGACCACAAAGCTCACAGTGACCCTCAATACTGGTGCCGAAGCAGTTAACTACAATACAGCAACCACCGACGTCCTAACGCTTGCGACAAATGCCGCGTTTACCATTGACGAAGATGACTTTGAACAGATGGTCATCAATTTCAATGGTACTGGCGCAATTACCTGGACTGCTGCAAGTCAGACAACTAGTCTTTCGGTAGCTGGTGCATCTGGCGCTGATTCGCTGACCGGTGGTGCTGGTAACGATACGCTTACAGGTAACGCGGGTCAGGATACGATTGCTGGTGGAAATGGTGACAACAATCTCTCCGGTGGCGACGGTCCCGATGCGATTACTGCTGGAACAGGCGACGATACCATCAGTGCTGGCAACGGTGCGGACACTGTCACCGCGGGTTCAGGCGATGACACTATTACGCTTACTGAAGACGCACAATCTACTGATGACGTGCTGATTACAAACGGCGGCTCAGCTGACGCGGCTACACAGGCAACGACTGCTGGTGGCGACGACACTGGTGCGGATACGATCACTGGTTTTGACGCAGGTGCAAGCGCGGACGAAATTACAACGGTCACTGCTACCGGTGTAACAAACTTCGTTCACACTGACGATGTGGTGTTTGGTACAGGCACAGCTTCCGCGACCTCTACGGGTATAATCGCAGACTTCTCAACTTCTGCGCTTATCTTTGACTTCAATGGTGATGGCGATGCAATCGACGATGGTGTCGACCTCGTTATCAACATGGATAGCCTGAAAATCGACGGTGTAGCCGTCACTAGCGATACTCGTGCTACTGCGCTTACTAATATCAAAGCTGACATCGCTTACGATATTACTGGTAGCGCCGCAGGTGACACCATCACTACTGCTGGTGAAAATGATACGATAGCGGGTGGCGATGGTGCTGATACTATCAATGGTGGTCTTGGTGACGACCAGATAACCGGCGGCGCTGGAGCCGATGCTATAACTCTTGGAGGTGGCACAGATACGGTTGTGTTCTCAAGCGCGACGTCCACTAACGGTTCAGATACGATTGGTGCGTTCAATACAGGTGATATTCTAGACTTTAGTGGAGTATTAACTAGTGGATCTGTTACTAACGCGTCCGGAACAGCTGGTGTAATTACACAAGCGAACACGACGGCTCTGGCTACAGAAGGTACCACGATCGCTGTTGCTACTAATGAGATCTACGTAGCGGAGGTTGCTTTGAAGGCGGGCATAGATACAGTTGCAGATATAGTCACCGCACTGGCAGACTCAGGTGTACTCGACGCGGTAGATGTCGCATCTGCTGCCACTGCGATACTGGTAGTCGGCGGCGCGGATGACGATACAACGCACTATATCTACGGCATAGTGAACGACGCCACCGCGGCTGTAGGCAGTGGGGAAGTGACTTTGTTGGCTACCGTCACTACTGACATTACAAATGGAATCGTCGGATTGCTCACTAGCAACTATGGCTTCTAAAATGTAGAAATCGACAAAAAGGGCCTCTTATGAGGCCCTTTTTTCATTAAATCTGATAGAGACCAATTTCTGTGGCTAATAAAGCGCACTCTAGTCTTACCGCCAAAATAGAAACCCTAAAAACTCATCTCAGATATGGCCAACATGTTCTAGCAGAGAACAAAATAAGACAGTTAGATCCAAAAGAGCTTGCGCCATACCCCAAACTACTCTCAGACTACCTTCAGATTCAAGGTCTAATAAATGAATCCAAAAATGACCATTTAGGCGCGGTGAAGCATTACTCCCTTTCAATCAAGCTAGATTGCAACACTGCAATCATCGATAACTTATTAACAGCTTGTATTAAGACTGGCTCGTTCAGACAAGCTATCGAAACAATAAAAACTCATGCTCCAAAATCAGCGATAGCGGATAGTCACCTTTTGAAGCTAGCGCATTGCTATCATATGCTGGGGGATGCTGACGTTGCAAAATCCCTTATTGAATCGGTCTTGATAAAAGATCCCCTAAACCCGGTTGCGCTGGCACTAAAGTCTGAATTATTACTTGCAGACTATAAATTTTACGACGCTAAACAAGCGATATTATTGATAAATGAAAATGAAGAGCATCTGAACTCTAAACTTAAACTACTGGGACAATATTATTCTGGGATACGTGAGTTTAAGAAAGCAGAAGAGATATATGAGAAGCTCGCGCGTAGAGTTGAAACAAACAGCATTTTTGAGATAAATCTAGGCGTCGTATTCCATAGCCAAGGACAGTACAAGAAGGCGAAGGATCATTTTAGGCAAGCGTTACAGCTAATCTTAGATGAGGGAATCGCCCAAAGGCTAAAGCCGCATACGCCAAAAAGCAAGACTGAAGTTATTGAGACTCTCGAACATATACACTCAACATTTTCAAAGTTGAATATACCTTTCTTTCTAGTGGCAGGAACATTTCTCGGAATCTATCGCGATGGCAGTTTAATCAAAGGCGATAAAGATATTGATATAGCTGTGCCTTGGGATGTTCCGAGAAAGAAGTTGCTAGACTTATTAGCTCCATTTGGATTTCTGTCTCTTCCATTGACTGACAGCGAGCCCCTATGGTGCGCTCCCGTTGTCGATAAAAACACTAAGGTCAGCGTCGACATTTTTTTTGCAAAAAATGCCGAATCACACATTGAACTGGGCGTGGACTACACGCCACCCCTAGTATGGTCGTTGCCTAAGTTCAAATTGACAAAGGTAAAATACAATAATCGAGAATACTTAGCTCCAGATCCAGCGGAGCAATACCTGGAGGCGTTTTATGGTTCTGGTTGGAATACGCCTTCAAGTTACTGCGCGGTGCTCAGAGGCAACGCACTAAAGAACAGGGAGCATGAAGGGTCTTTAGCATTTGGTTATTACAGACTGGCTAAACTAATTCAATCGGGAGACTATCCTAAAGCATTGAAGTACCTCACCCAAATCGAAGATAAAACAAATGATTTACTGTTACGAAAACTAAAAACTGCGCTCGATCAAATTAAGTAATTGGAAAACGGAAGCATAGAAATGTTTAAAGCTGTCACTACCGTAGCCGACCTTTTGTCAGATTCCAAAATCCTGCGACCACTGAATCTAGATTTTTGCAGAAACACGCCGTTGATAGAAATCGGCGGGTCCGAAATAAATGAATGTGTTAGAGAATTCCCATTATGTTTTACCTATACAGATAACTCCTGGCGATTATGTGTACTCATGTCAGCAGAGGTAGGATCTAACTACTATGTTAGCCCTAGTTCGGGTTGGACTGCTCAATATATACCAAGCCAAATTAGAGCGTGGCCGTTTGGGTATTCGGAAGATTTAGAGCATCTAGAAGTCGATCGAGACGCTATCTTTGATCCGTCCTCTGATGAGGAGAAATTTACAGATCTATACGAAGATAGGAACAGGCTTTCGTCAGTCGCCATTGATAAGGCATTGGGAATTTTGGGTGAGTTTAAGAAGACGCGCGACACAACAAGGCATCTTAGTCATCTATTGAATAGTTATGGCCTACTAAAACCGCTCAGACTTGTTGTTCAAAAAGAATCGAAAACAACAAATTTTGAGGGACTCTACCAAATAGATGAAGATCGCCTCTACGACTTAGATGATCAGACTTTACAAATACTACATAAGAAACGCGCCCTCTCGATCGCTTATTGCCAAGTCATATCTAGAATAAATTTTGGAAAAATTCAGGAAAGAGTAGCGGACCTGTTAAAAATGGAAAAACAGCAGTCCGAAATCCAGAGTGAAATAGGCTCGTTTGTTTCAGACAATGAAAAGTTTGGATTTTAACCATGTTGTTTGGGTCAACGAAGGGGCAAACATTAAAACTGCTTTCTAAGGACTGTAGCAAATATAAGATTCCGGATCTTCGGATTATTCGATGGGAGGATTGGTGTACAGACAGGCTGTTTTTGCTAAAAAAAGCAAGGGTCGAGTTCGCTGGCTATAGAGTCGCTATAAGAAGCTCGTGTATTGGCGAAGATGGTCAGTATGTTTCGGCGGCAGGTGAATTTCTATCAGTTCTAGATGTCGATCTAGATAACGAGGACCAAGCCTCAGAAATTATTGATAAGGTATTTGCTTCATACCTGCCTACCCGACCCCATCAGCTTGCAGATGATGAGGTGATAGTTCAAAAGATGGTACAGGGAGTAAGCTTTAGCGGTGTAATTTTTACGAAAAATCTAGATGACGGCGCGCCATACTATACATGCTCCTATGATGATGTGTCAGGAAAAACAGATCAAATTACATCTGGGAAAGGGGAACACACTACAGTACATCTCTACAGAAATAGTGTTGGGAGATATCCGATATCCGGGCGTCTCGGAAAGATGATGGAGCTTGCCCAGTTTTTGGAGAAGTCTTATCGAAATATTCCTTTGGATATTGAGTTTGCTGTTGATAAAGAAGGCCAAATTTTTATCCTCCAAGTGCGCCCGATTTCCACTGCACATACTTGGCACCCTGTGCCGGACGCCAACATAGAATCAATTTTAAAGGGTGTTGAGGAGCTCTTTTCAAATAGAAACAGCAAACTTCCTAACCTCGTTGGTAGCAGAACCCTGCTCGGCAATATGCCGGATTGGAATCCGGCAGAACTACTAGGCGCCTATCCTAGGCCCTTGGCGCTATCACTCTTCCAACGATTGATATCAGATTCCTCTTGGAGCAAGGCAAGAGGAGATATGGGATATAAGAATGTACGTGGCGTAAGTTTGGTTATTTCTATGGCGGGACGGCCGTATGTTGATATAAGAGCTAGTTTTAATTCGTTTCTGCCAAGTAACTTAGATGAGAAAACTGGAGGTTTGTTAATCGACTACTGGCTTAATAAATTGGAGTTAAAGCCATCGTCACACGATAAAGTTGAGTTCGAAGTGGCTTGTCCTAGTGTGCATTTTGGAATTGAAAAAGTTTTTAAGGAGTACTCAAATTGCATTGAAACCGAGCAACTCGAAGATTGGAAACAGAAGTTGACCCGCCTAACAGGCAATGCGATTGATCTCAGTGATAATGGTACTTTATCAAAGGCAAACTCGAAGATAGAAACGTTATCTTTATTAGAATTAGAGAATCCGAAGGACTTCGATTCTACGGCATCAATTTTGAACAGTATTGGCTATTTAATTGACGAAACGATAGCTTTAGGAACTATTCCGTTCTCTCAGCTAGCTAGAACTGCGTTTATAGCTGAGTCTCTGTTGAGGTCGATGATTTCAGAGAGGATTATCACAGAAAAGAGAATCTCTGAATTTAAGTCATCAATTCAGTCCGTCACGTATGAATACACTGTTGATACTGCTCTTCTAGCAGATGGAACGATGTCGTTGGATAATTTTCTACTGAAGTACGGCCATTTACGTCCAAGCTCTTTTGATATCGAATCTCTATGTTATGCGCAAAGGCCTTCTCTTTTTTCTTCGTCCATGAGGGAAGCTAAACCAAAACCCATAACAGAATTCAATCCAACTGGTCCTGAAAAGCTCAAGCTAGATAACAATATAAGGCGTACTTTTTCAGAGTTTGAGTTCGATACGGAATATATCTTTGCGTTTTGTAAACAAGCTATTGAGGCGAGGGAACGCGGTAAATTCGTATTCACTCGAGTTCTTAATTGTATTCTAGAGCATATAGCGGAGATCGGCAGTAGGGAGGGTTTGAGCCGTTATGAGTTATCTTACGTAACTATAGATGAATTACTCAATACTAATAAAGTTGCTTCGATCGATTCATTTTCTGAATCGATACGGCGAATGACTAATCACTCCAGGTCTCAATACTCGTGCTTTGATCAAGTAAAACTTGGGTTTTTAATCCGCGAGGTGAGCGATATTTACATAGTTCCACTGCAGAAAGCTGTTCCAACATTCATTACAAAGAAAAAAATTGAAACAGATATTGTTCACTTAAGAGCTAATGCAAGTGGAGTTGAGAACTTGTCTGGCAAAATTGTGTGTATTGAAAATGCCGACCCAGGTTATGACTGGATCTTTGCCAGAGGAATCGCCGGGCTGATAACTCAGTATGGTGGTGCAAATTCACACATGGCGATCAGGTGCTCTGAGCACGGGCTGCCAGCGGCAATTGGATGTGGAGAGCTAATGTTCACAGAGGCCATATCTTACCGACGTGTTTTACTGGATTGTGAGGCTCAAAAATTAATTGGTTTTTAACGAGGCAGGAAGATGGTTATTTGGATAACGGGTTTGTCAGGAACCGGTAAGTCAACTTTGGCAAGGAAGTTAGCTGAGACGCTGAATTTAAACGGGCCTCGCACATTTATCGTTGATGGAGATGATATCCGAAAACTATTTGAGGTTGACAAGGGGGAACATAATTACAGTATTGAAGGCAGGCGAGCTAACGCAAATCGTTTAGTCAGAATGTCGAAATACGTCGAGAAGCAAGGATTCAGAGTAATTTGTGCAACATTATGTATTTTTGAGGATATTTTGAAGCAGAATTTGAGCACTTTCGACGAGTATATTCAAATACATCTAAGCGCGAACATGCAAACATTAGCTGATAGAGACATTAAAGGGATTTACAAAATCCGCTCTATTGCAGAAAAAAAAGAGTTTGGGCCAGTCGTCGGAGTCGATATTGACTACATCGCGCCAGAGGGATCGCATCTTGAATTCGACACAGATGTTTGCAGCACCGAATTTATAGCAAACAGGATTTTAAGTTATATATCAAAAAGGATCTAGGATGCGTTATCCATATGAAGATGTTCGTTTGGCT
>Ga0055584_100008586_pt1 | contig 10025 bp, 8 predicted proteins | sample OSDHelmetaG_FD_58716 | JGI IMG/M metagenome (GOLD analysis project Ga0055584, IMG submission 58716) | Pelagic marine sediment microbial communities from the LTER site Helgoland, North Sea, for post-phytoplankton bloom and carbon turnover... | ecosystem: Environmental > Aquatic > Marine >...
CAACCGATTTCCAGGTCCGCGCCCGTACAAACGACAAGATCCGCCTGACGTACGGCCGCGATTAAACTCGGAATCGCCTGCAGTCGATGCGGATCCTGAAATGCCGTAGTGGCTACCGTAACTGTAGCCGCGTCGCCCGCCAGTTCCTCGAGCAGTGCGCCCCACTCCGGCTCACAGGCAAAAACGTCAATTGCCTGAGCCGTTAGCGGGCAAACAATCAGGAGGCTAAACAGTGCATAGATTCTCATTATCGCGGCTCCTAGAATTGGTGCGCACCATGAGCTCCCAGGCTCATGATGTACTGCAGGTACCACTGCTGATCGGCTTTTGACAACACACGATCGTCAGTAAATTGCAGACGCAGTCGTCCAAACTCGCTCGGCGCCCAGTCCAGCATCAGACTGTCCCGACTCGACTGCCGACCAGGGTCTTCGAGTTCGGTGCCTGCCAGCAATGGTCCGCTATCCGCGTCGACTACATCGTGCCTGAGTCCAACCCGCCAACCTGGACGGAATTGCCAAACTCCCTGAATGTACCAACCGGCCTGATCGCCATCATAGTCAATAGTATCGAACACGCCGGATTCGGAACGACTGAAGTACTCCCCCTGCAGTTTGAAACTTCGTTGGCCAGAATTGCCGTTGGGCGCCCATTTCCATACAAAATCAACGACAGCCAGATCACTGTCGCCCGTAAACGTTCCGGAATCAGGCTCATCCTGATGATGGCCCGCACCACGCTCGACCGCATCGGCACTGAGCCAGGAAACGCCCACCTGCCAGTTATTGCTTACGCCAACACTTCCTCCCAATTTCGCAAAAATAGAGTACGCACCGGGCGCATCCTCGGCATTTGCGCTAGCAGGAAAACCGCTACCCCAATTCATCTCCGCGCCCAACTCGAACAGTAACGGTGTCGGCGCAATCCAGCGTGCCTGCAGGCCATCAACGATGTATTGACCGCCAAGGAATGCCTGGTAAGGCAATGGACGATCGGCGAAGTCATCGGCATGCCGATGAAACCCATTCAGATAGCCATTCGCCGAAAAAAACCGACCGCCAGTCAGGGTCAACCCATTCGATAATCCCGTCGTCTGTAGCCAGGACTCCTCCAATTCCACCTCGACCTCGCCGCCCTCATCGTGAATAGCGAAGGTCAGATTTCCAAAGAACCGATTGTCGACGTTTGCTTTTAGATTGACCTCGACTTCGCCAAGGCTGAAGCCTGCATCGCCAGTTCCGATCTCGCCTGCCGGCAGGAAACCGGGTATCTCCTCCCAGCCCTGGTCGATACTGGCATAGCGGCCGGATAATGTAGCTCCCAAAGCAGGGTTGAAGGTATTGGCAGCGGATGCGCCCGAAGACTGTCCAATGGCGGTCTGCTCAGCTATTTCGAAGGCTTCATCGGCATCCTGTTTCGCCCCGCGGGCTAATTGCTCCGCACGGGCGAGACGCACTTCAAGATCGCTGATACGCGCTTCGTAATCTTGTTGCATTACGCCGAGCAACGCTCTCAATTCAGCAAGTTCATCCGCGATATCTTGAGCATTTGCTGTCGAAACGATTGCGCTGCAAAGCAGCAGTGAAGCTACTACTGGTATAACTCTCATCGGTATTCACCCTGACAGTTGGGGCCACACGCGTGGTGGCGCCGTTAGCCTAAATATTAAGTTTTTATCAGGTTGAATCAGGTGGGCCGCGTTGCCGGGGATGAAGAAGGCGCATGGAGTTAACGCACAGCCGCCGCCCTACGTCCGGAATGCTACTGCGACAATCGAGATCGAGGGAGGCGCTGGCAGGAACGCAGACTGACGACAGTTGTCCCGATGTAACACACGATGCGCAAATCGAGTCTTGGTAGGTATCGGCATCATGCGCGTAGACATGCGTCAAAGCCCGCGCCTGCGCGGTGACCAGCAGCAGCATTAGTGCCGTACTGAAAAGCCTAAAAGTCTGTGCGCCAAGTTTAAGCATACTCAGCATAGTATGACATTTGCGCACGAACTTAGTGCCTCAATTGTGCCGCCGCTGCCGCCAAATCACCTTCGGTGTCGACGCCCGGCCCAGGCCGCTGCGCCGGTATCGCGACGCGAATGCTCATGCCGAGAGATAGCGCCCGGAGTTGCTCCAGTTGCTCGCAGATTTCCAGCCTCGATGGCTCCGCGCCAACCAGTTGTCGCAGTACACCACAACGATACGCGTAAATACCGTGATGATGCAGGGCCACATCCCTGGCCTTCGTCGGACATTCACTATTGCGCGCATACGGAATTGCCGTACGACTGAAGTAAATCGCATTGCCATTGTCCGCAACGACTACCTTAACGATATTCGGGTTTTCAAAGTCTTGTTGCGATTCGATCGGCGACGCGAGCGTCGCGATATCCGCCGCACCATCACGAAGCAACGCTGCGCACTGATCAATCAGCGACGCGGGCATCGTCGGCTCATCGCCCTGCAAATTGACCACTATCTTGTCATCCGGCCAGTCCATCAGGTCGCAAACTTCGGCAATGCGTTCGGTACCACTGCGATGATGATCGCCGGTCATACAGACGCGGCCACCAAACCTTTCTGCAGCGTCGGCGATTCGCTCATCATCAGTCGCAATGATGACTTCTCCGGCACGACTCTCGGTAGCACGTTCGAATACATGCTCGAGCATCGTCTTGCCATTAATCTCGCGCAATGGTTTTCCGGGCAATCGTGTTGATGCATACCGTGACGGTATGACGATGACAAAATCGCTCATTAACTTTCCAGCTCGCTACGCAACCTGGATTCTATTTGCTCCAGCCACGGCGCGGATTGCATGGGATCGATTTTCAGATCCACTGGGACGGCCCAGAACTTGTCCGAACTTAATGCATCAAGTTTTACTGCATCTTTTTCTGTCATCAACACGTCGAATTCGTCTCCAAACCTCAGATCACCGCTGCCGAGCCGTGCGTGATCCTGAAACGCATGCTCAATAACCTGAATGCCGTGCTCCCGCAACAGGTCAAAAAATCGAGTGGGATTTCCTATCGCCGCAACGCCATGCACTGTCGAACCCGCGAAGCCTTCAATTGGCCTGGTCAGAGAGCCATTAAGCCGAATCGCTTCAGTGGCAACAAGCTCGAACTTAATCCCGTTTTGCTCTACGGCAGTTTGTTCCGCGCTCTTTTCTTTCCTATTACCATTAATCAGCACCTGATCTACTTCACTCAATCGATCTATGGTCTCGCGCAACGGCCCGGCGGGTATCAGGTGGCGATTACCAAGGCCTCGCGAGCCGTCGATCACACATATCTCGTAGGTGCGTTCCAGGCGGTAATGCTGCAATCCATCGTCGGCGATAATGACATTAACACCGTCGTCCACCAGCATCTGTGCTGCTCTCGCCCGGTTCGTATCGACAACCACCGGGCAATCCGTTCGCCTGGCGATCAAGACCGGCTCATCGCCGACGATGCCAGCGTCGCTTGCCGAGTCAACGCGCATCGAGGTCGATGCCTTGCTGCCGCCATAGCCGCGGCTGACAATACCCGGTATGAAGCCGCGCCTGCGTAACTCGCGAGCCAGCCAGATCGTTACCGGCGTTTTACCCGTGCCGCCTGCTGTGATGTTGCCAACAATAATGACCGGAATCGGTGCCCGATGGCGGCCAAGTAAGCCGATGCGGTACAGGAACCGGCGCAGCGTTACTAGCAACCAGTACAGGCCGCTTAGCGGCAATAGCAGCCAATAAGACGATGCCCCTTCATACCATATGCGATGCAACCATTTGTACATGAGCCCAGCTGCTATTCCTCGGTAAACTGCATGCGATACAGCGCCGCGTAGCGGCCATTGCGGGCCAACAATTCCTGGTGCGTGCCAGTTTCCACAATTTGACCTGCATCAAGAACGACAATGCAGTCAGCACTCTCTACCGTCGACAGGCGATGTGCGATGACAATCGTCGTGCGATTCTTCATCAGCTCATTCAACGCCTCCTGAATTCGACGTTCTGACTGCGTATCCAGAGATGAAGTCGCTTCGTCCAGAATCAATACCGGAGCATCTTTGAGCAAGGCCCGTCCGATCGCGATGCGCTGCCGTTGACCTCCCGACAGCAATACGCCCCGATCTCCGGCCATGGTCTGCAGCCCGTTCGGCATATCATTCACGAACTCGAGAACGTGGGCCGCTTCGGCCGCCTGCATCAATTCGCTGTCGGCGTGTTGTCGTAATTCCCCGTAGGCAAGGTTATTGGCAATGGTGTCATTGAACAACACAACATCCTGGCTGACGAGACTGATGTTATCGCGCAGACTTTTCAGTTTGAAATTACGAATTGGCGTGCCATCAATAAAGATCTCCCCTTCGTCGACGTCGTAAAAACGGGGCAGCAATGCCGCTAACGTCGATTTGCCACTGCCGGAGTGCCCCACAATGGCTAGCGACTTCCCTGCATCGACAGAAAAGCTGAGATTCTTCAGGACCGGCGACGCACCATCACCGTAGGCAAAACTGACATTGCGAAACTCGACGTCACCCTTCACCCTGCCCGCCTCGATGGTGCCACTATCCGTCTCGTCCTCTTCATCGATGACTTCGAAAAGGCTATCGCCGGCCGCAACGCCTCGTTGCAGCGTGGCATTGACGTTGGTGATGCGACGAATCGGTTGCAGCATCAGCATCATGGCACCAAAAAAGGAAATAAATTGACCTGCAGAGAGATTGCCGTCACTCGATTCAATGCCAGCCAAATAAATAACGCCAGCAATCCCGATACCAAATACGGTTTGTGTCACTGTCGCCCCAAATGCTCTTACATTGATCAGCTTCAGGTTTTGCTTCTTATTGCGCTCATCGACTTCGTCGAGACGATCCTTTTCATATTCGTAACCACCGAAAATCTTCACTACGCGATTTCCCGTAACAATTTCCTCGGTTACCTGCGTTACCTCACCAATCGTATTCTGAATACGTCCACTGTAGCGTCGGAACGCAATTCCGAGGAATCGAACGATCAATGCAACAACAGGAATCAGGATGCCAACGGACATCGCCAGCTTCGGACTTTGTATGATCATTACGGTGATGGCGGCAATCACCGTCAGCACGTCGCGAATGGCAATGGTGACCACACTTGTCACCGACTCCGCGACCATTTCGACGTTATACGTCAGCCGGGACAACAATGGTCCGGTACTCTGCTCATCAAAATAACGTGTCGGTAGCGTCAGAAACTTACGAAATACGCCACGCCGCAACGCGCTAATTACGCTTCGCCCGATATAACCGAGAGAAGCTTCCGTAGCAAATCCAGACACTCCGCGGGCCGCCAAAATGCAGGCGAACGCCAACGGAATCCATCGAGATGTTTCGAGATTTCGGGCGACCAGCGTTTCGTCCATTAGTGGCTCTAGCAAGTAGACGAGGCTTGCTTCGATAACAGCCGAAGCCGCCATGCCGATGACGGCAATCAGGCCGATCAACTTGTGTGGCAATACGAATTGCCACAAGCGCTGATATACGTCGCGGACTCTGGGATTTTCAGTATCGTTCACGGAGTTACTGCGCTTCCGGATCGTTTACTGTTGCAATACTAATGCGTGTGAACCCGAGGCGGCCGGCAACATCCATTGCCGTCACAACATCCTGATGCTTCGCATTAGCATCCGCGCTAATCGTTAACGGCAAACTGTTATTACCGCCTGACACTTTTTGCAATGCATTACGAATGGTCTCGACACGACTGTTAATCAGTTCGCGGCCGTTCACCAGAAATGTTCCGGTTTCCGTGATCATTACGTCGATCTGCTCGGGCACGTCTTCGATAATGGCCGTGCTATCCGCCTGCGGCAAACTGATGGCAATTTGCGACTGTTTGACGAAACTTGTTGAAACCATGAAGAAGATCAACAACAACAGAACAACGTCGATCAACGATGTCAAATTCACTTCGGGCTGCGTTCTCGGCCGCAGGCTGAGTTTCATTACTTGGCCTTTTCCTGGCGCCGATGCAGCGCCTCAACCAGCTTGATCGCCTCTTTTTCCATATCGACGACGAGGGTATCGACGCGGGTACGGTAATAGCGATAGCCAATCAATGCCGGGATAGCGACTGTCAGACCGGCAGCAGTCGTTATGAGCGCCTCTGCAATGCCGCCCGCCAAAACGGTCGGGTTACCGACACCGTGGGTTGTGATTGCGGTGAAGACCTTGACCATACCGATAACCGTACCAAGCAGTCCGAGCAGCGGAGACACCGCGGCAATCGTGCCAAGGGACTCGAGATAACGTTCGAGTTCGTGCACCACATGCCGGCCGGTGTCCTCGATGCTGTCTTTCATTACCGAGCGTTTGCGGTCACGGTTTATAAGGCCGGCAGCCAGTATCTGGCCTAGCGCGGATCCCTGATGCAGGGTCTGGATCTGTTTTTGATCCAACTGGTCCTTCTTGACCCAGCCCCATACCTTGCTGGTCAGGTCCTCAGGAATAACCCGTTTTTGTTGCAGGGTCCAGAATCTCTCGAGAATAATCCCCATCGCGATGATCGCGCAGAGGATGATGGGCGCCATCAACCAGCCGCCAGATTTAACTATCTCAACCATACAAGCCGACTCAGGGGAAAAATGGAATATACAGTTTATTCGTGCCAGATTCGATGCTGTAGCACCCTGTTCTGCCGCATCGACACCACACCTCCATCCGCGCAAAGGCGCATGCGTATCGCTCCGACCGCCGCTGTCGTATGCACTCTGGCCCCTGCGCCCCGCCAACGCGCAACCACATCCTGCTTGGGAAAGCCCCAGCGGTTGCCGTAGCCAGCCGAAACTATGGCCAGCGACGGTTGTAGCGCCCGGACAAACGGAGGGCTTGATGAAGTACCGCTGCCATGGTGCGGTACGATGACAATGTCAGCCGTTTGCAGATCGCCAATACGCACCAGCGCATCTTCTGCGGGCCGCTCGATATCGCCGCTAAGCAACGCACGATGCTGGCCTGCCGAAATTTGCAGCACACAGGAAGAATTATTACCGTCACGTATGGCGTTACTTTGCGGATGCAGAAATTTGAATTCGAGGTCGTCTGCGCGCCAGACCTCCCCCGCGTTGCAGAGTTCGTCGTCAACTGACGTTCCCGCCAACGGCTCGCCAAAGCGACGAGTACCGACGTCGATACCTCCCAGCAGCGCGGCTACCCCGCCGGCATGATCGAGATCGGCATGGGAGATCACTATCGTATCCACCCTGTCGATCCCGCGCGAGCCGAGAAACGGCAAGATGATGCTCTCAGCGGTACTCCCGCCATTTCGAAACGCGGGTCCGGTATCAAATACGAGCACGTTCTGCTGACTCGTAACGACCACTGCCAAGCCTTGCCCAACATCCAGCACATCAATATCGGCACATCCTGACGGTGGCCGCGCTGGTGCATAAAGCAGCAGTGAAGCCAGCGCGACCCAGGCAATGTTTCGAGCAGGCCAGCCTGGCGGAAAAATGACCCAGGCAATGGGCAGGAGCAGATAAAGCCACGCGCGGCCCTCAATCGACGCAATTGCCGCACTCGACGCCCGTAGTTCAGCCGATTTCTCGATTAGCGCCTCGATTACGTCCAGGCTCGAGGCCGCGATCAGCAGCGCGCGGTCGCCCAGCGATGCGACGACACCGTCAAGGAGCAAGCCGGCCAGCGTCAGCGGTACTGTCACAATGCCAAATACCGGTACGGCGATAAGATTTACGACCGGAGCAGCGAAAGCGACGCGTCCAAAGATCAGGACAGTAAGCGGCATTAGCCCGAATAACAGCATCATTTGCATCGTCAGCATTTGTCTTGCCGCGAAAACAACCCGCATGATTCGGCCGGCATTGGCGTGGCCCTGATAACGAACCGCAAGCCAAATCAGGACGAGTACCGCCGCAAATGAAAGTTTGAATCCCGGTGCCATTGTTGCAGGCGGAGACGCAACAGCGATGATTACCGATGCCGCTGCGACAACGATAACTGGCCGCGCTTTGCGCCGGCATAGCAGCGCCACTGCGACAATTGTGATCATCAATGTAGCTCGCTGCGCCGGCACGGCTAGCCCGGAAAGTAATGCATAAGCAACTGTCGCAACTACCGCACTCATGGTCGCAAAGAGGTGCTGGTTGGACTGCCGCAACCACAGCCCGGCAACGACAGCGAACAGGGCTGCGACAAAATAGCCCCCGGCGGCTGCCATACCAATATGCAAACCTGAAATTGCCATGAGGTGACTCGTTCCGGTTCGTGCATAACGATCCCACTGCTGCCGCGAAACGAGATGCCGAGCGCCTACAGAAACCGCAATCAGCACCGCTGCGCGGTCCGCTCCTGGGACGACCCGCACAATGCGATCGACAACGTGCTGCCGCAGATTCTGTAGTATCGTCAGTTCATCCGCGCGGAGAAGCTCGTTGCGGCGACCCGTGACAACGTAACCAGTTGCCGCAACTTGTTCGCGGAACAACCAGGCTTCGTAGTCAAATACGCCGGGATTGCTGCTACCTCGCGGGCGACGCAGCCGAAGTTCCAATCGCCATACATCGCCGAAGCGCAAGTTGACCGGCGGATCAAACCAGCCAATGTGCATCCGGCCCGGCAGTTTCGAATTGCCAATCGACTCCGCAACGAAACTGACGTTCGAACCGTTGCGTTTCGGAAAATCAACGATGCGTGCCGTGGCCACGATGCTATCGCCCACATATTGTGGCTTTATTCTGGCGTCACCTATCCCAGCTGCTGACGAGGCGAATAATATGCCGCCGGTCAAAAACAGAAGAAGCATACGACCACTGCCAGGAATCAGCAGCCCAAGAAATGCAACCGATACGACGACAATCAGGTCGGAACTCTGTGCAAAGCTGATAAGCTGCAGCGCGTAAACGCCTGCCAGCAGACACAGGCAGGCTCTGATCATCGCAGTCTCTCAGGCTGTAGAGGTCAAAACTCAATCGAAACGGAATCTGTAGGGAATGCCAAGGCGGTTTTTTAGGAAGTTCGCGTTCAAACGCCATGAAATAAGTGAGCGCTGGTTCATGACGCCGTTTAGCCACCTGTTACACGATCACCGTTTGTGGGGTATTCGCCGCAAGAACGTCGTGCCGGCATTCTCGCTTGGGCTCGCGGTTGCTTTCATGCCATTCCCCGGGCACTTCCTTGTTGCAGCACTGGCGGCCCTGGCGTTGCGCATCAATATTCCGGTGGCCGCAGTAACGACGTTTGTGGTCAATCCGCTGACGGTTTACCCGCTGTTTCGCTTTGCCTATCTTGTCGGCAGCGCGTTACTGGGAATCGAACCGGGCCCATTCTCCTTCGAACTGTCGCTAGCCTGGATGCAGAACGTATTCATGACAGTCTGGCTGCCACTGACAGTGGGTTGCATATTTGCCGGTTCTGCTGCAGCGCTACTTGGATATGTCCTCTTGGACGGTCTCTGGCGATATTCGATCCACGACTACAAAAGCAAGAAGCGCAGAAACCGAAAAGACTAGGTCGCACCGGATTTACTGTGGTCGCAGTCGTCCGTTTTCCAGTATCAGAATCCGGTCCATTCGATTCGCGATCGAATGGTCATGCGTCACGATCACCAGGCTGGTTCGTAATTCCTGATTGAGTTCCAGCATTAGCTGCAATACATGCTCGCCATTGCCGGCATCGAGGTTACCGGTCGGCTCATCCGCCAGTACAAGTTGCGGCCGCGTAATCAACGCCCGAGCGACTGCTGCACGCTGACGCTCGCCGCCGGACAGCTCCCCGGGCTTGTGCGTGAGACGCTCTCCGAGACCAACTCTGTCTAGCAGCTCAGCCGCCTTTTGCAATGCCACAGGTTTTGCCTCGCGCCGAATCAACAACGGCATGGCGACATTTTCTGCCGCTGTAAATTCGGGCAACAGATGGTGAAACTGATACACGAATCCAATATAGCGATTACGCAGGTCGCCCTTCGAGTATTCCGAACTGCCATGCATAGGCTGCCCATCGATGAAGACTTCGCCGGAACTCGGATCGTCAAGCCCGCCCATGATTTGC